>Ga0302324_100018794_pt1 | contig 13604 bp, 9 predicted proteins | sample Palsa_T0_1_FD_201949 | JGI IMG/M metagenome (GOLD analysis project Ga0302324, IMG submission 201949) | Peat permafrost microbial communities from Stordalen Mire near Abisko, Sweden - Palsa_T0_1 | ecosystem: Environmental > Terrestrial > Soil > Palsa > Peat permafrost | place: Sweden: Abisko...
CACGCGTTCTGCATCCTTATCCTCAGTTTCGGTTCGACGCTATGCATCCGAGATAGGAGCCGTATGCGGGAATTCCGCCCGTACGGATCTGTGCGGGGGGTGCTGGGCAACCGGCATCCCTACCGCGACCATCGTGGGCGCGATTCGCACAGCATGCAAAACTGGACGAACGAAACCATTTGCATTGGGATTAAAGGGGTTGGCGCTTGGCGCACCGCTTGCGCCTCGACGCTGGCCGCGTTCGCGGCTGGGGGATAGGATTTTGGCCGCTGATAAACGCCGATGAACGCGGATATGAAATTTGCAGGATGGGATTTGGCTCAGTGACATAAGTCTCTTGCGATTAGAGACACTACGGCCTTGGAGGGGGTATCTTTTTTGAGATGTGCAAACCGTCACCGCCCGGCTCCCTCCGTGATGAAGGAAAGCCGAACGGGGTAATCCGAAACAGATAGGAGGCCACAGTCTCCGGGGCGAACCCCGAACTTGCTGTGTCGCCTCTTTTCCGAGACTCTGGCAGGAACCGGTTCCTACTGCTACCGTCCGAGCGATCTCAGTGGAGTCGTCGGCAAGCCTTGAAGGGGCTCCGGTATGCCAGTATCACCGGCGGCCGGGTTTTTGAGGCCCGGCCGCTGACGATGAAACGCTGCGCAGCGCTTTTCCATCGGGCGGCCGCTTAAGTGAGCGCGGCGCCCTTTCTGATTTAAGGATGGCATGGGGTAAGCGGGGAGGGGCTGGGCAAGGGCTGGAACTCACTGAATTGAAGAGGCAAATATTTTTATGAAATCCGTGACCGTGTGGTTCTACTGGGCCGAGTTTCGATTAGCGTCCTTATTTTGCGGCTGCATGTTGTCGGGCGCGTCCGCACCGCACAAAATCAAGTATTCGGCGCGGGCACCCGCGGTCGATCCCGTTGCCGACCTGAATTTGTGCTGGCCGGTGCACCCTCTTCGTGGCTAAAAACATCGAACAAGATATGTCAGTGTCCGGCTTGCCGCGTTTTTCCGTCCTCGATCTAGCACCCGTTCGAGTGGACGGCACGATCGCGGAAGCGTTTCGAAACACGGTGGACCTCGCGAGGCATGCGGAACGGTGGGGCTTTACACGCTTATGGCTCGCCGAGCATCACAACATGCCCGGCATTGCGAGCGCGGCAACCTCCGTGTTGATCGGCCATGTTGCCGGCGCGACTGCGACGCTGCGAGTCGGTGCGGGTGGCGTGATGTTGCCGAATCACGCGCCGCTCGCGATTGCGGAGCAGTTCGGGACGCTGGAGACTCTGTATCCGGGGCGCATAGACCTAGGTGTAGGGCGGGCGCCCGGGTCCGATAGGGCGGCCTCACGGGCATTGCGGTATAACATCGTGGACGAAGATTTCCCGAGGCAAGTGAGCGAGTTGCTCGCGTATCTCGCTCCGGCGGCCCTCGGCCAGAAACTGGTCGCTTACCCCGGCGCGGGCACGAATGTACCGGTCTGGCTCTTGGGCTCCAGCACCTACAGCGCGCGGCTCGCGGCAGCGCTTGGACTGCCGTTCGCGTTCGCAAGCCACTTCGCGCCCGCTATGCTGATGGAGGCGCTCGAAGCCTATCGAGACCAATTTGAACCGTCGCAATATCGCGAGAAGCCATACGTCACGGTGGGGGTGCCGCTGGTCGCGGCCGAAACGGATGCGGAAGCGCACAGGCTCGCAACGTCGTCGCTACAACGGCACCTCAGACTGATTCGGGGCGAGCCGATCTTCGTGCCGCCCCCCATCGCGAGCATGGACGGCCTCTGGAGCGAAGCGGAACAATTCGCGGTGGAATCCAGGCTGAGCGTCGCGGCCATCGGCGGACCCGAAACGGTCCGGCGCAAGCTAGCACAGCTCTTGCATGAGACGAAGGCCGACGAGTTCATCTTCACGTCGGATCTCTACGACCATGCTTTGCGGTTGCGGTCGTTCGAGATCGCGGCGGACGCGATGAAGACGTTATCGGTCGTCCAGTTGCAGGCCGTCTGACTGGGCCGTATCGATCATCTCCGCACGGGCCCGCTTGGGCAATGCTTCTCAGCCGTAATCGCTGAGCCAATCCGTCGGGGGGAGCATAATGAAGCCGGCGACCTAAGGCGACTTGTCGGACCGATTTCCGTGACCGGCGTTTCACGGGATCTATCCGCTCCGAGGCGCTTCGGATTTCTACACTTCCCCCAACGCGATGCCCCCGTCAATTGTCCGGTAGGACCGTTTTTCAGCCCAGTATCGAGACCGGCCTCCGAGAGCCGTTCCCATGCGCCCTTGACCGCTGTACGGGCCACTGAAGGAACCCCTTGTCCCGCGGTCGTCGGAAACGGGGGAACGCAAAGGCCGCGGCGTCCGGCTAACGCGGCGCGTGCAAACAAATGAACGGGGAACCCGCCTGGCTCAGTCGCCAAATTCGTGAAATAGGAAGCTGCGCAAGGTTAGATCGGCAAGTGCGAAAACGTCGCTAAAGTCGTAGGGCCGTCCCAACTTTGGTTTCCAGTAGCGTCCATGCGCCAGCCAGTGGCGGAACCTAATGCGCCACGCAGTTCACCAACGATTGAGCGTGGAACGGAAGACTTGTCGACCCAGACCTTGAATATTTCGTCCTCAAGCGAGGCATGCTCCTTCTTGGCCTTGTAGATGTCACGGAAGGCGCGCGAGAACGGTCGTATACAGAGGCGGGGAAAGGCGAATGACACGCGTTTTGCTTCGAATTGGAGTGGCCCCGGCTGTCCACACACCTGGAGTGTGCGTGCGGATGCACGCGGCGGCTTCGAGATTGCATAGGGCTACGAACTGTTAACCAGATCCTTCCGGTCAACAGACCTCCGGCGGATCTGTTGAGCGGTAAGTTTCTCAATGAGCACCATGGCGCCGCCGCAGCGCGAGCAACACCAGGTTGGAGCCGGCTTTGTCTCGCTGCTTCCAGGCGTCTCGCAACGTTACTGCGCTGACGTTGAGCAACTGCTGACAGAAAGGCAGAAGTTGTTTCCGGCGCCGGTTCGCCAGGAAGCCGGAAGGGCGAATCCGGACGTCCATCCTGCTACGGCGCGACGTAAACGGTCACACCGGCAAGAAAATTGCCGATGGTGACGTCCAAAACGCCCTGGCTGCTGCTCGGAATACCCACGACGACGTTGAGTTGAGAGACACCGGCCACCTCGAATGCCGCGGCGCCCAGGTAGGCCACGTTGGCCCCGTAAGTACCGACGAAGCTAATTGCGGGCACGACCGCGGGTTGCGCGAGCGGCAGTTGATTGATGGCGCCGTCGACGCCTGGCGGGTTGGTCTGGCCGAGGCCCGTAAGAAAGATCACCACCACCGATCCCGGCTGCGCCGGATTCGATGGCGAGTTCACCGACCAGTCGGAATTCGCCACAGCCAGAACATCCGGATTCTGCGCGATAGCCGGAACCGTGTAGGTATTCGAGAGCTGACCGTTGTACTCGACCTGAACGGCGGCGTTCGTCAGGCCATTCAGTTCAAAAGGCGCGATGGCATCGACTTCGGTGGCCTGCGCTGCTACTAGCGGCGCGGGCACACCATTGAAAGTCACCTGTACGCCGCCAATCGAAGTGGCCAGGGCGCCGCTAGCGGTCAGTTTGGCGCCCGCCCGATTTTGCGGCCCGATGCCACGCCCGACGATCCGCACAACTTCGCCGGGAGCCACCGCGGACGGCAGACGGCCCGCTGCGGGAACCAGCGGACTATACTGCGTGATCTCGTCGATAAAAATCGGCGCCACCTGGGCAGGGTTGATTTCAGCTACCAGCGCCGAATAATTCCCAGTAGGCGAGGCAGACGCATTCAGGTCCCCCAGGCCTCCGGCGTAGTACACCGCCGTCGAATCCGCCGCCACGGACCCGAAGGAATCAGTGGCTGTGGCCGAGAGAACGGCAGCGCCGGTCGGGCTCAGTTCGGCGAGAAAACCCATTTGGGGGTTGTAGTAATGGAGATATTGCGGAGGAATCTGGGCGAGTCCACCAACCGGCGCGACGGTGGGAAAATCCCAGGACACGTTTAATCCCGCAATCCAGATGTTCCCGGCCACATCGAACGCGATGGAATCCGCCTCTCCATGGCACGTGCCACCCACAGTAGCCAGGAAGATGGGCGGCTCCGCGGAAAGCGTCATCTTCATGACGAACGGATTGTCGCCGGCAATCGGCGGGAATATTACCGGCACAAAGGTGAGCCCCGGCTGCGGGCAGCCGCCACCGGACACTGCGCGGGCAGCGCCGGTTGTGGGGCTGGTCTGCGTCGACCCCGCCAGATAGACATCCCCGGCGCCGTCCAGCACCAGCGCGTGCGCGGCGCTGAAGTAGCCGCCGCCCAGGAAGCTCGAATAGAGCAATTGGTCCCCGGTGGAACTCAGCTTGGCGACGAAGCCCGCGGAATACGTGGAGGGGAATTTGGCGATCATGGCGTCCGCAGTGACCGGGAAATCGGATGAGTAGGTCTCCCCGGCCACGTAGACATCGCCCGCGGAATCGAGCGCCAGGGCGTAGGCGGAGTCGCCGCAAGAGCCTGTGATATAGGTGGCGTCATCCAGCGCGCCGCTCGCGTTGAGTTTAGCCACGAAAGCGTGCGTGCTCTCCTGGGTCGGGAAGGCGTCAGGCGGATTAATCGGGATCGTACAAGGACCAGGGATGGTGGACTGATAGGCGCCCTTGGTGACAGCCAGGCTGCTGGCTGTGCCCGCGATTACGGCGTTGCCGTCCGCGTCGATGGCAATGGCGTTGGGAACGGCGCCGCTGAGAGCCGTGGAATAAAGCACGGAACTATCGGCAGCGCTCACTTTCATCACTATACCGTTGGAGCCGGTCGAGTCGCTACCCACGAGATAAAGGCCGCCTGCGGCGTCTAAGGTGATGCCAGAAACCGCGCCGGTCCATAAATACGTGGAATAAATCACCTGCGAGAGAGTGGCATCGAATTTCGCCAGAAAGACGGTCGGCGGTATGCTCCCGCCTACCGTGTAGACGCGCGACGGCGCAGCGTAGAGCGACCAGGCAGAAAGCCCTACGCCGGACCAGTTCTGGCCCCCGTCCAGGGACTCGGAAACCCAGTACCCGCCAGCGGCGTAGAGGTGCGAGGGGTTGGCGGGATCGATGGCGACCGAAAATAGCGTAACGTTACCGCCGTTCAAGGTTGCCACGATCTGAAAGGATGCTCCGCCATCCGTACTTTCAAAAATGGCCGCTCCGCCGTTCACCAGCCAGATAGTCGAAGGGGCGGAGGGATCCACGGCCATGGCGGTGGGACCATAAGCGAAAACGTTGGTGGCACCTTGTGTCCACGTAGAGCCGCCGTCGGTGCTCCGGAATACGGGGCCAAAGATCGAGGAAGCGGATGCGTAGAGCACGTTCGGTTGCGAGGGCGCCAGCGCGATCGCCGATATAGAGTTGTTCGAGTTGGGAATCGAGAGCGGCTGCCAGGACTGCGCGCCATCGGTGCTGCGATAGACCATGTAGCCGGCCGAAACGTACATTGTGGTGGGCGTCAGCGGGTTGATGACAATCTGCGTCGCCGCATTGGATGGGAACGAGAGGCCCGTGTTTTGCCAGTTCACACCACCGTCGGAACTCTCGTAAAGCGCGCCGCTCTGCAGCAACAAGGCGTAGGTATTCGAGGGGTTGACCGGATCGACTGCCAGGGCCGAGCAGAGCGGCAGTACACTGAGCGCCGCTGTCCAGGTGACACCCTGGTCCGTACTGCGCATGATGCCGTTCGGCGTGCTGACTATGACCAGGTGGCCGTCACTGGATGCCGCCACCGCGTAAACACTGGTTACATTGAGGCTCGAATTGACAAACGCAGCCCCATTGACGCTCACTTCGAGAGCACCCTGGGGCGGCGCCGCCTCCAGCGCATTGGTAACCGGAAAATTCCCCGACGTGGTGTTGCCGGCTACGTAGATAAATCCGTTGCTATCGCTGGCGATTACAGTGGGCCGATCGCTTCCATTGCCGGATAACACGCGGTGGTTGATCGGCGCCTGGCCGAAGGCGAGGCTAATGCAGGAAAGCAGCTGCAGGAGAACACCACAGATCGTGCGCATGGCAGAGTCGCTCCTGGCGGTAAGTCTAGCACGGAGGGGGTACAACGGCTACTTTTCAGTCGCGGTCTGGTACTACTCTCCAGGGCAGTGCGAACGGGAATGCCCATGGAAGTGTTTCTCGCGCCTTTCCCGGCCGGTTTCGGCACGGAAGTTGTATTTCGGCTTTTTCGTGCAGCCTCCATCTTCCGACCCCTGCGTCTGCCGTGGGGCCGTTGGGCACAGCCAGTTCACGCGCGCGGAAGGTAGACCAGGCTGGAAGGCAGTATAATCACACGAACGGCAAGAACCTCCGGAACCCCATCATGACCGTCACCGTCAAAAAACAAAACGCCGCTTGTGGTCTCTCCGTCCGTACGCCGGCAAGCGGGCCTTAAGAGCGACGACAGATCGAATTCAAGGTTGTGGGCGGCTCATCAGCCTCCGTCCGAAGCTCCCGGCCGCGGATGACGAATACACGCCCGAGCAGCGCCGCATCGTCGATGCCCAACTCGCCGAAGGCCTGGCCGACGTTAAGGCAGGCCGGGCCCATGGTCCTTTTTCCACCCACGAGGAGTTCATCGCTTCACTTCACAAGGAAGCAAAGAAGTTGAACCGCAAGGAAATCAAGCGCTCGGCGTGATGAAGCTCCTCCGCACGCCCCACTTCGAACGGAACTATGCCAAGGCACCCAGCAAGTCCAACGTGCCTTCGACAAGGAGTCGTTGTCTGCGTTCACCGAACAGCCACCACCCTTCGCTCCGCGCCAAGAAATACGATGAGAGCCGGGGCCTCTGGCAGGCGCGTGTCAATAAAGATTGGCGCTTCTATTTCCTCATTCAGGACGACGCGTACCTGATCGTGAACATCATCCCTCATCCGAAACCCACTCGCGAGGGGCAGAATTCCTCCGGTGACTCCCACCCACGTTTATAGCTGTAATAGCTGCTTTCCCGCGGTTCCGCGCAGCGAAAAAGGAAGAGGTCAGCTTGGGGAGGGTTTCCGCCTTGGCCTGAGATTGTTTTGGACGCAACCCGGGGTCGCAAAGAAGCTCTAAAGCCTACTCAAGAAGACGTTTTGCTCGCTGCGATACACTTGTAAGGCCGCCGGGCAGCGTGGGCCAGGTGGTTTCGCCTGCCTTCTAATGATTATCCAACGGCCAGTTCGAAATTACACAACTCTTACAAAGCACAGCCGGTTTCCCTGCTAGCGTGAAAGTATGGCGCCCACAGTATCGCCCGAAAAGCCTCGCAACATCGAAATCATCGAGTTCCCAGAGAAGCAAAAGCTGAACTGGCCGACCACCTTAGTGCTGGTCCTGCTGCACATAATGGCCATTGCAGCACTGTTTATGTTCAGTTGGGCCAACCTGGCGGTCTTGCTCTTCCTCCTCTGGTTCGCCACGGGGTTGGGCATCAGTATGGGCTACCACCGGCTGCATACCCACCGGTCGTACCAGGTGCCGCTAGCCCTGGAGTACCTATTTGCGGTGTGCGGGGCGTTGACCTTCGAAGGCGGCCCGATATTTTGGGTGGCCACCCATCGCATCCACCACCAGAAATCCGATCTGCCGGGCGATCCGCACTCGCCGCACGATGGCGGTTGGTGGGCGCACGCGGGCTGGATACTGATGGGCGAAGCCAAGCACAACAATACCCGGTTGATGTCCAAGTACGCGCCCGACTTGGCTAAACATCGCTTCTACGTCTGGCTGAACAACTACCACTGGCTACCGCAGGTTCTGCTGGCGGGGCTGCTGTTTGCCATTGGTGGTCTGTCCATGGTGCTTTGGGGCGTCGGTTTGCGGGTTGTGATCGGGCTGCATGCCACCTGGCTGGTGAACTCGGCCACGCACATGTGGGGATCGCGGCGGTTCGACACGCGCGACGATTCGCGCAACTCCTGGTGGGTGGCGCTGATCACGTTCGGCGAGGGCTGGCACAACAATCACCACGCGCATCCGACTTCGGCGCGGCACGGCTTGGCCTGGTACGAGTTCGACATGTCCTGGATCCAGATCCAGATTTTGCGGTTTTTCGGCGTGGCTAAAGGCGTCAAAGTGGCCAAGGTCACTAGCGAGTTGGCCCAGCGTGACGCGGCCTAGGGCTGAGCCCGACCAATCAGTCCGGCCCGTTTGGCCTGGGCCACCACCCCGATCGGCCCCATCACCGTCAGGCCTGCCGCAGTCGCATGCCGACGCCCGCGCCTTTCGTCCACGACCATAAGGCCGACGTGAAGCTTGATTGCAAGGACATGGCCTGAGCCTCGCCATGCTTCCGGATTTTCCTGCAGTTCGCGGCAGCGGTGACTATCAACCATGGCATGGAGGCCAGATTGATCGCGGGAGGCAGATCGCGCTTCGAGTCCGTCAGCTCCTGGTATACGGCGTTGGGAACGAGCATGCGATGATAAAGCACCCGCAACAGGGCGAGACGGCCCGATTCGCGCGAGATTCAGAACGGGAGATGTATCGGAGACAACGATCAAAGATGTAATCGCTTGGCGCATGGTCCGAAGATCCTCGCGGAACTCTTCCACCCCGTAGTGGACGGGAAACTGGCGCTATGCCAGCAGCGCCTGAAAGCCGAGTTGGCTCAACTCCGCCAGACGGCTCGCTTGTGCGATGGCCAAGCGCTCTTGTTGAAATAGCGTCAGGGCCAGTTCCCGCTTCAGCTCGAGTTCGCCGATGGTGACTGGCATCGTCTCATTTGATATTATACAGCCCGCCAGGGCTTCTGCATTCACCGGCTTAGTGAAGCCTTACTGCGGTGGCGGTTCTATGGCCGGGGGCGCCTGAGGACTAACCGGCGGCGGCGCGGCCTCTTGCCCAGGTCGTTGCGCGGGCGGCGCAGTAGGCCCCCGCCCCAGCCGCAGATTCTGGAAATCTTTGCCGCTAATCACGTAATACCAGTCGGCGAAGCGGTCGTTGAGTTCGCGCGCGGTGCGCTCGCCCGCGCCCGCGTCTCCTCCGTACGCCGCGGCTTTGGCGGGATCGAAATGCACCATCACAAAAAGAGTGCGATTATCCGCGGGCGCGCCCGATTTGGTATCGCCCGCGGCCACCTCGCCGAAACGCAAAGAATACATCAGGCCGTTGTTGGTTTCCACGGTCATGTCGCCTTCGCTCGAGTAGACGCGGCCTTGCGGCGTGAAGAAATAGCCTGCCTTCTGCAGCGACAACGCGGTTTCTAGCGTAATCTGCAGCTCTTCGTGGCGCAGGCCGGCGGCCAGCCCGGGCGGCTTCGGGCGCACGTCCACGATCTTCAGGCCATCCAGCGCGGCCGCCATGGCGTGCACCGCGGGCAGGTTCAGCTTCTCCCCCGCGCCCGCTTTCCACTCACCCTTGTCCGCGGTGAGCACGGTAGTTTCGGCATTGCTCATGCGGCCCGCGGCGGGATCGATATTGTAGCGGTTGATAGTCACCTTGCGGATGGAAGCGCTGGCGATGCGCAGCAGGCCGGCGTTGACCCAGTCGGCAAAGCGCGCCGAGGGATCCGCATCGGTCTTCACCGCGTAGGTGCGCTTCTGTCCCGGCACCCGTACGTAGCGATAGCCCGGCTTGCCGTCGACGGGCTTGCCCAAAATGTAATCGGCCAGGACACCGCCGTTCGCGTCGCGCAGCGTGACGCGCTTGCCGCGCCCGGTGAGGCCGCTGGCTTTTTCATCCAACGGATCGACCACGCCGTATTTGGCATGATCCAGCGCCGAATCCGAGCGCACCATATCCTTCTTCAGATACATGAGCGCCGCGGCCGTTTTGGCCAGCCGGTCGCCGATATCCACGCGGTAATTGTAGTGCGAGGCGATCACCCACTTGCCCTGCAGGAACTGCACCTTGAGCGGCAGCGCCGTAGCGGTGGCTTCATCGTAATCCACCACTTCGATGGTGCGCGGCGCCTGCGCATCGGTGAAATTCGGATAGAAGGCCGCGCCCTGGTCGCTCATGATGGCGGGAACATGGGCAACTGGCGAATTGGCCAGCGCGATGCGCCTTAGGGCTTTGTGGGAAACTCGCCTAGTTCCGCGAGGACCTCCGAATAAAGTTCAGGGCTGATCCAGAATCGAGCAACCCCTATCAGCTCGTCAAGCAAGGGCTTGGCCCGATCGATCAGCCCGGCCCGTTTCGCTCGGGCCACTACACCAATGAGGCCCATAATCGTCAGGCCGGCCGCAGCCGCGGTCCTGCGGCCGCGCCTTTCGTCAACGAGCAAGAGGTCCGCTTGAAGCTCAATCGCAAGCACGATGGCCTGCGCCTCGCCAGCGTCTAGATTTTCCAACAGCTCCTCTGTGCGGCTCTGGTTTGTCGCTGCTGCGACTGTCAGCCACGGCATCGAAGCAAGATCGATAGCGGGAGGCAGATCGCGCTTCGAATCCGTCAATTCCTCAAATACGGCATCAGGAATGAGAACCTGCCGATAGAGCATCTGCAACAGATCGAGGCGACCGATACGCGCGAGGTTCAGATTGGAGACGTATCGGAGACAACGATCAAAGATGTTCCGCTTGGCGCAGGGTCCGAAGATCGTCGCGGAACTCTTCCACCCCGTAATGGATGGGAATCTGGCGTTCCGCCAGTAGCGCTTGAAAGGCGAGTTGGCCCATTTCAGCCAGACGGCTCGCTTGCGCGAGGGTCAACCGTTCTTGCTGGAACAGCGCCAGCGCAAGTTCCTGCTTCAGCTCGGGTTCGCTGATGTGAGCTGCTATGAGGACCTCGTCAGAAATGGTTACCGGCATGTTATTAAATAATAGTACAATCCGGTGCAAGGAGGCTGACATGAACGGCCAGATCGTGGTGGGGCTGAGCGATAGGATTGCTCTTGTCGGCGTGGCAGGGACCCTGCTTGCGACCATAGTGGCAGTGTGGTGTGTGCGTCTTTCCTTGAAGATGACAATAAAGGTCGGTACACTGATCCAAATCCGAGACGACGTCGTCAAGACTCTGGACAAAATCGAGGCCCTTTCGAGAGAGGTTGGCGATAACGATCCATTGACCGGTGCAGTTGTGCAAAAGATGTCAAATGACTATTGGGAAGCTAAACATCAATTTGAGGCTAGCTGCGAGAAGGCGTCGATTATCCTTTCTCCAAAGCAAATTGAGCCTTGGGCGGGGGCTGTGCCGAAGATAAATCGGGCATACGACCAATTTGCGGAAAGTCTAGGGAACCACATAGTTAATAATCATGCGCTGAACGACTTTAAGGTTGCGCTGCACGATGCCCGGGCACAGTTAGAGCTTATTATCCAAAGAACGCTCCTCAACTTCTACCAAAGGCGCCTTGCTCGCCAGCTTTTTGAGAGCAGGCAACGGAAGGTGCGCGAGATTCGCGAGACGAATCAGATGTAAATGAGGCCGACTACTCGTTCTATCCGGGCCAGAAGCCAGCGTCAATCCGTGGCTTTCCGGCGCTTGACTTCCACCGCCCGGCTGCCGGCTATTGGCAGCCTACTGCACCTGCGGAGCCGCCGGCGTCTCGCGTGGATTCGCCGGCGGCGCGGCTTCTTGCCCAGGTCGTGGCGCGGGTGGCGCAGTAGGCCCGCGGCCCAGCCGCAGATTCTGGAAATCTTTGCCGCTAATCACGTAATACCAGTCGGCGAAGCGGTCGTTGAGTTCGCGCGCGGTGCGCTCGCCCGCGCCCGCGTCTCCTCCGTACGCCGCGGCTTTGGCGGGATCGAAATGCACCATCACGAAAAGATTGCGGTTGTCCGCAGGCGCGCCCGATTTGGTGTCCCCCGAAGCAACCTCGCCGAAGCGCAAGGAGTACATCAGGCCGTTATTGGTCTCCACCGTCATGTCGCCTTCGCTTGAGTAGACGCGGCCCTGCGGCGTGAAGAAATAGCCTGCCTTCTGCAACGACAGCGCGGTCTCGAGCGTAAGCTGCAGCTCCTCGTGGCGCAGCCCGGCGGCCAGCCCGGGCGGCTTCGGGCGCACATCCACGATCTTCAGACCATCTAGCGCGGCAGCCATGGCATGCACCGCGGGCAGGTTCAGCTTTTCGCCATCGCCGGCCTTCCACTCCCCTTTGTCCGCGGTGAGCACGGTCGTTTCCGCGTTGCTCATGCGGCCCGCCGCGGCATCGATATTGTACCGGTTGATGGTCACCTTGCGGATGGACGCGCTGGCGATGCGCAGCAGCCCCGCATTGACCCAGTCGGCAAAGTGCGCCGACGGATCGGCGTCGGTCTTCACCGCGTAGGTGCGCTTCTGTCCGGGCACCCGCACATAGCGATAGCCCGGCTTGCCGTCCACGGGCTTGCCCAGAATGTAATCGGCGAGAACCGCGCCGTTCGCGTCGCGTAGGGTCACGCGCTTGCCGCGCCCCGTGAGGCCGCTGGCTTTTTCATCCAGCGGATCGACCACGCCGTACTTGGCATGATCCAGCGCCGAATCCGAGCGCACCATATCTTTCTTCAGATACATCAGCGCCGCGGCCGTCTTGGCCAGCCGGTCGCCGATATCGACGCGGTAATTGTAGTGCGAGGCGATCACCCACTTGCCCTGCTGGAACTGCACCTTCAGCGGCAGCGCGATGGCGGTGGCTTCATCGTAGTCCACCACTTCGATCGTGTGGGGCGCCTGCGCGTCCGTGAAATTCGGAAAGAACGCCTCGCCCTGATCGCTCATGATGGCCGGAACGCGAGACTCCGGTTCGACGACCGCGGCGGAGATCCCCAGAACCAGCGCGGCGCCCGCCAGCACGGCGGTCTTGACGCTCTCGGTCATGCGGCCTCCTTGTCCACCAGGCGGTCCACCGGCACGCCGATGCGCTCGCGGCGCAGGCGGCGCACGGAGACGATCAGGAAAACGATGAATGCGGGGATGGGCGGCAGCGCCACGGCCAGCAGCTTGATGGTGTTCTGGATGCCCCGGATGGAGTTCTCCATTTCGGCGCGGCTGTCTTCGATCTGGCGCTGCTTCTCGTCGTCGATGTTGGCGCGCGCCACTTCCAGGCGGCGGTTTTCGGCTGTTTTGAGATTGGCGATCATGACCTCTTTGGTCTGCTCGTCGAGGTCGCCGCGCTGCTCGACTTCGCGCACGGAGCGATCCAGGCGCGCCTGGGCTTCCTTCAGGCGCTGGTCGGCGAGAGCTTCGGCCTGCTCGGATTCGTGCAGGCGCTGGGCTTCGTAGGTGCGCGTGCGGGCCTCCACGGCTTCGAGCGTACGCTGCTTCGGCCGGCGCTTGCGCAGCGCGATAAAGGATGGATCGCCCGCCAGACGGTCCACGCAGTTGAGCAGGAACGTGACGTTATCGAAGTTGAGATTTTCGAGGCCGCGGCGGCGCAGATCGAAGAATTGCTCGCTCATCAGATCGGCGTCGGCGATCACGATGGCATTCAGCGGCCCCGCGCTTCCCTTCCCCTGAATGCGCGCGGCCAGCACGTGATGGCCTTCGTCGGGGTTGTGCGGCGCATCCTCATTGATGGCCACGCCGAACACGCTGCGTTGCACCAGATCGTCCCAGCGGTCCACGCCGGAATCCGCGCTGGTCTTCAGCAAAGGTACGAAGGGCGCGCCGGCTTCGCCCGTTGGCAGGCTCTTCAGCACGCCGGCGTATAGCAGCACGACTTC
>Ga0302324_100018795_pt1 | contig 13604 bp, 10 predicted proteins | sample Palsa_T0_1_FD_201949 | JGI IMG/M metagenome (GOLD analysis project Ga0302324, IMG submission 201949) | Peat permafrost microbial communities from Stordalen Mire near Abisko, Sweden - Palsa_T0_1 | ecosystem: Environmental > Terrestrial > Soil > Palsa > Peat permafrost | place: Sweden: Abisko...
CATCGATTCTTGGTCTGAAACCAAATTCCCCAGGGGCGACAACAGCGCCAGGAGGATTAATCTTCCTACTGCTGCTGCGCCCATTGCCATGCGGTAGCCAAGCGCGTAAATCTCGCCCCGAGTCTTGCGAAACAATTGCACCATGGCTCGAAACTTCATGATGGTTGCCCACTGACTGACTTTCTGCCTTGAACTGCTCGTGCCTCCGTGATGAATAATTGCTGTTTCTCCAACGTAATAATTCATGAAACCGGCAGCCTTCACCTTGTAATTCAGATCCAGGTCTTCGGCGTACATGAAATACTCTTCACTGAAGAGTCCCACTTGTTCGAACACCGTTCTCCGCAAAAGCATGCATGCGCCTGGAATTATGTCGACCTTCATCAGGCTCACCTTCTCGGAGAATAGCGGTGCAATCTTCCATAACGGGCACTCTGGCCAGCGCAGCCGCAAATACTCCGCATCCATAGCCTGATTGAGAATTGTCGGATAGGTCTGAATCGAACTCAATTGAACCGTCAAATCCGTGTTCAATAACTTGCATCCCACGATTCCTGCATCCGGCAAAGTCTTGCAGTGAGCCAACAGCAGATCGATCGACGGTGCAACAAGCTGCGTGTCCGGGTTCAGGAAAAGAACATACTCGCCTTTCGAGTGCCTGAAGCCGAGGTTGTTTGCACCCGCAAAACCGAGATTTTTGTCGCTCTGTACGATCTTGATGTCGGGAAAAATCTCCTTAAGAGAATCCACCCCCGGTTCTGGAGAGGCATTATCCACCACTATGATTTCGAAGGAATTTTGACGCGTGTGCTGAAAAACGCTGGCGATCGACTCGCGCAGATAATCTAGTGAGTTCCAGTTCACGTAAATAATGGATAGTTCCATGAGATGGCTATCTTCCAACCCGGTTTACGTCCTTCATTTCCAGATGGTCTCTTGACCACACAGCTTAGCCAATTGCTGCCGTTGCAGATATTTGATTAACTCCGGATCGTCCACCCGGGGAGTCTTTTGCAAGTACGCCGAAACGTAGCCGTACAACAGGGCAACGCTACCGATAATGTACGGCGGCTGCCACAGTCGCGCGACCGACTTCGCGATAAGAAATAACGGATGGTATCCCGAAACATAGTCGGTCTTGCCATTCTTCGCGATGCCGCCCCAGCGCCCGTAAGCCGCGCCGGTCCAGCGATGATGTTGGATCTGCAGTTCCAGAAAGCTTCGCGTACTCCAACCGAGCATATTTGCCTTCACTTCGTCGATCGTGTCCGATCCCGGCCCCACCCAAAGCCCGCCGATTGCATCCCAGCAAGTGTGGCGGTAGATCTTTGCTCCCCCGCGAACATGGAATCTTGGATTGCTCTCCAAAGTCTTTTTTCCTTTATCCAGGTGATAAAGAAATCCTCCGCCAATTCCCAAACGCGGGATCTCCGCAAATTTGCTAAACATCCGACAGAAGTAATCGGGCTCGAAGGACAAGTCACCGTCCAATTTCGCCATGAAATCCCAGTCCGTACACGAAAGCATGTGGAACCCGGCGTAAAAAGCCTCGATAATTCCCGCCCCCCACTTGCGGAAGCCTCGGTCGTCGCGTCGCACCCCGCGAATCCAAAGATGTTGCCGCGCTGCCTCCGCGATGACCTTGCCAGTACCGTCGCTCGAACCGTCATCCACGATAATCCACTCACGCGGCCGAACCGTTTGCCTGACCATGCTGTCAATGGTAAAAGGCAAATAGTTCGCCTCGTCTCGAACCGGAGTAATCACTACGTATTTTGTTTGAGTATTGACCATAGTCTTCCCTTGCTAATCGGAAGGTGGCGCTCCCGCCTCTATCGCTGCCTGTGGCATCAAAGGGTCCAGCAGTAGACGAACGCCACTCATGTGTTGAGTGATTGCTGTCTCATAAGCGCTCAAGAGTTTCTTCCCAGCCGCCGTCCAGGTAAGATCCGTGCGCTCACGAATACAAGCCTGGCGGAGGTTTCCCAAAAGCGATCGGTTCTCGTAAACCATCGTGATCTGATTTTGTAAAGTTTCTACATCGCCGACGGCATGGACCAGGGAGTTGTGCATGTGCCGACACTCTTCCGTGCAAGCATTTGATACCAGAGGGACGCAACCACTGCCGATCGCTTCCACGCAGACTAAACCGAATCCTTCCTCAAGAGAGGGCATTAGAAGAATGTCGCTGCTTCGCATGAGATCGGCAACGTCGTTTCGATGACCTAACAGGCGCACACTCCGATGTTCGAGTTGTTTGGCGAATCGTTTCTGGAATTCGGCGCTAAGTTCTCCAGCCACGAGCAAGATTCCATCCTTTGCTACCGGCGAGGACAACCACGCTTCCAGGGCGAGATGCAGACCCTTGCGCACGGCGTCCACGCCGACGAATAATGCCGTGAGCTTCCCCGGTTCTTCGTGGACTGTCCGATTTGGGAAAAAGACCTTTTCGTCGAATCCATAGGTATGCCGCAGCAGCTTATCGCTCTTAAAACCTCTATCCAAAAAGCTTCGGGCGGTGAATTCCGACGGGCAAAGAAGGCGAAAAGCCAGTTCGAACTCTTCCTCTTCCCGGGCTAATACCTTGTTATTTGATTTATAGTCATGATGAGGCGTGCTCAATCCTATGCGTCGGCACTCGGCGGCAACCGTTTCATAGCAATAACGGGTGTGCGCATTTGGCCGTTCCAGCACTGTTGGAATGCCCAAGCGTTTCGCTGTCTTGAGCGTTTCGAGGGACCCCAACGGCCAGCAGTGAACAATATCTACTTTCCCTGCCATCCTTTCGAGCCTCTGCGCCACAATCCTGTCGTGCATAACACATGCGCCCATTCGTCCCAGCAATTTATATGGAATACGGAACTTGCCCCGCGCCATCGTCGGGCAGACGGTAACTTCCCTGGGCAGTATCCGAGAGACTGCACCCGGCATCACCGTTACCTGTGCGCCCGCCGCGACCGAACCGCGGACCTGTTCCCAAGCCGTGTAACAGATTCGGGCAGCGCCGATTTTATGCGGAAAGCTGTAAAGAACGTTCATTGGAGATTGAGCCGATTGTGGCGAAGCGAGGTGCTGAAACGATGCTGTATTGAATTCCAGAGAGAGAAGGGGTTGTGCGCTCGGCTGTGCTCGTAGGGTGAAAGAACCGGACCGTGGACGCCGGCTAACGACAATCTCTTCTATTTTTCTTGTTGATGACTAGTTTTGAAGTGAGTCGTTCCGACTAATCGCTACAAATCTCGAACGAGTAACCGGTTATTCATAATGGCGTTGGATGCGATTAAGGCCTCTCGCAAGTGGGCTACCTCTGGCATCAACTCCAGCTCCGGTTCTGGGGCGGTTTGCGGTTGCTTATAGATCCCTCTCTTCGCAAGTATGGGAGCTGTCGCCGCAGAAATCATAGCAAGCAATAGGAACCAGCTCATTTTTGATTGATCAAAGTAGTTTACGCCAAAAAATGCCGCCAGATGCGCAAATAATGCAGCACCGAGGAGCCAAACTAACCACTCTTCTCGTCTTCGGCCCGAGATTGCCTTTCGCGCGACTCCAATTCGAGAGTAACAACGGCAGATCATTGTAATGAAGAAAACGAATGCCAGGAGCCCCCCAGATTCACCAACGTTGACATATTGGTTTTGCGCATCCCACAAGTCCCAGCCCCAAGTGCCCGCGTCCTTGGTGCCAATAAGCCACCAATCGAAAAAATGTCTGATAAACTGATCAATGAGTTCAGCGCGATGATATCCAGACGAGCCCCCTGTAAGATCGATATGGGCGATGACGAACCACACTGGGGCCTTCATTACCATCGCGAGTGCAAGCAGGGAAATGACAACACCCCAACGAAGTAGCCTCATACTCCTTCTGAGACCCCATAGGCAGATCGCCACAACACCCGCGACGTAGGCGAGCAATGGTGTACTCGATTGGGAGGTAATGGTCATGACAGTACATCCGATCACACCAATCAGCGCGAGAAGCTTGGCCTTTCCATTTTTCCACAGCAGAAAGAATAGTGGGACAAGGGTAGCTGCAAAGCTTCCCGCCATTAATGCGTGCTGAAATACTCCCTGCGAACGAATCTTGCCCTCGCGCACGTCCGGCGCGAGTTGCACACCCCCGAGGGCTCCGAAGGCATTCCGAAGTGTCAACTGCTCTCGAACCATAAAGCAAGCTAGTATCGCGGCCAGCACCGCAAGGCACTTTATGGCCCTATAAATGTCCTCTCGGTCTTGAATCAGAAATCGCAATAGCACGTAGGCGCCCACTTCGTCGATCAGGAAGCCGAATTGATTGACTAGAGCTTGAGACTGCATGTATTGGAGGACCGTGCCAACCGCCTCGCACCCCACGCAATATATAAGGGCCTGGTCAACGGAATTGAATCCCCCCCCAAAAACGCTCGTTTTCGACGAAATCGTCCTCTGACAGAGGCGGCCTAGACCGGCGAGAATTACGATTCTGAGCGTCAGCCAGTGGACTCCTAGAAGATAGATTTGCTGGCCCACTGGAACGAGGAACGCAAAAAAGAGGAAGGGTATTATGAGATACTTTCGCGGTAGGAAAAAGATCATCACAATTGCGATCAGCATTCCAACCAGGACGATTGGGCTGAGAATAGTCTCGCTAGAGCCGCCGCCGAATGCGTGGCTTTGATCTGGGTGGTCTGGCATTGTCTTCGCTCAATGTGTACTGATCGCTAGCTCATTCTTTCGTGAAAACCGCATGAATACTTTCTCCGTCCCCCGCGGCCGATGCTAAAGAAGTGAGAATGGGTAATATGGTAAGGCGGAACGCTTTCCGGATGGCCCTGTACGGAAAGCTCGGCCGCTCCAACTTAGCCATGGGAGTTCGCGAAAAACCTACCCTCAGACACGCTTCGTCAAATATGTAGCGCACGCTTTGTTCGATGAATACTTCTCGGTGAGTGGTCAGCGAAAGTTGTTTAAGGCCGACAGAGTCAGCTAGATTACTCAACGATCTTGGCGAGAAATGGTACGTATGACGTGGCAGTTCGAGAGCATACCAATACGACTTGAATATCCGCTGCCCGGCCGAGTCTATGTTCGGCATCATGGTGAAGAAAACGCCTCCTGGCTTGAGCCAGCGGGCTACTCGACCTAGCACTTCCCTTGGGTTGTAGAGGTGCTCAAAGACGTGGAAACATGTAATGGCATCGAAGCTATTGACAGGAAAGGGAGCATCCAAAATATCACCAACGAATACTTTAGCTCCGCTATTCGCTTCCGCGCGCTTCGCAACTTCCTCGGACATTTCGATCCCAAAAAGATCCCATTCCGGACTCCTTAAAGATCGCATAAAGCCGCCAGCGCTACAACCAAGGTCCAACAAGGAACCGCTGGATTTGTATTTCAGCAAAATATCACGCCTTTCCGACCAGTGGTTCGGATCTTCCCCTGTTGCGGCGATCGCTCGATCGTAGTCGACGCCATAGTGATCGCTCATTTCACTCGGACAAGGCGGATCCTTCAGCCACACCAGAGAGCATGATTGGCACCGCATTAACTGGTAGGGTTTCCGCCGCCCATGGAAACGATCGGGCGCTCGCAAACATTCATCAGCTTCGGAACCTCCGCATCCTGGGCATAGCGTTGATACAGATATGGTCCGCTCAGCGACTGCTGTTTCCATCGAAGCTCCTTGTGTAGTCCTTCTCAGAGGTCTCTGCTGCAACGCGGACCCACTTACCTAATGCTTGATCGTAGATTTTGATGAGTTTTGCGGGGTTGCCCGCAATCACACTGAACGGCGGGAAACTCTTTGTAACCACCGAATTTGCGCCAACGACACTGTTTCGACCCAAAGATAATTCACCGTCTCCACAAAAAATTACGGAATTGTACCCCAACCAACAGTTTCGCCCGACGGTGATCCTTCCCCCAGCGGTAATTCCCTGAGCATGAATCGGCGCTTTCGTATCTGCATATTCGTGATTGTGGTCCATGACTAGAACCGAGGGGGCCAGAAGGACGTCCTCCTCGAGAACAATCCGATTTCTAGCGGAAATGATCGAACGTCGGCCGACTTTGCACCCACTCGCCAGAATTATCCTTGGCCCTGATTCCTTCGAACCTGACGCAATGTTGAGCCACACATCAGCAGCCATGTAAACCCGGTCGCCCACGAAGATATCTTGAGAACTCGCTCGTCCTATATCGCAGGAGTAGTGGATCGAAACACCGCGTCCAAAACCAGCAAAGAGATGAGTTTTTCGTAGCCACTCTGTATTGAGCTTCGTCGCTAGTCGCGAGAAGAAAGAGAGCGGATCATTTGCGGCCATAGTTATAGCCACCCCGGAGCGATTGCGATTACTCCGCAGCGTTGTGGGCGAGGGCTGGAGTTGTGTTAGGACTCTTGCGATTATATGCACTGAACAGCGCTCTGCCTTCTGCTGGGGTAATCGAGCCCGTCCAGGCTAATGAAGGCCAGCCTACGATCAGGCACGCGAGACATATTTCAAATATCCTCATTGTGGCTGCGAACCGTCCCTCGACATGAAATGGGAAAGGCAGATGAGAGACTAATGCTCCGGCCCCTAAAATCAAGACTGAGGCCGCGAGCAGTCTCACGGCATCTGGCAACAGCGACTTTGCCCGAAATAGATCGAACGTTCGGGTCAGAGCGAACAACATGACACTCATGCCAACAAACTCTGTTAACACCATTCCGGCTAATACTCCGTCAAATCCAAGTTTGCGAGCTAGTGCAACGACTGCAATGAGGCAAATCGTGCGCAACACCTGGACGACATTGTCCAGTAGGGCCCTGCCCGATGTTCTATAGAGTACAAAGGACAACATTGATGACGCCCTAAAGACAAGCGCACAACACACCAGCCAGAATGTGGCTCGAAATGCGGGATCTTGTTGACCAGTCCATGCGAAAGCGAGCGTGGGGCCGAACCCCGCTATAAACCCGAGAGGCAGAACAGCCAGCGCGAAAGTGACCTTGAAAGCCTTCTTGATGAGAGCTTGCATCCTATCGGCTGAACCGGAAGCGAAAATCATCGTCGCTCCCGAGAGGATTGGCGTTAAGAATGCATCCTGGAGCATATTAGCGGAAGTGGCAACCCGTGTGACAACGGCGAATATCCCCGACGAATTGGCGCCGAATACCCTAAGCAATGCCAGCGGAATTATGGAACTATAAAGAACTTCCAACAAATTTAATATTTGATAACTCCCAGCGAACCGGAACAACTCAATCAGCATGCCTTTGTCGAGGAAGCTCACCGCAATATGAATTTGCGGAAGAACGCGATGAGATGCAAAGTAACAACACGAAATGTACAACAATTCGGAGACTCCCATTACTGCCGCCATGGCAAACAGACCAAAACCAAGACGCAGAACGACAACTATAGCGATCGCTTCGCAACAAGTCAGCACCGTGCCAAATTTCCTGACCAGGTCGATTCGGTGGCCACCCATTACTATCGCTTCGTAAACCGCGCCGACATTCGCCATCATCATGATTAGAGCCAGTAAAGAGATTGAGCCTGCCGCAGCACGCAGAAACTGTGGTGGAACACCTGCTGATCTCGCAATCCTTTCTGAAAAGAGCGACGCTGGAACCAAAATAATCGTGGAAATCACGAACATGAGAGCGCATCCAGTGCTTAACAACCTGTTTGCCCTATCATAATTTCCGTCCCCCGTCGCTTCGGCTACATACTTCTGAAACGCGGTTTTCACTCCCACGCTCCCAAACCGCATATAAGTAGCAGCCATCATGACAACGTTCCAGATTCCGTAGCCGCTCAGACCTAAATAATGAATGACAACGGGAACCGTGATGAGGCGAGTTCCGAGCTGCGCGAAATTGGACACAAAACCAAACAGGGTATTGCGTCCAATCGACTCGGCGAGGCTTTGGCGTGGCACAGCAAGGGCTCTCGAACTTGCGTTCTGAATGGAGATTCCTCGACCAGTTGCGATCATCGATGCGAAGTCATCTAGGGAAATGACGCACCACAACCACCTTCTTGTGGTGCGCCCCGATTAACGGGAATTCTGAAGGGCAGCTAATTCCTAATGCACAACAGCGGTCAGCCCGTTGGGGGCCGCCGGCGCGGGCGGCGTTGCCGACGCTGCATATTGGTAGGCCCCAATATCCCAGCAGGAGCTGCTCCCCTGCGTCAGACATGTGCCAGTGGGCCTTGACTCTGGAGTGCGGGTGTCGCCCTTGGCGGTATCACTTGATAGGGAAACGAGTACCACACTCGCAATACTACTCAGGTCCGCACCTTTCTCGACCACGGGCGAACCGGATTGTGGGGATCCATCAGCGTTAAGCATTGGTGCCATACTTTGTATGGAATGAGAATCGCGCCCGGAAGCGGATTTCCAGGCTGTAAACGAACCCGTGAATGAACCATTCCAAATAAAGCAATTGTTCATACTCCCGCAAGAGGGTCCATAAAAATTGTAGTCCGCGACCGTAACTGTGGAACTGCTGATATTAACCGGATCGCCGCAATTCGAAATCACATTGTCTTCATAAGTCAACCCGGAGAGATTCTCCATGCCAAGACAAAGTGTATTGTCGGTATTATTCGGACCAACTATTGTATTACTGTAAACCTGCTGCGTACCGCTGTCTCCCGAGGCGATGTCAAACCACCCATTTGTGTTCACAATCGGGCTTGCCGAATTGACGATCAACACATTGTTCCACCACGCGCTGGAGTGCATGTGAGACGGCGTACTAGATGCGCCGCCTTCCACAAAAATAAATCCCGTTGGGCAGTTTCCCCAATTACCATAGAAATAGTTGTTGTACACGTACACACCAGACATCGAGCTGCCGCTGGTTCCGAAAGTATGGATGCCGTCATGATGATAAGGGCATCCGCTCGCGTCCCAGTTCGCGGAATCATGTACTTGATTGCCATAGAAGAACGCATTGTTGTAACTGTTTGCTGAACTCGTCGCAAGCATCCAGCCGTGATCCATATTATAGATGTTGTTACCTGAAATGGTGGTATTATTGTCACCGTTTGAATAGGCCTGAAATAAGCACCAACCCGCATCATGCATCGTGTTGTTATTGATATTCCAGTTCGACCCCGAGAACGAAATACACCGCATTTGCGTCTGATCAATCGAACCAACTCCATTCATCGGGTGGACATAGATATTCTGAATTAAGAGGTTCTGAATGGTGCAGTTGTTGCACGAAGTAGCTTCAATACCTTCGCTTTGATTCTGATTGCCAAGTCCGTCGCCATTCGCCGTGTTCTGAATGAGCCCGTTTGATCCACCATCCACCGTTATATAGCTCCGGTTGTACATGCAGATCGCCCCACCGCATCCTTGTCCCCCACTCGAAGGGGCCCAATATGGGGCGTTAAGTTGCGTGTTGGTATCGAAGCGGAGCGTGACCGGGTTTCCGCTAGTTCCGCTTCCCTGAAACGTGAACTCGGTGGATCCAGCCGCCCCAGTAAACGTACCGCAAATAGTCACGGTCGTACCAGGTCCGATTTGGCCCGCGCCGCTCCCCCAATTGGAAGTACTATTAAACCAAGCGGGGGACTGCGGGTTCGTAGTGCAAGCGCCCTGGCTGCTGCCGTTGGGTGTGATATACACGTTGGTCGCCGAGGAGAAACCTAGTGCGGACAAAGCGAATACGAAGATAATGGTCAGTAAAGGGTTCGAGAACTTTTTCACTCTTTCCTCCATGAATCGTGATGTGGGTTGTCGTTGACCGACCAACCACGCTGGTCAAACATTTATTGCCAGTAGGGGAGTCACGATCTACTGGATCCTGTAACTTTTATATCCAGTCCGGCGCGAATGAAATAGATCTCACTAGTACATGGCCAATATAAACAAGCCTTGCCCACCAAACTCATAGCCGGCGAGGGACTTATGCTACTGGCGGGACACTGTATTTCGCCATTCCTTTGCCATTTTTAACAGATACTGCGGTTTTGCAAGCCAATCGTAAGATCCAGCGAGCTTGGCCCGAAACAACCGCGCATCGTCATCGGAGTTGATTGGCAAACGCTTCAGAAAAAAGGGATCGCTCCTGAGACCTGGTCGTCCAACGGTTGTGCAAACCCCATTCTCATAACCGGCGTTGCGAAGCTCCTCCCGGAGCCTTGTCTTGAAATTAGCGTCGGTCTCGGGAAATGCATAGGGATACGCAAATGAATGAACTGCATATCCTAGCTGCTCTTCAATAGTCCGCTTCGAATCCGCAACTTCTTTTTTGAGCACGCTGGCATTACAGTCGTGAAGCTGCGGATGAGTCACGGTATGCGAGCCGAAAGAAATTCCGTGTTTGCGCAGCTCGCGCACCTCGTTCCAGGTGAGACATTCTTTTCCCTTGAAGCTCAGCCGCAATTGCCCAATGTACGCCGTAGCCAGGTAAACAGTGGCTGTGAAACCATAGCGATTCAGAATCGGAAACGCAGTAGTGTAGAAATTCCGGAAGCCGTCATCAAACGTGATGACAACGCTTTTCTTTGCAATGCCGGGTTCGCTGAAGCGACGAACGGCTTCGCTAGGATCGATGACTGAGAAGCCGCTTTGATGAAGATTCTCCATTTGTGACGCGAAGACCATTGCGGCCGTGGCCGTGCGGTAATAAGGATGCACTCTCGTCTCGTCATCGTCGGCAATACTGTGATACATCAAAATGGGAATCGATCCCTTGCTATTGAAACTGAACCGTCGCAATGGGTCGGCAACATACAGCGTTGCCAACCGGTCAATTCGCAGTCCCATCTATGCTTTCCGCACCCTCGTCTTCAATTTGTCGACTTGCTTGACAATGGGTTCATTGTCAAAGTACAAAAGCTCTCGCACTACCTTGGCTTGCTGCTCGGCAGCGGCAAGGAAACGCTCTCAGGGCTAACCCTTTTAGGCAGGCGAACTGCCACCGGTCATGCCGCCACTCGGAGCCTTTTTGTTTCTGTCACCAAGTTTCTCGGAGCCGAGTCTTCCGGCACCGGGGCGCGGCTCAAAAATTGGCATCACCCCGTCCGAGGAGTTGAATTGGAAATCGTTCCTAAGCCCTGCGGTGGGCCGCCGCCAATGCCGAAACCTCGGCTTCGGCCTGCTTTCGGGTGAACTTCGAGTTGAAGCTCAGTATCTGCTCCACCACCCGATTTTGCTGTTCCGCGGTCAATTGTGGATACATTGGCAAGGATACGATTTCAGCCGCGACTCTCTCGCAAACCGGAAAATCTCCCGCTTTGTATCCTCGGCCTTCATAGGCCCGCTGCAGATGCAATGGAATCGGATAGTGAATGCCGGTGCCAACGCCGACGTTCCCGAGATGCGCCATCAACCCTTCCCGATCCTCGGTCCGAATCACATATAAATGATAAACGGCCCGGGACCACGATGGCTCATAAGGCGTCTGCACCCCCGCCCCGGAATCCGCCAGCAAACGGTTGTACTCCGCGGACCTTTCCCGGCGTTTCTCATTCCAGCCGGCCAGGTGTTTCAATTTCACGCTCAAAATTCCGGTTTGGATCGAATCGAGACGCCCGTTATATCCCTCGATATCGTGGTGATATTTTTTGGCTTGGCCGTGATCGCGGATCATCTTGCATGTATCCGCCAGCTTCGCGTCATTTGTAGTGATGGCTCCGCCTTCGCCGCAAGCGCCCAGATTTTTTCCCGGATAAAAACTAAATGCGCCCGCCACTCCCATCGAGCCGGCCCGAAACCATCGATTCTGATGACGCGAAAAGTATTCGGCCCCATGCGCCTGGCACGCGTCTTCGACCACCAGTAGCCGGTATTGCTTGGCCAGATCGAGAATCGCATCCATGTCCGCCATCTGACCGTAAAGATGTACGGGAACAATCGCCGTAACCGGCCGATTGCTTCGCCGGCTGGTCAGTTTGCCCTCCTGTGAAACGCTGCAGTCCTTCTCCAGATACTCGCGCAGTTTTTCGGGATCCATGTTGTAGGTTCGTTCGTCGATATCGACGAACTCCGGCAGCGCTCCCGCCTGCGAGATGGCTTCCGTCGTCGCAATAAACGTGTGCGGAACGGTTACGACCACGTCGCCCGCCTTGACTCCGGCTGCCATCAGCGCGAATCGCAAGGCGTCCGTGCCGCTGTTGACCGCGACCGAGCGTTCGGTATGGCAGAACGCGGCAAACTCTTTTTCAAAATTCTCTACCATCGGGCCGCCGATAAAGCCCGCCGTCCGGATCACCTGCTGAAAAACCGCCATCAGCTCGCCTTCGAGCTCGACGTGGGGCGTCACCAGATCAAGAAAAGGAATATTTTGCGATTGATTTTTTTGCGAATGATTCACTGCGCAACCCCCGTTTCAATTTGACGCGTAATCCTGGCTGGAACTCCGGCCACGATCGTGTTAGCCGGAACATCTTTTGTGACCACGGCGCCCGCTCCTACAATGGCATTTTCTCCGATGCAGGTGTTGGCGAGAATGGTCGCGCCGGAGCCGATCGAGGCTCCCTTTTTTACTACTGTCCGTTCCACATGCCAGTCGGCTTCGGTCTGCAAGCCGCCCGCGGCTGTGGTCGCGCGCGGATACAAGTCGTTGATGAACATCACGCCATGACCGACAAAAACATTGTCCTCGATGGTGACGCCTTCACAGATGAAGGTGTGGCTCGAAATCTTGCAGCGCTTCCCTACCGTCGCGTTTTTCTGGATCTCTACAAAAGCGCCGATTTTCGTCTCGTCGCCGATCTCGCATCCGTAGAGATTGATGAACTTGGATAGCTTTACGTCCCGTCCAAGCTTTACGTCTGGTGCGATACACGTGTAAGTATTCATAAGAATGGAATCCTTCAGAAAGCCCACGACTCGCTGCCAAAATGTCTTGCTAGCACCGTTCGAATTGGCTCAATCGGCAGTTGCCTGCTCGGATTCGTACTTCCACACTGGAAGAAGAATCGGAGCCGAAGCAACCGGCAGCCTTGCGCAGGACAACGCCCAGTTCGAGTTCACGGTGAATGCTGGCGAGAGCGACTTGGAGGTCCGATTGCTGCACTACAAAAGAAACGCTGCAGTCGGAAGAGCCCTGAACAGTCGCGATAATATTCACATTCTCCTGTCCAAGCATCGCAAATGTGCGGCCAACCGTCTCGGATGCTGATCGCAGTTTCTGCCCCACCAAGGTAATAACCGAGACAGAAGCTTCGCAGAGTGTGTGCTCCGCCTTCTCACGCACCGAATCGCGCGAGAATTCATGGCGCAATGCTTCGACGGTTCGTTTCGTGACCGAAGATGGAACTATAAGGCAGATTTCATTGTGGGACGAGGATTGCGAGATCAGCAGCACATCGGCTCGAACTGCCGCCGTCGTGGCAACCGTCCTGGCCAATACGTCGGGCACGCCTTGCGTGCCATCACCGAAGCTGGAACTGGTAACCGTGATGAGAGAAGCGTCTTTGATGGCGGCCAGAGCCTTCACTCCTCCAGCGTTCATTGGACCTGTCGGGGTTATTTGCGTCCCCAATTCGTCCGCTGCGAATGTATTTCGGATCGAAACCGGAATCGCGCGCTGCATCAGCGGCCGAAGCGTCTTCGGGTGCAGAACCTTCGCGCCGAAATAAGCCAGTTCGGCAGCCTCGCGATAGGAGATTTCGG
>Ga0302324_100018796_pt1 | contig 13604 bp, 11 predicted proteins | sample Palsa_T0_1_FD_201949 | JGI IMG/M metagenome (GOLD analysis project Ga0302324, IMG submission 201949) | Peat permafrost microbial communities from Stordalen Mire near Abisko, Sweden - Palsa_T0_1 | ecosystem: Environmental > Terrestrial > Soil > Palsa > Peat permafrost | place: Sweden: Abisko...
GCTGCCGGCCATGATCCTGTCGCTTGCCGCGCTGTTCCTCAATCCGGGCGGCATCCGTCAGATTCTCTATCCCTTCGACACTCTGCTCAATATGCATCTACTCATGGCCGACGTAGATGAGTGGGCGCCGCTTAAGATGAATTCCCCCAGCGGAGTCGCCCTGTTGGCCATTCTGCTCTGCTGCTTTCTGCTCCCCATGCTCCGCCGCGGTATCCTGTTCTGGCATGAGTTACTACTGTTGGCCATAGGCACGTGGCTTGCCGTAAGTCATGTGCGCATGTTAGTCGCATTTGGCATATTGGCCGCCCCTGTTCTCGTCCGCCAGTTAGCGACTTTCTGGGAAGGATATAACTTCAGCGAAGACCGCATTTGGCCGAATGCAGTGTTCCTTGCCGCGTCGCTGATCATCGCATTCGCGGTCTTCCCTAAAGAAAGCAGCCTCGAGGCTCAGGTGGAGGACCAAAGCCCTGTCAAGGCGGTCAAGTTCCTGGAAGCCAACAGGATCCCAGGACCCATGCTGAACAGCTATCCGTTTGGCGGGTATCTGATTTGGGCAGCGCCGCAGTACCCGGTCATGATGGACGGCCGGACGGATCTTTACGAATGGTCGGGTTTCCTCGGCGAGTATGGGAGCTGGGCTACCCTGCAGAGCGACCCGCGACTGCTTCTCGATAAGTACAAGGTAAGCTTCTGTCTATTGACTCGCGGATCTCCCATGGCTCACGTTCTGCCACTTTTGCAGGAATGGAAGCAAATCTACTCGGACAATAACTCTGTGATCTTTGAACGCACCGCACCTGCGCAACCGGTCAGATAGATGTCGACATTCGAAGTTGTTCAGCCCAGAGCGCCGGTTTTCGCGCACAAGTAGGCTAAGTGTGCGAGTTATAGCCTGGCGGCCCGGCGATCACCATGCCGCTCTTCTGGCGGCCGTGAATATACCAGCAACACCAATTCGTCTCGTGTTCGTTCGCTCCCTGCGGTGAAACCAGGTCGTGATAGGTGATCTTTCCATGCAGGAAGATCTTCTCGTCCCAGTTCTCGATCCGCTTGAATCGCTCCTCGGACTCACAGACTGCGGGCACGTCGTCGCGCGAGAAGACTTTAATCGGCGTTGATTCGCCGGGAACAAGTGTCACGGGAATCATCGGCCGCGTTCCCTGCTGTTCGTCGTATTCGGGAGTCGCGGGAAGATGCGACGCGTCGGATTTGATGCCGACCTCATCAACCGTGGTTGCGATCGTCGCGGGGGTTCTCCCCTTGTTTGTCGCGGTGATGGTAAAGCTGTTGAGCTTGTTGATGGTGGGCTCAACAGAGACAAGAAGCCACGGGCGCTCAGAGAGCAGGATGGCTTGCGCGGTGGTCAGGGCAGCTTGCGAGGCATCCAGGGCCGCCTGGGCTGTTGTTTCAGCCAACAACGTGTTGCGCTCAATCTTCTTCAGGGTTGACAGCGCAACCATGACGCCGATATATCCGACCAGCGCAAGCGCCAGGTATGCGCCCCAGCTTATCCGCTCACGCAACGGCCACTGCGGTGTGGGTTGTGGCGGAAGAGTGACGATCACCTGCTTCTGGTCGCAGGGGACACCGTTGCAGTCGGACTGTGCTGGCGCCGTCTGCGAGGCGGACCCGGCTCCGACCTTGCCGGAGCTTTGCTGCACGGGTGAAGCATGCGCGGCAATGGGAGTGGTTCCGGCGGTGAGTTTGGGAGCTGATCCTGCAGGGGGCCCGGGCGCATTTGCCTGAACCAGGGACAAAAGCACGGCCAACGAAGCGAGAGCCCGAACAATCATGGCGCAAATGTACCATACGGTCCGCTGAGGTTAACTCCGGCGCACTTTGCTCGATAGATGGCCTGGAAAGGGGTTGGAACAGAGATGCGCATTCCCGGGAACGGCGGCGGGCCACACCAACGTACTGTTGTGCATGTGGGCATGAATTGTGCCCGCAGGTTCGTTTTGGTACTATGATTCAAGAGATGGTTTGCGCTGCTCTAAGACGTTGCTGTTGTTGCCTTTCGAACACCTTCGACGGGTGGAACGCCTAGTCTGCGATCTCTAAGCGCAATTGATCCAGAAGACGCACCCGAGGCTGAGTTGCCGGGTTTAGTCTTCGCTTCCATTCCGGCCTTCAGCAGTCATTCTGCAAGTGAAGAGGTCTGCATGCCGGTAGCCGCAAATGGTACATCGTCCCTCCAATCGCCAGCCAACGGTTCGCCGCGCCTGAGTCATTTGCGTCTGCTTGAAGCCGAGAGCATCCATATCCTGCGGGAAGTCGCCTCGGAGTTCGAACGCCCGGTCATGCTCTACTCGATCGGCAAGGACTCTTCGGTAATGCTTCGCCTGGCGCAGAAGGCCTTCTATCCCGCGCCAATTCCTTTCCCTCTGCTGCACATCGACACCGGGTTCAAATTTCGCGAGATGCTCGAATTTCGCGACCAGACGGCTCGCTCCGTCGGAGCCGAGTTGCTGGTTTGGCGCAACGAACCGGCCATCGCGGCGGGAACCAATCCAATTGTGCTCGACACCAAGCGATGCTGCGGGTTGCTGAAGACACAGGCGCTGCTCGACGCTCTGCGTCACTACAACTTCGACGCCGCATTTGGTGGCGCGCGCCGCGACGAGGAGAAATCGCGCGCCAAGGAGCGGATTTACTCGTTTCGCGACTCCGTGGGCCAGTGGGACCCGAAGAACCAGCGCCCTGAATTGTGGAATCTCTACAACGCGCGCGTGCACCCGGGTGAATCGATTCGAGTCTTTCCGCTATCAAACTGGACGGAGATGGATGTGTGGCAGTACATCCACGAGGAAAAGATCCCGGTGGTCGATTTGTACTTCGCCAAAGAACGCCCGATGTATGTGCGCGGAGACGTGCTGCTGCCCATTGAACAGGACTTCATGGCGCTTCCCGGCGAGAAGCCGCAGATGGTCAAGTGCCGGCTGCGCTCGCTCGGATGCTCGCCTTGCACCGGCGCCATTCGATCGGACGCTGAGACGCTCCCCGATATCATCGCCGAGCTGATTTCCTTCCGCTCGTCGGAGCGGGCAAACCGCGCGATCGATTACGACCAGGAAGGCTCGATGGAGATCAAGAAGCGGGAGGGCTACTTCTAGGTGTCCGCGCCCCTGGTTTCCCCATTTTCCATTCAGGAATTTCTCGCCGAAGAGCGAGAGAAGGATCTCCTCCGTTTCTCCACGGCAGGCAGCGTCGACGACGGAAAGTCGACGCTCATCGGCCGGCTTCTCTACGACACGCAATCGGTTTATGAAGACCAGGTGCGCTCGATCCAGGGCAAAGGCACCACGGCGCCGGGCGTGATTGATTTTGCGCTTCTCACCGATGGCTTGCGCGCCGAGCGCGAGCAGGGAATCACCATCGACGTCGCCTATCGCTATTTCTCCACCCCCAGGCGCAAGTTCATCATCGCCGACACGCCCGGCCACGAGCAGTACACGCGCAACATGGCCACGGGCGCATCCACAGCCGATGCCGCGGTCGTGCTCATCGACGCAAGCAAAGGCGTGCTCATTCAATCGCGCCGTCATGCCTACATCGCCTCGCTGCTCCGCGTGCGCCAGGTGATTGTAGCGGTCAACAAGATGGATCTGGTCGGCTACAACGAGGCAACTTTCCAGGTTATCGAATCGGATTTCCGCAAACTGCTTGAGCAGATTGCCGCCGACACGGGCAATCCTGTTGAGGTTGTGTTTGTGCCCGTGAGCGCGCTCGCCGGCGACAACGTCGTCCACCGCTCGCAGGCCATGCCCTGGTACAAGGGGCCCTCCCTGCTGGAGTTGCTGGAATCTCTTCCTTCGTCGGCCGACACGCGGCAGCAGCCGTTGCGATTTCCCGTGCAGCGTGTTCTGCGTCCCAACCACACGTTCCGTGGCTTTGCCGGGCAGATCGGTTCCGGTACGATCCGCCCCGGCGATACCATTACCGTTCTTCCTTCGGGCCGGACTGCCGAAGTGCAGCGCATCGTCACGTTTGATGGCGATCTCGAAGAAGCATTTGCGCCCTTGTCGGTCACGCTGGTGCTCGATCGCGAGGTCGACATCAGCCGCGGCGACCTGATTGTCTCTGCGCAGACGCCGGCGAAAGTTGCGAAGAGCATCCAGGCGTCGCTGGTGTGGATGGATCAGCGGCCCCTTTTGCTCAATCGGCGCTATCTGCTCAAGCACACCAGCCAGACCGTTCCCGTGGTTCTCTCCGCGTTGCACCACCGCACCGACGTGGGCACACTCTCGCGCGAACCCTCGCAAACGCTGCACATGAACGACATTGGCGCTGTCAGCCTGAAGCTTCTGCGGCCGATCGCCCTCGATCCGTACGGAGAAAACCGCGCAACCGGCGCATTCATCCTGATCGACGCCGAAACCAACAGCACGGCGGCCGCGGGAATGATCACTTCAGCGATCGTGGACGAAGGCAGGAGCGCGGCCTCGGGCATCGTGGATGGTTGGGGACGTGTAACGGCCGGCGAGCGCGATGCGCGCTGGGGTCATCGCGGCGGGGTACTCGAATTAACCGGTCCGGTTGAATTGCTCGACGCGGTTGAACGATCGCTCTTCTCGGCCGGTGTGGTCTCCTGCCGCATCGATGCGGACGACGACGCGTTCATCCTTCACCCCGGACTCATCGAGATCATTACGCGTACTCAGTTGCAGTCGGGCCTGCTTGCGCTGGTGGTGCGGGTGGACGAGTCGGGCGCAGCCACGGCGCGCGCCGAGGGCGAGCAGATCGCGCTCGAAGCAACGGACTCCAACGCGGCCATCGCCCAGGTGCACCAATTGCTCCACACGGCGGGCATCTTCATTCCATCGGAAAAGGCGGGCTTGTAATGAGCACAGCGGCAATCAACACCGGGGTGGAAGCAAGGCTCGAAGAAGTGCGCAGCGCCCTTGGACGCGAGATCACGGGTAGCGGGGACGTCTGTGTCACTTGCAGCTTCCAGGCCGAGGACATGCTCCTGACCAGGCTCGCGCTCGATCTCGACCCGACGATTCCGGTTCTGTTCCTCGACACCGGCTATCACTTTCGAGAGACGTATGCGTACCGCGACCGGATGGCGCACGAGTGGAAAATGAACCTCATAAATCTGCTTCCCGAACAGACTGTCGCCCGGCAGGAGTCGCAATTCGGCATCCTCTACCAGACTGCGCCCGACCAATGCTGCAAGCTGCGCAAGGTCGAGCCGCTTTTCAAGGCTGTGGCGAACTACCGCGTCTGGGTCACAGGACTTCGACGCGAGCAGGCGAAGAGCCGCGCGGCCCTCGAAGAGTCGGCGATGTTTGCGCTTCCCGGCGGCAGGCAGGTACTCAAGCTTGCTCCTCTGGCCTCGTGGACCACGCGCGACGTCTGGTACGGCTGCGAGCAACTCGCTATTCCTCTGCTGCCGCTCTACGAGCGCGGCTACTCCTCAATCGGCTGCGAGCCATGTACGATGCTTCCGATCGACCCAAACGACCCGCGTTCCGGGCGTTGGGCAGGGCGGAAGGTCGAATGCGGCATTCACATCGAGGCAGACCCGCAGTAAGTGGGCGGCAAGACAAGACACTCGGAAAAACTGAGGAAAGGCAATGCACTACATCATCGGATTTGTAATCGCCCTTTTCATCGCATTGACGGGCGTAGGTGCGGGGACGATTACCGTTCCGGTACTCGTGCTGTTTCTCGGGGTTCCAGCGCAAACTGCAGTTGGCATCGGGCTGATGTTTTCGACAGCGGTGAAACTCATCCTGGTTCCGGCGCAAATTGCTCGACGCAACGTGGTTTGGCGGACGCTGGGATTTATGGTTCTGGGCGGGGCGCCCGGCGTGCTGATAGGGTCTCTCTTTCTGAAGCACCTGGTGACGACAGGCTCACAAAATCAACTCAACGCGCTGCTGGGGACAATCCTGGTTGCGACTTCGGCCTGGCAGATCTTTGTCTATTTTCGCCCGATGAAGCAGAATACGAGGGCGTCGAATTACTACCCGCTGCTGGCCTTGCTGATGTTTCCTGTGGGCGCCGAAGTTGGGTTCTCCTCTGCCGGTGCGGGCGCCCTGGGTTCGGCAGCGCTGCTCAGCCTGACCAGCTTGCTGCCGGCGCAGGTTGTGGGAACGGATATTGCCTTCGGATTCCTGATTTCGCTGATTGGCAGCGGCGCGCACTGGTTCTCTCATGCATCGGATCCGCAACTGCTCACCGAACTTATTATCGGCGGTGTATTTGGAGCTATCGGCGGCACGTTTCTCAGCGCACGCATTCCGCGCCGGCCCCTGCGCTTCGCGCTGCTGATATGGTTGTTGATTCTGGGAGGGCAGTTTCTCTACAACAGCTACGGCGTCTGGAAGAATCCACCGGCAAAGAGTACGGTTCACGCCGCGTCAACCCCGCAAAAGTAGACCTGCGAAAGGCGAGCAACTCTTTCCGGTTTGCTAATGCCGTGCCTTGGCAGGGGCTCTACGACGGCAGCCCCGTGTAGTGTTTGCGAGCGTGAACGCTTTCGTGGTCCTCTTCCGCTTCCATGTGCGTGATCACTTCTGTCGGCGTTGTGAGTTCGGCGGCGAGCCGCTCTTCCACCGCGGTCGCCAATGCATGCGCGTCCCCCAGTGCAGTGGCTCGCGGAAACAGCAGGTGCACCTCAACCAGCTGGCGGTAGCCGGTGGCGCGAAAGCGTACTCCGTGATACTTGATCCCCAGCTCTGTGCAGATGGAGTCGAGCCGCTCGCGAATCTGGTGGCCGATCGCCGGATCGGAATAGTCGAGCAGGCCGACGGCCGCGCGCCACACCAGCATCCCGCCGGACCAGAGAATGTTTACGGCCACCAGCAATGCAATGATCGGGTCAAAGGGCTTCCAATGCGTGCCGATGACGAGCAGTAGGCCGAGCACGACGCCAAAGCTCGTCCAGGAGTCGGTCAGTACGTGTTTGCCGTCGGCTTCGAGAATCAGCGAGTTCAGGCGGCGGCCGGTCCGGACCAGGTACCATCCAAGCGCGGCGTTCAGGCAACCGGCGGCGAGCAGCAGAAGCGTTCCCGCACCGAGATTCTCAAGTTGCAGTCCGGTCAGCCACTTTTGAATCGCCGTGATCAAGATGTAGATGGCGGCGAGAACGATCATCGCGCCTTCAAATCCGGCGGAGAGAAAGGCGATGCGCTCGTATCCGTAAAGAAACTTTGGAGCGGCCGGTTTCTGGCTCAGTCGCAGGCTGAAGGCTGCAAAGGCGACGGCGATGACGTGGACCACAGACTCCGCTGCGTCGGCGAGGATTGCGGTAGAGCCGGTCATGACCCATGCAGCGACTTTGCCGGTAAGCATCACTACGCCCACGATCAGCGACAGCCGCATGGCAAACCAGGCGTCCCTAATTTCCGGCCGTGCCGGCGCCGAAAGCCGGTCACGCTGCACTGCCTGGTGGGAGGTCTGATTCAACACTGCCCCTCACAATTAGCCAAAAGGTCCCAACTCAGCCGATGCTCTCACGGAGTCTTCGGGAAGCCTGTGATTTGGCACACTGATGGTGCTTGAGTGCGCGTGGGGCGGAGACAGCGTCTCTTCAGCTTGCGATCTCTGCCTCAACCCGCGGTTCTTCTTCTTCTTCTTGTTCTTCGATCATTGGCTCTCCGAATCCAAATCGGTGGAAGACCTGCGCGAACTCGCGCACGATCTGCTCACGGGTGAAACCCATTGCTTCCAGGTTGTAGACGTGGTTGCTGGTGTGCGTCCGGGCCTGCTGCGCGGCATCACGCAGGATCGACTCCACCGCCTCGCTTTCCGGATAGAGGAATTCACCGTAGATTCTGCTGAGAACTTGATCCGGCCGGCGCACAAGATCCTCGTAGCGGACAATCATGCACCGACCGGATCGGTCCCTATCGATGATTTCGAGCGGGTGCTCGTACCAGTAGTTTGTCGATTCCAGAATCTCTTCGGCGTGCGGAAAGCGAACGGGGGGCTGGCTAAAGAGCCGCCACGCGTAGTGGAAGAGCGAAACAGTGGAGGGCACGGCCTCCAGCGGGTTTCGGACGAGGTAAACAATCCGCGCATCGGGGAACATCTCGAGCAGTGACTCGATCTTTGCGCTGAGCAGAGGGTTCTTGGCGAGATAGAATCGTCCGCCTGTGGCATAGAGGTGGCGCTGGATGCAGGCCTTGTAGAAGGCCATAATTCGTTGCCGCTCAGCGTGGGGAATCGCTGAATCGAAGTATTGATACTGCGGAATTTCGCCGAGGTAAGGGAAGACAAAGCCGGCCAGCAGCGTCGACCAGGCGTAGAGCAGGAGGTGCTCGTCCTCTTCAGGATCGAAGAGGCTGAAAGGGTGCAGCTTGAGCCTGCGCAGAGTTCGCGCGTCGAGCCGCCGCAGAAACCTCTCGCATAGCCCGCCGAAGATCGCATCTAGCCGTGCCAGCAGGCCAAAGACTCGGCGCTGCGTGATTGACGGCATCAGGTAGATGTGCCCCATCTTCATAGTGGTGAAGCCGGGGTCGCGGGCCAGGGCCCGATGTACAAAGGTCGAGCCGCTGCGGAACGGAGACACGATGAACAGCGGCTTCTCAACAGGCTGGCGCCTGTAGCCGGGAAAGAAGATCTCATCCAACAGGAAGCCGGCCCAGGCGGAGAGCGCGAGCGCACCCCAAATGGGGTAGAAACACACCAGGAACGCAAAGCGATTGCGATCGAGCGGCCCGTTGGTGCCACCAGTTCGGTGAAAGGCCCGGATTGTTACGCGCCAGAATAGGCGGAAGTTGAATATCATTGCCAGCCGCGGTCATCACCCGAAGATTCTCGAGGGGTCGGCACGACACAGCCGTACTTTCAGGTCTCCCGGCTGCGCAGCAGCTCAGGGATCACTTCTGGACTGGAAGATTGCCGTTCATCCACGGTCTACGCAACGGACAGGTTGTGTCAAGGACAGAAAATCACAGCGTGGGGCCAATCGAATGGAGGCCGCTGATTCACCCATTCTTTTGTGCAATGGCTAGCTTGCGCCGTATGTTCCCGACGATCGGAATGACCGGCTTCAGGATTTTCTTCACAATGGGAAGGACCGGTCCCAGAATGACTTCGGTGAGGGGAATGACTGGCTGCTTGGTGTTCTCATCCGGCAGTTGGTCAAGAAGAACGACGTTGAGCAGCGACTTGTTCACCTGGATGCGGCCGTTGTAATTGATATATCCCAGGGTGCGGAAGCGATTCATGAAGAAGCTGACCCTGGATCGTGTGGTGCCGATCATTTCAGCCAGGGTTTCCTGCGAAATCGGGGGAATGAAGGTCTGACGCTCTCCCGGCTTGGCGAATTCGGCCATCAGCAGCAGGATACGCGCGAGGCGCTTTTCGCTTGAGTTGAAAAGCTGATCGACAAGATCGGCTTGCGTGCGCATGCTGCGGGCCAGCATGAACTTCAGAAACAGGTCGGCGAATTCAGGTTCGTCATGCATCACGCGGCTCATTTCCCCGCGGGTGATCTTTAACGCAGAGCAGGAATTGACAGCCGAGGCAGTGGCCAGGCGCAGTCCAGGTACCGATGCAAGCGATTCCTCGCCAACAAAGTCGCCTTCGGCCAGGAGTGTGATCGTCGCCTCTTTGCCTGTCTGCGAGACCACTGTCAGCTTTGCGCGCCCGGTTTGCAGATAGAAGACTGTGTCGGCAGGGTCTCCCTGCGAGAAAAAAGTATCCTTGGGTTGCAATTCTACGATTCTGCGGCCGAGGCCTGCATTGGCAAGAAATGCGGCGCAATCGAATCCACCTCTTAGGTCGATGTTCGTCAGGGTACATCTCCAGTTCTAAACGGTTTAGCGGTGCGAAGGATGCATGCCCGGGAAGCGCCACTGGGGGTCGAAAATGACCGGTGATTGCGGCGAATCGATCCTGAATCACCGCAGATGCGGCTTCGTTGAGAGTCTCCCCTCTCAACGGGGATCATGCCACTCGCAACGCAGTCCCGAATCGTTCAGTGAGGGGATTGGGCGTTGCACCAGGGTCAGACGGCACGCACTTAAAGACAGTCACACCGAAGCTGCCTTCATTATCCGCGCTTGCTTCGGGGCCGTGTCTGGTCTGTTTTGCTCACTGCGTGAATTACGGACCATGCTCCGACGAGCACAAGGTTCCAATCTTGCCGAGCCAATTTGACCATCTCTGTATGCTTCAACTCTGACAACATCGTCCAGAATGTCATCCGGCGCACGCATTGGCCCGGTCCCTCCAGCATCCATCTGGAAAATAGAGGCATCTATCTCGGAATGACGATGTCGAATGGAGAGGAAACCTTTGGCCCACTCAATGCTGAAAAAGGTTGTGAGACTTAAGGATCGGCCCCGCGCCGACACTGCCTCGACGAGGGGCGTCAATTCGGTTGTGCGGGCTCGAAACAGACCAATTCATCTGGCCATAGTCCATGTATCGATTGCGGCATCAATTGCAACGCTCCCGGCCACGCTGCGATCGCAGGCGCCCACAGCGCCAGCGGATTCCGACGACGCAGAGACAAGCACGATCCAGGCTCAACCGAATTACACATATGTTCCACCCACTCAGAAAACAAGGGAAATCAACTACGTTTTCGATGCATTTGGCCCGTACCCGCTTGTTGGCGCTGCCCTCGCGGCCAGCCTCGCGCAATCGAGCGATCGTCCTCCCGAATGGGGTCAAGGGGCCCAGGGTTACGGGAAGCGCATAGGGTCCGATTTCGGCATTGCCGCGACCGCAACGACTGCCCGCTATGGATTGGCCAGAGCTTTGAAGGAAGACACGCTCTACTACAGCTGCGCATGCAAAGGTTTCTTCCCGAGATTGAAGCATGCAGCGCTCTCCACTCTGACGGCACGTGCAGGGCAGGATGGTCATCGGGTGTTTTCGCTTCCCGGGCTGCTGGGCCCCTATGCTGGTTCCTTTACTGCTGTATATGGGTGGTATCCCAATCGTTTCGGCGCCAAGGATGCATTCCGTATTGGCAACTACACTTTGCTTGCCAATATGGATGGAAACATCGCGCTGGAGTTCATATACGGCGGACCCCACTCGTTGCTCTCGAAACTGCATTTGAATGACATCCACGCCGCTCCTCCGGTAGACACTCCCGCCGCCCCAGCGACTACAACGCCCGCCGCTCCTGCCGACGACACGCATTCCCCTTCCACGGAAGGACTGAAACCTTGAGCAGTCCGGCAATCACTCCGGTGGCATCCACACACTCGGCGGACCCGGGACGCACAACCGTAAATCGACCGGCAAGCGGACGGTCGATGGCCAACAACCTGGTGGGCTTCTTCGATTGGTTTGGAAGTCTCGGGATATTCTTCTGGAAAGTTCTGCGGGCCGCTGTTTCGCCGCCCTACGAGTGGCGCGAACTGATCCGTCAGCTTGATGAAGTGGGATCGCAATCCCTGCCGCTGGTGGCGTTGGCCGGTGCCGCGGTGGGCGCGGTGCTTTCCATGGAAGTCCGCTCCAGCATGGTTCGCTTCGGAGCAACAGCCATGCTTCCTTCAGCGGTTATTTACTCAGTGATTCAGGAGATGGGACCAACCATCACCGGGCTGGTTGTGAGCGGGCGCGTGGGCGCAGGCATTGGCGCGGAACTGGCTTCGATGAAGGTGACCGAACAGATCGATGCGATCGAGGCATCGGCAATCAACCCTTACAGACTTTTAGCGGCGACACGGATTCTGGCTTGCATTCTGATGCTGCCCCTTTTGACCGTGGCGGCGGATGCTTGCGGCGTGTTAATGGGCTGGGTTGCGCAGACTCTCACTCAGCCGATCTCGCTCCACCAGTTCATTGACACCGGCTTTCGCGGCTCAACGCTGAAGGATTTTCTTCCCCCCACCTTCAAGACCTGTGTTTTCGGCCTCATCATCGGGCTCATTGCCTGTTTCCAGGGAATGCGCACGCGCGGCGGCGCTGAGGGCGTGGGACGCGCGGCGACAAGCTCCGTGGTCATTGCATCCCTTTTCGTAATTCTGGCGGATGTTGTGCTGGTGAAATTCATCCTTGTTGTCTTTCAATAATCCGTTCTTGAGTAAAAAGGGAAAACGACATGGCCACTGTTTCTACCATCCCGACGAGCACGCAGGATCCGGAAGAGCATTTCAACGCTGCGGTCATTGCAGTTGAAGAACTGCGCAAGTCGTTCGATGGACGAGTGGTGTTGAACGGGGTCAGCTTGACAGTCAGGCGCGGCGAGACCCTGGCCGTTCTGGGACGCAGCGGCACCGGCAAAAGCGTGCTGCTGAGGCTCATCATCGGACTCGAAATTCCGGACTCAGGATCGATTTGCGTTCAAGGGAGCAATATTGCAGGCCTGAGTATCGATCGCATGAGCGAGATCAGAAAAAAGATGGGCTTTCTCTTCCAGCATGCCGCTCTCTACGACTCGCTCACCGTCGGCGAAAATGTGGCGTTCCCACTGGAACATCACCGGCCAGACTTGTCCAGGTCCGAGCGCGACGATCGGGTACGGAAGCTTCTGGCCGAGGTGGGGTTGGAAGACGCATCGGGCAAGATGCCCTCAGACATCTCCGGTGGCATGCAGAAGCGCGCTGGTCTGGCGCGCGCCCTCGCACTGGAGCCGGAGATTCTGCTTCTCGACGAGCCCACAGCGGGTCTCGATCCCATCAGCTCGGGCGAAATCGACGAACTGGTTCTCAAGCTGCAACGGGAGCGTCAGATGGCATCGATCGTTGTGACGCACGACCTGCATAGTGCAAAAACAATTGCGAACCGGTTGGCGATCCTGAATGAGGGCAACGTGGTGATTGAAGGACGGTTTGAGGATCTCGAACGAAGCGATATCGAATTTGTAAAGCAGTTTCTGAAGCAGTCGTAGGAGGCAGCATGACACGAGTGGCAAGGTTGGGCTTATTCATCTTCGGGACACTGGCAATTCTTGCCGCCGGAGTCTTTATCATCGGAAGCAAGGAGTATCTGTTTCGATCAACCTATGAATTGAAGGCGCAATTCGACAATGTCGCAGGGCTGTCTGAGGGCGCGGACGTTCAAGTGGGCGGCGTTCATAGCGGAATGGTGAAGAGCATTCAATTGCCGCACCGACCGGGCGATAAAGTGACAGTGGTGATGGACCTTGAAAAGTCGACGCACGAGATTATCAAACAGGATTCCGTGGCGTCGATTGAAACTGAGGGGATGCTGGGCAGTCAGTATGTCGCCATCTCGTTTGGTTCGGCGGGGCAGGCAGATGTAACCAACGGCCAAGTCATCCACAGCCAGCCGCCGCTGATCATGGCCGACATGCTCAAGAAGGCAAGCGGCATTCTGGACAGCGGCCAGCAGGCCATGAAGAACGCGACTGAGGCAACGGCCCATTTGAATTCGGTGAGCAGTAAGATCGACGCGGGTCAGGGAACCGTTGGCGCACTGATCAACGACAAGCAGCTCTACAACAACCTGGCGCAGTCCACTTCTACATTGCAGGCCACCATGGTTCAGGCGCAGACAGGTGTTACTGACTTCCAGGAAAACATGGAAGCTCTGAAGCACAATTTTCTTCTTAGCGGCTACTTCAAGAAGCGCGGGTACGAAGATGAGGCGGATCTGGCTGCAAATCAGATTACCGAGCTTCCCCAGGGCACCCCGATCAAAACTTTCACTCTCTCTGCCAAGCA
>Ga0302324_100018799_pt1 | contig 13603 bp, 7 predicted proteins | sample Palsa_T0_1_FD_201949 | JGI IMG/M metagenome (GOLD analysis project Ga0302324, IMG submission 201949) | Peat permafrost microbial communities from Stordalen Mire near Abisko, Sweden - Palsa_T0_1 | ecosystem: Environmental > Terrestrial > Soil > Palsa > Peat permafrost | place: Sweden: Abisko...
CAATTTCGAGCGGGTGGCGCTAGACTCTCGCCACATTCCAGAAACGACAGCGGAGCGATTGGCGAAGGCGCTGCCCTTTGCCGGCAATGCAGAAACTTTCGAGTTTGGGCGAAACAACCTTTCTTTTGGCTCGGTATTCTTTCAGCGTGGCTACTACGAGCAGGCGGGGGCAGCTTTTCAGCTTGCCCTGCACGACGATCCTTCGAGCGCAGAGGCGCTCTACGGCTTAGGGAGCGTCTACCTGAATCAGGGAAAGAATGCGCAGGCCCACGACAGCTTTGAGCGCGTGATCAGGATGCAGCCCAGTTATCCCGGCACGCTGCCGAATGCGTGGAACAATCTCGGCCTTCTGGCCACGCGCGAAGGGCGTACGGCGGATGCGATCCCCTATTTCCAGCAGGCACTCAAACTTAGCCCCGACTATTCGATCGCACTGGACAACCTGGGCAGCGCTTACCGCCAGCAGCGGAACTGGGACGAAGCCCGAAAGGCTTTTGAGCGGGCGCTAACCATCGGCCCGGACGATCCGGAAGCAAACTACGGGCTGGGAATGGTGTTTGCACAAACTAATGACACGGAGCATGCACAGGAGTATCTGCAAAAAGCGCTCAGGTTTCGTCCCGTCTATCCTGAGGCATTGAACAATCTGGGAGTGCTCTATCTGCGAACTCAGCGCCGAGATCAAGCGGTAGCGAGTTTCGAGGAGTGCATTCGAGTCGCGCCTGCTTTTGATCAATCTTATCTGAACCTGGCCCGGGTATATGTGATCGAAGGTACGCCGGACAAGGCGCGCACTGTTCTGATTGAACTTCTTACACAGCATCCGGGACATGAGCAGGCGCAGAAGATGATAGGAGAACTGGCGAGATAGCCGGGTGCGACTTCGGCTTAGTGGCGGGGATTCTTTGAAATGCAACCAAAAGCACTGCTCGCAAGGGACACGAGAAATGGGGCACTGCTGTTAGGAATCTACGATCTCCTATTGCCAGTTGGCCCCGACCTTGATCGCATTCGGATACGGTAGCCTCTTTCGCGTTAACGCCTTCCGTCCTTATGTCTGTGTTCTTGCAGCAGTAGATACAGGTAGCCGCGCGGGTCTCGGATGCGCGTGGTGGCGATTGACACCGGGGGCGGTGTATCCCGTATCGTGGAATCTGGATGGAATCTGGATCTCGCGTGAATATCAACTCGTCCTGGCGCTCTGGCCGGGCACTTTGTTTGCTAACAGCATTGGCCCTGCTGGCCGCGCTGGGAGCGGCGGAGCAATCTGAACCGGCGGCGAACCTCGCCGCGGTGCGAGGTTCCCTGAGGGACCTGGCTGGGCATGCGGTCGCAGGGGCCACATTGCATTTGCAGAAAGCCGGGGCCCCTGATCGGATCGTGCTTACGGATGCAGCGGGAAAGTATGGTTTTTCCGGGCTGGCCGCCGGCAGTTACGCGCTGCACGCCGAGTTGGCGCAACGAGGCGAGGCCACTTTCGCTCCACTGGCGCTAGGCCCGGGAGAGTCCAGGATCGTCGATCTTGTTCTTCGGCCAACTCCCCAACAACCAAACGAGCTCCCGCACAACTCCGACGCGCACGGCGACACTGCGAGCGGGCCGGAGTTCTTCGACCCACCGCAGTTCACGGTTGCAGGTGTAACCGACCCCACCAATCTGGGAGGGCACGGTTCGGACACGGTGGTGCGAAATCGAGAAGCGTTGGCGAAGGAAGCGGTTGCGCTAGGCAATGAATCGGCCGGAAGCCCGGCGCGGGTGCCGCCTGTTGCAACTGAAGAGTCGCTCCACGCGGAACAGGCGCGCAACCCCACCGCCTTCGCGGCGAACTTTGACGCCAACTACAGGCTTGGGCAATTGCTCGCCGACCGCAGCCGGGCGAACGAGGCCATTCCCTATCTTCAGCAGGCGCTGCGGCTGAAGGAGACGGCTGAGGTACGTCATCTACTTGGCGATGTTGAAGAGGAGCTAGGTGATCCTCTGGGCGCCGTGCGCGAGTATCAGCGGGCTGCGGAGTTAAGTCCCAACGAATCTAACTTGTTCGATTGGGGAAGCGAACTGCTGCTGCATCGTGCGCCTGAGCCGGCGATTGAAGTGTTCGCGAAGGGCAGCCATTTGTTTCCGCGGTCGGTGCGCATGCTGGTTGGGCTGGGCGTGGCGCGGTACGCTCGCGGCGATGCTGGTGAGGCGGAGCACATTTTGTGTTTCGCGTCCGACCTTGAGCCGGAGGATCAGGAGCCTTACCTTTTTCTGGGAAGGATTCAGGCGGCCGAGAGGAACGTGTCGGATGAGTCGGCGGACAGGCTGCGGCGCTTTGCAGAACTGCATCCCGAGAATGCTTTGGCCAATTACTACTATGCGGTAAGTCTTTGGAAGCGGCGGAAGAGTGCGCAGGATGTTGCCGATGTGCCTAAGGTGGAGTCGCTGCTGGAGAAAGCCATTCGCCTCGATCCGGGGCTGGGAGCAGCGTTCTTACAGTTGGGGATTCTGCGAGCGGAACAGAAAGATTTTCCCAGCGCGATCGCCGCTTATCAGAAAGCCATCGGCCTGAGCCCGCGGTTGGAAGAAGCCCACTATCGTCTGGCGCAGGTTTACCGGCAAAGCGGGGAAAAGGAGCAGGCTGAACGAGAAATACAAATCTACGAGCGGATGGCCACGGAGAACACTGGGGAAGAAGACCGGGAGCGGCGCAACATCAAGCAGTTTGTATATACGCTGCGCGGGCCAGACTCTGCCTCGAAGCCGGAGGAAAAGCCTTAAATCGCAGAGGACGCAAAGAGGATATTTGACGCCTTAAGCGGATCAGTGCGCCCCAGTGGGTGTGCTCATCAGGCTCACAAACATGCTATAGAATTTCTCGGCATCTAAGTCCACCTGAATTTGAACTGCTCGGCGCGCGTCCTTCGGCTTGTCTTGGTCCGTCCAGGTCAACGTGTTGCCGTATCCTGCGCCGCGGTCCAGGTCGACGCCCAGGTAGCGGGTTTCTGTTTTGGTGATGATGGTGGGGTCGATCCACGCGGCAGCGGCGAGTTCATCCCACATGTAGTCTGCGCCCAAGCCTTGCTGATAGAAACGGGCGATGTAGTGCGCAAGAGGTGTGCCGCTGGCATCGATCTGCTTCACCATTTCCGGCGTCAGGCGCGTTCTGATTGAGATGTCTGTGGGTGTGCACACGATCCTCTTCCAGGGCGCGCGCAACACGATCTCAGCGGCTTCCGGATCGAACCAGAAATTGAATTCGTGGCGCGGATTGCTCATGAATTCCGGGTTATCGGTCTGCGGACTCAGGCTTCCTCCCATGAACACCAGTTCCTGCGCGAATTCAGGGAACTGCGGGTCGAGCGAAATGGCCAGCGCCAGGTTGGTCATGGGCCCGCCTTCGTAAATGGTCACCTCGTGCGGATATTTGTGCACCATGCGAATCAGGAAATGGGCGGCATCTTCTTCCGTGGCCTTGGTGGTGGGTTGGCCTTCAGGCAGCGGTGGGACGACGAAAGGCTCGTGCCACCAGCGGTCGTCCCAAGCGCCGGCGAAGGCCACTTTCCCGTAACGCTCCTGCCACAATTGGCTCTCGTCGCGGCGGCGCACCAGGGGAAAAGTTGCGCCGGGCACGACGGGTATGTCGGTGCGGCCGATGATTTCGAGCAGGCGGAGTGTGTGGACGACCTCTTCGTCGCGCCACTGATTTCCACTGACCACGGTAGCTCCCAGAACTTCCACCTGCGGAGACTGGGCAAGCACCAACAGAGTTTGCAGATTGCTGCCGCCCGGGCCGGAGAAATCTTCGTTGACGATGATTTTGCGGCGCTGCGCAGGCGCGAATGTGCTGGCCAGAAGCGCAAATATCAGGCCGAGGAGACAGGTTTGTAGGGCCATGAAAGGGCAGTTCAGTGGGCGCGCCCAGGCCGCGCCACCCCACCAAAGCAGCATCAGTAAAGCATTTCCCGGTCGATCGCGAGCGGCAACGCGGCGACCTAGAACTTTAGCTTCAGCGCAAACTGAATCAATCGCGGGTTATTCACCGTGTTATTGACCACTCCGAAACTGGAAGGAGTATTTATATCCTGCTCTCCGGAATCCGCGTAACCGTTCAGGTAGTACTGGGCATGGTTGAACAGATTGAAAAACTCCGCCCGGAATTGCAGATTCATGCTTTCGCGGAAGGGAAAATCCTTGATGATCGAGAAATCCGTGTTTACAAAGCGCGGCCCGTACACCGGGGCCCGGGGGGCGGTACCAAGTTCGCCGGCAGGGGCCGGTGCAAAGGCGCAGGGATTAAACCAATTCTGCAAGGTATGAATCTTCGTGGGGCAGCCCGTCTGGCCGCCTTCGTTGCCCGCCACGTTAGGATCGCCGACTTCGTTGGGACGCTGCAGGATGTTACCGTTATACCCGAAGTAGACGCCCGACTCATCGGCGCTATCGACCACAAATAGCGGGAACCCCGATGTCGCTCTTTCAATCAAATTTACTTGCCAATGCCCAAGGATGGCGTTGGTGGCTCCGCTCCAGTCGCCGCCGTACTTCTTACCCTTGCCGAAAGGCAAGTCATAGATAACGCTGGCGGTGAAACTGTTATTGAGGTTCAGTTGAGACAGGCCCCAATCGAGTTTGTTGAATCCGGGGAGCGGATAGTACAAGGCACCGGGATTGGTGCCCAGGCCGTCGGTGAGGCCGGAATCGAAATTGCGGGAATAGGTATAGCCGATCAGAGCGTAGAGACCATGCCGCGCGCTCTTGGTTTCAGCTTTGACCTGGAGAGAATCGTATCGCGCGGCCCCGACGCTGTTGTTGGTGTCGACGCCCTGAAAGGGGTTAGCATAGGGGAAATACGGGAAGCCGCAGCCTAGGGTGTAGCCCGTAACTACGCCGCATGCGCTAGGCGACGACAGGTTTTCGTTTAACTCACTCACCAGAATGTGCGCGCTACGCGAGCCGGCGTAACCCAACGTCAGCACTACATTTCCGGGCAACTGACGCTCCACGTTCAAATTAAACTGCTGCACTGCCCCCTGCTTGAAGTTGCGGTTCTGAGACTGAATGGTTCCGCTGTAACAGCTCGGGTTCAAGGGCGAAGTGAGCAGGCCAGCCGGCGGGCACGCCGGGTTCGCGGGAGTGTCCTGCTGGAAGCCGTAAGAGAGACCGCACTGGGTGTTTCCAAAGGGATTGCAAAGACCGGTTGGAAGAAATTCCGGAGTCAACAGAACATTGGGAAAGTTATCGGGATCTATTTCCGCATAGTACGGCGGATTCTGCCACAATCCCTGGCCGCCCTGGTTCCAGGCGGAATCGTGGAAGATGGCATAGCCGCCGCGGACGGAAGTTTTGTCACTGCCCATGGGTTTCCAGGCGAACCCGATTCGCGGTTCCAGGGCAGTTTTGTCGAATTGAATGCCGACCCGCCCATCGGTGGGGACGCAGACTGTACAGCCGCTTATCCCCGGGCTGCCAGATGGCACGTACCACTTAAGGCTGGCGACATCAAAGTTCGCCTGCCGGTTGGCCTCCTCGGTTTCAGGCGTCGCCAGGGCCCAGGCAAAGCCGAGGTTTAAAGTCAAATTGCTGGTGACCCGCCAGTTGTCCTGCACAAAGGGGCGGAACAGTTTCCAGCGCCGGCCCGTAGTGGCTCCCAGAAAGGTTTGATCGTGGGCGGAAAAAACCCCCATGCTGCCCAGAAGCAAGTCCGCGATGTCGTCGCCGCTCGCGGTGCCGGCTTCTACAACATAGCCGTCCTGGAACCCATTGTTTCTCACATTCATTTCCTCGGCGCGGAACACCAATCCGAAGCGAATCTCGTGTTTGCCCTTAATCAGGTCGAGCGTATCGGAAAACGAATAGACGTTGGTCCCGCCCTGATAGGGCGCATATCCGCGATCGCCGACGGAAAAATAGGCAGACATCTGGAACGAAGTCATGCCACAGCTTTCGCACTCCTGGGGCGCCTGGTTCAGGCTGGCGGGGTAACCCGTGTAGGCGTCGCACGCGCTGGCTAAATCTGCGCCCGGAATGCCGCCGTTAGGAGTAATCTTGGCCGCTTCGCAAGTGCCCGTGCCATACGAAAGAATGTGGTTGAAGATGCGGTTGTAGCCTGCGGTCGCCTGGTTGATCAAGTTCGGCGAGAAGACGTGGGTTTCCGTCACCACGACGTTGCGCCCGTGGTTTTCGATGTGTTGGTTGCTGCCAAAGGCGTTGGCTTCCGACCACGTGGGAGAACCGCCGGGGACAAAGTTCGTGGCCTGGTCGTAGCTGAAGCGGGCGAAGATCGAATCCTTGCTGGAGAAGTTGTGGTCAAGGCGAATGTCGGCGGTCCCCTCGTTGAGCTTTCTGGTGGGCTGATTGGAGTAGTTGAAGCCACCGGCGGGGTTCGCGTTGGGCGAGGGATAAAGCTGCACCACGGCTGCGCCGATCGGATTGATCAGGGCCGCGGGAATGATGGCGCATGCCTGTCCGGGAGACTGCATTCCGTTTGTTGGGTTCACCGGCTCCGGCGTGCTCGTGCCGGGCATGCACTGAAATGGCGCGTTCCCGGCGTAAGGGTTCGTGGGCGTTACACCCACTGGATCGCTGCTGAAATCATAATCACCGTTGGCGTCGGGCGTCGTCATTGCGGCGGTCGGTACGAAGCCGGTGAAAGGCACGCCCTCGCGCTCTATTTTGGCCTGATAATCGGCGAAGAAAAATGTTCTGTCCTTCTGGATGGGGCCGCCCAGCGATCCTCCAAACTGATTCAAGTTGAATTTCTGCGGCGAGGTAAAGAAGTAGCGCGTCGCGTCCAGAGAGGTGTTGCGGAAGAACTCGAACAGCGAGCCATGAAACTGGTTCGAGCCCGATTTCGTGGTCACCAGCACGGTGGGGCCCGCGCGCTCCCCGTATTCGGCCGAGTAGTTGTAGGTCAATACTTTGAATTCCTGGATGTCGTCGATGGAGGAGAAAATCGCAATCCCACCCTCGTCGAGCTGATTATTATCGTTGCCGTCGAGCAGCCAATCGGTTTCCTGTTCGCGGGAACCGCCCGAGGATAGCGAGAACGATCCGCGCGTGGCCGCCTCGCTGCTGGCCGCGCTGGTGAAGAAGCTGACGGGACTGGTAGAGGAGGTGGTGCCCGGAGTCAGGGTTGCCAGTTGGGTGAAATTGCGGCCGTTGAGAGGAAGATCGGCCACCTGCTCCGAGGTAATGACCTGGCCCAGAGTCGGATTCGTAGTCTCGACGGCTACCTCGGTGGCGCTCACTTCCACCGCGGTGGTCACGGAAGCTGGCGCAAGGGTGAAATCTATTTCGCGTTGTTCGTCCACCTGCAGGCGAATGTCTTTCTGTTCGGTGGTTTGGAACCCCTGGGACTCAACCCGAATCGTATAGTAGGCGACGGGCAGCAGCGGGATGAGGTAATGACCGGAGTCGTCGGTTTTGGTTTCGCGAACCAGGCCCGTGCCCTGAGAGGTGGCCTTCACACCGGCACCCGATACTACGGCGCCCGCCTTGTCTGTCACGGTGCCGGAAAAGCTGCCGTTAGCCTGTCCGTGGAGAGGTGGACAGAGTGAAAACACCAGCGAACACAGAAACCCTGCTACGAGTGCCTTCTTGCTTAACATAAGCTCCCCCGTCAGTGGCTCCATCGCATGACCAAAACAGGGCATTCGACTTCCCATGCGAAAAATGGGATGTGATTGGCTGCGGCACGCCCAAATAAGCCGTAGGACGGCCTTATAAATGGCTTTTCCAACCGAAGTCAAGAATTTTCGATAGTAGGAAAGGAATAGACGGCGCTAAATTTCCGAAGCGGCACAACCAAAAATCTGCGGAGAGGCTTCTCCCGCGGGATCCGGCGTGATTTTTCCTAAATCCTTTGCGGCGGAACTTGTGCGTGGCGCTCGTCCCGGAAGCGTAACGCCCACTCTGCGTCTAAGCGCGCGCGGTCATAGAACGATTTCTGCGTGCCCACGCCGGTGGTCGAAAGGCCCGCATACAGGTTGGCGCGCCGCACAGCTTCTCGTTCGGGTAGCCCTTCGCCCAGAAACACGGCGAAGCTGCCGATAAAGGCATCGCCTGCGCCCGTGCTATCGACGCTCTTCATGGGGAATCCCGGCACGTGCTCGCTGCCCTCTGGACCGCTGACGAGCGAGCCGTTGGCTCCCAGAGTGATGAGAACGCGGCGAATTCCGCTCGAGGCAAGCTTCGACGCGCACTGGCTCGCGTCTTCGACTGTGCGCACCGGAATTCCCGTGATGGCCTCGGCCTCGCTTTCGTTGGGAACAAAATAATCGAGACCTTCGAGCGCGGTGGTATCGATCGCCTGTGCTGGGGCTGGGTTCACGATGCAGCGAATGCCGCGTCTTCGCGCAAAAGCAACCGTGTAATAGACGGTTTCGAGCGGGATCTCGAATTGCAGGACGATGCAGTCTACGCTTTTGAGCATGTCGGCCGCGGCGTCGACATCGGCGGGCTTCAGCGCATCGTTTGCTCCCTTCACCACCAGGATGCGATTCTGCCCGCTGGGGTCGACGAAAATTGGGGCTACTCCGCTGGATAATCCCTCGACCTGCTTCACATGAGTTGCGTCGATGCCGAGATTCTTGAAGTTCTCAATCGTAGCCGGCCCGAACAAGTCGCTGCCCACGCGCGCCACCATAAAGACTTCGGCACCGCAAAGGCGCGCGGCTACAGCCTGGTTCGCGCCTTTGCCGCCGAAGCCAAGGTTGAAGCTCTGGCCGAAAATGGTTTCGCCGGGCTTGGGAAATCGGTCTGCGAAGGTGGTCAGGTCGACGTTGGCGCTGCCTACGACTGCGATTCGCGGGCGCTTGGGCATGTCTGGTTTCAAAGTTACTCGCCGTAGGGAACCCAGATGTTCTTCACCTGTGTGGCGTGCTGCAAAAACCAGCGGCCTTCGCCCTGCTTCGGATCGAACCAGGCGATGGCGCGGCCTTCGTTGGTGAATACCTGTTTTAGATTTCCGGCGGAGAACGACTTGGCTGCCATGGCGCTGGCCTCGTCGGCGAAACACCAGATGGCGTCAATGTCGTCGTGCTCGGCCAGAGTCTTGAGCAGTTGCGATCTGTAACCGGTAACAAAGTTCACCGCGCCGCCGGGCAAATCGCTGGTATCGAAAACCTGGTAAAGGTCGCCTGCGATAAGCGGGTACGTCTCGGACGGCACTACCACGGCGGTATTGCCCGCCGCAAGCACGGGCAGCACCAGAGAGAGCAAGCCGAGCAGAGGAGTCTCGTTCGGGCAAATGATTCCCACGGTCCCGACGGGCTCATTCATCGCGATCGCGATGGTGCGCGACGGCGGATTGTGCACCGCACCATCGAACTTGTCCGCCCATGCCGCGTAAGTGAAAATTCTCTCGATACCAACCGCGACTTCCTTCGCCGCCTGCGGTACGCCAACAAGACCCGCGAGCCGCCGGGCGATTTCCTCACCGCGCAGCGATAGATTTTCCGCCATGTAATACAAAACCTGCGCCCGGTTGTGAGCCGTGGTCCTGCCCCAAACCGCGGCTTTTCGCGCGGCCTCGACCGCGTTGCGAATATCTTTGCGATTTCCCAGCGGCGCTTCGCCCAGCAGTTCGCCGGCCGCGCTTCTGACTTCCATGCTGTAGCCGGAATCAGGGCGCACCTGTTTGCCGCCGATATACAGCTTTACGGTTCGATCGATAACGAGATCGGTCGGTTTTTGGCCGGTTGTTTCCCGGACTGGCTCGTTTGGCTTGGCAGGCGGGCTAATGTAAGTGCCCAGCGCGGGTGCATTCTTGAACCAAGCCGGCTCCAGATACTCCAGCAATCCTTCTCTGCCGCCTTCGCGTCCGTAGCCGCTCTCGCGATAGCCGCCGAAGCCGCACGAGGCGTCGAACAAATTCGTGCAGTTCACCCAAACCACGCCGGCCTTGATCTGCGCCGCAACCTGCAAGGCCACATTGATGCTCTCGCTCCACACGCAGCCGGCGAGGCCGTAAACAGTGTTGTTGGCTAGTTCCACGGCTTCGGTGGGCGTGCGGAAGGTCATGGCCGCCAGCACCGGGCCAAAAATCTCCTGCTGCGCGACCACCGAGGTCGGATGTACGTTACTGAGCAATGTGGGAGGGAAGTAAAGTCCGCGCGAAGGCATTTCGATCTGCGGCTGCCAGCAGGTCGCGCCCTCCGCCACTCCCTGGTCGACCAAACGGCGGATGCGCTCCAGTTGCACCGGAGCGACGATGGCGCCGATGTCGATGGCCTTATCGAGCGGCGCCCCGACCCGCAGCGTACCCATGCGTTCACGAATTTTTTCGATCAGCGGAACCGCGATGCTCTCCTGCATCAGCAGCCGCGAACCCGCGCAGCAGACTTGTCCCTGGTTAAACCAGATGCCGTCCACCAGGCCTTCGACCGCGCTGTCGAGATCAGCATCTTCAAAAATAATGAAAGGAGACTTGCCTCCTAATTCAAGCGAGAGTTTTTTGTGACTCTGGGCAGTTGCGCTCCGGATGGCGCGCCCCACTTCGGTGGAACCGGTGAAGGCAATCTTGTCTACATCGGGATGTTTGACCAGCGCTTCGCCAGTGGAACCATCGCCAGTCACGATGTTGACCACTCCGGCGGGCAGGCCGATCTCCTGGCAAATTTCCGCAAAAGCGAGAGCCGTAAGCGAAGTGAATTCCGCCGGCTTCAACACAACCGTGTTTCCCGTGCATAACGCCGGCGCAATCTTCCAGGCCAGCATGAGCAGAGGAAAATTCCACGGAATAATCTGGCCGACGACTCCGCAGGCGGTATAGCCCGCAAATTCGGATTCGAGCAACTGCGCCCATCCCGCGTGATGGTAGAAGTGGCGCACCACCAGCGGGATATCGATGTCGCGGCTCTCTCGGATGGGCTTGCCGTTGTCGATAGTCTCGAGAACCGCAAGACGGCGCGAATGTCGCTGCACCGCCCGCGCCATCGCGTAAAGATAGCGCGCGCGTGCGTGACCCGTGAGTCCCTGCCACTGCGGAAGCGCTTTTCTGGCAGCCTGAACTGCCGCGTCAACATCAGCGGCCGATCCCTGCGAGATGGCTGCGATCTTCTCACCCGTCGCGGGGTCGTTGGAATCAAAGAACCCGCTTTCGATCGGCTGCTGCCACGCTCCATCGATGAAGTGCCCAAAGCGCCGCCCGTGGCGATCAAGCCAGGTCAGCGCCTCTTTGGGGTCTTCCGGCGCCGGGCCGTATTCCATGGTGAGGAATTTCTCAGCGATGCTCATCTATGTTCATCCCAGAGCGCTATGCGATCGGATGCCGGTAATCGGCAGAATACCGCCCCGTCGCGTAATGCTCCAACTGCCGCTCGATGTCATTCAGCAACCCGCTCGCCCCGAAGCGGAAGAGATCGGCCTTCATCCACGGGGTGCCGAGTTCTTCTTTCATCAGCGCCAGCCAGTCTGTAGATTGCTTGGCCGTGCGTATTCCGCCCGCCGGTTTGAATCCTACAGCCATGCCGGTTTCCTGAGCGTACTCACGAATAGCCCGCGCCATGACGAACCCAACCGGCAGAGTCGCATTCGTCGTTTCTTTTCCCGTGGACGTCTTGATGAAGTCGGCGCCCGCCATCATGGCAACAAAGCTGGCCCGCGCCACGTTGCGGAACGTGAGCAGATCGCCGGCGCCTAGGATCGCCTTCATGTGGACCCGGCCGCAGGCGCTCTTGAACTCGGCGACCTCGTCGTAGAGTTCCTGCCATCGGCCCCCGAACACGTGCGCCCGCGTTATGACGATGTCGATCTCGTTGGCGCCGGCCTCCACCGAGCGCCGGATTTCCCCAATCCGCTCCTCCATCGGCGAAAGGCCCGCGGGGAATCCCGTGGAAACAGCCGCTACTCGAATGCTGCTGCCTTCGAGCGCTCGCACCGCTGTCTCCACAAAGCGGTGATACACGCAAACCGCCGCGACCTTAATATCGAGTTCCTCAATCTGCAACTGCTTCACCAGCGCGTGTTCCATCGGCTGCCGTGCCTTGGCGCATAGACGGCGCACGCGATCTTCGGTGTCGTCGCCGGAAAGGGTGGTCAGGTCCATACACGTGATCGCACGCAGCAGCCACGCGGCCTGCCATTCTTTCTTCACGGTTCGGCGCCCGAGGTGGGTTTGCGCCCGCCGTTCCACCGCGCTCGTGTTCACGCGAACCTGCTTCACCCAGTCCAGATTCAGCGGAATCCCACGATTGGAGAGCAGGGGGCGGCCCGCAAGCGTCGCGATGGGCAGGTCGGACTCTGGCGCGGACCGATCTTTCGTGCCAGCCGGCAAAGAGCCGGCCGCGCCGAAACGTCCTGGTTTTTCCGGAAACACGACTTGCATTGTACGTTAGATGTGCCGGAGTCGCGCCAGATTCGGTTACTGTGGTTTCGCAGCTCGACCCGCTTCAGTTTAGACCTTGACACCATTTCGCTCGCGCAGCTAGGCTACCTCGCCAACCGAATGGAGGAGAAACGATGTTCACGCCGCCGAGTCTGAGCGTTGCGCTATTGATGATGATCACGAGCGCCGTCTGCTGGGGCTCCTGGGCCAACACCTACAAAGGCGTGAAGCGCTATCGCTTCGAGCTCTTCTATTGGGACTACGCCATGGGCATCTTTCTGATCTCTCTCGCCCTCGCCCTCACTCTGGGCAGCTCGGGTCACGATTCCTTCAGCTTTCTCAACAACGTTCATCAGGCAGACACCTCGAATATTGTCCACGCTCTCATCGGCGGGGCGATATTCAATCTCGCGAATCTCTTGTTGGTGGCCGCGATCGACATGGCCGGCCTGGCGGTAGCATTTCCGATCTCGATTGGAATTGCCCTCGTGGTCGGAGTTGTGTTGAGCTACGCCCTTCAACCCAAGGGCGATGCCGGCTTTCTGGCAGTCGGCGTGGCGTGCGCGCTGGTTGCGGTGATTTTAGACGGCAAAGCTTACGGAAGTCTGGCGAGCACCGGCCGTACCGTTTCTAAGAAAAGCGTGATCACCTGCGTCGTGTCGGGAATACTGATGGGGCTGTGGGCTCCGTTCATGACCCATGCCATGACTCGGGGGAACACGCTGGGGCCCTACAGCGCGGCCGTGTTCTTGACGCTCGGCGCCCTGCTCTCCTGCTTCATCTGGAATTTTTACTTCATGAAGCATCCTCTGGTGGGAGAGCCGGTGAGCTTCGCTGGATTCTTCCGCGGCCCGGCATCGGGTCACGTCCTCGGCCTGCTGGGCGGCTGCATCTGGGGCGTCGGAACTGTGTTCAACCTGGTGGCGGGCAGTTTCACAGGCGTGGCCATTTCCTACGCCATCGGACAATCGGCTCCTATGGTCGCGGGACTTTGGGGCATTTTCGCGTGGAAGGAATTTGCAAACTCCGGGCCTCGCGCCAGGATGTACTTGGTTCTCATGTTCATCTTCTACGCCTTTGCGATCGCTCTGGTGGCGCGCGCAAACGGATAAGACCGTGGGCGCGGCTACTTCCCTTTGATTCGGCTGATAAACAACTCCAGAAACCTCGGCGCGTCCGATGCCATACACACGCGCGCATTCGGCTTCAGCGGATCCAGGCCCTCGATGATGTAATGATCGCCGTGCAAGACGTTGCGCTCGTTGTAGCCCATGCGGTTGGCGACGGTTTCTCCGCGGG
>Ga0302324_100018801_pt1 | contig 13602 bp, 15 predicted proteins | sample Palsa_T0_1_FD_201949 | JGI IMG/M metagenome (GOLD analysis project Ga0302324, IMG submission 201949) | Peat permafrost microbial communities from Stordalen Mire near Abisko, Sweden - Palsa_T0_1 | ecosystem: Environmental > Terrestrial > Soil > Palsa > Peat permafrost | place: Sweden: Abisko...
CACGAAATTGGATATCGAAGTCTTGAAACCAATGGAATTCTTGGGTATATTGCGTCGGTCAAAATGAGCACTTTGGAAATACACATTTCAGACCTTCTACTAAAGCAGGTCAACGAAATCGCCGCTAAGGAAAAGGTCAGCGTGGACCAGATCGTGTCCATCGCCTTGGCCGCCCAAGTTTCCGCATCGAATGGACGCGAGAGCATTTCATCTCGTGCGAAAAGGGTAAATTGGGAAAAAGTGGACGACATTTTGGCGCGGGTGCCTGATAACGCACCTCTCCCTGAGGATGAATTGATCTGAGGGAGTGCGCAGTCATGGAGTCTTTTTCAGAACCGATTCAGGCAAACGCCCTAAGCGCACGGCTCGCTCCACTGCCTTCCTCGCGTAATGAGGATGCTCGCGCGCTCCGGCCAAAAGTCCTTCAATGCCAATATCCGCGTCCAAATCCGGCCAATATATTGAGGAGCCGTTGATTTCAAAGTGGTTCCGCTCCTCGATCGTTGCAAACGCAAGTGTCGGGTAAAACGCTGTCGGCACGCTGATGAATCGGCCATCTTTCAAATTAACGCCAAGCAGTTCGTCATTGACGTGGACTTCAGAAATGAGTGGCGGCGCTTGCATAACCCTGAAACTCTATTGAAACACCGTCGGCATGGCTACGTATTTTTCACAAACACCTTTCCCGGCAATTGCCGCAGCAGGCGCTTCATTTCCAGTCCCAGCAACGCGACTGAGACCGCCGAGGCGGGCAATCCGCTGCGCCGGATGATGTCGTCAATGGCCACTTCCTCCCTGTCAATTAAATCATAGACCGCTGTCTCGTTTTCCGACAGCGACAGCGCCGGCAGATTGGGGGATTCCTTGAGCATCGAAGGCCGGTTGTTGGCGGGGAAAAGGTACTCGAACTCGCACAGGATGTCCTCCGCGCCTTCACACAGCTTCGCGCCGTTCTTGATCAACTCGTGGCAGCCTTTGCTGCGCGGGGAATCAATGCGGCCGGGCACGGCGAAGACCTGGCGGCCATTGTCCGCCGCCATTCGAGCCGTGATCAACGCGCCACTGGTCAGGTTGGCCTCGACCACCACCGTGCCCAACGTCATGCCGGCCACCAGCCGGTTGCGAATCGGGAAGCTCTGTTTGTCCGCTTTGCGATTGAAGGGAAACTGCGTCACCACCGCGCCCTGGGCGGCGATGCGCTCAAAAAGTTCCGCGTTTTCGGCCGGGAAAACGATGTTGATGCCCGTGCCCAGCACCGCGATAGTCCGGCCTTTGGAATGAAGCGCGCCTTGATGGGCGGCGCTGTCAATGCCGCGCGCGCCGCCGCTGACGACGGTCACGCCGATGTAGGCCAGTTGAAAAGCCAGCTTGCGGGCCGTCTCCATGCCGTAATGAGTGGTCATGCGCGAACCGACCACGGCCACGGCGTTCTTGTCTTTCGCGCTCAAATCACCTTTGACGTAAAGCACAATCGGCGGATCGTAAATCTGCTTGAGCAGTTCGGGATAATTTTCGTCCGATTGGATGACAATATGGCTGCCGAATTTTTCGATGCGTTCCAGTTCGCCCTTGAGGTCAATGTTCTTTTCCCAACTAGCGATGGCGGCGGCGGTTTCCGGCCCGATGCCGGCGACGCGTTGCAATTGGGCGGTGCTGGCGCGGAGGATGGCGGCGGGTTCGGCGAAGTGCTCGAGCAATTGGCGCGCGCGCACCGGGCCGATGCCATCAATGAGATTCAAAGCCACCAAAGCTTCGCGGGCATCCACGCGCCGAGCTAACCGCCTTTTGGCCCCGAGGGCAAGCTTAAGGTTGCGTTTCCATTCTTATGCGCAGATATAGCGAAACGGCATGAGTCGTCGCGCCTGCCTAATCCACGAACGCGATATTGCTTGGGGAAATATCCACCATGTAAATGTCGAGCTTGCGCAACGCGGCCAAAACCATTTCCACGGTCCGCCAGTGAGGGCCAAATTGTTCCCGTTTCTCAGCCTCCCATTCCGCCCAAGTTTCCATTGAAAACTCGGGCCGCTTGTCAAGGTATGCTCCCGCGAAATCCAGCACGAACGGCCGCGCGACAAGACTCATCTCGATTATGCGCAGACCTTCGTCGGCCCCAAGCAAGTCAGGAATATTGAACCCAAGAATCTCGCCGATGTTTTCGGCCATCAATCGTTTATAGATCGAAAGTTCACGCCAAAATGGCTCCTCGTCGCGATGCGCTTTGAGGACGCTTTTTCCAAGATGGGACTTGTTTTCCGCGCTGAAGATGATACCGTGAATCCCGAAGCCGAGACGCTCGGTCAGTTGAAGCTGATGCCTCAGGGCATAAGCGTGAGCGTTTTCGATTAATAGCTCATCCGACATGATGAAAGCGTCCAGTTCTGGCGGACATTCCGCCATCGTCAAAATGCAGTTGAGGTTCAACGGAACCTCGATGCCGATTGCGAAGATGGGACCGGATTACATCGTCGTCCGTTCCGCCAGTGACCATCCTCCATGCGAGGCCACCATCGAGATGTGGGTGGATGACAGCGAAAGCCGCTGGAACGTGAGGTTGCCGAACGGCATTTCCGCAGGATCGAATCGAGTGGCCCTTGGGGCGCCGATAATGCCTGCATAAAGCGGCACGGTTTTTCATGGCGCATCAATAGGCGGCTTTGGCGCCGATGTCAGCAGAAAGTTATTCTTGGTGTGCGCGAGACTATGGCTGGATTCCTGATCTTGATGTTAACGCTGGCTCTCCTGCCGGTGGCTCTTGGCGCCCAAATTCCGCCCGGCGTCATTCCCGCCGGTGTCGAGGCCAAAATTCATTTCGTGACCGGGCGCGTTGCGCGCACCGGGCCGATGGCTTGGAGACACGTGAAGTCCAATAATCCGTGTCCTTTTCCTGTGGGCGTATCCAAGCGAAAGTGGAACGCCCTGCAATTTCCAGTTTAGGCGGGATGGCCATTGAAATAATGAACCGAAAGTCGATTACTATTTGGACATGCGGCGTGATTTTTTGCGTGAGCCTTTTTGTGGCGATAACGCCCATCGCCATCAGCGGAGGCCATTCGGAATATAGGTTTCCCCCCAAAGTGATTGCGATGCTTATTATTGGCTGGGACTTGATCATCGCAATATGCTTTTTTTTGGTTAAATGCAAAAAAAAGAAGCGTCCGCATTAGGACGTAAGAATATTGTTTGGCGTCGCCAGCTTTACATTGCGCCGCAACGCGCGGCTGTTGCATCCTTGCGGCCATGAAGTTGTCCGCCCTCTGGCTGGCGCCGGGCCTCCTGCCGGCGGTTCTTTGCGCGCAAATTCCGCCCGCGGTCATTCCCGCCGGGGTTGGTGTCAATATTCATTTCATCACCGGTCACGCGCGTGATCTGGATTTGATCACCAACGCCGGATTCAAGTTTGTGCGGATGGATTTCAGTTGGCAGGCGACGGAGCGAAAAGCCGGCGTCTATGATTGGGTCGAATACGACGCGTTGACGGCCAGCCTGGAACAACGCGGTATGCGGGCTATTTACATTCTGGATTATGTGAATGAGTTATACGAACCGATGGTTGATGCCCGTCGCGCGGTCGGAGAGCGGGCGCCGGAACGGCATCTGGCTTCTCCGCGCCATCCGGAGAGCGTGACTGCCTTTGCGCGCTGGTCGGCGGCGGCGGCGCGCCATTTCCAGGGCCGTCATATCTTGTGGGAAATCTACAACGAACCGAACGGCGATTTTTGGCGGCCCCGACCGGACGCCGCCGAATACACCACCATGGCTCTGGCAACCGCCAAAGCCATCCGCGAAGCCGAACCTTCCGCCACCATCATTGCTCCGGCCATGTCGGGCTTCGAATGGAAATATATGGAGTATTTCTTGAAGTCGGGCGTGCTGGAGTTTCTCGATGGCGTCAGCGTTCATCCGTATCGGCCTCCAAGTAGTCCGCCGGAAACGGCCGCCGCGGATTACAAAAGGCTGCGGGAACTGATGGACCGTGACGCGCCGAAATCGAAGCGCGGGAAAATCCCGATTCTGAGCGGCGAATGGGGCTACGCCTCGAACACCAAGGGCGTCTCGCTGGAAACTCAAGCCGCTTTTGCCGTCCGCCAGCAACTTTCCAATTTGCTCAACGGCGTCCCGCTTTCGATCTGGTACGATTGGAAGAATGACGGACGCGACCCCGACGACGGCGAGCAGAACTTCGGGACGGTCAAGGATGATCTACAACCCAAGCCAGCCTACGCCGCGCTCAAAACGATGACAGAAGAATTAAACGGCTACCGGCTGCAAAAGAAAAGCGCATCGACCGAAACTGACTTCATCCTCATATTTGTCAACGGAGACGGCCACGAAAAAGTGGCCGCGTGGACTCTGGCACAACCGCACATGTTCAAATCCGAAGCATTGGGGATTTCCGTGGAGCTTGGACCACTGCCGCAATATATTTATCTGAAGTGACGATTGCGGAAAAACAGCGGCAACTGACGGCGGCGCTGGGGGCCTTGAAAACCGCGCAGGACAGGCTCGGTTACATTGTTGGCCGCGGGCGGACCGCGCCGCCGTTGGAGAGCGAGTTCAAGACCGAGGCCTTCCGCGTGGAAGGCTGCCTGGCCAAGGTGTGGTTTGTCCCGGAATTTGCGGGCGAACGGTGCCAATTCCGGGCCGATTCGGATTCCGCCATTGTCAAGGGAGTTGCCGTGCTGCTGTGCGAGGTCTGTAGCGGACAGTCGGCGGAAGACATCGTGCAATACAGCCCGAACTTCCTGGAAGAACTGGGCATCACGCAGCACCTGACGCCCAACCGCCGCAACAGCCTGGGAAAAATCTGGCAGAAAATACAAGACTTCGCGCGCGACCATCTAGCCTAGCACTGTGACGCTCTACGACGCCCACAATCATTTGCAAGACCAACGGCTCAAGCCGCACCTGCCCGCCATCATGTCCGCCGTACGGGCCGAACCGATTGCCAGGATGGTCGTCAACGGCTCGTGCGAGGAGGATTGGCCGGATGTTCTGGAACTGGCGCGGCAATTTCCGCAAGTGCTGCCTTCCTTCGGCTATCATCCGTGGTACGTGAAGGAACGCACGCCGCAATGGCAAGCCGAGTTGGCGCGCTTCCTGGATGCGATTCCGTCGGCCGTCGGTGAAATCGGTTTGGATAGGTGGATCAAAGACCACGACCTGCCGGCGCAAGAGGAGGTATTCATCTGCCAGCTCCGGCTCGCGGCCAAGCGTGGTCTGCCGGTGAGCATACATTGCCTCCAGGCCTGGGGACCGTTGCTGGAAATCCTCCGGCGCGAGCCGCGTCCGCCAGGCGGATTCCTGCTGCACTCCTTCGGCGGGGCGCCCGAGCTTATTCCCAGCCTAGTCAAACTCGGCGCCTATTTTTCCCTGCCGGGATATTTTGCCCACGAACGCAAAGGCCGCCAGCGCGAAACCTTCCGCCGCGTCCCGCTGGATCGGCTGCTCATCGAGACCGACGCTCCCGACCAGCCGCTTCCCCTCGAACGCAACTGCTTTCCTTTGCTTGACGCCACCGGCAAGCCCCTCAATCATCCCGCCAATGTGCGCGCGGTCTATGAATTCGCCGCCGAACTGCTGGGACTGCCGTTGGAAGAACTGGCGGCCCGGGTCGAATCCAACTTTTTGCGTCTCTTTGTCCTGAAATGAGCGCCCGCAAAACACCGCCCTCGCCGGCGAGGCCCGCCTCGATTTGGATCGCCATCGCGCTGGCGCTGGTGACGCTGGCGGTTTTCTGTCCCGTGACGCGTTTCCAATTCGTCAATTACGATGACACCGATTTCGTCACGGCCAATCCTCATGTGCAAGCTGGGTTGACGGCGGAGGGTTTCCGCTGGGCCTGGGGCAGCGAAGTGGCGCGCAACTGGCATCCGATCACGATGTTCTCGCACATGCTGGACTGCCAGTTGTTCGGGGTGAAACCGTGGTGGCCGCACTTGGTCAACCTGCTGCTGCACGCGGCCAACACCGTCCTGCTCTTCAGCCTGTTCAAACGCATGACCGGCGCGGTGTGGCGCAGCGCCGCCGTGGCCGCGCTTTTTGCCTGGCATCCCTTGCACGTCGAATCGGTGGCTTGGGTGGCCGAACGAAAAGACGTGTTGAGCACTCTGTTCTGGTTTTTGACGACCTGGGCCTATGTCCGCTACGCGGAGGAGTTCAAAGTTCAAGGTTCAAGGTTCAAAATTTTCTATGGGTTGAGCCTGTTGTTTTTCGCGCTCGGGCTAATGTCAAAACCGATGTTGGTCACGGTTCCATTTACCCTTCTGCTGCTCGATTACTGGCCGTTGGGGCGGATGAAATCAGGCGCGCCGGCCTGGCGGCTCGTGGCGGAAAAGATTCCGTTTTTCGTTCTGAGTGCCGCGTCGTGCGTGGTGACATTTCGCGTTCAGCAACACGGCGGAGCGGTCCTGCGGTTGCAGGATTTCCCGCTCGGTTCGCGGCTCGGCAACGCGCTTGTCTCCTACGTGCGCTACATCGAATTGATGTTCTGGCCGCGCCACCTGGCCGGCCTTTACCTCAGAGCGGGCCGATGGCCTTTGTGGGAGGTGGCGCTGGCGGCTTTGTTGCTGTTGGCTGTCTCCGTGCTTGTTCTGTCGCAACGCCGCCGCCGGCCGTATCTGGCGGTGGGCTGGTTTTGGTATGTCGGAACCCTCGTGCCGGTCATCGGCCTGGTGCAGGTGGGAATGCAAGCCATAGCCGACCGATACACCTACGTCCCGCTGATCGGGCTTTTCGTCATATTGGTGTGGGGCGGTTGGGAACTGGCCGGCGTCTGGCGCCAGACGAGGTTCGCCCCCGCCGCCACGGCTGCCGCGCTGGCGGCGTGCGCGGCTTTGACCGTGCATCAGGAGTTTTACTGGAAGGACAGCGAGGCGCTTTTCAAACGAATGATTGACGCGACGCCAAACAACTACATGGCGCGTTATAACCTGGGCAACCTATACTCCAAGGAGAACAGAACGAACGAAGCGATCTCCAATTTGACGGCCGCGATTCAGGGGGAACCTAATTACGCCGAAGCCCACAACAATCTGGGCGGCATCTTCCTGGACCAAAAGCGTTACGACGAGGCAATCCAGCATTACCGGACCGCCGCGCGTGTCCGTCCCGAATATCTCTTTTGTTTTAACCTCGCCAATGCCCTGGCAGACGCAGCCAGCGCCCGCCACGACACCAACGCATTTGCCGAGGCGGTGCAAACCTACCAGCAAGCCTTGCAACTCAATCCCGGCTCAAGCGATGCGCACCACAATCTGGCCCTGACCTGGCAGGCGCAAGGCCGCGCCAGCGAGGCTCTGGCGGAATTCGAGCAAGCCGCGCGCCTCGGTCCCAACCGGGTGGATACCTGGGCTCAATTGGGTTTCCTTTACGCCTCGCAAAACAGGATGCCGGACGCGGAGAAGGACTTCCGGGAACTCATCCGCTTGCAGCCCAACAACGCCGAGGCTTATGGGTGGCTGGGCAACGCGCTGGCGGAGCAATCCAAGCTGGCCGACGCCATTCCATTCTATTTGACGGCCTTGAAACTCAACCCCGCCGATTGCAAAACCGAATTCAACCTCGGCCTTACCTTGTCGCGCCTGGGAAAACGGGACGAGGCGGCGGAGCACTACCGCCAGGCGCTGCGCATCAACCCAAACTACCGCGAAGCGCAAATCGCCTTGCGCCAACTGCAAAAGCAGTAGGAATCGCCGGTAAGCAGCAAGAGATGAAAATAGTGTGGCTCGCTTCTGAGCTTAAATCGTCGTAGCGCGCACGATGGTATGCGGCTGAGCCGCCACGCCTAGTTTCCAGCCCTGGGTTATGAAATCATGGCGAGATGTATTCTTCAAAATCTGGATCAGGTCGTCGGCGCAGGACCGCTCGACAGCGGCAACGGTTGCTGGCGCGTTTCCACGAAAGCCAATTGACCCAACGGGATTTTGCCCGTCGCCACGGTGTCGGGTTATCCACCTTGCACGAATGGTTGCGGGTTGAAAACGAAGCGATGATTCACATTTCGATAAAACGCTCTCTAACACTGCGTGGCTGATTTCGTCAGCGGATCCGGCTAGATCGAAGGAGAGTCAAGCCCGCGCTTCACTTCCCCGTGGTTGCCGCGCCGGGCGCCGCCGGCGCGGCTAGGCGCCGCAGCGCTTCCTCGAGCACGGTCTCGGCCTCGCTCAACTTGCCGGCTTGCAGGAGCGGCCCAAGCCTTTCCTCGACATAACGGCCAATCGGCCCCGGATCACGGGCCGCCGCCTGCCAGGCCCTAAACCCCGCCTGCACCGCCACCATCTTACGCTGCACGCGCAACTGCGGGGTGTCGGTGGCCGGCTTTTCTCGCAAGGGATCTCCCGCCAGAAATTTGCGGTAAGCGGCCAGCGCCTCCTGGCCAAAGGCGCTCTTTTCCAACAGGTCGGGCAATTCCTGGCCGGTCGCGCCGGTGTTGATCGCCATCAACGTCGCCCCGTGGTTGTAGTGCCAGCCGAGGTAGGTTTCCCAGTCCACCGCACCGCCGGCAATGCCGGCGTTGGCCTCGACCCCGCCCCAAGGGGGGTTGCCGCGCTTTTGCAGTTCGCCGTAAAGCGCGCCGAAGCCGGTGGCCAGCAGCCCGACCGGGTAAGTCGTCCAGCCCGGGCGCGACCAGGCATTGAAGGCCGCGCTGACCGGCGAACTGGACATCTCGGGCCTCTGCGGGGCGATATGGGGGTAGAGCCTTTTCTGAGGCACACCTGCTTCTGCAAGCTGGCGGCACCAGAAACCGACTGTCTCCTGGACCACTTCGGCCAGCGCCTCCTGCAGGTCCGCCGGCGGTTTCTCTTGTGTGTAGCCCCGGTCCAGCAGCGCCCGGTAGCCAAGCCGGCTGCGGGGCGCGTCGTCCTCCGCCATCAGTTTCGCCGTTTGCAGGTCTGGGTTCGACAAGTCGTCGATGCCTGGCTCCGCGCCGACCAGCACCCCGGCAAACAGGTGCCCCTTGCCCTCGCTCTCGAGGGCAGCCAGCTCTTCCTTGAGCGGCGGCGCAATCACGTCCTGGACCAGGCGCCTCACTTCTGAGCGGTAGGCCGCGCTCGTGAGGCAAGGCGGCGGGGCGATGCGCTCGGCCACACCCCAGTTGAGATAGCGCGTCTTGGCGGGCGGGCCGTCCCAACCGAGCCATTCGACATTCCTCCGGTTTGCGGCTTTGTAGCCGGGCCGGTTCGTGTCGAACCAATTCCACAGGTCGGGCCGGCTACGCCAGTGGATGTGGAAGTCGAAGGACAGCATTACGGCCAGGTCGTGGGCCCGCGCGGTGGCGAAGGCGGAGCGAATACGCGCAGGCAACTGTTTCTCCTCGTCGAAGGCCGACATGGGAACACCGAAGCCAAGAAGGCGGGAGCGGCTGTCACCCTTGCTGCCGAGCAGTTGGACCAGTTCCAGCACCTGTTCGGGAGCGCGCCAAAAGAGCAAGTAGCGCGGCTCACTCATCGCGCCGGCCTCCCCTCCAGCGTTCGGCTTGGTGGTTGGCTCCGCTGCCCTCGCGCTCGGGTGGGCCGTCAGACCCAGTGCCGCGAGTAGCAGGATCATCAGACGCCCGAGGGGCCAGCCCCTTGGCCCGAGTAACGATAGAATGTTCATCGATGCACTGCCCCCAAGATACAGTTTGCCGATCGCTCAGTAAATCAGACATTTACCGGAGCCTCGGGCCTCCAGGGCCGATTCAGGAAGGCACCCCCAATACTGCTTACGCTGTTTAGCAGTCCACCGCCGCCGGCCTGATCCAGTTTTGGAAGAATACATGCCGCCATGATTTCATATCCTGGCGAGGGAGACTAGTGTAGTGTTTCAGTAACGGCTTTACAATGGCCGACCTTTTCCAAAATCTGTTCCACCTTTTTGGTCCAAACAAAAGGTTTCGGATTCTGATTGTTGACTCGAATAAATTCCTGGATTGCCTCGGTGAGTTCCGGCACGCTTCTAAAGACGCCGCGCCGGATTCGTTTGCGCGTGATTTCTCCAAACCACCGCTCCACCAGATTTAACCAGGAGGAACTGGTCGGGGTGAAATGCAGATGGAAGCGGGGATGCTTGGCAAGCCAGTCATGCACGTGGTCGTGGTTGTGCGTGCCGTAATTGTCCAAAACCAGATGCAAATCCAGTTCCGGCGGAGTTTCCCGGTCAATCTGGCGCAAGAATTTGAGGAACTCCTGATTGCGATGTCGCGGATAGCAGGTGCCGATGACCGTGCCTTCCAGCACGTTGAGCGCGGCAAACAGACAGGTGGTTCCGTTGCGCTTGTAGTCATGCGTCATGGTCCCGCAGCGGCCCGGCTTCATGGGCAGGCCGGGCTGGGTTCGATCCAACGCCTGCACTTGGGATTTCTCGTCCACGCATAAGACCAGCGCCTTGGCGGGGGGATTGAGATAGAGGCCGACCACGTCGGCCAGCTTCTCCACAAACCGCTTGTCCTTGGATAGCTTGAAGGTCTTGATTCGATGAGGCTGCAACCCATGAGCATCCCAAATCCGGCAGACGGTGGCGTTGCTCACCCCAAATTTCTGCGCCATGGTCCGCGTGCTCCAATGGGTAGCGGCAGGGGGAGTGCTGTGCAGCGTGGCTTCCACGATGGCCTGCACCAGTTGGGCTTTGGTGCGCCGAGTGCTCGGACCGTGTGGCGCATCTTCGGCCAAACCCACTGGCCCTTGCTCGACAAACCGCTTGCGCCAGAGCAGCACGGTGGGACGGGTCACTTCCAGTTGGCGGGCCACAGAATTATTGGAGTGACCGGCAGCGGCCAGCAGGCAAATGCGCGAGCGCAGCACGATTCTCTGGGCCGTCGTTTTTGCATCGACCCATGCTTGCAGTGTTTGTCGTTGCTCATCAGTCATCGCCAAAGGCTCGGTCGGTTGCCACATGCCCACAACAATACCATATTCACGCCTATTGTATAGATATTATTGTAACACTACACTAGGCGTGGCCGCTCAGGCGCATACGCACGATGTGACCGCCTCGATCTGGCAAGGGGCCTCCTCGATTTGCAAAGTAACGCTCGCGGATCAACGCCGGGCCGAGATCTTCGACTTCGCGGAAGCCTAGGGCCGTCAGTTTGGCGTGGAGCGCATCCGTTTCAAAAAAGCTCTTGAAGGGTTCTCCTACGGAAGCGACGCGCGCGGCCAGTGTCTCGTGAGCGGCGGCGTATTCATCCTGGCCAGGACTTGAAGCCGGAGGATTGCCGTAGTCGAACACGACGTGAGCGCCCCCTGGCAGGCCGGCGATGAAAGCCAGCGTCGAAAAAACGGCCTGCTCCGTCAGATAAGGCACGACGCCCAACCAGGTGAAAAAGGTTTGTTGCGCCGGATCGAATCCGGCCGCGTCCAGGCCGTCCGCCAAAGTCTCTCGTTCGAAATCAACCGGAGCGAAGATGAGCGCGCGAGGCGCCGGGATCGCTGCCTCGGCGAGCAATTGGCGCTTCCAAGCTTGAGTCGCCGGGTGATCGACCTCGAAGATGCACAGACTTTCTCCAAAAGGAGAGCGATAGGCGAAAGTGTCGAGACCCGCCCCGAGCACCACGAGTTGGCGGACACCGCGTGCGACGGCGGCGGCCAAGGCATCCTCGGCAAAGCGCGTTCTCACGGCAATGAACAGGCGCAGCTTTCGTCTGAACGGGTCGTTCTTCGCGGCAGCGATAGCCGCTTGGGCGTCCGCGCCCAGGATGCGCGCGGCCAGCGGATCGGCGAAAATGGAACCGCTTTCCAACACCTGATGTGCGGCGCGGTGAAAGGCGGCCCCCAATGCGGTGCGGCTTGGCTGCCCTTGCTGCATGGGGAAAGCCTAGTTGCCGGGGCCGACTCCGTCAATCGGGCAAAGGCCGCTCAGGGGCGAATCCCCAAGACAAAAATTTGCATTGCCTCGCCCGTCGTTTTCTTCAACGTATTCGTGATGCGAATTGTTCAAACCATTTCCGCCATGCAACGCCACGCCAAATCGTGGCAGGCGCTGCAAGTCCCCGTCGCGTTGGTGCCGACCATGGGTTTTTTGCATGAGGGCCACGCCGGCCTCATCGAACGCGGCCGCCGGGCTGTCGGCCGCAAGGGCAAGGTCGTCGTCAGCCTCTATGTCAATCCGACCCAGTTCGCGCCCCATGAGGACCTGGCCGCCTATCCGCGCGATCTCGCGCGCGACAAAAAACTCTGCGCGCACGCGGGCGTGGATGTCTTGTTTGCGCCCTCGAACCGTGAAATGTATCCCGAGGGTTTCAGCACTTATGTCGCGGAGGAAAGACTTTCGCAAAGAATGGAAGGCGCCGTGCGTCCAACGCATTTCCGCGGCGTGGCGACTGTCCTGGCCAAGTTGTTCCACATTGTCCAACCCAGCGTGGCCGTTTTTGGCGCGAAGGATTTTCAGCAGGCCGCCGTGGTGCGAAAAATGGTCGAGGATTTGAATTTCCCCCTGAAAATAATCGTCGGCCCGACCGTGCGCGAACTTGGCGGACTGGCCATGAGTTCGCGCAACCAATACTTGACTCCGGCCCAACGCCGGGAGGCGGTTATTCTTTGGCGCGCCATGCAACGGGCCAGAGACGCGGTGGCGGCGGCCAGTGTGCCAGCCGCGCGATTGCAGAAAGAACTGCGCGCCTTGATCGCCACCCAGCCCCAGAGCCGGGTGGATTACATTGAGTTTTTTGATCCACAAACTTTGGCGCCCGTGCATAAAGTCGAGAAGGGCACTCAAATCGCCCTGGCCGTCTTCATCGGCAAGACGCGCCTGATTGATAATGGAACACTGTGAATTTTGGTTATATCCAGCATTGCAAATCATTACCGAGAGAACCGAAATTTCGTGGATTGAATGTTGAGACTTGACCAGCAGACTGACTCGGAGCAATAAAACGGCATGGCTAATAAAGTAAATCAATCCGAACTGTTGAGCCAGAAGGCCATCGGCAAATATGAACTTGTATTTGACTCGCCCAGATTGAAGGGCCGCGGCAAGGTCAACGTGACCTCATTCGGGCCAAACGAAACTCATTCGATGGTGATCAACAATCAGACCATCGCCACGTTTGTGAACCGCATCGGTGGACCCCAGGACGAAGGCAAAACCTACCATGGAAAAGATACTCTCGGAAAAGGAAACCTGCTGGCAGGGGCCTTGGCGCTGTATCTGGTGAAGGCCCGGCTGAAGACCCTTGCCAGACGAAGGGAACGACGCGGAAAATAAACCGCGCTCCTCGCCGGCTCTCATTTTTTGCCGGTGAAAAGGTTGGGACACCAGAAAAAGACGAAACGCTGACCGAGCAAGGCAGTGACGTCGGTAAACCCGATAAGAAGTAAAACGCCCTCATTTTTCATCCTTGCCAACGCCGGAATTGTGCGGCACTTCACTGGGACGGAATGAACTTTGGCCCTTATTCATTTCTGGCGCTTTTTGCGGTCGCGGCGGTGGTTTTTGCCATCGCTCCTCTCGCCATCGCGTGGCTTTGGGCGCGCACTTTCTCCCCGCGCAAATCAGGCCCCAGCAAAAACGCCAATTACGAGTGCGGCCTGGATTCCCAAGCCACCGGTTGGGTGCAGTTCCAATCCGAATATTACCTCTACGGCATTGTCTTCCTGATTTTTGATGTCGAGACGGTCTTTT
>Ga0302324_100018805_pt1 | contig 13601 bp, 10 predicted proteins | sample Palsa_T0_1_FD_201949 | JGI IMG/M metagenome (GOLD analysis project Ga0302324, IMG submission 201949) | Peat permafrost microbial communities from Stordalen Mire near Abisko, Sweden - Palsa_T0_1 | ecosystem: Environmental > Terrestrial > Soil > Palsa > Peat permafrost | place: Sweden: Abisko...
GCGGACTCGGCCGACATCTCGACCAACAAGCGCTCGATCAAGACCACCATCCTGATCGAGGACGGCGGCATCATCGTGCTCGGCGGCTTGATGCAGGACACCGTCACGGAAAGCGAGGATCGCGTCCCGGTGCTCGGCGCCATCCCGCTGCTCGGCAACCTCTTCAAATCGCGCTCAGGCTCGCGCCAGAAGAGCAATCTGCTCGTCTTCCTGCGCCCGAGGATCCTGCGCGATCAGACCGCGACCCAGCAGGTGAGCACGAAGCGCTATGACGAAATCCGCGAGGAGGAGCGCACTCTGCACAAGGGCAAGATCACGCTCCTGCCGGGCGAGCGGCAACCTTCGCTGCCCGCGATACCGCCCTCCTCGCCGAATGCGATCAACTCGCAGGCGCCGGCCGCCGGAACCCCGGTGCACATCGCGCCTTCGCCGCAGCCCGCCGCGGCGCCGCAGCCCGAGCCGGGCCCGCAGCCGGCCCCGGCCCCGCAGGCCGCCCCACCGCTTACACAGCCGGCGCCGGCGCCCTCGCAGCCCGCCACGCAGCCGCAACCCGTAGCGGCGCCCGCGGTCGCGCCGGCGCCGCAGGCGGCCGCGGCGGCGCAACCCGCCCACTCGGCGAGCCCGCAATGAGCGCGCAGGTCGAGGATCGCACCCGCGCGGGCGAGCCCGAGGCTCGGAAACTCTCCTTTCCGTTCGCCAAGCGTCACGGCGTGCTGGTGCGCGCGATTAACGGCGACCACGCCGACACCGTATGCCGGCCCGGCGTCACGCCGCAGGCGCTCGCCGAGGTGCGCCGGTTCGTGGGCGTGCCCTTGAAGCTCGAGCGCGTGTCGGTCGAGGTGTTCGATTCGCTCCTGCGCATCGCCTACGAGGCGGGTTCCGGCGCTGCGATGCAAATGCTCGAGGGTCTCGACGACAACACCGATCTCGCGCATCTCGCCGAGGACATCCCGGAATCCTCGGACCTGCTCGAGAGCGACGACGAGGCGCCGATTATCCGCCTCATCAACGCGCTGCTCACCCAGGCGGTCAAGGAGAATGCCTCGGATATCCACATCGAGCCGTACGAGAACCGGCTGGTGATTCGCTTTCGCGTGGACGGAGTGCTGCGCGAGGTGCTGCAGACCAAGCGCGCCGTCGCCCCGCTCGTGGTGTCGCGCATCAAGGTCATGTCCAAGCTCGATATCGCCGAGCGCCGGCTGCCCCAGGACGGACGCATCTCGCTGCGCATCGCGGGCCGGGCGGTGGACGTGCGCGTCTCCACACTGCCCTCGGGCCACGGCGAGCGCGTGGTGCTGCGCTTGCTCGACAAGCAAGCCGGCCGCATCGAGCTCACCTCCTTGGGCATGGATCCGCGCACGCAGGCCCAGATGGACGAGATCATCCACAAGCCGCACGGCATCATCCTCGTCACCGGACCGACCGGCTCGGGCAAGTCGACCACCCTGTACGCCTCTCTCGAGCGCATCAACGACAACACGCGCAATGTGATGACGGTCGAGGATCCGATCGAATATTACATCGACGGCATCGGCCAGACGCAGGTGAACACGAAGGTGGAAATGACCTTCGCGCGAGGTCTGCGCGCCATCCTGCGTCAGGACCCCGATGTGGTGATGATCGGCGAAATCCGCGATCTCGAGACCGCTCAGATCGCGGTGCAGGCAAGCTTGACGGGCCACCTCGTGCTCTCCACGCTCCACACGAACACCGCCGTGGGCGCGGTCACCCGCCTGCGTGACATGGGCATCGAGCCGTTCCTCCTGTCCTCGAGCTTGATCGGAGTACTCGCCCAGCGCCTGGTGCGCGTGCTGAACCCGGAGACGCGCGAAGCCTTCTTCGCCGGTGAGTACGAGCGGCGCCTCCTGAACCTCGATGCCAAGGACGGCCCGGTGAAGCTCTACCGGCCGAGCACCGAGCCCGGCAACGGCTATCGCGGACGCACCGGGATTTACGAGCTCATCTCGGTGGACGACCACATGCGCACCATGATCCACGACGGTGCCTCCGAGCAGGAGCTGGAGCGTTATGCGCGCACGTCGACCCCCGGGATCCGCGAAGACGGGCGCCGCAAGGTCCTCGCCGGGGAGACCACGCTCGAGGAAGTCCTGCGCGTCACGCGTGAAGACTGAGGACGCACTGATGGGCGCCTTCGAGTACATCGCGCTCGACCCCCAGGGCAAGGAACGCAAGGGACTCATCGAGGGGGATACCCCGAAGCACGTGCGCCAGTTGTTGCGCGACAAGCAGCTCCTGCCGCTCGAAATTCTCGAGGCCGCACAGCGCGAGCAAACGCAAAGCCGCTCCCGTCGTCCTTTCATGCGCCGCGGTCTCTCGACGCTCGATCTGGCGCTGCTCACGCGCCAGCTGGCGACGCTCCTGCGTTCAGGCCTGCCGCTCGAAGAGACCCTCCAGGCGGTGGCCGAGCAAACCGAGAAGGCGCGCGTGCAGCGCATCGTGCTCGGCGTGCGCAGCAAGGTCGTCGAGGGCCATCCACTCGCCGAGGGGTTGCGGGACTTCCCGCAAGCATTTCCGGAGATCTACCGCGCGACCGTGTCGGCCGGCGAGCAATCGGGCAAGCTCGATTCGGTGCTCGAGCGCCTCGCGGACTACACCGAATCGCGCCAGGTCATGGGTCAGCAGGTGAGCCACGCGCTGGTGTATCCGATCGTGCTCCTGGTGCTGTCCTTCGCCATCGTCTCCTTCTTGCTCGCCTATGTAGTGCCCCAGGTGGTCGCCGTGTTCGAGTCGGGCCATCAGGAGCTGCCCCTGGCAACCCGCATTCTCATCGGCACGAGCGATCTGGTGCGCCACTACTGGGTCTACGGCCTCATCGTGATCGGGGCGGCAGTGTGGGGCTTCGCGCGCTGGGTGAAGGCACCGGAGGCGCGGCTCAAGGTGGATCGCTTCTTGCTGCGGCTGCCCCTCGCCGGCAAGCTCATTCGCGGAGTGAACACGGCGCGCTTCTCGCGCACCTTCAGCATCCTGACCGCGAGCGCCGTACCGGTGCTCGAAGCGCTGCGCATCTCCGCCGAGGTGGTGAACAACCTGCCCATGCGATACGCCGTCGATGAGGCCGCCTTGAGGGTGCGCGAGGGCGCGCCGATCGGCAAATCGCTCGCCGCGCGCAAGCTCTTTCCTCCGATGATGATTCACCTCATCGCGAGCGGCGAGAGCAGCGGCGAGCTCGAGAAGATGCTCGAGCGTGCCGCTACGAACCAGGAGCGCGAGATGGACGCACTGCTCTCGACCCTGACCAATCTCTTAGGACCGCTCATGGTGGTGTTCATGGGCGCGGTTGTGATGTTCATCGTCATCGCGCTGCTCTTGCCGATTTTCCAGCTGAACGATTTGGTGAAATAGTGCGGCTGATATACCCCCATGCGCACCCGAAACGGCGAGGTGTGCGCCAGGGTATTGCGCCTGAGCCGACTTTCCGTTTATAAACCGCGCGTGGCCGATCCCCCGAGGCCCGACGGAAAGCTGTTGAAGCATGAGTGAAAAACCCGAATCCGACGAATTCGAGGAAGAGGACGCGGAAGATACGGCGCCCGTCGACGATGTGGACGTGGATCACATTATGCGGGACGTGGAATCGCAGCGGCGGCGCGCGCCGAAGGGCGCCGAGCCCGCCTGGCGGCGGCTCGAGCGCGTCATGGAAGAGCGGCGTACCGCGGAATTGCTCTCCGATTTCGACGATTACGAGATTTTCGACGCGGAAAGCGAGCCGGACGGGAAACCGGCCCGCAAGAAGCGCAAGCTCCGCTGAGGCGCCAGCGCGACCGCGCTGCGTCTGTTTTTCGCAACAGCCGGCGCCGCGCCGGTCGCACGCGGCCGGCGGCACCCGGCTCAGCGGAAATCGCGCGATTCGAACGTAAGCTCCCCCAGGAGCACCGAGAGATCGGTGAGGCGTTGGGCAATCACGTGCAGCACGTCGCCCTCGCGCTGCAAAACTCCCCGCACCTCGAGCAAGCGCGATCCGAGCAACGCGGCACGCTGCCCCTCGGCAACGCGCTTCCAGACGATCAGATTCACATGCCCCGTCTCATCCTCCATGGTGACGAAAGTCACACCGCTCGCGCTGCTCGGACGCTGGCGCGTGATCACCAGACCGGCGGTCGTCACCCGGCGGCCGGTCGGCAAATCCCACAACGCCTCGGTCGGGACGATGCCGCGCGCCTCGAGGCGCTTGCGCAGCAGCGCCAGGGGATGACGTCGCAAGGACAGTCCCAGGCTGCCGTAATCGGCGACGATGTCGTGGCCTTCGCGTGGCGCCCGCAGGAGCGGTATGCCCTCCGGCACGGCGGTTTCGGCCGACAGCAGAGGTAGCGGACGCTCTATCCCGCTCACCTGCCAGTAAGCGCGGTAGCGATGACCCGCCATGCACGCGAGCGCATCGCCGGCAGCAAGCGCCTCGAGGTCACGGCGGTCGAGCGAGGCGCGCTCCGCAAGATCCTCGAGGCCGGTGAACGGGCGCACCGCCCGCGCCGCGACCAGCCTCTGCGCCCCCTCCTCGGACAGATGCTTGACCATCCGCAATCCCAGGCGCAGGGCCGGACGTCCGTCCTCGCGTCGCTCGAGCGTGCAATCCCAGGCGCTCGTGTCCACCGCCACCGGCCGCACCTCCACGCCGTGCGCGCGCGCATCGCGCACCAGCTGCGCCGGCGCATAGAACCCCATCGGCTGGCTGTTGATGAGCGCCGCGCAAAATGCCGCGGGCTCGTAATGCTTGATCCAGGCGGAGGTGTATACGAGTAAGGCGAAGCTGGCGCTGTGCGAGTTGTGGACAACGAAATGATTGGCGACAAAGTTGTGATCTCCCTCGATTTTTAGATCATAGGTTTCTTTGTCCCCGGCCGGCTCGATCGAGACGATTCTGTCCCAATAGATGTCGGAGCGGGCCAAACGGGATTGAATCTCGCGCACACATAGCTTGGCTCGATTCCGTGCCGTCGCCACATGATCGCCGACCCTTAATTCCTCAAGGTTTCGCCACCCGGACAGCGTCATGAATGGATGCTCGGCTGTGGCGCAAATTTCGTGCCCCAATGCGGTGCGCATCCGCCATACCGGCTTTATACCGCTTTGGATAGCTCGCAATACTTTCCGGGAGCGGAGCTTCAGCTCCGGATCGCATGCCAGCGTATTCTCAAGACGCGCTTTTCCGCGGAAAACATCCTCGATGGTCACCCATCTGCCCGTATCGGCATCGATGACTCGTGTATCTCCAACTACACATTCCGGGAAGCCATACTCCCCGAACCCTAAAATCTGATTGAAAATCTGATTCGCGAAGCTCTCCGCATACCCCTTCGCGCGCATCCCGTCGATCAATTGACGCTGGAACGGCTCGAGCCCTCCCTGACGCTTCCACGCCGCCATGGCGCGCCGCAGACGGTCCGCTTCCCCCGGCGTGAAGCCCGCGGCCACGATGGCGAGCTGCATCACCTGCTCCTGGAAGATGGGCACGCCAAGTGTGCGCTTGAGCACGCCCTCGACTTCCTTGCTCGGATAGTTCACCGGCTCCTCGCCGTTCCGGCGGCGCAGATACGGATGCACCATCTCGCCTTGGATGGGACCGGGACGCACGATCGCCACCTCGATCACGAGGTCGTAGAAATTGCGCGGCTTAAGGCGCGGCAGCATCGACATCTGAGCGCGCGACTCGATCTGAAAGACCCCGACGCTGTCGGCGCGGCAGATCATGTCGTACACGGCGGCATCCTCGCTCGGCACCGTGGCCATGTTGAGCTCACCCGCCACACGGGGCGTGCCGCCGAAGCCGTAGATCAGTCCGAACGCCCGGCGGATGGCGCTCAGCATGCCGAGGCCGAGGACATCCACCTTGAGCAATCCCAAGGCATCGAGATCGTCCTTGTCCCACTGGATGACCGTGCGCTCCGGCATGGCGGCGTTCTCGATGGGCACGAGCTCGTCCAAGCGTCCGCGCGCGATCACGAAGCCGCCCACGTGCTGCGACAGATGGCGCGGGAACCCGAGAATTTCCGTGGTGAGCGCCATGAGACGGCGCACCTTTAAGTCGGACGGATCGAAACCCGAGGCGCGGATGCGCTCCGGATCGATGCGCTGACCGTCCCACCACTGCATGCCGCTCGCGAGTCGATCGACTTGCGCCGAGTCAAACCTTAGCGCCTTGCCGACATCGCGCAGCGCACTCTTGGGGCGGTAGCAAATGACGGTGGCCGCCAGCGCGGCGCGTTCGCGGCCGTACTTGCCGTAGATGTACTGAATGACTTCCTCGCGCCGCTCGTGCTCGAAATCGACGTCGATATCCGGCGGCTCGTCGCGCTCCTTGGAAATGAACCGCTCGAACAGCATGGACATGCGCGAGGGGTCGACTTCGGTGATCTGCAGGCAGTAGCAGACGATGGAATTCGCGGCCGAGCCGCGGCCCTGGCAGAGGATGCCCTGCGAGCGGGCGTATTGAACGACATCGTTCACGGTGAGGAAGAAGGGCTCGAACTTGAGCTCCGCGATCAAGCGCAGCTCGTGTTCGAGGCCCTCCCGCACGGCGCACGGGACGCCTTGCGGCCAGCGCTTGGCAGAGCCCGCGAGGGTCAAGGCACGCAAGTGGCTGGTCGGGGTCTCGCCGGCCGGAACGATCTCCTCGGGATACTCGTAGCGCAGCTCGTCGAGGTTGAACGTGCAGCGCTCGGCGATTGCGAGCGTTTGCTCGAGGAGCGCCGCGGGATAGAGCTCGCACAAGCGCTCGAGAGGCCGCAGGCAGCGCTCGCCGTTCGGAAACAAGCGAACGCCTGCCTCGTGCAAGGGAACCCTTGAGCGAATGGCCGTGAGCACATCCTGCAGAGCGCGGCGGTTGCGCCGATGCATGTGCACGTCGCCGGCAGCGACCCGTGGCAGCTCGAGCGCCTCGCCGAGCGAGTGCAAGAGCGCGAGGCGCCTCGCATCGGAACCGCCGGTCAAGAGCTCGACGCCGAGCCACAGGCGCCCGGCGAAGCGTTCGCGCAGCCAGCGGCCGTCCTCGAGCTGGCGCTCGGGCACCGTTCTGCCGATTTGCGGCAGCCAGATGACCAAACATCCTTCGAGCGCATTCTCGAGATCGCGGCGCTCGAGGATGTAGTGGCCTTTGTCGCCCGCGCGCCGGGCTCGGGTGATCAGCCGGCAGAGCGCGCCATAGCCGGCACGGTCGGTGGCGAGCGCGACGAGCTTGAGCGCATCGACGCAGTTGAGCTCCGCCCCGGTGATGAGCGGCAGCTCGCACTGCTTGGCTGCGACGTGCGCACGCACCACGCCTGCGAGCGAGCACTCATCGGTGAGGGCGAGCGCTCGATAGTGCAGGCGCTTGGCTTGCACGACGAGCTCCTCGCAGTGTGAGGCGCCGCGCAGAAAAGAGAAATTGCTCAACGTATGAAGCTCGGCGTACACGGAAGAGCCTCAAGCGAACGCACCGTGCAAATACCAACGCCGCGACCGCCGCTCCTGAAAAACCCACAGCCGTGCTCCCCCCGCTCGACGCACGATGTAATAGTCGCGGGCAATCCCCTTGCCGTCCCACCAGCCGCTCTCGATGCGCTCGGGACCCTCCTCGACGACGTCCGGCACCTCGAGAATCTGGCGTACCGCCGAGAGAGGCAGCTGTGCCGGCTCATCCAGCAACCAGACAGGCCGCGGCAGGTCGGGATGGGTCTCATACCGGAGCTGCCCAGCCGGCGGCAGGACGTTGAGACGCAATTCTTGAACCCGCTGCCAGGCGGCCTCGGGCCGATGCTCGGCGACCGAACGCAGGCCGTACACCGCCTCATCGCCGAGGCGGGCGCGTAAACGCTCCACGAGCTGCGGCGCCGTATCGCTGCCCCCACCGGCGCCCCCCTGCCGCGCGAAGACATCGAGCGAGACGGCCGAGAGCGGCTGCAGGGGGCCCGAGACCAGCTCCATGCTCGAGGCAGGCGCCGCGAGCTCGAGCTGCGACAATTTTTGTGACAGCACCGAGCTCAAGCGGCGCGGCTCGCTCGTGATGCTCGCGAGTCCCAGGCGCACCCGAGTCTGCGGGTAATGGCGATGCTCGAGCCTCAATTCCATGGTTTGCACCCCGGCTTGCCGTTCGCGTAGAAACCGGGCGCAACGTCCGATCACGGGCTCGAGCGCCTTCTGCAAATAAGCGACTGTCTCCACTTCCATCTCGAAATCGAAGCGCTCGCGAAAACGTTCGCGCGGCACGAACGCGCGGCGCGGCGCGGTTTGCCGCGCCAAGGCGATATCGAGCTCGAGCACCGCGGCGGCGCCGAAGCGCCGTGCCAGGCCCGCGCGCGGCAAGCGCAACAGCTCGCCTATCCGGCTCACCCCGAGGGCACGCAGTGCTTGCAAGCGCTCGCCGTCCCAGGCGGTGCAGCCAATCGGCAGCTCCGCCAGCCGGCCCGCGAGCAACCCGGGATCCTCGATGAGCTCGCGCCGGCCGGCACGCGCCAGCCACAGCGCGGCCAGCGTCGAGGGAGCTGTCGCGCTCGATGCCTCGAGCTGTAAATGACGCCAGGCTGCATCGATCCCTGCATGCAGCGTCTCGAGTGAGCCGAAGAGCCTCACGCTCCCCCGGATCTCGAGGAGCAAGGCGTTCGGCATTTCGATGCTCACCCGCGGCGTGAACCTCTGAGCGTGCAGACAGAGCCGCTCGAGCGCAGCCCGGGGCGCTTCGAGCTGCGGGAATACCGCGGCATACCAGAGCGGTTGAGCTCGGCCGCGAACGGCAGGAGGCGGGTCGGAGGCGGCGGGTGCGACGAGTGCGGCGGGTGCGACGAGTGCGGCAGGGGGGACGCTCGGACGAGGGGCTGCCGCGAATAAATCCGCCGTGACGGATTCGAGCGCTCGCGAAGGCATGTCACGAGCCGTGTTCGATGGGACCCGGGCGCCCGCCTTGCACCTTCAAAAGCGAAAGGTGCGGCTCCCGCTCTCCCTGCGACAGCAACAGGCGCAACACCGCGGGCGAGGACTCAAAGCGATGCCGCTCGGGACGAAACAACACGCCGAGCGCACCGCCCTCCTCGGCTGCCAGCTTCAAGCGCCGCAACGATAGCCAGCGACTGCCTTTCAACCAGAGCAAAACGGCAGCGCAGACGCCGGAGCTCAAGGCCTGTTCGGCAGCCCACAAAGCCTCCAACGCGCTCGCCGGCCGCACGACGATGAAGCGGCCGAGCTCGATGCCCTGTTGCTCCAGGGCCGGCGCAAAAGGCTCGTGCGGCGGGGCGATCCAAACGATCCAGGGAGCATCCCCGTCTCGCTTGCGCTGGGATTGCACCAAGGCAGGCAAAAAAAGCTGGATCTCGCCGAGCCCCGGTTTATCGAGCAGCACCTCGACGAGCGATGCCATCGGCCAGCCGCCGCCCGGTAAGCGTGCGTCGAGCGCGCGTCGGCCGGTGGGCCACGCCGGACGAGACGATGAGAAGGGCTGACTGGCCGAGGCGTCTTTTATCCTGAAGACGCGTGCATCGGCCAAGAGGTCCGCAAGCGATGCTGCCTCAAGCGGCATCCACGTCTTTACCGCGACGAAGCACTCCGACCACGACGCCTTCGATCATCATGGGTTGGTGCTTCAAATCGACCCGGATGGGCTCGAAGTCGGCATTTTCGGGCAAAAGCCACACGATCGAGCCTTCCTGGCGATAGCGTTTGACGGTAACTTCGTTTTCCAGGCGCGCAACGACGATCTGCCGGTTGCGCACCTCGGGCGTGCGATGCACAGCGACCAGGTCGCCGTGCAGGATGCCGGCGTTTTTCATGCTCATGCCCTGCACTTTCAAGAGATAGTGCGGCTGCGGCTGGAACAACTGAGGATCGATTTGGTAATGCCGCTCGATGTGCTCTTCGGCCAGGATGGGACGTCCCGCAGCCACGCGTCCTATGAGGGGCAATCCCAGTTGCTCGCGCAAAATATCCTTGAGCTGAATGCCGCGCGAAGCACCGGGAATTAAATCGATGACGCCCTTGCGTTGCAGGGCGCGCAAGTGTTCCTCGGCGGCATTGGGCGACTTGAAGCCGAGCGTGCGTGCGATCTCTGCGCGAGTGGGCGGCATGCCGTTCTCCGCGATCGAGGCTTGTATGAGCCGCAGAATCTGAGTTTGCCGAGGCGTGAGATCAGTCATGGCATTTACCTGTATATGTAGCCAGTAGCTGTCATTATATCCAGCTTGAGGGGGCTGGCAAGTGCCCTGCGGGCGGGGTTAATTCGCCAACACCTCCCCAGGTCACTCTCCCTAAATAACTATAAGGAAATCATCAGGAAGGAAGATAAATCTCGAGATCACGCCATCGGTCTGGGACCGACAGAGGGCGCCGCTCTCCCGGCAGCCGCCCAAGATGCGCCGGCCTATTACCCCCGACACCGGCGAGCGCTACAACCTCATCTCGCCGGCGCGGGCATCAGCGGTCTTGCCGCCCGCCCATTTCTACCGCGCGCACCGCGGACCGGGCAGCCTTCTCCTGCTCGACAACCACGACGACTTCGGCGGTCATGCCAAGCGCAATAAATTCAACTTGGACGAACGCCTGCAACTCATGAACGGCGACGCTCGCAAGCACCAGGGCAGGCGCCGCTCTCCGCGAAGGCGCGTGATCAAATCGTCGAGATCGAGACAGGCGCGGTCGATTACATGCCCGGGCTTTCGTGCAACGAGAAAAAGCAGCGCCGCTCGCGCACGAGCTATCAGGCGTTTCTCCGAGATGTGGTGAACAGCACCGCCGTTCGTGTGCGCCACGCGCGGAACTGCTCGCGAGCACGACCGCCTGACTACGGATTGGGAAAACTTTCAGCGAGCAACGCGGACGCGTGTACTTATTTGTCTTACGTCCGCGTGGGGAGATTTCTTACGATGGGTTAATTTGCGGGTCTAAAGTGGGTAAAATCGTCTCCGATTAACGACATTAACACGCTTTTCAGTTGCAATCGACGCTCGAATTTGGCTTTATGTACGACTGTGTTGCGACGCATTCGAGCCCGGCATGATGAGGGTTGGACTCGTGTGTGCGAGAACACTTCGGATGTTCCGAAACGAATGAATTAACAACCCCAAGGGGACTATCTATGACATTTTCCACGACACTCAAGGCCTCAGTCGCCGCGGCTTGCGTTATTGCCTTCGCAGGTTGCACCGATCTGAAGCCCATCCAAGCTCAGATCGACGATCTCAAGTCGCAAGTCGCGAAGCTGCAAAGCGATACCGCGAAGGCGGAGAGCGATGCCCAGGCCGCGATGAGCGCCGCGCAGAGCGCCTCCTCGGCCGCCTCGGGCGCGCAGAGCACGGCGAATCAGGCCCTCTCGACCGCTCAGCAAAATTCGCAGGCGATCGAGGCGATCAACGAGAAGATCGACCGCATGTTCAAGAAGTCGGTCTCGAAGTAATTCGAGAACGATCGGCTTAGGAACGCCGCGGCAATTCCGCGGCGTTTTTTTTTGGAATGATTCCAACCGCCGCCGCAAGAATTCAGGCGGGGCTAATAGCGAATCAGCGCCGATCCCCACGTGAATCCCCCGCCGAACGCCTCGAGCAGCAAGAGCTGCCCGCGCTTCACGCGGCCGTCGCGAATACCCGTGTCGAGCGCGAGCGGCACGGAAGCGGCGGAGGTGTTGCCGTGGTCCGCGATCGTGACGATGACGCGTTCCATCGGCAGCTCCAGCCGCCGCGCGATGGCCTCGATGATGCGCAGATTCGCCTGATGCGGGATCAGCCAGTCGAGCTGCGACTTCTGAATGTCATTGGCGCTCAAGGTTTCCGTCACGAGCTGCCCGAGCGTATTCACCGCGACCTTGTACACCTCGTTGCCTTTCATCTGCACGCCCACGTTGCCCTTGCGCACCAAGTCGAAACCCTTCGACACGCCGTCCGGATACATCAGCAAGTCCTTGTACCGTCCGTCCGAATGTAAGCGAGTACTGATGATTCCCGGCTCCGCGGACGGCGTGAGGACCACGGCTCCGGCGCCGTCGGCGAACAGCACGCAGGTGCCGCGGTCGCTCCAGTCGGTGATGCGGGTGAGGGTCTCCGCGCCGACGACCAGCGCACATTTTGCATCGCCCAGGCGCACGAACTTGTCCGCGACGCTCAGCGCGTACATGAAGCTCGTGCAGGCGGCCTCGAGGCTGAATGCCGGGCAACCGTTGCGGATGCCGAGACGATCCTGAAGGAGCGTGCCGACGTTGGGAAACACGAGATCAGGCGTGGTCGTTCCTGCGCAGATCAGATCGATGTCTCCCGGGCCGACGCCGGCCGCCTCCATCGCGCGACGCGATGCGTGTTCCGCGAGGTCCGTCGTAGTCTCGCCGGGGACGACGACATGACGGCGCTCGATGCCGGTGCGCGAGCGGATCCACTCATCGCTGGTGTCGACCAGACGCGCCAGATCCGCGTTGGTCAATATCTTCTCCGGCAGATAGCTGCCGGTGCCGGCGATGCGTGAGAACATTGCGCGATCCTCTACCCTGGAAGCCTCTACCCTGGAGACGGCGTAGCGAGGCGTTCTGCGATTTTCTCCGGCACTCCGTTTCGAGCCTCGATCACCGCAACCTCGATCGCGCGCTGAAAGCCGAATAAATCGGCGCCGCCGTGACTCTTGATGACAATGCCCTTCAAACCCACCATGGTCGCGCCATTGTATCGCCTCGGATCCAGGCGAGTGCGCAAAGCGTTGAGGCTCGAGCGCGCGGCCAGCGCGCCCAGCTTGCGCACGGTGTTTCGTGTGAATTCCTCGCGCAGCGCGTCGTTGATGAGGCGCGCCAAGCCCTCCATGGTTTTCAGCGCCACGTTGCCGGTGAAGCCGTCGGTCACCACGACGTCCACTTTGCCAGTGAAGATGTCGTGTCCCTCGACGAATCCGACGTAGTTGACGCCGCTCTCGGCGATCAGGGTGTGCGCGGTCTGGACCGTCTCGTTACCTTTGATCTCCTCCTCGCCGATGTTGAGGAGGCCGACGCGCGGGCGCTCGTGCGCGCCCTCGAGGTCCGCAGCCAGCACGGCGCCCATCACCGCGAACTGGCGCAAGTGCGCAGGCGTGCAGGAGGCGTTCGCACCGAGATCGAGCATATAGGTGTGACCCGCGCGCGAGGGGATGAGCGAGACGATGGCCGGCCGCTCGACGCCCGGCAGCATCTTGAGCACGAAGTGCGCCATCGCCATGAGCGCGCCGGTGTTGCCGGCACTCACGCAGGCATGCGCCTGGTGCGCCCTGACCAGATCGAGCGCACGGCGCATCGAGGAGTCCTTCTTACGCCGCAGTGCCTCGCGCGGGTGATCGGTCATCTCGACCACCTGGGTGGTGAAGATGCAATCGACGTTCGCGAGCTTCGCGGCGGCGAGCGGCCCGTCGAGCTCCGCTCGTCCGCCGATCAAGGTGAAGCTCACGTCCGGGAACTCGCGCGCCGCCGCCAGCGCCGCAGGCACGCAGACCGACGGCCCGCAATCGCCGCTCATGACGTCGATGGCAATTTGGAGCGCCGACAAGGGACTGTGTCTCGATGGTTGGAGCGGCGGATCGGCCGCCGCGGTGGTCAGGAGCTACTCTTCAGTGGCTTCCGCGTCCGCCTTGGTCTGAAGCACCTTCTTGCCGCGGTAGAAGCCGTCGCGCGAGATGCGATG
>Ga0302324_100018806_pt1 | contig 13601 bp, 11 predicted proteins | sample Palsa_T0_1_FD_201949 | JGI IMG/M metagenome (GOLD analysis project Ga0302324, IMG submission 201949) | Peat permafrost microbial communities from Stordalen Mire near Abisko, Sweden - Palsa_T0_1 | ecosystem: Environmental > Terrestrial > Soil > Palsa > Peat permafrost | place: Sweden: Abisko...
CGACGTCCCTGAAGATGAGGTTGAGCTTGTCAGCAAGCTTGTGAAGGACGAGATGGAAGGCGTTATTGAACTGAAAGTCCCGCTCATCGCCGATTGCGGAGTCGGCGAGAACTGGCGAGACATGGAGTAGAAAGAGTATCCAGGGGTCGCAGCAAATCAGATTTCCATTGGCAAAGAAAGGGGGACTTAGATGGCCAGCACTCAGGTTTCGGCAATGTTCAATGAACTCATGGACGGTCGCACTGATCTCGTCTTCGAGCTACTGTCGGCCGGCTGTCTCGCCGACGCGAAGGACGACAACGGCATCTCTCTTATGCAGCATTGCGCATACTACGGAGACGTAAGCGCAATGAAGTTTCTTCTTGCGCATAGCGGATCGCTGGATTCACTCGGCGACAATCTTGGACTGAACGCCGCTTCGTTCCACGGACATTGGCGGCTTTGCAAGTTCTTGCTCGAAAAAGGCGCGAAGGTGAACGAACCGTCGCCTGACACGGGAGAAACCCCGCTGCACGCGGCCCTATGCAAGACCGATTGTATCGTCTACGACCGCGTTCTGAAAGTACTGCTGTCGCACGGCGCGGACCCAAACGCTGCGACCAAGCCTGGAGCTGAAACCGGGGGTTTCATGCGCGACTGCCGGACCAAGGGCGAAACTCCACTTCATCGCGCCGCGGCCTTCGGTGACGCCAACACGATCAAGCTCCTGCTCGACGCCGGTGCCATCATCGACTCCCGAGACGCGAACGGGGACACGCCTCTCTCGTGGGCGAGCTGGTATTTGCGGCCGGCCGCCATACTGAGGCAACTCTGCTACGGAGATTTCCGCATTCACCCGCAAAACCGAGAGATGCGTGCCAATTTACTCGGCGACCCTCATCTATAGGCGCGGCTAAAGGGGCGTACAAACTGATTTGCCATGATCAAGAGCAAGCCATGACCGAATGGAAAGCATCCGAATACGCAAGAATCTCTGCCCTGCAGCACGCGATGGCTGAAGAAGTCCTCTCGCTCCTCCAACTCAAGGGCAACGAACAAGTCCTCGACATCGGATGCGGCAACGGCAAGAACACCAGCGAAATCGCCGCACGCGTCCCCCAGGGCAGCGTCATCGGAGTCGACTTCTCCGCGGACATGGTCGCCTTCGCCACGAAAAATTACGACGAAGCGTTCCACCCAAATCTAAAGTTCGAAGCAGCTGACGCTCGTTATCTCCCGTTTCAATCCCGGTTCGACCTCGTTGTCTCCTTCAATGCTCTCCACTGGGTCCCCGAACAAGCCCAGGCGCTCCAATCCATCCACACCGCCCTCAAGCCAGGTGGATCCGCCCAGCTCCGCCTCGTGCCCAAAGGAGAGCGCAAAAGTCTCGAAAACGTCCTCGAAGAAACCCGCCTATCCCCACGCTGGCATCAGTTCTTCCAGACCTTCCACGATCCCTACCTTCACCTGACGCCCGAGCAATACGCGGGCCTCGCCAAACAAAATGGCTTCGAGATCACTAGCCTTCAAACTCACGCCAAAGCCTGGGACTTCGAATCCCACGAAGCCTTCCACGCCTTCAGCAACGTAACCTTCGTCGAATGGACCCAGCACCTTCCCGAAGCCGAACGCCCAGCCTTCATCGAAGACGTTCTAGATCGCTACCAGCAAGTAGCCGCCGATAAACCCGGAGAAGAAAACTTCTTCCGCTTCTACCAGATGGATATTCTGCTTGCTCGAGGGTAATTGGGTTCCCACCCGCCTTGACACCACCACCACACCTTCCTAGAATTAAACAGGAACACTCTACCCGAAATCCCCCATAACTCGTCGGGATTTCAAGAGTTTACGGGATCATCATGGCCGCCGACATCAGAATCAGTCCCCGCGAACGGGCAGTCCTCACTGCCATTATCGAGATGTACATCGATACCGGGGAGCCGGTCGCCTCGCAAGCTATCGCCCGCCAGCTCGGCAACCGGGACGGCATGAGTTCCGCCACCATCCGTAACGTCATGGCCGCCCTCGGCGACTCCGGACTGCTCGATCAGCCCCACACCTCGGCCGGGCGTACCCCATCCCCCAAAGCATTCCGCTTCTATGTCGAACAACTCAACGGCATGGCTCGCACCGGCACAACCAACGCTCTGACACAAGACCGCCGCGACCAGATCGAAGACAGCTTCAATGGAGTCAGCAGTCGTCAGCAATTCCTCGAGCGCACCTCGCACGTCCTCGCTCTCATCTCCAACGGTGTCGGCGTCGCCGTCGCCGCCAGCCCCGATTTCCACGCCCTCGAGCACATCCATTTCTCCCGCCTTGCCACCGGTCGCGTCCTGGCTGTCGTCGTCACCAGGGCCGGGGCCGTCCTCGACCGCGTCCTCACCCTCGACCAGGACCTCACCCACACTGAGCTCGGCACCGCCGCCAACTTCCTCAATGAGAACTACCACGGCTGGTCGATGGACAAAATCCGCCGCGACCTCGAGCGCCGCATCGAGCAGGAACGCAACGAATACGATCAACTCATCCGCTCCGTCGGCGAACTCTGCCGCAAGGGCGCGCTCGATGGTGACGGCCCCGCGATCTTTGTCGAAGGAATCGGCAACCTCATCGCCAGCCAGGTCGACCGCGACCGCCTACGCCAGCTCCTCGGCGCGCTCGAGGCCAAGCGACGCCTCATCGAACTCCTCAACGCCTACGTCGACGCCCGACAGCAAAACGTCCGCGTCGTCGTCGGCCTCGAAGAATCCATTCCCGAAATGCAAAATATGGTTCTGATCGGCGCGCCCGCTCTCCATGGCGCGGAAAGTCTCGGCACCGTCGCCGTTCTCGGCCCGGTGCGCCTGCAATATCAGGAAACGATGAACGTCGTCTCCTTCATCGCCCAGCTCTCGGATAGAATCCTGCAGCCGCCCCAATAAATCCAACCAACAGCAGGTCCCACAGCCGGCAAGTCCGGGGAGCGATGAAGATGTCGGCACGGCGCGGCAATCACAACGGTTGGGGTAACGTCTGGAAGAAGGCCTTTATGACTAACAAAGCAGTCGCAGAAAAAAATAGTACTGACGAAGAATTGGAGCTCATTCAGAACACCGATCCCGCTTCGGATCCAGCCGATGCGCCAACCACCGGCGTCGATGAAGAGCACCAGATCCGCGCAGTCGAAGAGGGGATCGCGTCAAGCGCGGCTACGGTGCCGTCGGACGAGTATGACCGCATCAAAGCCGAGCGTGACCAGCTTTTCGACCGCCTCGCTCGCCTGCAAGCCGAGTTCGATAACGCCCGCAAGCGCGAAGCCCGCGAACGAGTCGACTTCCGCGACTACGCCACCGCCAACGCAGTCGAGCAATTCCTTCCCGTGCTCGACAATTTCCAGCTTGCGCTAAATGCCAGCGGGAAGGGCAGCGGCACGGCCGACCAGCTTCGCACCGGAATCGAGCTCATCGTCAAGCAAATGGACGAAGCTCTCCGCTCACTCAATGTCCAGCCGGTCGAAACCGTCGGCACTCAATTCAATCCTCACGTCCACGAGTCTATTGATTCCGTCGAAAGGGTCGATCTACCGGATCAGCAGGTCCTCGAAGAGGTCCGTCGCGGCTATCGCATCAAGGAGCGCCTGCTGCGCCCCGCGCTGGTGCGCGTCGTCAGTAACCCAAGCCAGAAAGAGATATGAGTCCAACAACTAACGTGAGCAAACTCGACTATTACGAAGTCCTCGGAGTCACCCGCGACGCCAGCGATCAAGAGCTGAAGACCGCTTATCGCCGGCTCGCGATGCAATATCATCCCGACCGCAATCCGGGAGATTCCGTCGCCGAGGAAAAGTTCAAAGAGTGCAGCGAGGCCTACCAGGTCCTCACTGACTCCCAGAAGCGCGCCGCCTATGACCGCTACGGCCATGCCGGAGTCAGCGGCGCAGCCGGCAACGGCGGTCCTTTCGCCGGAGCCCAGGACATCGGCGACATCTTCGGCGATCTCTTCGGAGAAATGTTCAACGTCGGCGGCGGAGGCAATCGCCGCCCCTCGCGGGCCCAGCGCGGTCGCGATCTCAAATACGAACTGTCCATCGAATTTGACGAGGCCGTCTTCGGTAAAGAGACCGAGATCGGCATTCACCGCATGGATGTCTGCTCCACCTGCGAAGGTACCGGTACCCGCAACAAACAAGGCCCATCAACCTGCCCGCAATGTCAGGGCCGCGGCCAGGTCCGCTACCAGCAAGGCTTCTTCTCGATAGCCCGCACCTGCGGCGCTTGCGGAGGAACGGGCAGCACCATCACCAATCCCTGCCCCACCTGCAGAGGCGAAGCTCGCATACAGCGCGATCACAAGATCATCGTCAACATCCCGGCCGGAGTCGAGGAAGGCACGCGCATTCGCTACCAGGGCGAAGGCGACGCCGGACGCTTTGGCGGCCCTGGCGGAGATCTATACATCGTCCTCTCAGTAAAGCCTCACGAATTCTTCGAGCGCGAAGGCAACGATCTCCACTGCGTCATGCCTATCTCGGTTCCGCAGGCCGCGCTCGGTGACGAACTCATCATCTCCACCCTCGACGGCGATGCGACACTCAAAGTCCCCGAGGGAACGCAAAGCGGCAAGGAGTTCCGCATTCGCGGCAAAGGAGTGCCTCACCTCAACGAACGCGGTCGTGGCGATCTCGTCGTGCAGATAGCCGTGCAAACTCCTAAGAAGCTCACCAAAGTTCAGAGAGAACTTCTCCGGCAGCTAGCCGAAACTATGGTCGTCGACAACAAGCCAACTTCCCGCAGCCTCTTCACCAAAGTCAAAGAAATGTTCAGCTAATTTCCCGTCCAATCCCATGTCTCGAGTTTGATACGGGTGATTGGACGGAACCGACTTCACTCCAACAAAGCACTCACCACCGAAACGGCACAAATCGCCGCAGTCTCCGCGCGCAAGATCCGCGGGCCCAAACTAACCGCCCTCCAACCTTCCGCCGCAAACAGAGCTTCTTCCTCCGAGGTCCATCCACCCTCTGGCCCAACCGCCACGCGGACGCGCGGCAAACTCTCTTCGCTTCCATCAGTCGCCAAATCCGCCAAGGCATCATGCAGTGAATAGGTCCGCTCGCTCTCAGCCAGCAGCAATCGCAAAGCACTCGGCTCTTCTCGAACCGCATCCTTCAGCAACATGGGATCCGCGATCGGCACAGTGTCCGACCGCCGCGACTGCTGCGCTGCCTCCCGCGAAATTCGCCTCCACCGTTCAACTCGCGCCATCGCCGCCTGCGCAAGATGCTTCTCCGTGCGCCGCGCAATCACCGGAACGATGCACTCCACGCCAAGCTCGGTAGCTTTTTCGATGGCCCATTCCATCCTGTCGAACTTGAATACCGCCAGCAGCAACGTGAGCGGAAGCGCAGGATTGGCGGCGAGATCATCGCCCAGCCCAAACTCGACCGACTCGTTCGACACCGCTGCAATCATCCCACGCCGCACCCGTTCGCCCGCAACGATATCGAACTCCATACCCACCTGCGCTCGAAGAACTCGAATCAAATGCGTCGCCTGAGACCCGCTCAGCGACGCGGTCGAATCGTTCCAACTATCGGCAATCCAGCGTCGTCGGGTCATTCTCTCTTCACTCGCTCAACTATAAAGTCATGCGGGTCATTTCGGCTCATCTCCAGAAACACTTCGGGGGACGCTCATCGCGTCCCCCGAATGTGTTGCCTTGTTGCTGGTGGTTACTTCTTTTTCGGTGCTGCCTTCTTCGCGGCCTTCTTCGCCGGGGCTTTCTTGGCTGCCTTCTTGGTTGCCATTTGGTCTATTCTCCCTTGTTCGATTTGACATCGAGACTGCAACCGAAAAGCTGCAGTTACGAAAGGTATAGAGTTCGCAAAAAAACATGTCAAGCAAAAAATCAACTTTCGCACAACACTGTTCGCAACTTGGAATCGCATGAGTCAACCGAAACCAATTCTTGATGCGCATGCTGCTCTCGTTGCTTCGAGCTATGTAAGCCCCAGAGGCACCTTTAGCAGCTTGAGAACGGCAAGCGCTATGCCGCTGAAAATATCATGCCACCCATGCGCGATCATCCCCGCGCGCAAGCTTCCGCGCCGCAACGCAAGCAGGCTGAAGAGCGCGCCAAACACAGTAATCATCAGCATTCCAGCGATTCCTTCATAGCCGTGCGCGCTCCCGAAGAGCACCGAAGACACCAATACGCCGACCCAAACTCGCCCGCTCGCGCGCGCAAACTGTTGTTGCAGATAACCGCGAAATAAAAACTCCTCGCAGATTCCAGCGGAGATGCTGAGCGCAATCCACACCGCTCCCTCGGTTAAAGTCGACGGAGCCAGCTGGCTGATTTGTTTTTGCGCGCTCTCCAAATGCAAGCCGCGCAGCAAGAGTCCGAGCGACGCCAGCACCAGCATCGAAAAAATCCAGAACACCGCTGCGACACCGGCGTCGATAAAAAATTCTCGCGCGCCGCGCCGCTTCTCGCCCAACATTTGACGCAGCGGAGTCTTCTTCATCCGAAGTCCCCAAAAAGCGATCCCCGCGAGCCCCCACTCCCACGCCAGGGTGATTCCATAATTGGCAAGATGATGTTTGCCCATCGAACTCTTCGCTGAGTGTCGCGATCCCAGCACCGAACTCGCAGCGATTGCCGCCAGAATCAGCCCGGTGTTCCACCCCGGCGCGATCGGCTGGCGTCGTTTTCCCGTGTCGATTTCCGGTCGGGCTACTTCCATCTCGATTGCGCCGCCCCGGGCGGCGTTGCTCCCTGTATCAGTCATTCGTAGTTCTTGCTCGCCAGCTCCCAGGCTCTTATTCCGCAACAAAGGCAAGTGTCTCACGGAAGAGAATGTCATCGTATCGGTCAGCGCTTTCATATACTCTGTTGGACGAAGACGTTTTCCGGGGAGTTGAACTAATGCGATTTACAAAAGTCTTTTCAAACGTCGTCCTATGCGGCCTCGCCATCGCAGCGTCCGCCGCTGCCGCTCAGTCAAGCCCAACGATCGCCGTCGAGCGGGAAGTCTCCGGGGTCGTCCTCCACAACGGCGCCGAGACGCTGCATCTCGCTGTATGCGGACCAGGCCTCATTCACGTCGTCGCCGGCCTCGGAGATCCAAAGTCCGCATCCCCAGCCGAGCCCTGGCTGCTGCATCCAGGAACCTGCCAGCCCGGCAACTTCGATTTCAGTCAGACTGCTAAAGAGGCAACCGTCACCACGCCGCAGCTGATCGTGACCTTGAACCTCATCGACGGCAACCTCATTTTCAAAGACCACGATGGAAAAACGCTTCTCGCCGAAAACAGCGATTCGCCGCGCCGCTATGTCGCCGACGTTATCAACGGGGAAAAGGTTTACCACGTTAAAGACCGTTTCAGTCCAATGGCTACCGAAGGCCTCTACGGCCTCGGCCAATATCAGAACGGCGTCTTCAATTATCGTGGCACCGTTCTTGACATGGCACAGAACAACAGCAACATCACTGTCCCGCTCATGATCTCCAATCGCGGCTACGGTATCTTCTGGAACACCGCCTCTGAGTCCTCCTTCGACAATCGCTTCGCAACCGAACTCAGCTTCATCACCAACGCCGCCGACGCCATCGACTACTACTTCATTTACGGCCCAGAGATCGATCAGGTCGTCCATCAGTACCGCGACCTCACCGGTCACGCGCCGCTCTTCGGCAAATGGGCCTACGGGTTTGTCCAATCCAAAGATCGCTACAAATCCGCACAGCAGCTACTCGATATCGCCGGCGAATATCGCTCCCAGCATGTCCCCCTCGACTTCATCGTTCAGGATTGGTTCTGGTGGAAACTTCAAGGCGATCCGGAATACACCGACGAATATCTAAAGCCCTATCCCAATGTTCCCGACGCCCTCAAGAAACTGCATGACCAAAATATCCATGCCATGATTTCGATTTGGGCCGTGACCGATCGCAAATCGAACACGTATCAATATCTGAAAGACCACGACCTGCTGATCCCCGGCACCAGCGATTACGACGCTACCAACCCCGCTGGTCAAGATGCCTACTGGAACCTGCTCGCCGGCAAGAAGTTTACCGAAGGCTGGGACGGTTTCTGGCTCGACAGCTCCGAGCCGGAGATCGCCTACAAATACGGCGGCCAGGGCGACGCCGAACTCAACGACCGCAAGCTCTTCATCGGCAATGGAGCCCGGTACACCAATATCTTCCCGCTCCTCCACACCGGCGGAGTCTACGACCACTGGCGCAAGACCACCGACCAGAAGCGCGTCTTCTTACTAACCCGCTCCGCCTTCGCTGGCGAACAACGCAACGCCGCCGTCGCCTGGTCCGGAGACGTCTACGGCACCTGGCTCACCTTCCAGCGCCAGATCCCCGCAGGCTTGAATTACGCACTCTCCGGCATGCCCTATTGGACCACCGACATCGCCGGCTACGGCCCACCCTACGCGCGCGACACCCGCGATCCTGCATATCAGGAGCTCTACACGCGATGGTTTGAATATGGCGTCTTCTGCCCCATCTTCCGCACCCATGGTCACCGCGAAAACGACACCAATGAACTCTTCTCCTATGGTCCGCAAACCCCAACACTCATCGCGTACGATAAGCTTCGTTATCGCCTTATCCCCTACATCTACTCACTCGCATGGAAGGTGACCGATGGCGACTACACCATCCAGCGACCGCTCATCATGGACTTCCGAACCGACGACAAAGTCGAGAACATCGGCGACCAGTTCATGTTCGGTCCCGCAGTGCTAGTCAATCCGGTCACCGAAGAAGGCGCAACCAGCCGCGAACTCTATCTGCCGAAAACTACTTGGTATGACTTCTGGACCGGAGAAAAGCTCGAAGGAGGCAAGCACATCCAGGCCGGCGCCCCGCTCAACCGAATCCCGATCTACCTGCGTGCCGGATCGATCCTCCCGCTAGGTCCCGAAGTCGAATACGCCACTCAAAAGCCAGCCTCCCCCATCGAACTCCGCATCTACCCCGGAGCCAACGGAAGCTTCACCCTCTACGACGACGCCGGCGATACTTACGATTACGAAAAGGGCGCACACGCAACCATCGCCATCAATTGGGACGATGCGACCAAAACCCTAAGCTTTGGCGCACGCAAAGGAACTTTCCCCGGCCTCGAAAAATCGGTGACGTTCCGCGTCATTGTCGTCGGAGCAAACCACGGAGCGGGGCAAGAGATTGCCACTGCCGCTGACAAAGAGGTTAACTATGATGGAAGCGCATTAAGCGTCAAGATCCAGTGATCATTGAGTGCTGAGTTAATCCACTCAGCACTCAATGACATTCAACGCCAAACCCGCCAACGAAGTCTCCTTATACCGCGACTGCATATCCAGCCCGGTTAGGTACATCGTCCGAATAATCTGGTCCAGCGAGATCTTGTGCCCGTCCGTCTCGTTCATCGCCATGCGGCAAGCATGAACCGCCTTCACCGCGCCCATAGCATTCCGCTCGATGCATGGAATCTGCACCAACCCCCCGATCGGGTCGCACGTCATTCCCAGGTTGTGTTCCATACCAATCTCGGCGGCATGTTCCACTTCCTCGTTTGTTCCATGCATCGCCGCAACCAAACCCCCCGCGGCCATCGAACAAGCCACGCCAACTTCCCCTTGGCAACCCACTTCCGCGCCGCTGATCGAGGCATTCTCCTTGTACAGAATCCCAATTGCCGCGGAAGTTAAGAAGTACCGCAGAATCCCTTCCTCATCCGCGCCTTCAATGAAATTGCAATAGTAATGCGCCACTGCGGGAATCACTCCCGCCGCGCCATTCGTTGGCGCAGTCACCACCCGCCCGCCAGCAGCGTTCTCTTCATTCACGGCCATCGCATACACCGTTACCCAATCCAGGGGCGCCAGTGGATCACTCGCAGCCGTGCCAAGCGCCTTTCTCGCGGCTAGCCGTTCCGCCAACCGCTTCGCCCGCCGCCGAACATTCAACCCGCCCGGCAATATCCCCTCAGTCTCCATACCTCGCGCCACGCAAGCCCGCATCACGCTCCATATCCGCAGAACCTCCGCACGAACTTCCTCCTTACCCCGCAACGCGCTCTCGTTCGCAAGCATCAACTCCGCGATGGTCAGTTCCCCAGCAGCAGCCCTTTCCAGCAATTCAGCCGCACTCGCAAAAGGGTAGGGAACAGCGGGTGCCCAAACTTCACTGACTGGCTTGCCTTCGCGGCCAGTCGGGCTGTCCGGAACGATAAAGCCGCCCCCAATCGAAAAATAAACCCGCTCCAACAGCACGGCTCCGCTACTGTCGAAAGCGGTGAATCTCACACCGTTCGGATGCTGCATCGCCGCGCCCGGAGGAAACATAATGTCCCGGTGAAAGACAAGATCGCGCGGCTCCGCGAACGCGATCGGCTCCGCTCCGAGTAGAAATAGCGTCCCGCTCTCACGAATCGCCAGAAGTTTTGGCTCAATCGTCGCGGGATCGATGGAGTTAGCCTCTTCGCCCGAAAGTCCCAGCAAAACGGCACGGTCAGTCCCATGTCCGAGCCCAGTTAAGGCGAGAGACCCATATAGTTCCGCGTGAACGCGGTCCACTCGTTCCAGCAAACTACCAGCTTGCAAACCCGCGACGAAGCTATAGGCCGCCCGCATAGGCCCCATGGTGTGCGAGCTGGAAGGCCCAATACCGATCTTGTAAAGGTCGAACAAACTAGTGTTCACGAACTCCGATTCTATTCCTCAGTATTGAAATCGTCCTGTCCAAACGCTGAATGGAGACCTCAAATAAGGAAGGCCTCGCACTGCTAGCAGCGAGGCCTTACCGGCTTCGGAAAATCCATGAGGAATTTCCAACGTGTTGCAGGGATCGCTCTAGGTCGCCTTGATCAAGACGACACTCAGCGCGGGAACATAGCATGTCAACTTGGTCCCGTCAGGCGTCAGTTGATAGGCGGTATCCGGAGCGAAAGCCCCAACCGTAGACACTTCCGCACCCTGAATTGTCACTCCGGAGGTAGCCAGAAGGTTGGGCGTGGTCTTGCCGGAGGAGCGTTGAGTCATCTCCATGACCGTGGCTTTCGTGACTCCCTTCGGGACCTCGATTTGCACCTGAATGTTATGGCTCGATTCCTTATTGAGCACGATGATGCTGTATCCTTCCTGCCATCCCCCAATCGCATAGCCGGTCACGTTGAGCGAACCCGGCGACACCGTCGTTTCGAGCACTCGACCCGTCCCCGCCATAGTAAAGAAAAGCATGCCGTAATAAAGCGGATAAAGGGCAGAAACATAATCTGCTTCGTTCAGAATTGGCGGGTACCCCGGTATATCCCCTCCGCTTTCAAAGTTGACGCCGGCGCAATTGCATTGAGCGCACATGAACATGTAGTCAAGGCACCAAAGAGCGGCCGTGTAGGAGGCCGGGATGTCCTCCGCAACGCTGATGCCGGTATTGTTGTAGAAGCTGTTGGTCTCGCCCATTCGATACGGAATTCCGGCTTCAAGGCAGGCAGTGTTGATCGCGGTGAGGTTTCGGGTCACGTCGCGGTGCAAGCTGACATCGAGCAGTTCCGTGGTCGTCGCGTTCGCCGCGGTCGCACAGGCAACGTAGTAGTGATGCGTGGCAATTTTTGTCTTGCCCTTCGTGTCCTCGGCAAAAGGCACTGTCCAGGTGAGCGGGGTGCAAGCCGCCGCCCCAGCTAACGGTGCATTCGGCGTTTTGGCGACAATAGCATCGTAGAACTTCGTCCACAGCGCCATGTAGTCGTCGTAGCTCCAATTGTTTGCATAAGGATTTCCAGGTCGGCCATACAAATCCGGCTCGTTGCCGATCTCAATTCCCACCAGCCGGGAACCGAGCTTCTCGACGACGTAAGCAACTTCTTCCGCGGCCAGCGTTGGATTTGTATCTCCCTTCGACGCGCCTGCTAGATTGATTCCATAAATACAGGTCCAGTTTGTCGCTTCGAGAAACGCTGCAAGCTTGTCGACATCAGCCGGAGCGACCTGCCCGTGCGTCCCACCCTTTCCCTCGGGCGTCCAGACAAGGTTATCTACGGTGCTACCGCCGATGCGTAAGCTGCTGCTGCTGCTGAGACGCTTGAATACCGCAATCAGGCTACTGTCCGCCCCGGTAAACAGGGTCCCTAAAATCGATTCTTTCGAATAGGCAAGCCCGACGAAATCGTAAAAGATATTTCCCAGTTGCGTCGAGGTCACGGTCAGCGGGACTTGCGTCAGCGAACCTGATGGGAGGGGTTGATTGCCGGTGGTCGGCGCACTGGTTGCCGCGAGAGCACTGAGCGCACCGCCTTGCCCAGCCCACAATGAACCCGCGGTTATCGCGGCAGTGCTCTTCAACATATGGCGGCGAGTGATCTGAGGAAAGAAAACGTTATGATTCACAAGAAACTCCTGAATAAGTTGGCGTGAACGTGCAAATTGGCTCGTCGTTCTTCCGTCTAACGAGACGACTGAATGCAGACCCAACAAACGAGAAATGATTACTCGTGCCAAGTTGAGTGAGCCTCAGTCGGCTATTTGCCAAAGCAGCGTCCATCGGACGTAGTTCAGGGAGAGCGGGGTCAAGCGAAGCACCACACTGACATCGCACACAGGGTATCTACCGCAAGCGCTCAGTCGAAATTAGATTTTGGAGTCGTCTTCTGGAATGAATCCTACATCGCCGGGCGGCGAATTGACTGAAAAATTGAAACATTTCTTGTTCTTAGGGTCATTTGTAACCGCGCAGCGTAAGTTTTGCGCAACCTATTTCGTAATACTTGCATCGGTGTGAAAGCCTTACACTGCGCCACAGACTTCGCACACGCAAGGCTGCGGCAAGACCAACCGGCGCTATCGCTCGACTGCCCCCGCTACTCATGTTCTCTCTCGTGAAAAGGCGAATTTGCAAAGAGTTTGCCGGTTCACCCGCTCCATTTTCCTTCGCGTGCGCTGGGAACACTTATTGAGAGACGACAGGCAGAGCAGGCTGTCTCGGCTGAATGCGGGGCACCAGCGCCAGATCATCGCTCATCACGTACACAATCAGGGCCACGGACATGAACCGGACGCCCGCCCAGAAACGCCAGTCGCGGTGGGCGCGCTTCCAGTAAGGGCCGAGATCGTTGGAATGTTCTTCGCTCTTGTGTAGGTGGTTGCTCATCGAAGACGCGATCTCCATCTCCGAAATCATCGCAGAGATTCTATGCACCGGACATACATTGCAGGTCAGCGTGGCCGCTGAGCACAAATGACCAGCACTCGAGGTAAGTATCTGCGATAGTGGGGATAAGGGTTTGAGCGTTGACGCTCGATGACGACGTGCAGCGAAGATCCCCGGCGTACTTTCAGCTGTTGGCTCAATACATTCGGCAACACCTGGGCGAAGTCATTTCCAGAACAATTTTCCAACGAACAGCAGCTCGGAAAGCAGGTAGACAATTTCATTCCCGGCGACAGCGTTCGATGAGGACGCACCAGGCTCATCGCCGGTGCAAGAACCGGCGAAGGGAGAACCCACCCTTCCCGCGCTGTCACTGCCAACGCGGATTGCGTTTATCGGGAACTATCTGCCCCGACAGTGCGGCATCGCCACCTTTACCACCGACCTCTGCACGGCAATGGGTTCCGAATATGGGGTAGGACGGATG
>Ga0302324_100018808_pt1 | contig 13601 bp, 13 predicted proteins | sample Palsa_T0_1_FD_201949 | JGI IMG/M metagenome (GOLD analysis project Ga0302324, IMG submission 201949) | Peat permafrost microbial communities from Stordalen Mire near Abisko, Sweden - Palsa_T0_1 | ecosystem: Environmental > Terrestrial > Soil > Palsa > Peat permafrost | place: Sweden: Abisko...
CCGTTGTTTCCTGCTGCCGCCGACCTGGACGCAGCTGGACTCACTGATCGGGCGCTCGGTCGCCGACGTGCTGGCCGTCGAGCGCCACATCGTGACGGTGCAACCGAACCTCGAAATCGACGGCGAAAACTGGATTTTCGAGTTCTTCGACTCCGAGCGCTATCACCGGGCCCGCAAAGCCGGCGGACTCGGGTGGCGGCATTGAGCGAGTTCGTCAGCGTCCACCTCGACCCCGGCCATCCGGGCGTCGGGACGCTCGTGCTCTCACGGCCGCCCACCAATGCCCTGACCCGGCAGGTCTATCGGGAGATCGGGCGCGCCGCTGAAGAGATCGGCGACCGCGAGGACATCGCCGCCGTCATCCTTTTCGGCGGCCACGAGATCTTCTCCGCGGGCGACGATATGCCGCAGCTGCGCACGCTGACCGCGCAGGAAGCCGAGGGTTGGATCCACGTGCACCGCGACGCCGTCGACGCCGTCGCAGCGATCCCGAAGCCGACCGTCGCCGCGATCACCGGATATGCGCTGGGCGCCGGTCTGGGTCTGGCGCTGGCCGCTGATTGGCGGGTGAGCGGCGACAACGTGCGGTTCGGCGCGACGGAAATTCTGGCCGGATTGGTGGCCGACGGCGACGGCATCGCGCGGCTGACCCGTACGGTCGGGACGAGCAGGGCCAAGGAACTGCTGTACAGCGGTCGTTTCTTCGGCGCCGAAGAAGCGCTCGAGCTGGATGTGATCAATGAGCTGGTGGCACCTGACGATGTGTATGACGCCGCCGCGGCGTGGGCGAGCCGTTTCGTCGACGGACCTCGCGACGCGCTGGCAGCGGCCAAGGCGGGTGTCGACGGCGTCTTCGGGGCCCCTGCGGCGGAGCAACTTAGAAAAATCTGAGAAAACCTCTACATCCAGTGTGTGCGGCTCATTACGATGGGCGGATCTTCGGCACAGGTCGCCGCAGGCGCGCAATCGGGATGGGTACTGCCCTCGGGGCGTTCGTCGCCTTCGGGGTGGTTTCGACGGCCACCCCGGCCACCGCACACGCCGACGATTTCGGTCTCGGCGACCTGATCAGCAACCTCGTCGTCAGCGCAAGCCCTGTCGACCAGGCGCTCGCGTCGAGTGCCGAAACGCTCTCCGCGACAGACCTTTTCCAGCAGTTCATCTACGACCCGCTGCACGCCGGGGTGGAGAGCTGGATCAACAGCCCGTTCGGTGAGCAAGTCGACCAGTTCATCAATTCGGCGTCCGGGCAGTTCGTGATCGGCAACGGCGTCGACGGAACACCGCTGGATCCAGACGGCGGAGTCGGCGGCCTATGGTTCGGCGACGGCGGCAACGGCTGGGACAGCGACGAAGCCGGCACGGCCGGCGGTTCCGGTGGCGATGCCGTCGGGTTCTTCGGCGACGGCGGCGACGGGGGACTCGGGGGTGCTGGAGCCGGCGGAGGTGACGGCGGTGACGGCGGCTCGCTGTTCGGTATCGGCGGCGATGGCGGTAACGCCGGCGCCGGGGCGACCCTGAGCGGTCTGCCCGCTCTTGGCGGGGCCGGCGGCAATGCCGGTGCATTCGGCGAGCACGGCGCGGTCGGCGACTACGGCACGCTGCCCGCGGGCCCGACGCAGAACGCCGACCCCGGCGGGGCGCTGCTATCGGTGGGGGTCAACGGCGACTGGCTGACCAACAGCGACGGTCAGGTGGTGCTCCTGCACGGGCTCAACGACGTGTACAAGGTGGGGACGGGTGAGCCGTCTGGTGACGGGTTCGACAATGACGACGCGGCGTTTCTGGCCGCGAACGGCTTCAACGCAGTCCGGGTGGGCATCATCTGGTCGGACCTGGAGCCCGAGCCCGGCGTTTTCGACGCCGCCTACCTCAACTCGGTCGAACAGACTGTCCAGACCTTGGGCAGCCACGGCATCTACAGCATCATCGACTTCCACCAGGACGCCTACAGCAGCGCGTTCGGTGGCGAAGGCGCCCCGGCATGGGCAACCGAAACCAACGGGGCGAGCAACGTCTCGCTGCCCTTCCCGTACAACGAATTCTTCAATCCTGCCGAGAGTCAGGCCTGGGATTCGTTCTGGTCCAACGCCGACGCGCCGAACGGGCTCGGGCTCGAGGACAACTACTCGCAGATGCTGGAGTACGTTGCCAACGCTTTCAACGGCAACCCGGACGTGGCCGGCTTCGAGCTGATGAACGAACCGTCGCCGGGTTCAGAGACGCTGGGGACGCTGCTGGGCAGCCCCTCCTTCGACAGCCAGGAGCTGAACCCGTTCTACGACCAGGGCGCGGACGCGATCCGGGCCGCTGACCCGAGCACACCGATCTTCTACGAACCGAACGTCCTCTTCAGCACCGGCGTGCCAACCCAGCTGGGCACCGTGGACGCCACCGGCACCGTCTTCTCGTTCCACGACTACTGCGAATTCGACCTCGGGCCGCTGGGTTGCATACCGAACGTCGGCAACATCGCGGACAACGCCGCCAACTACGCCGACGCGCAGGGGATCCCGGCCTTCATGACCGAGTTCGGCGCCAGCAGCGACCAGACCGGCATCGGCGCCTCGATGAACGCCGCCGACCAGCACCTGATCGGCTGGACCGAGTGGGCCTACAGCAGCCAGGGCGACATCAGCACCACGGCGTCGCCACCCAGTTCGGAGTCGCTGGTGTACAACCCTGCCGATCCGCTGACCGGCGCCAACGTCAACACCGCCAACCTGGACACCCTCGCCGAGCCATACCCGCAGACCATCTCGGGCACTCCGGATTCCTACTCGTTCGCCAGCGGCACCTTCCAGTTGAGCTACTCCACCGCAGAGGCCGATGGACTGGGCAGCTTCCCGGCCGGATCGCAGACCACCATCTCGGTCCCGAGCGTCGAATTCCCGGACGGCTACCAGGTCAGCGTCACCGGCGGCGAAGTCGTCTCGGCCCCCAATGCCGCCGAACTGGTGATCGCCTCGAACTCTGGCGCGAGCACCGTCTCCGTCACCGTGAGCCCTGCGGGAAGCTAGCCAGGATGCTCGGCGACCCGGTTGGCCGATAGGCTGGGCGACCATGACCAGTACCGACCCGGCTCCGCAGCCGCATGCCACCGCCGAGCAGGTTGAGGCCGCGCGACAAGACAGCAAACTGGCCCAAGTTCTCTATCACGATTGGGAGGCGGAGAGCTACGACGAGAAGTGGTCGATCTCCTACGACCAGCGCTGCATCGACTACGCCCGGTCCTGCTTCGACGGCATCGTCCCCGACGATGAGGTCCAGCGGCTTCCCTACGACCGTGCACTCGAATTGGGCTGCGGCAGCGGTTTTTTCTTGCTCAACCTGATCCAGTCCGGGGTCGCACGGCGCGGGTCGGTCACCGATCTGTCTCCGGGGATGGTCAAAGTCGCCACCCGCAACGGGCAGGCGCTGGGCCTCGACATCGACGGCCGGGTCGCCGACGCCGAACACATCCCGTATGACGACAACACCTTCGACCTGGTCGTCGGACACGCTGTGCTGCACCACATTCCCGACGTCGAACTGTCGCTGCGCGAGGTGATGCGAGTGCTGCGGCCCGGTGGCCGGTTCGTCTTCGCCGGCGAGCCCACCACCGTCGGCAATCGATACGCCCGCAGGCTGGCCGACCTGACGTGGAATGTCACCATCCGCGCGGTGAAGCTTCCAGGACTTGGGAGCTGGCGTCGCCCACAGGCCGAAATCGACGAGAACTCGCGGGCCGCGGCGCTCGAGTGGATCGTCGATCTGCACACCTTCTCGCCCGGCGATCTGGAAAAGATGGCGGGCCGCGCGGGCGCCGTCGACGTTGACACCGGCACCGTCGAGTTCACCGCGGCAATGTTGGGCTGGCCGGTGCGTACCTTCGAGTCGACCGTGCCGCCGGGCAAGCTCGGCTGGGGCTGGTCGCGATTCGCATTCGGCAGCTGGAAGACGCTGAGCTGGGTAGACGCCAACATCTGGCGTCACGTGGTGCCGAAAGGCTGGTTCTACAACGTCATGATCACCGGGGTCAAGCCGTCCTGAACGTCGGCCTCGACGACGTCGCCTACCTGACGTCGGACGAGGGCTCCGCGGCGCTTGCCACAGTCGAATCCCGTCCGCTGACTAACCGGGTCAGCGAGATCACCACGCTCAGAAAGCAATTCGGCAACCGAACACCGATCCTGGTGGAGATGGTGCTGTTGCGCCGCCGCGCGGCGGCGAAGCTCGCCGAACTGCCGGGCAGCGGCGGCTGGTTGTTCACCGACGACGCCCTGCAGCAGGCCAGCGCCGCACCGGTTGCCCTGCATCGCGCAAAGCGGCTCAGCGGCAACATAATTCACGATGTGACCTGCTCGATCGGCACCGAGCTGGCGGCGATGCGCGCCGTGGGCCCGGCGGCGCTGGGCAGCGACATCGACCCGGTACGGCTGGCGATGGCGCGACACAACCTCGGCGACGGCGCAGATCTGTGCCGTGCCGACGCGCTGCACCCCGTCACCCGGGACGCGGTGGTGTTGGCCGACCCAGCTCGCCGCAGCGGGGGGCGTCGACGCTTCGACCCACGCGACTATCAGCCGGCACTGGACGGCCTGGTCGAGGCCTATCGCGGCCGGGACTTGGTCGTGAAATGCGCGCCGGGGATCGATTTCGACGCCGTGGCGCGGCTCGGATTCAACGGCGAGATCGAGGTGACCTCGTATCGCGGGTCGGTGCGGGAAGCCTGCCTGTGGTCGGCGGGTTTGTCCGAACCCGGAGTGCGACGGCGGGCCAGCATTCTGGATCGCGACGAACAGCTCACCGATGCCGACCCGGACGACTGCCCGATGCGGGCGCCCGGCCAGTGGATCGTCGACCCGGACGGCGCGGTGGTGCGAGCCGGCCTGGTGCGGCACTTCGCCGCGCGATACGGGCTGTGGCAGCTCGACCCGAACATCGCCTACCTGTCCGGCGACGACTTGCCTTCCGGGCTACGCGGCTTCGAGGTCGTGGACCAGCTGGCCTTCGACGAGCGACGGCTGCGGCAGGCGCTGGGCGCACTCGACTGCGGCTCGCTGGAGATTTTGGTCCGCGGCGTGGAGGTGGATCCTGATGCGCTGCGCCGACGACTTGCGTTGCGTGGCAGCCGACCGCTCGCGGTGGTCATCACCCGGATCGGTTCCGGTGCATCGGCGCGGGGGACCGCATTCGTGTGCCGCCCGTCGCGATGACGGGCGTGCAGCCGCTGGAAATGGGCACATACCTGTCCCTGCTCGCCGACGACAACGACGCCAAAGATAGGGAATTCTCCCCATGTACTGAGTCGCGTGGGCCCGCAGACTGATATGAGCGCGCCGGCGGGCGGTACAGCTACAGCGAAGCATTACCGGGACATGATGTAGCTGCTGCGGCCTCACCGCCCCCGGTTGCGCGACAACCGCAATCAATTTGCAGCGAACCTAGGTGTTCCAGCGACCGGGGCCCGTCCTGGTGGGTGCGTTTAAGCAAAGCGCAACCCGCCGGGATCGGGGGTGATCAGCAAAGCGCGACTCTGCGAATTAGTCGGCGGTTACTGCAATTCCAGTTCTTAAGTGGGCTTTTGCTGCAGTTGGATACGGTTGTCGAAGGTTGTCGACGCAGCTGACGCAGCCTCAGTTTTTATCGAGATCAACGTCGGGTCATGTGCCGACTGCAGCGTTATGTTCGATTGACCGGACCAAAGGTCCAGATTTCCGATATTTACCGCCCTCGACCCGTGCAACGCGGTATCGACTCGGAAGTCGAATAGATACCGGGGATGCCCCCAAGGGCCTGAACGCATAGTTCTCCAAGTCGACATTGAGGGTTATACGGCTTGGATCACCCGCAACGTCGTACCTGGCATCGGTGGCGGCGGATAAAGCCTACGAATGCTCATTTGTTGTCTGTGCAATACCGTCGGCATGTTTCGCTGAAGAAAGCTAAGGATTGTTGTCCGATTTATCAGACTCTGTTCGAACCAAATTGACGTAGACGCATAAGCTATCCCCACTCAGGTGCGTTGGGCGCTGGAAGAACACGCACGAGAGCTGGGTCGGCGGTCACCGTTAGGGAGGGCGGTGGCCGCTGAACTGCGTCTGCGTTGGTCTTCATCGACTACGGCAGCGCCGCGACGCGTTCCCGGTGCGCTGTTCTGGGAGCCAGGTAGTCTTGCGAGACGGCATCTCAGCCGCTCCCAGTCTGCGAGGACCAGTCGACCGATGCGCATGATGATGTCGGCCGCGCTGATAGCGGCCGGCGCCCTGCTGGGCTGGTCCGGCGGAGCGGTCGCGGCGGCTGACTCGCCATGCACCAGCCTCGGCGGCGAACTCCAGGATGAGCAGACCTGCCATGTGCACACGTCCACCGCCAGCTACACGTTGAACATGACGTTTCCGACCGACTATCCCGACCAATCGCTGACCGATTTCCTCACCCAGAACCGCGACGGATTCGTCAGCGTTGCGCAGACGTCGTCCCAGACATCGGGCCCGCGCGATGTGCCCTATCAAATGGAAGTCACCTCCGAGCAGTACCACTCGGGCCAGGCACCTGCAGGCACGCGAAGCGTCGTTCTGAAGGTATTCGAGGATCTCGGTGGCCCACGCCCGTCGACCTTCTACAAGAGTTTCAATTGGGACGTCGCCGGACAGAAGGCGATCACCTTCGACACGCTGTTCGCGCCGAACACCAAGCCGCTCGACGCGATCTATCCCATCGTGCAGAGGGAAGTGGGCAAGCAGACCGGCTTGGGCGCCGCAATCCTGCCTGGTTCCGGCCTGGACGCGGCGCACTACCAGAACTTCGGGATCACCGACGACGAGCTGATCTTCTACTTCGCGCCCGGCGAACTTCTGCCATCACTGGCCGGCGCCAGCCAAGTTCACGTTCCGCGTAACGCCGTGCCGCCGCTCGCAGTCAAGGGCTAGGCGCAGACCGCGACGAGTCAGACCGGGCCGGCCAGCGACTCCATGTACCCGGCGCCGAACGCCAACAGGATCTGGGCGATGCATCCGATCAGCGGGACGATCCAGGCGGTCCGCTTGCGGACCAGCTGAAGCAGCGTCAGAGCCACGTCGGCCAACACAAGGGCACCACCGGCCCACGAGGCCAGATGCATGGCCCGGTCGAGCCACGCCGAATCGCCACATTTCTGATAACCGCATGAATCCGTGCCCATCACCAGCAGTCCAAGCACCACAAACGTCGCGCCGTACAACCCGAAATGAACAATCACCAGCACGACGGTGGCCAGCACATCAGCGATCTGCCGTCGCGGGGCGTGATCGGTCTGCTGATCCGGCACGGGCTGCGGGGCTGGGTCGTCCTCCATGGACCTCATCTTTGTCGAGAGGACGGTCTACGGACAGTCAGTTCGGCGCGAAGCTGTACACCTGGCCATCGCTGGTGGCGGTGACCACCCGGCGATCGCGGCCGATCGACACACCGACTGGGAATCCGGTCGCCTCGGGAAGCCGGTAGCTGTTCAGGGTGTGGCCGCTGCCGGGCTCGAAGACCAGCAGCGACATGCCGCGGGCGCCCTCGCCCGGCCCACCGGTCACCACGGCGTAGCCGACCCCGCTGCCGGCCAGGCTCGACGTCGACAGCGGGCTGACGTCGTTGCGTCGCCATATCTCCTGGGCGTGGTCGCCGGAGTCCTTGAATGCGACCAGCCGGGTGTCCGGCCCACCACCTGAGACGATCAGACCGCCTGGCGCCACCGACGGCGGCGTCTGCGCCGCGAACTTCAGCGGGACCGACCACTTCGGCTTTCCGTCGCCGGCATTCAGCGCCCACAGCCGCTCGTCACGCCCGTTGACGTAAACCGTCGATCCGTCGCTGGACAGCACCGGGCTGGCCAGCACGCCGGCACCGACCGCGTTGCTGGTCCATTCCCGGGTCAGCAGCGGACTTTGGCCCGGGTGGTATTTCAGGCCGACCAGCACGGCCGCGGGGGCGTCCGGTTCCCACAGGCTCAGCACCACCATCCCGGTGGTCGCCGAGAAGGCCGGTGCCGCGGCGACCGGGCAGGCCGCCTTGGCCGGCCCGCAGTCTGACAGTCCGCGGGTGAAGTCGCTCGGATCGACGTCGTTCACCAGGTCGAGCGAATTGCCGACCACGACGCCGCGATGGCCGTCGAAAACCTGCACCTGCCCGAGGTGAGTGGCGACGAGGAGTTGCCCTTGCCCGAGAATCCTTGGCGTGGTGGGCATTCCGATGACCGGGCGACGCCAGCGGATCCACTGGGTGACCGGAAAGGACAGGATGGCGCCGGGTTGGCCGACATAGAGGTTGTCGAATCCGTCGAACAACGGGCTGGACATGCCGCCGCCCTGGGACAGCCGGGTGCACCACCGCTGCCGGCCGTTGTCGTCGTTCTCCCACTCCATCAGCGAGCAGCCGCCGGGCGTCTGTGCGTTCGCCGCGAGCCAGTTGCGCGAGCTGAGCGACACCGCCGACGCCATCGAGCCTTTGACCGAGCGGGTCCAGCGCAGCGCCAGTCCTTTGGCGCCGGGCGTCGGGCTGTAGCTGCTGTTGGCCGCATCGCCGTATTGCGCGGGCCAGCCCTTGGCGGGCACCGTGTCGACCCACGAGTCGGTGTTGCCGCAACTTGCCACCGCGACAGTAAGAACGACCGCTGACGCCACCGAAGACCAATGCCGCACGATGCGTCGCGGAATTGGCCATGGCACGGTGCGAGGGTAACCCGCGGCGGCCGAACGGAGGCTGATTGCCCGCTTCGCCCGGCTTCACGCCGCGGCGTTAGGCTTTTCGGCCATGACGAGCATGTGGGGTGCCCCGATCCATCGCCGCTGGCGGGGGTCGAATCTGCGGGACCCACGCCAGGCCAAGTTCCTCACGCTGGCCTCGCTGCGGTGGGTGCTGCGCAACCGCGCCTATAGCCCTTGGTATCTGGTGCGCTACTGGCGACTGCTGAAGTTCAAACTGGCCAATCCGCACATCATCACCCGCGGGATGGTCTTCATCGGCAAGGGCGTCGAGATCCACGCGACCCCCGAATTGGCACAGCTGGAAATCGGTCGGTGGGTGCACATCGGCGACAAGAACACGATCCGCGCCCACGAGGGATCGCTGCGGTTCGGCGACAAGGTGGTGCTGGGCCGCGACAACGTCATCAACTGCTACCTCGACATCGAACTCGGCGACTCGGTGCTGATGGCCGACTGGTGCTACGTCTGCGATTTCGACCACCGGATGGACGACATCACGCTGCCGATCAAGGATCAGGGCATCGTCAAGACGCCGATCCGCATCGGCCCGGACACCTGGGTCGGCGTGAAGGTGACCGTATTGCGCGGGACGACCATCGGCCGGGGCTGCGTGCTGGGATCACACGCCGTGGTGCGCGGCGACGTGCCGGACTTCTCGATCGCGGTGGGGGCACCGGCGAAGGTGGTCAAGAATCGTCAGCTTGCCTGGGAGACCTCCGCCGCTCAGCGTGCTGAGCTTGCCGCGGCGCTCGCCGACATCGAGCGTAAAAAAGCCGCCCGCTGAGAACTTCCTCAGTTCATCTCTTGGTAGCGGCGCAGCGCCTCGCTGCGTTCGGCACCGTGGTCGACTATCGGCTCGGGATAATCTGACGGGCGCTCGCCTTTGGTCAACCGGACATCATCGGCGTCGGCGAGCTCATCCACCCAGCGCCGCACGTAATCGCCCGCGGGATCGAACTTTTCGGCCTGCGTGGTCGGATTGAACACTCGGAAGTATGGCGCCGCATCGGTACCGCAGCCCGCGGACCACTGCCAGCCGTGCTGGTTGCTGGCCATGTCGCCGTCGACCAGTTGATCGAGAAACCAGCGGGCGCCCCACTGCCAGGGCAGATGCAGATCCTTGACCAGGAACGACGCGACGATCATCCGTACCCGGTTGTGCATGTATCCGCTGTCGCGTAGCTGACGCATGCCTGCGTCGACGATCGGGAATCCGGTCTTGCCGGCCTTCCAGGCCTCGAAGCGTTGCTCGGCGTTCGTGCCGTCATCCATCTTGATGGCGTCGAAATCGCGGTTCCAGTTCCACCAGCTGCTGTCCGGCCAATGATGCAGCACCGCTGCGTAGAAGTCGCGAAATGCCAACTCCCGCAAGTATGCTCGTGCTCCGGCATGGCGCTGGTCCAAGTCGGCGGCCATCGTGCGGGGGTGGATGGTGCCGAACTTCAGATGCGCCGACATCCGGCTGGTGCCGTCGTGGTCGGGTCGATTGCGTTCGTCGCTGTAGTCTTCGAGACCCTTGTCGACGAACTTCTTCCACTGTCGCTTTGCTGCTGCCTCGCCGGCGGGCAGGTCGATGTCGACGCCGGGGTCGGGTATGTCCACCGGCTCGGCCCGCTTGCCCAACGGGGTGGGATCGACCCACCGCGCCGACTTGGGTGTCGATCGGGCGGCCGACCGCCAGCCCATTTCTCGCCATCGGGCGAAGAACGGGGTGAACACCTTGTACGGCTCGCCGTTGTCTTTGATGACACGCCCAGGCGACACCAGGTACGGCGAGCCCGTAGCCACCAGCGGCACATCGCCGAGCGCCGCTTGGACGCGGTCGTCGCGTCGCCGGCCGTACGGCGCGAAGTCCTCGGAGACATGCACCGACGGTGCCTCGATCTCCTTGACGATGGCGGGAATGCGCTCCTCGGGCCGCCCACGTGTCACCAGCAGCCGCCCGTCGAGGTCGTCTCGCAACTGGCGCAACGAGTCGCAGAGGAACTGCATCCGCCGATCACCGGACGATGCCTCCAAGCGTGGGTCCAGCACGAAACAGGCCAACACGTCTTTGCTGTCGGCCGCGGCCCGCAGCAGCGGAGGGAGGTCCCGCAGCCGGAGATCGCGGCGAAACCACAACAACGCGGGCATCGAAATTTACCTGTCTCTCATCGACGGTTGAGGACCCAGATATGGACCGACATCACGGTGGCAAAGGCGCACCACAGCGGATACGGCAACAACGCTACGCCGGCCCTCTGGTCGGCCGCGGCGGTTCTTCTGGTGAGGTCGGCGCTGCTGGCCGCCAGCACAACTGCGCCCACCGCAGAGGCGCCGAGTTTGTTGTGTTTGAAGAACAGCCAGCTCCAGCCGGCGTTGAGGATCAAGTTGGCAGCCAGCGCGACCGTGTAGTTGCGGGCTTCCTGGTGGCGCCCTGCCGCGCGCAGTCGGTCGATCGCAGTGGCCGAGGTGATCGCGATATCGGTGTAGATCGTGGTCCATGCGACCGGGAAGACCGCGTCGGGCGGCACGTATGCGGGTTTGCGTAACCGCGCATACCAGCGGGTGATTCGGGGCTTGCTGGCCACGCTCCCGATCCCTGCCGTCGCCCCGACTGCGAGGGCGGTGGCGGCGAGAGTCTGCTTATTCACCTGGTGTCCCTTCGACTGGCCCACTAATTCTTTCAGTCATTTAAGTATTAATCAACTGAAGTAAAGCGCGAATGCGGATAAGCTTCACAACGTCATGGGTGATGACGAGACCGCCGGCGGCCGAGCCGCTCTGGAGTCGCAGATTTCGGCGGATCTGCGGATACTGACGGCCGAATCCGAACAGATCGGCCGAGTTTTCGCTGCCGTGCACGACGTGCGGCCCACCGATTTTCGCGCGCTGCTCCATGTCATGGTGGCCGAAACGGCAGGCACACCGATCACCTCGGGCGAACTGCGTCAGCGCATGGGCCTGTCCGGCGCGGCCATCACCTACCTGGTGGACCGCATGATGGCGTCGGGCCATATCACCCGGCAATCCGATCCCGCGGACAGGCGAAAGGTCATCCTGCGCTACTCGGATTCGGGGTCAGAGACGGCGCGGGCCTTCTTCGCTCCGCTGGGAGCGCACACCCACGATGCGATGGCAGACTTGCCGGATATGGATCTCGCGGCGGCCAGCCGGGTGTTCAGCGCGTTGATCGAGGCGATGCGGGTGTACCAGCACGATCTCGCGTCTTCCAAATCAGTCAAGCGGCCACTTAACTGACGTGAGCGCATATCGGGCAGGAAGGGGGTGAGGTGCTGTGTCAACTGATTCGACGGGGATGACGACCCGCAAACGACGTCATATCGACGTATGTCTTGACGAACGGGTCGCGTATTCCGGTGTCACGACCGGGCTTGAACGATATCGGCTGCCTTACAACGCGCTGACCCAGACCAGCCTCGCCCATGTCGACCTGTCAGCCCACTTCCTGGGCGTGGGGCTGCGGGCCCCGATCCTGGTCGGTGCCATGACCGGCGGCGCCGAATTGTCCGGGACGATCAACAGCAATCTCGCCGCGGCAGCCCAGCGGCTGGGACTCGGAATGATGCTGGGCTCGCAACGGATCATGCTGGACAGCGCGCTGGGGGAGGAGGCGGCCACCAGCTTTGCTGTCCGTGACGTCGCACCGGATGTGCTGTTGTTGGGCAACATCGGGCTTGCGCAGCTGACAGTCGCTGCGGTCGAAGATATTTCGAACGCGCTGAAACGTGTGGGCGCCGATGCGCTTGCGGTGCACACCAATCCGCTGCAGGAGGCCGTCCAGCGTAACGGGGACGGCGACTTCTCCGGGTCGGTGGATAGGCTGCGCCAGGTCGCTGCCACGCTGGACTATCCGGTGCTGCTCAAAGAAGTCGGCCACGGCATCGGCGCCTCGGCGATCGCCGAACTGCTGGGCCAGTCCGGCGACGTGCCGGTGGCCGCGATCGACGTCGCCGGCGCCGGCGGGACGTCGTGGTCACGTGTCGAGCAGCTCGTCCGCTACGGCGAGGTGCGCTATCCCGATCTGGCCGACTGGGGCATTCCCACGGGGCAGGCGATCGTCGAGGTGCGGGAGGCGCTGCCCGCCATCCCGCTGGTCGCATCCGGAGGTATCCGCACCGGCATGGACGCCGCCAAAGCCCTGGCGCTCGGCGCCGATGTGGTCGCGATCGCACGCCCGCTATTGGCGGCGGCGATCGAATCTACTGAGGCCGTGGTGGATTGGCTGCAGCGATTCATCGACGAGCTTCGAATCTGTCTGCACGGCGTCGGTGCGGCGGACCTGTCGGCGCTGCGTCGCGTCGGCGTCACGCAGATCCCGTAATCGCGCCTCGTCGTCGATATGGCAGTCATCCTGGCCTATGGGTCGCCCTCGCTCGGACACCTGTTCCCACTTGCCGCGCTGCTGAGCGAACTGGTCGAGCGCGGACATCAGGTCCATCTGCGGACCATGTCGTCCGGCGTGCAGAAAGCGCGCGCTGCGGGCGTCAACGCCGAGTCGGTCGACCCGAGGATCGAAGCCGTTGTCGCGCGGGATTGGCTGGCGCGAAACGCGTTGCAGGTCTTGAAGATGTCGATCGACGTGTTGTGTCAACGGGCCGTGCTGGAGGTCGATGATCTGCGCGGTGCAATGGACCTGGTGCAACCGGACGTGGTGATTGTCGACGCAAATTGCTGGGGCGCAATGTCGTTGGCTGATGCCGGTGACACGCCGTGGCTGGTGTTCTCACCGTTCACGCCTTACTTACGGTCTCCGGGCGTGCCGCCGTTCGGTCCAGGGCTGCGGCCACGCCCCGGTGTCGCCGGCCGCCTTCGCGACGCCGCTTTTCGGCCTTTCGTGACGTACCTCTTCGACCGCCGAATGTTGCCTCGGGTCAACGCCGT
>Ga0302324_100018810_pt1 | contig 13600 bp, 13 predicted proteins | sample Palsa_T0_1_FD_201949 | JGI IMG/M metagenome (GOLD analysis project Ga0302324, IMG submission 201949) | Peat permafrost microbial communities from Stordalen Mire near Abisko, Sweden - Palsa_T0_1 | ecosystem: Environmental > Terrestrial > Soil > Palsa > Peat permafrost | place: Sweden: Abisko...
GTTTACTGGTTGAATTTGGGCTGGCCGGAGTTTTGCACGCCGGCCAAGATGACGTAAAATGTCGATAAGCAGGGGGGCCAAATTAGATGATCGAAGTGGGCCAAGCCGGAGTATCGAACTCAGCCCGCTGGTAGAGCGCCAGTTTGGGTCCAAAGTCGACTTCAGTGGATGTCTCGCAGACCTCCATTACTAACTCGGGCCCTCCACTACCATACGGCCCGTCGTTCCCGGACTGCCCTCTGTGCGAAGGCAAGATACGCAGGTATACATCGGGCTGGGGAACGCTACCCAAAATAAGCCACGTGCTGTGACTCCCAGCTTCGCAACCAGGCGTTGCCAGGTCATAGTAGCCGATCCACGAGATGATCCGCGAAAGGAGGCTTCCGTGCACGAGGCCGACGGGCGAGGGTATCAGGACTACTCCATCGATGAGTTCGGCGTTCTTCAAGTCCGGGAGCTCTTCCCAACGGCGCAGGAATTCTTCCACGGTCAACCGCTCGCCCGTTACCAGTCCCGGCGGCCTCACCACAGGAGAGAGCATGACGGCGTTACCTCTGTTCTGAGTGTACCTTTTCTCGGCCTTTGCTTTGCCAGCGGTCCCAAGCTTCTTGGACACAACCCCGGCCCCTGACCTCCAGCCCCCGGCCCCGGCGCGCGAAGCGCGGCCACCTACCCCACCTCAACCACCGCCGCCGCCACCGGCTGCGCCCCCACCGGAACTATGGTGAAAAGCGGCGCCGGATCGGTGCGGTGCCGGCGGTCCGTGAACGCCGCGATCCGGATCACCGCCATATTCCCCGACCGCCAGTTCAGCACCAGCGCGTATCGATTGTCCGGCGTAATCAGAATGTGGCGCGGCTCCTGCCCCACCGCCAGCGCCCCCACCAGCTTGCGCGTCTCGATATCCAGCACCGTCACGCTCCCGGATTCGGGATTGGCCACGATCAGATATGGCGGCGCCGCGGAGACCGCCATGCCATCCGGCGTCCGCCCGGCCAGAATGGTCTCGCCCACTTCGGTCTGGTACGGATACACGATCACCACCGCGTCCATGCCGGGACCCGTGACGAACATCTGGCCGCCATCGGAATTGAAGCAGCAATTGGCGGGTTCCACCGGCAGCGGCAGCCGCACCGTGGTGCGCCCGCTGGCCGCGTCGAAGATGGTCAGGCTGCGATCCGCGCGGCTCCCGGCCAACACCTGCCTGGCATCGGCCTGAAATCGCACCAGCGACGGTTCGCATCCCGCGTCGATCAGGTGCTCGACGGTCCCCGTACCCAGGCGCACCAGCGCCAGCCGGCGCTCCTCGCGGAAGCTGACGGCCGCGCGGCCGTCGCCGCTCAGATCGAAGTCCCCGGCCACACCCGGCAGCGGGATGGATTCCACGGCCCGCAGACGGCCGGCTTCCAGCCGCACCAGCGCGCGCGCCTGCAACACCCAGAGCGATTTTCCATCGGCCGCCGGCCGCATGGCAATCGCCGGGCTTCCCAAGCGCATCTTGCGAACCACCGCCAGCTTCACCGCGTCGATTTCGCACACGGCGCCGCTCTCGGGCATCAGCACGTGTACACCCGGCCGCAGCGGATTCGACAGCACCGCGCCCGGCGCGCCATCGACCCCAATCTGCTTCGCCAGCGCGAAAGCATTCAGATCCACCGCCGCCACCGTGCGCGCGCCCGCATTGGCGACAAACGCATATCCCGGAAATCCGCGGCTCTTGCGTCGCGCGCAACCCGCCAGCGCCGCGGTTCCCGCCAGCAGCGCGCGGCGCGTGAATGAGCCTTCCAGGGGCACAAAATATGCTAGCATTTAGTTGGCTCGTCGTAGCGCATTGAGCCGACGTCCTTCTTACTCAATACCGAACATCCTTTAATGAATCTACGCTCTTTATTCAGTCTATTCTCATCGGACCTGGCCATCGACCTGGGCACCGCCAACACGCTGGTGTTCGCCAAGGGCAAGGGCATCGTGGTCAACGAGCCCTCCATCGTCGCGCTCAACAAGAACACGGGCGAAGTGGAGGCCGTGGGCAAGGAAGCCAAGGAGATGCTGGGGCGCACGCCCGGCAACATCGTGGCCATCAAGCCCATGAAGGACGGCGTCATCGCCGACTTCAAGGTCACCGAGCGCATGCTGAATTATTTCATTCAGAAGGCGCACGGCCGCAAGGTGCTGGTGCATCCGCGCATCGTCATCGGCGTGCCCAGCGAGATCACCCAAGTCGAAAAGCGCGCGGTCATGGACTCCGCGTATCGCGCCAAAGCCAGTGAGGTGCACCTGGTCGAACAGGCCATGGTGGCGGCCATCGGCGCGGGACTGCCCATCACCGAGCCCTCCGGCAACATGGTGGTGGATATCGGCGGCGGCACTACCGATGTGGCGGTCATCTCGCTGTCCGGCATTGTCTACTCGCGTTCGGTGCGCGTCGCCGGCAACGAGATGGACGATGCCATCATGCAGTATCTCAAGCGCAAGTACAACCTGCTGATCGGCGAACGCACGGCCGAGGCCATCAAGATGGAAATCGGTTCCGCCTATCCGCTGGATAAGCCCCTGACGATGGAAATCAAGGGCCGCAACCTGATTGAGGGCGTGCCCAAGACCCTCACCATCGAGGACGGCGAAATCCGCGAGGCGTTGGGCGAGTGCGTCGCCACCATCATCAACGCCATTCGTGTGGCCCTGGAGCGCACGCCGCCCGAGTTGAGCGCCGACATCAGCGACCGCGGCATCGTGCTCACCGGCGGCGGCGGCCTGCTGAAAAACCTGGACAAGCGCATTCGGGAGGAGACCGGCCTGCCGGTTTCCATCGCCGACGACCCGCTGGCCTCTGTGGTGCTCGGCACCGGCAGGATGCTCAGCGATTTCAGGCTGCTGAGGAAGATATCGATCGACTAGGACCGTGGCGCGCCCAATCCGGGCCGCAGCCGGCTTTGGCAAATGGACACGTTTCTCAACCGCTACCGCAATATCACCGTGCTGCTGCTGGTCATTTTCGCGCAGCTCGTGCTGATCGCGGTGCAGGTGCGCAACGATCGGGACGTGCGTATGGTGCGCGTCTGGTCCGTTACCGCCATCACGCCGCTGGCGCGCGTGCTGGAGACGGTCCGCGGCGGGACTTCCGGCTTCTTCCGCAACTATATTCTGATGCACGACGCGCGCGAGGATAACCGCCGCCTGCAGGCCGATCTCGACCGCCTGAAGATGGAAAACCAGTTTCTGAAGAGCGAGATCTCGACCGCCGATCGCGCCAAGGCGCTGGTCGCGTTCCAGCAGCGCACGCAATCCAGGACCCTTGCCGCCCGCGTGATCGCCGCCGGCGCAGGCGCCAATTCGAGAGTTGTTTTCGTGGATCGCGGTTCCGCCGCCGGCGTGGAGAAGGGCATGCCCGTGGTGACGCCGGATGGCATCGTCGGCAAAGTGATCGCGGCTTACCCCACGGCTTCGGAAGTCATGTTGATCACCGATCCCGAGTTCGCGGCGGGCGTGGTTTCCCAAAAGAACCACGTCGTGGGCACGCTCAAGGGACAGGGCCAATCCACCTGCAAGGTAGACTACGTGCCCAGCGAGGAGAAGGTGGAGGCCGGCGAAATGTTTTTCACCTCGGGCGACGACCGCATCTTTCCCAAAGGCTTTCCAGTGGGTGTGGTGCGCGTGGTGCGCCCCAGTTCGCCCTATCAGGAAGTTCTGGTTGAGCCGAGCGGCCTCGAGCGCGGATTGGAGGCGGTGCTGATTGTGCTGGAGGGCGTGCATCAGGCCATCCCCGAAGTGCCGCCGGCCAATGCGCCGGTGTATCTCGGCACGCCGCCCCCCGCGGCTCCCGGGGAGCAGGCCGCTCAGCCGGCCGGCCCGGCGGGAACGGATGCCGACAAGCTGTTGCAAAAATACCGGCAGATCGGCGCCGCCGAGAACCATACATTCGGCGAGGGTGCCCCCGGCTCCAAGCCGCCGGACTTCAATATCAAAGTGCCGCCGCCCGGCGCCGGGGGGAGCGACGCGGAGACGCGGAGACGCGGCGACGCGGCGAGTCCACCCGCCCAGGTGTCTCAACCAGCCGCCACTAAACCACCGAGCATACCGAATCCCGCCGACGGCACGAAAACCGGGGTCGCCGTGTCGCCGCGTCGCCGTGTCGCCGCGTCGCAAACCGCGTCGCAAGACCCGCAGCGCCAATGACCGAATACGGCGATCGCTACCTGGTCGGCAGCCAGCGCGAGCAGGTTTCGCGCTTCCGCGCGCGGGTGATGCTGCTGGTGCCCCTGGCCGCCATCCTCTTTCAGGTCTATGTTCCGCGCATTATCCCTGTTCTGGGATACCTGGAACTGCCCTTGCTCGTGACCATCTATTTTGCGTTGATGCGCCGCAGCCAGATCGCCGGACTGTTTATCGGCGCCTTCATCGGCCTGGCCCAGGACTCCCTCTCCATCAAGCAGCCGCTAGGCATGTACGGCATCGTCAAGACGCTGGTGGGATACTTCGCCGCATCGGTCGGCCTGCGCATCGACGTGGAGCACTCCGTGATCCGGCTCCTGCTGACATTTTTCTTCTATTTCTTCAACGAGTTCCTGTACTGGGTGCTGGCGAGCGGCCTGCTGGGCCGCCAGATTCCTTTCGAAATCCAGCGCACGCTGGTGCTCGGACTACTGAACGCGGTCGTCGGCGTGACTCTCTTTCATTTCCTGGACAAGCTGCGAGAACCTGCCTGATCGGTTGCGTGGTGGGGCAGGCGCTTTCGCCTGCCAACCGGGCGGCCTGAACCGATGGCGCCGCTCACGGCCAGTCCGACGTTTCGGTGAGATCCAGCGCCGCGAGCAGGGCGCTTCTCAATTCGTCGATGCCCGCTCGACTGAGGTGTCCGACGTTACAGTTGAGAATTTGGTCGTAATCAGAGCCTGCCGGCTCACAACCACGAATGCTCTCTGCCGCCTGGGATCGTTCCTCCCAGGCTAGCTGACGAGATAGATTTCGCCGCGGCTCATGGAAGGCGCTGATACCCGAGCACGTCACGCGCTTCCGCGTTCAATCGTTCGGCGTTGCGGTTAATGATTTCGACGTCCCGAGCCTCGCGCCTGCCCCTTTCCAAGTGGGCGAGGTAAGCTCGTGCCACCCGCTCCACAAAGGCAGAACAGTTTGAATCGACCCGATCGATGGTCGCCAGGAGATCCTCCGGGAGTGTGACTGATGTCTTGACTCTCACAAGACAAATATACTACTAAAATCGTTCGGTCGTGTCGCCCTGCTCCCCGGGTCGGAACGCTGCCCTTCTGACTTCTGACGCCTGACTCCTGACTTCCATCCGCATCGGATCAAGGCGGAGCCTTGGCTAGTCGCCTATTGGTTGTCCAGCAGTCTCTGCTTCAGCTTCGGAATGTCCAAGCTGCAGAAGGTCGGCCGGCCACCCTGCCGCGGGTGCGCGCGCCCATCGTTACCAAACTCCATGTACTGTTCGGAGGCGCGGGTGTACGGGCGCCACTGCGCAAGGCCGCCGCCATTCGGGTCGCCGGTTTTGGCAAAATTGGTCCAATAGCTTCCGATCGCGGCGGCCAGCGTATCGTCCAGCTTCGCGAAGGGCAGCCAACTCCAGACCGGATGGCGCAGCGCTCCGAATACGTAGGGCAGTTCCAGGCTGTGAAAGGATCCCAGCTCGCTTTCTCCTTTGCCGGGTATGGACCGGAGGAACCGATACAGGAACGACGGGCGCCCCGCGGCGGCATTGAGGGTGGCCATGGCGGCCGATGGACAAGTCATCAGCGCGTCGTTGAGCCACTCGTCCGCGGCGGCGGTGCGGCCGGTGTGCGCGTCGATCGTGTAGGCGGCCATGGCAAGGGGCGCCAGGTTTCCGTAACTGATACGTAGCGTCTTTAGGGGTCCCTGATCGGCGGGCAAGGGAGCCCCGGATGCGCCGCGAAATACGCTGGCTTCGCGCCCGTTATTGCCAATGATCAAGCTGACCGGCTGCTCGGTCCCTTTGGCGAACGCCGCCTGCGGGGTTCGCGGGAGCACCCAGCCATCCAGCACAAATTCGGGATCCGGTTGCTGTCTGGCGGCGGCGCCGGCGGCTGCCAGAATCGCCTGCGCGGGGAGCGCGCGCAAGCGCCGCAGCGGGGAATCGCCGGCCGAACCGCCCGGCTGCGTCCGCAACGCCAGCCTGGCGACCCGCTCGCCCCACTGCTCCCCTTGGCGAAGGCTGTGCGCATAGGCGATGCCCAGCACCGGCCCGCTCTCCATGATCGCGTGCGCGAACAGTCCACCCGCCAGCGGGGAACACATCAGCATACCCGTGTCGATGGCGCCGGCCGACTCTCCGAAGACTGTCACGCGCGCGGGGTCGCCGCCAAAATTCGCGATGTTGTCGTGTACCCAGCGCAGCGCCGCGATCTGATCGAGCAATCCGTAGTTGCCCGCGGACCGATGCGGCGATTCGCGGGTAAGTTCGGGATGCGCGAAGAAACCCAGGGCGCCGAGCCGGTAATTGACGGTCACCACCACCACGCCAAGCTTCGCGAGTTCCGCGCCATCGTAGCCCGGTTCGTTGCCGCTGCCGATGCGGTTGGACCCGCCGTGTATCCAGAACATCACCGCCCGCGGCTCCTTCACCGGCCATGCGGGCGTCCAGATATTCAGGTACAGGCAGTCTTCGGAAAGATCCCATTTAGGCGTTGGATAGCTCGCGCCATAGCGATGCGCCAGCGGCGCAAGGAAGGCGCCCGTGCCCAGAGGATTCTGCATGCAGGCTGCCGAATATCGCGTGGCATCCCGCACGCCGCGCCAGGGCGTAATGGGCTGCGGCGCGCGCCAACGCAGCGCGCCCACCGGCGGCGCGGCAAACGGAATCGCCTTGAACACCGCTCCCGGCGAAGATAGATAGCCGCGCACGGCCCCCCCGGTCACGTTCGCGGTGGGCGGGGGTTGGGCCGCGGCTGACCATAGGAGGCAAGCTGCCAGGCACGGCGCCGAGACGAGCGTCGCCACGGCACGCATGCGCGCGTGCGCCACGGGCGCTAACTCCCCGCGCTGCGTTCGACGTGCCCGCCGAACTGGAACCGCATCGCCGAAAGCAGCTTATCGGCAAAATCCTCCTCGCCGCGCGAGCTGAAGCGCTGATAGAGCGCGGCGCTCAGGACCGGCGCGGGCGTGGACTCATCGATGGCCGCGGTAATGGTCCAGCGGCCTTCGCCGGAATCGGAGACACGGCCGGAGAAACCGGCCAGATCGGACTTCTCGAACAAGGCGATGGCGGTCAGGTCGAGCAGCCACGAGGCAATCACGCTGCCGCGCCGCCACACCTCGGCGATGTCCGGCAGGTTCAAGTCGAATTGATAGTTTTCGGGGTTGCGCATGGGCGCGGTTTCGGCGTCGGCGGTGTGGCTCTGCTTCCCGGCGTTGGCGTGCTTCAAGATGTTCAGTCCCTCGGCATAAGCGGCCATCAAGCCGTATTCGATGCCGTTGTGCACCATCTTGACGAAGTGGCCCGCGCCCGACGGACCGCAATACAGGTAGCCTTCTTCGGATGTGCCGCCGGCCTTCTCGCGCCCCGGCGTGCGGTCGGCATTGCCGCGGCCGGGCGCCAGCGTCTTGAAGATCGGATCGAGATGCTGGACGATCTCGGGTTGGCCGCCGATCATCTGGCAGAAGCCGCGCTCCAGCCCCCAGACGCCGCCGCTGGTGCCCACGTCCACATGGTGCAGGCCTTTGGCGTCCAGTTCCTTGGCGCGGCGAATGTCGTCGATGTAATAGGAATTGCCGCCGTCAATGACCATGTCGCCCTTTTCCATGCGGGCGGAAAGATCCGCCAGCGCGCCGTCCACGGCGGCGGCGGGAACCATCAACCAGACCGCGCGCGGCGGCTTGAGCGCTTTCAAGAAGTCGTCCAGCGCGGCCGCTCCGGTGGCGCCCTCGCCGGCCAGTTTCTCCACGTTCGCGCGATCCCGATCCCACACCACGCATTGGTGCCCGCCGCGCATCAAACGGCGGACCATATTGGCGCCCATCCGACCCAGGCCGATCATCCCAAGCTGCATTCGCGTTTCTCCCACTATTAGCGTAGCCTACGGCGGCGGCACCCGATTAGTACATCGTCCTGGCAGCTCGGTTGCACCGTGGGGCGGCCAATCTTGGCCGCAGCCGGCTTTCAGCCGGCCTTTCTAGTTCTTGGCGGCAGCAGTGACGGCGAAGTCCCACACCTGCATATTCGTCTTGCCGGGCGTGTATTGGACCACCGCGTACTCGCCGGGTTCCATGGGCTTCATCGGCCAGAGCTTATATAATCCGTCCTGCGTCATCTGCTTCCGGAAGACCTGCACTTCAATGGGCTCCTCGATGATGTCCTTGCTGACCGGAATCACGCTGATCTTCTCGACGATGCGGACGCCGTGTTCCGGCGTGAGCTTGACGATTCCATAACGCTCCTCGGCCGAGAGCTGGATATAAAACTCCTGCTCGGGATTGCTGAAAACATTCTGCGAATGCAGGCCGTCCAGTTCCAGGGTGGCCCTGTCGGTTACCACCGGCAGCGGCGTCAGGATCTTGAGGACGGAGCGGCCTTTGTTGTTATGCACCTTGGATTCGGCCACCTTGATGGGCTTGACGGTCTTGTCTTCCACATAATAGACGCCGGGATCCTGCGGGATACTGGCGACCTCGGCCCGCATCTCGTGCACGGCCTTCTCCTCTTCGACCACCACCTTAGTCTCCTCGGTGACTTGGGCCTGGCGCTCGGCGATCTCGGATTCGGTGCGCTTCAAGTCCACCAGGTCCAGCGGAATCTCTTCCCACTGGCTGCGCTCCACGCTGTAGTAGCGCACGCGATCGGTCTGCACCTGGTATTCGCGCACCAGGTGAAAGCCGCCGTCTTTCAGGTAAAGTTTGATGTTGGCGGCGAAGGCCGCCACGGTCAGCACAAACAGCGCGATGATGGCCCGCCGCATATCCTCTATCGACCAGTTTACCGCGCCATCCTTGTGGGGCAGGATGGCATCCTGCGGCCGATTGGCAATCGGCCATTCCCGTCATGGGGACGCCCCGCCTCCCAAATACCGCTCCACTTTCGGATTCTCCCTGTTCCATCGCGGCGCCCCCGGGCTGTCCGCCAGCATGACCACGCCCAGCGCGATCATGCGGTCCACCTTGGCCATGTTGCCGTAATCGATCTTCTGCCACACGTCGCCCGTGCCATGATAGTCGGGAAACTCGAGCGCCACCGCGAGGGTATGCGCCGGGATGCCGTGCTCCGCGAACGTCTGGTTATCGCTGCGGTCGAAAAAATCGTCGCCATTCGGCGTTTCATACACTTTGATGCCGGTCAACTCGCCCGCCTGCTGCAGCGTGCGCGCCACGCTGGAGTACTGGAAACCCGTCAGAGTGGCATTCGAAATCCCCGGGCCGGCGATCGAATCGGTGCGCCCCAGTTGTTCCAGATTCAAGTCGGCCACGGTGCTCGAGAGCGGAAACAGCGGATGGCAAGTATAGTAGCGCGATCCCAGATCGCCCTCTTCCTCGCCGAAGAACGTCATGAACACGATGCTCCGCTTGGGATGCACCGCCAAACGGGCCAGCGCCTGCGCAATCTCGATCACCGACACGGTTCCGCTGCCATCGTCGTTCGCCCCGGGGAAGACTTCGCCCGCGCCGTTCCGGCCCAAGTGATCGTGGTGCGCCGTCAGCAGGATGTACTGGCCGCGCAACGCGGAGTCCGACCCTGGGAGCAACCCGGCCACGTTGCGCACCGTCACCGGCGTCGCGGTAGGCGCGGACAGCTTGATCGAAACCGTAATTCCCTGCCCGCCCGCCTTTGCCTCTTTCAACAGCTCGACGGCTTCCGGGTCGCGCAGGATGAGCCGCGGAACACCGCCGAACCGGTCTTCGTCGGCATCGATCAAGCCAGGCGCCGCCTGCCCGCTATCGTCATCCGCCATTTCGAGAAATGCAGCCGGCCGGAGCGAAGAGTCCAGCACCGCCACGTTCCCTTTGACGGCAACCAGCGCGCCGGTAAGCTCCAGCGGCTGCCGGCTCACCACTATCGTCTGATCTCTCGAAACCGTCACCGTCCGCGAGCCCTTCTGCATGCGCAGCTCGAAACCCTCGGCGGCCTGCGCGACGCGCAGCATTTTCGCGGTCTGGAAGTATCCGTCGTCGCCGGCTGGTTCGAGGCCCGCGCGGCGGAACTGCGCCGCGATATAGAGTGTCGCGATGTCCTGCCCGCGCGAGGGCGTGTCGCGCCCTTCGAGCAGATCCGCGGCGATGAAGGATAAGTTGCCGCGCAGCGACTCGGCGGAGATGGAGGCCAGCGCACGATATACTTCCGGAGCGGGCGAGAAGCTCTGTGGAGCCGCCGCCGGCGCGATCGCCAGCCAGAAGGCTAGCGATGCGACCAAGTTCGTTTTCACTTGTTTCCGATTATAAGCTCTAACGTTATAATCTTGTAGGGCAGGTTGGCAACCTGCGGGCCGATTGTCAATCGGCCCATTTTGGAGGTGAGCGTGGACGACAAAGCGGAGAAGGATACATCGAAGTTCGACTGGGTGACCAAGCGTTCCTTATGCTCTCTGCCGAACATATTCAAGACGCTCAGATTGGAAGTTGAAGAGGACGTTAAGACCCGCAACGCCCTGCGCCCCAATAATTCCCCTTATGAGTTTTCAGTGGCGGAGAATGGCGGCGACTTTACGGTGCTTCTGGAAGCCAAAGATGTGCAAAGGTCGGTAACGTTCACCCTTGCCCAGCACGCGATTTTGGTGCGGAGCGATGACGGCGGCACGGTGTTCGAGGTGACGCTGACCTTTAATGACCACGGCGAGTGCAAGCTGAATGTGAATAAGGAGGAACGCGAAGTGTGGCAGGTGCGGCGCATGGCTCTTGAAGACCTGTTGTTTCGAGGCTATTAGGCATGCCGGCTTAAGGCCACGGCGCAAAGCCTAAACCCTGCTGCGGCCTTGTATGGTGGGCGGTCGCGGGCTCGAACCGCGGACCTCCTGCTTGTAAGGCAGGCGCTCTAACCGACTGAGCTAACCGCCCAAAGAGGGCCTTTTGCCATCGTAGCATCTGCCCGCCCCGCCCGTCTCAGCTACAATCAAAGTAGCGTCCCCCGAGGTTTCCAGCGCCACCATCGAGCATGCCCGTCGAAAAGGCTTCCGCGCCGCCGTCGAGCTTTCCAAAGGTCTGTTGCGCCAGTCGAAGGCGTTCCCGCACGGCGCGGCGTTCAGCGCAAACTCCAAAACCCGGATCGCCCCTGGGTCGGATTTGGCGGTATGCTTGAAGAGTTGGGGCCGACACTCCCAACCAAGAGCCGGCTGAAGAGGAGGACGATGAGCGCGACCAAATCCTACGAGGAAATTATCGATTTCATCGCCGCGGGCACAACCCCGGAGGCCGTGGTAGCGTTCCGCCCTTCCGATAGCGTGCAGCAACGCGTGGCGCAGTTGGTCGAACGCTCCCGCAGCGGCAGCGCCTCGGCCGAAGAGCAATCTGAACTTGAAGACTACCTGCAGCTTGAGCACATCATGATCATGGCCAAAGCGCGGGCACGGCAACACACACGGCTTGCCAACTGACGTAAACGAGTCACTCCGCAGATTCGTCGCCGAACGCGCCGCGTATCGCTGCGAGTATTGCCTTCTCCACGAAGACGATTCGTATTCGCCGCATCAAATCGACCATATCGTTAGTCGTAAGCACGGCGGATCCTCGGATCCCGGCAACCTCGCGTATGCCTGCATTCGATGCAACGCGTGGAAGGGGAGCGACATTGGCACGGTCGATCCCCGGAGCGGAGCGCTCGTGAGCTTCTTTCACCCCCGGCGTCAGCGCTGGGACGACCACTTCCTGCTTCGAGGCGCCATAATCGAACCCCTCACGCCTGAGGGCGTGGCAACCGCACGGCTACTGAAGCTCAACCTCGACAAGCGCGTTGTGGAGCGGCGGCTCCTGACGGCTGCCGGCCGGTACCCACGCTGAGATCGGGCGCACCGCACGCTTCCCGCGAGGCCGGGCGCGGGCTACCCGTCGCCGTTTCCAAGGCACCCTGCCCCATTGACAGGCGCAGGTCCGTCCGGTTATGATACCGGCAGTATGATCGCACTTAGTGCTAACAAGCACGAACCAACATGAGAACCACCAAAACCCTGTCCGTCTCCTTGCCCCCGGCCCAGTTTAGACGTGTTGAGCGCCTGGCCAAAAAGGAAAACCGGACCCTGAGCGAGCTTATCCGGGAAGCTCTGCGCCACTACGAGCAGAAGCAGCAGGCCCCCATTAACTACGATTTAATCGCCGCCCTGCGCGCGCTCCAGGAAAGCGCCAAAAGGGCCGGCCTGGACAAGTTGAGCGAACGGGAAATTGACGCCGAGGTAACCGCCTACCGCGGGGAACGCGACAAGAAAACTAAACACGCTGCCAGATGAAGCGTCTTCGAATCGTGCTCGATACCCTGGTGGCTTTCCGTGCAGTCGAATTGTTCGTTTCCGAGGCAGTCCTGGCCGAATATCGGGAAGTCTTCAGCCGCCCCAAGTTTGCCCGTCTTCCTTCCGCTGAGGTTGCCGCCCTGCTGGCTTTGATCCAGAGCGAGGCCACCATGGTTACGCCCAGCACCCGCCTGGAAGTCTCCACACACGATTCCGACAACCGGTTCTACGAGTGTGCCGATACCGCCCAGGCCGACTACATCGTCACGGCAACACCAGGCACTTCACCAAGTCCCACAAGAACACCAGGATCGTTACCGGCCGCGGGCTGCTGGAGTTGGTGTCGGCCGGGCAGGAGGAAAAATAGCTCCCGCATCAAGGTAGTCACTATGCACGGATTTCGCTGTACAGTGACTGTCATCCCCAGAACGTGCGCTAGAGGACGATCCAGTATTGGCTGCGCATTTCGGCGAGGAACAGGCACCGACCTACTTCTCACAAACTGAATTCCGTCAACGAGAAAACCGGCACTCGATGGTACCGCTTTGGCTGCGGGTGCTGCTGGATGATCTTGTCAACCAACTGCGCCACTTCGGCCTCCAGCCAGACTTCGCCGCACTGGCTGCAGACCAGCGCAGGCACGTTCTCAAATTCATAAAGCTCATCGCCCCAAGGCTGCTGATGCGTAATGGTTTTACGCTCCAGAGACCCTCCGCAACGGGCGCAGATGGTCGGATTGAACATAGGGCTGTTCCCTCCTTCGGGCCCATGGATCGTGCCGTTTGGCGGCATCGTATCGATGGACGGTTATGATGTAAACACAGTTGCCATCAAAGGCGCAAGAGACGAAAGAGAGGCTCGCCTCGGACGTGCAAGGCGCGTAGGGTTGCGGAAAATCGCGTACGCCAACCCCACGTTTGCGGCGGCGATTTGGAGATGCCGTAGATGGGCAATCCGGCTGATTCGATGGCGGCCTTTCTCATGGCGTACCATCCCGCCCCGCCCCTTCCGCTACAATCAAACTAGTGTCCCCCGAAGTCTCCGCCACCCCCGAAGCCCCATCCGTCCCCCCGCCCCCCGACCGCATCGAGCAGCTCTTTCAGGAACTCGAAGACAAAATCCGCGAGTACCGCCCGCGCGACGACCTCGCCCCCGTCGAAAAAGCCTTCCACCTCGCCGTCGAACTGCATAAAGGTCAATTGCGC
>Ga0302324_100018812_pt1 | contig 13599 bp, 11 predicted proteins | sample Palsa_T0_1_FD_201949 | JGI IMG/M metagenome (GOLD analysis project Ga0302324, IMG submission 201949) | Peat permafrost microbial communities from Stordalen Mire near Abisko, Sweden - Palsa_T0_1 | ecosystem: Environmental > Terrestrial > Soil > Palsa > Peat permafrost | place: Sweden: Abisko...
GCATGGCAAGAGTGAGCGCGCCCAAAAGTGCTCCGGCTCCGCTGGCACCCATCAGAATGCCAAGCGCGCGCGCACCACCGTGCAGAACGCGATCGGCAAAAATCGGCATCAACACTGAGTAAGGCACGGCGACCAAACTGACCAGCCCGATGAGTAGCATGATGGCCATGATGGGTGCGGTGCGGCGCACGAACCGAAAGCCTTCGGCGATGTGCTCGATGGGAGTGGCCTGTTTCGAGACGGCACGCATAGGCCCGAGCTTCATTAGGAGCAGACCGATGATGACAGCGATGTAGCTGACGGCGTTGGCGAAAAAGCACCAACCTTCGCCGATCCATGCTACGAGCAAACCTGCGATGGCCGGGCCGATCACGCGTGCGCCATTGAACATGGAGGAATTCAAGGCGATCGCATTCATCAAGTCTTCGCGGCCGACCATATCAATGAGAAACGATTGCCTGGCCGGAATGTCGAACGCATTTACGGCGCCGAGCAACGCTGCGAGCACAACAATCTCCCAGACCGCGACAATATGGAGAAGAGTAAGGATTGCGAGAATGCAAGCAAGGATCATCGACACGATCTGAGTGCCGATGACGATGCGATGGCGGTTCCAACGATCCGCGGCCAGCCCGCCGATGGGAGCGAGCAGGAATACGGGAATCTGCCCCGCAAACCCTACGACACCGAGAAGTAGCGACGACCCCGTCAAGCGATAAACGAGCCAAGCCTGCGCGACGTTTTGCATCCAGGTACCGATGAGCGAAATCATTTGCCCACTGAAGAAAAGCTGGAAGTTGCGATGCCTCAGTGAACGGACCATCTCACGAGCGCGTGAACGGCTTTCGGGATCGGTTGAGGCTGACGATTTATTTGAGCGCGATTTCGACATCCGGTTAATTGTACGACGTAATCGGTAGCATTGTTTTCGATTGGTCCAAGTTCTAACCGGGAAGTAAGAACAAATCAGACTTAGAAAATTACGATCGAGGTTGCGAGCTCGAGCGTGGACTTTTCGCAGTCGATACTGCCGGCGCAAGGAGCCTGCTGCAGGCACGCAATATGCGGCGATATGGCCAGCCTCTTTCGCGGAAGAGAATCTCTCCATCGCGAGGCTTCGAATAAAACCATCGCGAGAGTAGAGATAGATGTTCGGCTAATTCCGCGGGCGCTGACTGCAGACCGTACCGGGCGCGATATGCCGCAGGCAGATCTACCGGCTCGGCAACAGCATCCGGCAAATTGTTGAGCGTGTCCGGTTGCGGATCTTCGAGACTTTCAGCAGAGTCCGGGTTGTGGTGGGCTGCTTTTGGCGGGGCTATATTCGCCTGCGGTTCCAAGACTTTCCTCAAGATGCCTTCTACGGACTTTGGCTCGCTCGATAATTCCCCGAAACGCAGGAATAAAGGCTCTGCGAGAATTCCCGCGTGGACTGGGAATACAACGATTGTTTTTTCTTCGGCTCCGCGCTGCAAGATTACGGCGTCAATCTCCTCGATTCGCCGCGTTAATTCTCCCCATCCTCGCAACGTTGCCGAGACTTTTTCGAGACGCTTGTGGAGCGCAGCAGCTTTTTCGAAGTCCAAAGCTTCACTCGCGGCTTCGCGCTGGCCAGCGATTTCTCTGGTCAAGAATGAGCCAGCCGTTTCGAGAGTCTTGAGAACGCGGTTGACTTCGACATCGTATTCCTGCTTCGAGCACCCGGCGAAACAGGGTGCGAGGCACATCTTCATCTCAGAATAAATGCAGCCGGGAAATTCAGGATCTCGAAGGATTCTGATCTGACAGCGGCGGATTTTGAAAAGGTCGAGAAACGCCTCACTGAATGTTTCGGCGGCGCGGCGCGACGGAAAAGGCCCGAAGTAGAATCCTCCATCCGCGCGAATTCGGCGAGTGACGTAACAGCGTGGATATTCGTTGCGGAGGTTGACCTTCAACAGCGCGGGCGGGCGCAGGCGCATCAGGTCGCGATAACGATGCGGAAAGCTTTTGCGGGCTTGGTCGTACATGGTAAGAGTCTGTTCGAATTTCGATCCGGTGACGCGATAGCGAATGAACGAGGCCACTTCTCGGAGATTCAAACGCTTGGAAAGGGTTTCGGGCTGGCGCAGCAAGCGTTCCGCGGCGCGTCGAATGTCCGCGGTGCGCGCAAGATACGGATGCGCGTTTACATCTTGCATCTGGAGCAACAGGACACCCGGACGCGACGGCAACGACGCGAAGAAGTTTGCGTCCAGCTCCGGCGCGAAGTGCTGTCCGCAATCGAGCTCCAGCATGTGGACAAGAATACACTGAGGCGCAACACATACGGGAGCAGGGCCCGCGTTCTTCTGTTTAGTACACTTTCAAGACCGAAGCGGAGATGACCAGCCGCTGAATTTCGCTGGTACCTTCGTAAATCTCAGTAATGCGCGCGTCGCGGTAGTTGCGCTCGACGGGATATTCGCGGCTGTAGCCGTAGCCGCCGTGTATCTGGATAGCTTTGTGCGTCACGCGCGTGGACATTTCGCTGGCGAAAAGCTTCGCGATGGACGCTTCCATGGTAAAGCGCGCACCGGAATCCTGTTTCCATGCACCGCGGCGCGCGAGCAAACGAGCGGCGTCTAATTCAGTGGCCATGTCGGCGAGCATGAATTGAATGGCCTGAAAATCCGCGATCGGATGGCCGAAAGCCTGGCGCTGTTGCGCGTAAGAAAGCGCAGCCTCGAACGCGCCTTGTGCAATTCCGGTGGCTTGAGCGGCAATGCCGATGCGGCCGCCATCGAGCGTGGAAAGCGCAACCTTATAACCTTCGCCCTCATTCCCGATCCTATTGCCTACGGGAACTTCGCAGTCAGTGAACGAAAGCTCGGTACAAGCCGTGGCGTGAACGCCGAGTTTTTTCTCTTCCTTGCCCACGGCGAAACCGCGCGTACCTTTTTCGACGATCAGCGCAGTGATTCCCTTTTCGCCTTTTTCCGGTTGCGTGTTCACGTATACAAGCGCGGCGTCTGCTGCGCCGCCGTTGGTGATCCATGCCTTCGTTCCGTTGACGACATAAGCGTCGCCTTTGCGCTCGGCTTTGGTCCTGAGTGCGGCGGCGTTTGAGCCGGCTTGAGGCTCGGTGAGCGCGTAGCATCCGATTTTTTCCCCTCGCGCGTAGGGAACGAGGAATTTCTGTTTTTGCTCCTCGGTGCCGAACCGCAAGATGGGGTCGCAGTAGAGCGAGTTTTGAACGGAAAGAATGGTGCCGGTGGAAGCGCAGACGCGAGAAATCTCCTCGATCACGATGGCGTAGCTGACATGATCCATCCCTGCGCCGCCATAATTTTCGGGCACGGCAACTCCCGTGAGGCCCAGCTCCGCGGCTTTCTCAAAGGTATCGCGTGGGAAACGGCCCGTTTCGTCGATTTCCTTCGCATGCGGTTTCACTTCCGCTTCGGCAAACTCCCGCACACTGCGCTGCAGCAGTTGCTGTTCTTCTGTGAGGTCAAGATTCACGCGGCTGCCTCCGGCAATAAATTCGCACTGGATGAAGAATACAAATTCTAGGCTGCGCTTCGAAATTAAGAAAGGAGAATCCTACCCGAGGGCTTTGCGAAGCTTTTCGTAAGTAGTGGCAAGATCTTCGGGCTCGACGCGAGTCTCGCCCACTACGGTCATAAAATTCGCGTCGCCGGACCAGCGCGGCAGGACGTGGAGGTGCAAGTGGCCGGTGACTCCCGCACCGGCGGCGCGGCCGAGATTCATCCCGAGGTTATAGCCTTGCGGGTGATAAATTTTCTCGAGCGCTGTGTGGACGCGTTGCGAAAGGCGCATCATTTCGGCGAGTGTTTCAGGATCGGCCGCTGAAAGATCCGCCACGTGCGCGTAGGGAACAACCATCACATGGCCGGTGGTGTAAGGATAGCGATTGAGGATTATAAAATTCTTCGCGCCGCGCAGAATAATTTGGGTCTTCGCGTCGTCATTAGCCGCTACAGCGGCGCAAAAAATACAGCCTTCGTCCTTCGACGCATCGGCGATATAGCGATAGCGCCACGGCGTCCACAGATAATCCATTCCCGGTCAGCCCTGGGTGCCAGGTTCGGCCGCGCCACTTGAGCGAGGATGGTTCACGAAATCCTTGAGCTCTTTGCTAGGCTTGAAGAACGGAATTTTCTTCGGGGGAACTTCCACTTTCGCGCCCGTTTTTGGATTGCGTCCTGTGCGACCGCGGCGTTCGCGCGTGCGGAAACTGCCGAAACCACGAATCTCGATTTTGTCGTCGGACTGGAGAGCGCCAATGATGCTCTCGAAAATGGTCTCGACGACCGATTCGGCCTCTTTGCGAGGCAGTTCGGTGATGCGGGTGACCTCTTCCACGAGGTCAGCCTTCGTCATCGTATGATCTTTTTTTACGTGCTCTCCCGCAGCCTCTGCCATCGAATGAGAGCCTCCTCTCACAACATCAAGCAATTGTGCGCTGTCTGCGGGCCGGGGCCACACCGCAGGCCTTTGCATATCATCAATCTACCGCAAGGTAAACGATTTTTACTGCAAGGGAAGGCTTTCCCGAGCGGCCGCCCCGTGGCCCGGCCGGGAATCTAAAGCTAAGACGATTGCCGCTTGGCCATTATGGCGTCGCCAATCGTAGCATTGGGCGACGACTTCGGTGGCTTCGCTGCCCGGAACGTTTCAATCTCCTGCCGCTCGACTTGCTTCTGCGCTGCGCGATAACTCAAGCTGATTTTATGCTGCTCCGGCTCCAGCCGCAAAATCTTGAAATCGTGCTCGCTGCCTACTACGAGCACGGAAGTGACGCGCGCCCCGCGCGCTGGCTTCTCTTTGTCCCGATCGCCTTTCGATTTGCGTTCTTCGATCTCTGAAACGTGGCAGAGACCTTCGATTCCCTCGGCCAGTTCCACAAAGGCTCCGAAATCCGTTGTTCGCGTAACTTTTCCTTTCATCACTTCACCGATTTTGTGCTCCGCAAACCAGTTCGCCCAAATGTCTTTCACTTGCTTGATGCCGAGCGAGAGCCGGCGATTTTGCGAGTCGACCTTCAGCACTTTGGCTTCGACAGCATCCCCCTTCTTGAATTTCTCGCTGGGATGCTTGAGGCGCTCGGTCCAGCTAATGTCGCTGATATGTATCAAGCCTTCCATGCCCTCTTCTATTTCGACGAACGCGCCGAAATCCGCAAGGTTGCGAATGCGGCCATTGACGATCGTGCCGACCGGATATTTTTCCGCGGCGGCATTCCACGGGTCGGGCATCGTCTGTTTCAAGCCGAGGGAGATGCGGCGCTCGTCGGTCCGCACTTCCAGTACGGTTACTTCCACTTCGTCGCCGGCCTTTACCATCTTCGACGGATGTTTCGTGCGCTTCGACCAACTCATCTCGCTGACGTGCACCAGTCCTTCCACGCCGGGTTCGATCTGCACGAACGCGCCATAATCCGTGACGCCCACGATTTTCCCTTGTACTCGCGTGCCCACCGGGAAACGTTCTGGTACGGTCGCCCAGGGATCGGGCAGAAGTTGCTTGCGTCCCAGGGAGATGCGCTGTTTTTCTTTATCAAACTTCAAGATCTGTACTTCGATTTCATCGCCCGGTTTGACGATAGAAGAGGGATGCGGCACGCGTCCCCAAACGAGGTCGCTGACGTGGAGAAGCCCGTCCATTCCTCCGAGATCCATGAACACGCCGTAGTCGGTTACGTTTTTTACACGGCCGGTAATAACCGAACCCTCCGACAGCGACGCCATCAATTCATCGCGCTTGGATTTCTGCTCTTCTTCGAGAATCACGCGCCGGCTTACGACCACGTTGCCGCGCTTACGATTCAACTTGAGGACGCGGACGTCGATATCACGGTCCTTCCAAGTATCCAGATCGTGTACCGGCCGCAATTCGATTTGCGAAGCCGGCAGGAACGCGCGAACGCCGATGTCAATTACCAGGCCCCCTTTAATGCGCTCGGTAACTTTGCCCGTAATCGTGGCATGGTCGCGGTACGATTTCTCGATCTGTTCCCAGACGCGCCGCCGGTGTGCACGCACGTGTGAAAGCAGGACGTAGCCGTTTTTCTGCTCATGCAGCCGTTCGACTGCGATCGTCTGCCCCTTCCCAAACTGGATCGGGCTTCCTGAATCAACGAATTCCTGCGCCGGAACCAAACCTTCGAACTTTCCACCTACATCAACGATCACGCCAGCGTCTGTTACCGCTAAGACGCGGCCATCAAAAATCTCGCCTTCGGCAGCAACCGGTTCCGGGACGGCGAACTGATCGAGGAGTTGGTCCATTGTTTCAGCGGATTCTGCGCCTTCAGGCGAGTTCGCGGCTTCGGTCGTCGCGCCCGTCTCGTGTGTCTGTGCAATTTCAGCGGTCAGCGCGGATTCGGTGGATGAGGCTTCATGTAACTGGGACATTTCCGAAGTTGAAGAAGGTGTTGAAGAAGATTCGGTAGAGGAGGGCGCTGCGTTTCGATCAGCCGCCACAGTCGCTTCCGCAGAAGCTGTTTCTTCGAGTGTGGCGCCACTCTTCGCCGGCGCACTCGCGGAATAGTCCTGCGCGCGAACTACGGCCGTTCCCGCGCCAGTCGAAATTCCCGAGTTGGCAGTAACCGAAGCCTTGGCCGATTCGGCGGCTCCGGACGCTTCCAGGTTCGTATCTTCCGCCGCGGGCTCGCTGGTGGTAGCGCCCGCAACAGAAGGTTGGAGATTGGGGTCGTGTTCGGGTGACATGAAGAGCGGCCTCCGTACGAATTCGTGCCCATCTACCGAGAGTGCAACCTCGGGTTACTCCACCCAAGGGAGTCAGAGCAATGAAGGGGATCAAGCGCCCGCGCTCGACGCTTATATCGTGAGAATGATACCCGCCCGGTTTGCGCGTTGTCAACCAAACGGTAGTCTGCCTACTTCGTCGTCAAACCAAATTTCTACTGGAAAACGAAGTGCACTGAGCAGCGGTTTTTGCTGCCTTTCGGCGCGGCAAACGCCACCCTATGCGCGAGAACCGCTGGCTTTGCGGATTTCTTTGCGATAATCCGGAGCTGAAATCTTGATCGTGCGGCACATTTCGTAAAGGCGCGAGCGAATGCGCATCCCGACGCGTTCGGTGAGGGTGTCTTCCCTTCCTCCTCGCACGGACTCGCCGGAAGGCAATCTCGCTGATTTATACGAATCAGCAGAATTCCCGCGAGCGCCAACCGCCGCAGTTGCAGATTCTGCATTTCGAGATTGACCAGCCTCTTCGTCGAGATAGTTTGTGGTTAGCAATGTGACGCGCTTTTCGTTGTAGCGTGTATTCAGCACGTGTCCGACTGTTTCAAGGGCCCAAAGCGAGGGTTTGCTGGAGCCGACGTCATCAAGCACAAAAATTTCCGCTTTCAACACCGGTTCAAGCACGCCCATCTCCGTCGATTGGCTCTCCGCGCTGTAGCTATCCTGGATTTCCTTGAGCAGCTCGCGATAGTCATAGAAAAGCCCGGTGTGGCCGCGCATTACAATCTCTTTCAAAGCGGCGACCGCGAGGTGCGTTTTGCCCACTCCACACGAGCCCATTAACAACAAGCCAGGTTCGGCTTGCTCGCGAACAGGAGTAAATTCCTGGGCAAACCTCTGAGCTATTAGCTTTGCTTGCGCCAGACTGCGGTTGAATGCAGCAAGCTGTTCGGCCGTGAGATTCTCGATGTCGTTGTCTGTTTCGTAATTTTCGAAATCGCAATGCCGATAGCGCTCCGGGACACGCGCTCTCGCCAGAGCGCGCTCAGCACGATCGCCTGTGGTGCAATCGCATGGAACTGCCCAAACGAGCTTCGGCTCTCCCTGCGCGGAAGCGCCGGGCTTATCCGCGGAAAGCGCCTGCGCGCCTTTTGTGGTCCTTTCGACGACCTTCCAACCGCTGCCCTGGCAATGAGGACAATCTGCTTGCGCCATAATCGAAGAATATGCGTGGCTCGGTCAGAGCGCAAGGGCATGCGTCTGTGCAAAGCGCGCGCGCCTGTGGAAACTCAACGGACACGGGGTTGCTTCAAGGAAATCCGCCAAGCTCAAATTGCAGAGCTGAAGAAGTTACTTTTCGATGCGGAGAACCGGTCGAGGTACCGCGCGCACGATAGCGTGCCGCGCTTTAGGATTGTCGGCAGCCGTAAAGCTGCTCGCCATTTCGTTACGCACAAATTTGATGAAGGCTTCCATCTGCGACTGCATGTCGCCCATTTTGTCGCGCATATTCAGGATGATTTCGATGCCGGCGAGATTGACTCCAAGCTCGCGAGTCAGGTTGAGTATCACTTCCAACCGCTCGAGGTCAGAGTCCGTGTACAGACGTGTGTTCCCCTGCGAGCGAGAAGGCTTGAGCAAACCCACGCGTTCATACAGACGCAAAGTCTGCGGGTGCAGTTTGTATAAATCGGCGACGGCACTGATCATGTAGCCCGCTTTGGCTTTCTTTTTTGGGCGGCCAGCCATCATTGCCTCCTTCCGTTCCCTAGATCACAGCGCGAGAAAAAATTTCGCGGCGGGGATCCTCAGGATCAATCCTGCTGAGCTCCTTTAACAGATTGCGCACGCGTTCGTCTTCGGGCTTAGGCACTACGACTTGCACTTCCACGATTTGATCTCCACGCTTACCAGCGTGCCGGGCGGACGGCGCACCTTTTTCACGCAGCCGCAATTTTTTCCCGCTGTTGGTTCCGGGGGGGATACGAACCTGAGCACGCCCGTCAATCGTAGGCACTTCTACTTTGGCGCCAAGCGAAGCCTCAGTAACGGTGATGGGTACAACGGTGAAGAGATCGTCGCCTCGACGATCGAAAAACGGATGCGGCTCGACTTTCATTACGATGTAAAGGTCGCCTGGCGGGCCGCCATGCAGCCCGACGTTGCCGCGGCCAGCGACGCGTACGCGCGAACCGGTCTGCGCCCCCGGCGGTATGCGCACGTCGAGCGTTTCCATGCGCGCAACGCGCCCTTCGCCACCGCAAGTGCGGCACGCAGTGCGGAGTTTTCCTGTGCCGCCGCAGCGGGAACAGGTGATCTGAAACCTCATCTTGCCACTTACCTGCGTTACCTGGCCGGAACCGCCGCACGTGGGGCAAACTTTTTCATCGCCGGGCGCCACGCCCGTGCCGTGACACACAGTGCAGACATCCAAGCGGGTGAAACTCAGCTTCTTAACCGTGCCGCGCATGGCCTCGGCGAACGTGATGTCAATCTGATACTCGAGATCATCGCCGGGCTCACGTTCCTGCGTCGCTTGCGCGGCGTTGGCCCCTCGAAAAAATTGACTAAAAAGATCGCGAAAGCTCGCGCCGCTGCCCGCACCTCCGGCCCCTTGGCCCGCGCCGCCGCCAAAATCGAATCCGCCGAAATCAAAATGGATGTCTTCCGGCGAGGCTCCGCCGCCGTAGCCCGGTCCGGAACCGCCGGCTTGGCCTGGGACATTGAATCCGAATTGGTCGTACGTCTGCCGCTTCTTGGTGTCGGAAAGGGTGTCGTACGCTTCCTGAATTTGTTTGAATTTTTCTTCCGCGGACTTGTCTCCGGGATTCAGGTCTGGATGATATTTGCGGGCAAGCTTGCGATAGGCTGCGCGCAGCTCTTTCGCTGACGCTTTGCGCGGTACTCCTAAGAGGTCGTAGTAATCCTGTTTGGTAGCTGTCGCCATGATAATTTTGTAAACAACTTTCGCAGATCGCAGCCGCTGCTGGAAATGCGAACGCGGGCTTTACAAATTAGTCCAGCGCCCGTTCCATTCGGCGAGTTCCTGCGTTTCGCGCACCGACTCTTCCTTTTTCTGGCGCTGCATTTCGGTCGAGCGCCCGGCCATTGACGCTTCTTTGGCGTTGGCTCGCTCTAGCCAGCGGTCGATCCAGCCGACCTTCTGTTCCACCGTGTTCGGATCGGACTTAAAACGAAGAAAAGTCCCCGTAATCTCGACCGACCGCGGAGGAAACTCCGGCTGCACGTCCTGCTGGGCGTCGTAGAAAAGACGCCGCCAGTCAGCCGTGGGCGATTCGGAAATTGAAACTTGCACCATGAAAAAGTTGTCGCGAATCTTTTGTACGGCCTGGGGTGGGCCCAAACGCCGGATGCCGGTCGTCGTCAAAGCATCTCCTCGAGAACTACAGAAAGTGTTGCAGGGGCCAGCCTGAGACCGGCCCCTGCGTTTCGCATGTTAGTTCGGTTTCTTCGAATCATCCACGTCCACGAACTCGGCATCCACTACATCGCCTTGTCCCGAAGACGCTGACTTACCATCGCCTGAAGCTGCGCCTTGCGAGCCTGGAGCACCGGCCGCGCCTGCGCCAGCAGCACTTGCGCCCTGCTGCGCTTTGTACATAGATTCGGCGATACGGTGAGAGGCTTTGGTCAGATTTTCCGCAGCGGCGTTTAACCGGTCCAAACCGCCTTCCGTCAAAGCGCGCCGCGCGTCTTCCACTGCTTCCTCGCCGGCTTTTACATCTGCTTCGGCCAGCTTCTCGCGGTTCTCCTTGATAATTTTGTCAGTTTGATAGACCAAGTTATCGAGCCGGTTGCGTGCTTCCACCTCTGAGAGACGCGACTTGTCTTCATCGGCGTGCGCATCTGCTTCCTTCTTCATGCGCTCCGCCTCTTCCTTACTCAAGCCGCTCGAGGCAGTGATGGTTATTTTCTGTTCCTTGTTCGTGGCGTTGTCCTTCGCGGACACGTTCAAGATGCCGTTCGCATCGATATCGAACGTGACATCGACTTGCGGCACGCCGCGCGGAGCCGGCGGAATTCCGATTAGATGGAATTTACCCAGCGACCGGTTTCCACTAGCTACAGGACGTTCGCCTTGCAGCACGTGAATCTCAACAGACGTCTGATTATCCGCCGCAGTTGAGAACGTCTCCGACTTGCGCGTCGGAATAGTCGTGTTACGCGGGATCAGTACGGTGGACACGCCGCCCAGCGTCTCGACTCCCAGCGAAAGAGGCGTTACGTCGAGCAACAGAATGTCCTTCACTTCGCCGCCGAGCACGCCGCCTTGAACGGCAGCGCCGACCGCAACCACTTCATCGGGATTCACGCCCTTGTGCGGCTCTTTGCCGTTGAACAGTCCCTTCACGATGTCTACTACGCGAGGGATTCGGGTCGAACCGCCTACGAGAACCACCTCGTCGATTTTATCCGGGGTCAAGCCTGCATCGCTCAATGCCTGCTTCACCGGGCCGACCGTACGCTGGAGCAAGTCTTCCATCAATTGTTCGAGCTTCGAGCGAGTCAGCTTCAGTTGCAGGTGCTTCGGTCCAGACGCGTCCGCTGTGACGAAGGGAAGATTGATTTCCGTCTCCATCAATTGGGACAGCTCGACCTTCGCTTTTTCCGCTGCTTCCTTAAGCCGCTGGATCGCCATGCGGTCTTTGCTCAAATCGATGCCCTGCTCTTTCTTGAATTCGGCAACGATCCACTCGATGACGCGCTGGTCGATGTCATCACCGCCCAAGTGCGTATCGCCGTTGGTGGATTTCACTTCAACAACACCTTCGCCCACTTCGAGAATCGAGATGTCAAACGTTCCGCCGCCCAGGTCATAGACGGCAATGGTCTCGTCCTTTTTCTTGTCGAGGCCGTAAGCAAGGGCCGCTGCGGTAGGTTCATTGATGATGCGCGGAACTTCAAGGCCCGCAATTTCGCCCGCCTGCTTTGTGGCTTGGCGCTGGCTGTCGTTAAAATATGCCGGAACGGTGATCACCGCTTTCGTTACTTTCTCGCCGAGGAAATCTTCGGCCGCGGACTTTAATTTTTGAAGAATCATGGCGGAGAGTTCCTGCGGCGTGTAGGCTTTCCCCGAAAGTTCGACGCGCACGTCGTCGTGGGGTCCTTTCACCACCTTGTAAGGCACCCGCTTAGCTTCTTCCTGCACCTCGTCGAAGCGGCGTCCTACGAAGCGCTTGATCGAATAAACAGTGTTCTCCGGATTCGTGATTGATTGGCGCTTTGCCACTTGGCCCACCAGCCGCTCACCGCTCTTTGTGATCGCAACTACCGAGGGAGTGGTCCGCGCACCTTCCTGGTTGGGAATCACGGTTGGTTCGCCGCCCTGCATGACGGCAACAACCGAATTGGTGGTACCCAAATCGATGCCGATAATCTTGCTCATAAAATGCGCTCCTATAGAGTCGAATCGGGCTCAGCCCGCGACTCCTCGCAATGAAACGAGGGTAATAATACACGTTGAGCGTGTCATTGTCAAGTTATCTGTGTGTCTGTATTCCACTGACAAAGCTTGCCTTACAGTACTAACGAGCCAAATTCCAAGCTGGACGCTTTACGATATCCTCCTTGGGACGGGTGAGCCCGAGAAGTCCTCCCTATAAGCATGCAGGTCCACTAGATGGCAGGTTGTTACGTGACATCGAGCGATATACAAGCCCTGCCGCACAGGGTGCGATTCGCGCTACAATGTTCCGGTTGCTTCAACAAAATTCTCGGAGGGTAGCTTTGAATCGCCGAAATAATCTTCCATCCCGAAGGTCGATACTGGGTGAGCTAGCCGTAGTGGTTGCCTTTGCTCTATCATGCGCTTCGTTGGCTTCGGCTCAGACCCAGACGCGCTCACACACGCGCGCAACCGCTGATTCGGACGCTAGTGCTGCGCCGGTGAAGTCTCTCGGAAACAGCGCCGCACCCATCACGATGGAAGTATTCAGCGACTACCAATGCCCGTCATGCGGGAACTTCTTTGAGAGCAGCTTGAAATTTATGATCACCGATTATGTCGCCGCGGGAAAAGTGTACTTCGTTCACCGCGATTTTCCGCTACCCATGCATCCCTACTCTCATCAGGCCGCGCGCTGGTCGAATGCGGCGGCAAAAATTGGCAAATTCCAAGAGGTGGATGCGGCACTTTTCGACAATCAGGCTGCGTGGTCGGTCGATGGAAACATCGAGAAGTTCGTGGTTGCTGCGTTGAAGCCGGCGGATTTCAAGCGCGTGCAAAAACTGATGGCCGGGTGCGAGTCGAATGCCGCCGCGGGGGTAAAGCCGGCATCGCTTTCCGGAAGCGGCCAAACGGAACAAGCATGCTCGCTCGACAAATATATCGAGCAGGACCAGGAACTCGCAAAAGCGGTGCCAGTAAATCAAACGCCCACTTCAGTCATCACTTACAAGGGACAAAGATATCCGGCCATGCCCGGTTTTGTAACCTGGCCGATTCTGAAGTCATTCCTGGATTCGCTTCTCGCCCAATAGCGGAGATGCAATAGTTTATGAACCGTTCGCGTGAAAATTCGCTGCGAATATTTTTGCTGATCGGACGGCTGGCGTTCGCGGGAACTTTCTTATTTGCGGCTTACGCGAAACTGAAACCGCAAGCGGCAATGCCGTGGTCCATCGCTTCCGTTAAGATTTCCCTTTCCATGTTCGCGATGCAGGTCGATTCCTACCAATTGCTTTCTCCACAAGCGGTGAGTGCGGCCGCACACTGTTTGCCGTTTATTGAACTCGGCTTGGGCCTGTGGCTTCTGAGTGGATTGTGGCTGCGCTATTCGTCGCTGTTCACCACATTACTGTTGGGATGCTTTTTTGCCTTGATGGTCCGGACCTATTCGGCGGGGCTCGAGATCAACTGCGGCTGTTTTGGTCCGGGCGAGAAACTCGG
>Ga0302324_100018817_pt1 | contig 13598 bp, 13 predicted proteins | sample Palsa_T0_1_FD_201949 | JGI IMG/M metagenome (GOLD analysis project Ga0302324, IMG submission 201949) | Peat permafrost microbial communities from Stordalen Mire near Abisko, Sweden - Palsa_T0_1 | ecosystem: Environmental > Terrestrial > Soil > Palsa > Peat permafrost | place: Sweden: Abisko...
CAAGCTGCCGACACCACCGCTGGTCAACACCGATCCAGCCGACCTCAGCGACGCGGAGCGCTCGCGCCTTGGCGTGACGCGGCTGCCATCCAATCTGCGCGAGGCGCTCGGTGCGCTGGCGGCGGACGCCGAAGTCCGCAGTTGGTTCGCGCCGGCGTTGCTGCAAACCATGGTCAGCGTGAAGGCGCGGGAAACGTCGCTCGCCGCCAGCCTCTCGCCGGACGAACTCTGCCGCCGCTACACTGCGGTGTACTGAAGGACCATCGACCGCATGACGCCGCCCGAGCCGCCCGCCGTCACCGTCCTCAACGAGTCCGGCGCGTCGCCGATCGTGCTGCTCTGCGAGCACGCCTCCAACCACATCCCGGCGCGCTACGCGCGGCTCGGCCTGACGGAGGCCGATCTGCAGCGGCACATCGCCTACGACATCGGCGCGGCTTCGGTCGCCCGGCAGCTTTCGCAGCGACTGAACGCGGTGCTGGTGCTGTCCGGGTTTTCGCGTCTGCTGATCGACTGCAATCGCCCGCTCGCCGCACCCAGCAGCATTCCGGAGCGCAGCGAAGATACCGACATTCCCGGCAACGTCGGCATCGACGCAGCCGAGCGCGCGCGGCGCGACGCACAGTTTTTCGCGCCGTTCCGCGAGCGCGTTGCCGCGTTGCTGGACGCGCGCCTGCGCGCCGGCAGGCCGACGGTGCTGATCGGCATGCACAGTTTCACCCCCGTCTATCTCGGCGTGTCCCGCATCTGGCATGCGGGCATGCTGTACGCGCGCGCCCGCAGGCTTGGGCAGGCGATGATCGGAGGCATGCGCGCGGCCGACCCGTCGCTGGTGGTCGGCGACAACCAGCCTTACCAGATCACTGACGAAGGCGATTACACGGTGCCGTACCAGGGCGACGCGCGCGGCATTCCGACGGTGCTGATCGAAGTGCGGCAGGACCTGATCGCCCACGCGGACGGCCAGGCCGCCTGGGCCGCACGGCTCGCCGGCGTGCTGGCAGCCATCGCGGCGGATGTGCCCGCGGTGATGGAGGCGTAGGACATGCAGATCACAACGGATGCAATCGCCGCGGTGCGGACGGAACTGGAGCGGGAGGAAGAGTTTCTGCTCGACCTGACGCAGCAGATGGTGCGCATCCCCACCGTCAACCCGAAGTTCGAGACCGATGTCACGCTGAACCATGAGGCCGACCTGCAGCACTATCTGCGCATGGTGCTCGACGGCTTCGGCATGCGCACCGACAGCTACGACGTGTTCGCAGGCCGCCCGAACCTGACCGGCACGCTGCCGGGCGGCGAGGCACGCAGCCTGATCCTGTGCGGCCACGTCGATGTCGTGCCCGTCGGCGACCGCAAGCAATGGAGCGTCGATCCGTTCGGCGGCGAGATCCGCGGCCGGCGCCTGTACGGCCGCGGCGCGATCGACATGAAATCCGGCCTCGCCGCCACGGTCGCTGTCGCACGCGCGATCTCCCGCACCGCCATCGCGCTGGACGGGCGGCTGGAAATCCACGCGGTCGTGGACGAGGAAGCCGGCGGCTTCGGCGCGCGCGATCTCGTGGAGCGCGGGCGGCGCGCCGCCGGGCTGATCGTGACCGAACCAACCTGGCAGACGCTGATGCCGGCGGAAGGCGGGCTGGAATGGGTGCGGGTGTCCTTCCGCGGCCGCAATGCGCATTCCGCTTGGCGCTACAACGAGATTTTCCCGCAGGCCGACACGCCGGAGCGCCTGGAGCCTGGCGTCAACGCGCTGGAGATCGCGGCGCGCTTCGTCACCGCCGTGCAGCAACTGGAGCATGACTGGACCACGCGCAAGCGCGCGCACCCGCTGCTGCCGCCCGGCGTCAACACGATCCATCCGGGGGTGATGCTGTGCGGCTCCGGCGTCGGCGCCGACGGGCTGCCGCATTTGCTGTCCAACCCGGCGATCATCCCCGACATCGCCGTGATCGACTTCGACCTCAAGTTCCTGCCGAACGAAACATCGGCGCAGATCCGGCGGGAGTTCGAGGCGTTCGTGCACGCGTTCGCGCAGCAGGACAGTTGGCTGCGGCAGCATCCGCCGACCGTGCAATGGGACCTGTACGGCCTGCACTTCCCACCGCTGAACACGCCGGTGGACCACGACCTCGTGCGCGCCATCGTCGATGCCCGCGCGGATCGCGGCCAGAACACCGAGATCAAGGGCTTCATCGCCGTCTGCGACGCCGCGCACTACGCGGGCGTCGGCATTCCCGGCGTCATCTACGGCCCCGGCGGCGACGGTTTTCACGGGCCGGACGAATACGTCGATCTCGATTCGTTGCGTGACGTGACACAGACCTTGGCCGCCGCAACCTTGCGCTGGTGCGGCGTGCGGTAGCGCCTACGCACCCACCAATCCGCGGGCAAACTCGCCGGGATCGAACGGCCGCAGATCGCCCGCCTGCTCGCCGACGCCGACGAAATGCACCGGCAGGCCGAACTCCTCCGCGAGCGCGACCACGATGCCGCCGCGCGCGCTGCCGTCGAGTTTCGTCACCACAAGGCCCGTCACGGCCACCATCTCCTTGAACACGTCCACCTGTTGCAGCGCGTTCTGGCCGGTGGTCGCGTCCAGCACCAGCAGCACCGAATGTGGCGCCGTCGCGTCCTGCTTCTTCAGCACGCGGATGATCTTTTGCAGTTCTTCCATCAGCGCCGCCTTGTTGTGCAGCCGGCCGGCGGTGTCGATCAGCAGCACGTCCGCACCCTCGGCCTTCGCGCGCGCCAGCGCATCGAAGGCCAGCCCTGCCGAGTCCGTGTTGGCTGGCCCGGAGATCACCGGCGCGCCGGTGCGGTCGCCCCAGATCTGCAACTGCTCCACCGCCGCCGCGCGGAACGTGTCGCCGGCGACCAGCACGGCGCGAACGCCCTGTTCGCGATACTGCTGCGCCAGCTTGCCGATCGTCGTGGTCTTGCCGGTGCCGTTGACACCGACCATGAGCACGACATGCGGTTTCAGCGTACGATCGATCTCGAACGGTTTCGCCACCGGCTCAAGGATTTTCGCAATCTCGCCGGCGAGCGCCCGCTTCACCTCGTCGTCGGTCACTTCCTTGCCGAAGCGGGTGCGGCGGAATTCGGCGATCACACGCGCAGCGACCGACGTGCCGAGGTCGGCGCCGACCAGCACGTCCTCCAGATCCTGCAGCGCCTCGTCGTCCAGTTTTCGTCGCGTGAAGACGGCGCCGATCGAATCGGAAATCTTGGCGGTGCTGCGAGCCAGCCCTTGCTTGAGTCGTGACAGGAATCCGAGTGCCATCAGGCGGCCTCTGCCAGCAATCCGTCGTCCTGCGCGGCGACGATGCGGGCGCGCAGCAACGTGCCGGGTGCGGCGGCAATGCGCACCGGCGCGAAATGCTCGGTGTGGCCGCCGCCGTCGGTCTCGGCGAGCACCGACGCCTCGCGCCCGACCTGCGCGGCAAAGAAGCGCCGCGCGTTCTCGGCTCCGGCCGCGCGCAATTGCGCCCCCCGTTCGCGCCGCACCGGCACCGGCACCGCCGGCATCCGCGCCGCCGGCGTGCCGGGGCGTTCGCTGTACGGGAACACGTGCACGAACGGCATTGCTGTCTCGCGCACGAAGTCCAGCGTCTCCGCGAACAGTTCGTCGGTCTCGGTCGGAAATCCCGCGATCAGGTCGGCGCCGATCGCGATCCCGGGCCGCAGCGCCCGCGCGCGCTCGATCACCGAAAACGCCTCGGCTCGCGAATGCCGGCGCTTCATGCGCTTCAGAACAAGATCGGCCCCCGCCTGCACCGACAGATGCAGATGCGGCAACAGCCGCTCCTCATCGCCGATCAGGCGCCAAAGATCGGCGTCGATCGCCGCCGGGTCGAGCGAGGAGAGGCGTAGCCGCGGCAATTCCGGCACCAGCGCGAGCAGCCGCCGCACCATCTGGCCGAGCGTCGGCGCGCCCGGCAGGTCGGGGCCATAGCTCGCGATATCGACGCCAGTCAGCACCACTTCGTGGAATCCGTGCGCGACCAGGGTGCGCACCTGCTCGACGATCGCGCCGATCGGCACGCTGCGGTTGGGGCCGCGGCCGAACGGGATCACGCAAAAGGTGCAGCGGTGGTCGCAGCCCTGCTGCACCTGCACGAAGGCGCGCGCGCGGCCGGCGAATTCCGTCACCAGATGCGCCGCCGTCTCCGTCGCCGCCATGATGTCGGAGACCGCCGAGCCGGCGCCGGCCGCCCAGCTCTCCGCCTGCAATTTCTCGACGTTGCCGAGCACGCGGGAAACGCCGGGCAGCGACGACCACGAGTCCGGAGCAATCTGTGCCGCACAGCCGGTGACGACGATGCGCGCGTCGGGGTTTTCCCGATGCGCCCGCCGGATCGCCTGCCGTGCCTGCCGCTCGGCCTCCGCCGTCACCGCGCAGGTGTTGACGATGATCGTGTCGGTCAGCGCCGCGGCAGAGCCGCTCTGCGCAACAGTCGCATGGCCACGCATCACCTCGCTCTCGTAGGTGTTCAGCCGGCAGCCGAAGGTGAGCACCTGAACAGTCATGCGGGATAGGCCGCGAGGTCGATGTTGCCGCGATAGGCGAGCATGGTCGGGCCGGTCATCAGCACGTGCCCATCCTCCCGCCATGCGATCTCCAGTTCGCCACCGTCCACGACGACGGTAGCCTGCCGCCCGGTCAGGCCGCGCCGCGCCGCATTCACCAGCGTCGCACAGGCGCCGGAGCCGCAGGCCAGCGTCAGGCCCGCCGTGCGTTCCCACACGCGCACGCGGATGCGGTCCGGCGCCAGCACCTGGGCAAAGCCGATATTCGCCCGCTCCGGGAAGATCGGCGCATGTTCGAGGGCCGGCCCGAGCGTCGCCACGTCGATCGCCGACACGTCGGAGACAAAAAACGTCGCATGCGGATTGCCCATCGAGCAGGCGGCGGGGTCGCGCACCGCGCCGTGCGACAGATCCACGTGCAGCGTGTCCGCCGGCCCGGCCAGCGGCACGTCCTGCCAGCCCAGCCGCGCCGGGCCCATGTCCACCCGGATGCGCCCGTCCGGCAGCACCTCGGAGGCCAGCAGCCCGGAAATCGTCTCGACCACCTGATGCGTCCGCCCGGTCTGTTCGTGCAGCAGGCGCACCACGCAGCGCGTGGCGTTGCCGCAGGCGCCGGCCTCCTGCCCGTCCGGGTTGCGGATGCGCATGAAGGCGTCGGCGGCGGAGCCGGGTGGCGGCGGCTCGATGACGATGAACTGGTCGCAGCCGACGCCGGTCCGACGGTCGGCGATCGCCGCCGCCCGCGCAACCGTCAGGCCAAGCGCCCCCGCCCGCTCGTCAAACACGACGAAATCGTTTCCGCAACCGTGCATCTTGAGAAAGGGCGCAAGCATGGCCGCGGTTATATGGGGAGCCGGGTCTGGGACAAAGAGCCGAGTCCCCGTGCCGGGCGCGCCCCTGCCCGGCCGCGACTAGCCGAACCCCCGCCGGCGGTTTGCCTGCGCGGCCATGCGCACCGCCGAGTTCACGGCGCCAAAGCCGCGATAGCCACGCCGCTCGACGAATTCGAAGAAAAAGCGGTCGTCGAACGGATCGGTGTAGGCGTGGCGGTACTCGCCGCCCTCGTCGCGGTCGTACAGCAGCGCGTGCACGCGCAGGCGGTCGAGGTCGGCGTCCTCCATCCCCCACCTTGCGGCGAGGTCGTCGTAGTAGTTGGCGGGCACCGGCAGGATCGGCCCGCCACGGGCCTCCGCGGCAGCAACCGCCGCCGCCACATCGCGCACGGCGAAGGCGATGTGGTGCACGCCGGCGCCGGCATAGGCAGAAACGAACCGGCCGGTGCCGGTCTTGCCGCTTTCGGAGATGTTCAGCGGCAGCCGGACGCTGCCGGTGGGGTCGGCCATGGCGCGGCTGTGCACCAGCCCGAACGGGTCCGGCAGGTCCCACAGCGCGTCCGCGGCCATGCCGAACACCGCGCGGAAGAACAGTACGAAACTGTCCATCCGCCCGGCCGGCAGCGCCAGCGCGACGTGGTCGATGCCGGTGATGTCGCCCGTCGACCCGGCGCCCGGCAGCAGGTCGAAATCGTCCTCCCAGATGCTGCGCTGCTGGCTGGCCGGTTCGACGAGGTAGATCAGCGTGCCATCGGGCGCGCGCACCGCCGGGATGGTCCGCTCGCCCGTCCCGGTCCGCTCGCGCCATTCCGAGGACAGCAGCGCCGTGGCCCGCCCCAGCGCCCGCTCCGCGCTGTCCACCCGGAACGCCATCGCGCAGACCGAGGGGCCGTGCAGATGGAAATGTTCCGCGGCGGCGCTGTCCGGTTCCGCGTTCAGCACGAGGTTGGCGCCGCCCTGCCGGTAGAGCTGCACCGATTTGGATTTGTGCGTGCCCGCGTGCGCGAAGCCGAGTTGCCCCAGCATCGCGGCAAGCCCTGCCAGCGCCGCGTCGTCGACGGCGAATTCCACGAACTCGAACCCGTCCAGCACCGGCGCCGCCGGCAGTGGCGCACCGCCGGCTTCGGCTTCCAGCAACACCAGCGAGCGCAGCCCGTCCCGTGCGGTCAGCCGGGCCGCGGCGGAGCGGAAATCGTCGTTGAACACTTCCAGGCTCAGCGGCCCACGATAGCCGGACGCGAGCACAGCGCGCAGGAAGCTGGGAACGTCGAGGCCGCCCTGGAACGGAAAATTGCGGTAATGTCGGCTCCAGGACAGCGCATCGAGCGACAGTTTCGGCGCGTCCGCCAGTTGCACGAAGAACAGCTTGTTGGCCGGCACTCCCGCGATGCCCGCCGGGTCGTCGCCGAGCGCCAGCGTGTGGAAACTGTCCACGATCAGGCCGAGCGCCGGGTGCGCCGCACGCTGCACGATGTCCCAGGCCTGCGCCCAGCGCTGCACGTGGCGGCCCCAGGCCAGCGCCTCGTAGCCCACGCGCAAGCCACGGCGGGCGGCGCGCTCCGCCATCTCCGCGAGGTCGGCGGCGGCCCGCGCCGCATCGCCGATCGCCACCGGCTGGACGTTGCTGCACACCAGCAGCAGGTCGATGCCCAGCGCCTGCATGACGTCGAATTTGCGCTCGGCGCGGTCGAGGTTGCGCGCCCGCTGCGGCTCCGGCATCGCCTCGAAGTCGCGAAATGGCTGGAACAGGAACAGCTCCAGCCCGAGGTCGTCGGCAATCTGCCGGACGTCCTGCGGCGTGCCGTCGAAGGTCAGCAGGTCGTTCTCGAAGATCTCCACGCCGTCGAAGCCGATGGTCGCGGCCGCGTCCAGCTTGTCCGGCAGGGTGCCGCTCAGCGAGACCGTTGCGATGGATTTCGGCAAGCTGGCGATCGGGTCCATGGCCGCGACTCCCTGGAGCGTTCCCGGCGGCGACTTTGCCGTTGACATGGATTAACTAGATAGTCCATAGCGATTTTAGGCGACCCGGCGCAAGCCAAAGTTTCCGTGGGGCCGGCCGAGGGCCGAAACGCGCATGAGCCAGATGCCGCAACCCATTGTCCGCGCTGGCCTGATCGGCGCCGGCATCCAGTTGTCGCGTACGCCGGCGCTGCACGAGCACGAAGGCGCCGCACAGGGACTCCGCTACAGCTATCGGCTGATCGACCTTGAGCAGCGCGGCCTCGGCGTCGCGGCGCTGCCGGACCTTCTCGCCGAGGCCGAGCGCGCCAATCTTGTCGGTGTCAACATCACCCACCCCTGCAAGCAGGTGGTGATCCCGCTGCTGGACGACCTGTCCGATGAGGCGCGCGCACTCGGTGCGGTGAACACCGTCGTCCTGCGCGGCGGCCGCCGGGTCGGCCATAACACCGACTGGTGGGGGTTTGCCGAGAATGTCCGGCGCGGCCTGCCGGATGTGGCGCTGCATCGCGTCGCCCTGTTCGGCGCCGGCGGCGCCGGCGCCGCCGTGGCGCATGCGGCGCTGGCGCTTGGCGTGGCGCACCTTGCCATCGTCGATGTGGAGCCGGCCCGCGCGCAGGCGCTGGCGGTGCGGCTCGCGGAGCAGTTCGGCCGCGCACGCGTGCTGGCCGATACCGATGCGGCGCGCGCGGTCGCCGAGGCCGACGGGATCATCAACAGCACCCCGGTCGGCATGGCGAACTACCCCGGCACGCCGCTGCCGGTTACGTTGCTGCGCCCGGCGATGTGGGTGGCGGATATCGTCTATTTCCCGCTGGAAACCGAATTGCTGCGCGCCGCGCGGGCGCTCGGCTGCCGCACGTTGGACGGCGGTGGCATGGCGGTGTTCCAGGCGGTCGAGGCGTTCCGCCTGTTCACCGGCCTGCAGGCCGATGCCGACAGGATGCTGCGCCACTTCGCCCAGATGGGCGCGCCATAGCCGACACCAGCAAGACCACCGGGGGGAACAACGATGTCCATATCAACGAACGGCTTCGCCGATCCGCCGCCGCTGGCGACCGGAACCGCCGCACGACGGACCCATGTGCGCTTCGGCATCCTGGCGCTGATCGCGGTCGGCACCATGATCAACTATCTCGACCGTACCGTGCTCGGCATCGCCGCCCCGAGCCTGACCAGGGACCTCGGCCTCAGCGCCGCGACCATGGGCGTGGTGTTCTCGGCGTTCTCCTGGACCTATGCCGCCGCACAAATCCCCGGCGGCGTGTTCCTCGACCGGTTCGGCGCGCGGCTGACCTATTTCCTCTCGGTGACGTTCTGGTCGCTGTTCACGCTGTTGCAGGCGTTCGCCGGCGGCCTTGCCGCGTTGCTGGTGTTCCGCTTCGGCCTCGGCGTCTCCGAGGCACCCTGCTTCCCGGCCAACAGCCGCATCGTCGGCACCTGGTTCCCGCAGACCGAGCGGGCGCGGGCCACCGGCATCTACACGATCGGGGAATATCTCGGCCTCGCCATCTTCAGCCCGGCACTGTTCTGGATCATGGCGACGTTCGGCTGGCAGGCGATGTTCGTCGCGGTCGGCATCGTCGGCCTCATCTTCGGCATCGTCTGGTGGCTGGGCTACCGCGAGCCGGAGGACAGCCGTTTGGTCAACCGGGCGGAACTCGACCATATCCGCGCCGGCGGCGGGCTCTCCCACGCCAGCGAGAAGATCCCGTTCTCCTGGGCCAACGTGCGCAAGCTGCTGGCCTACCGGCAGGTCTGGGGTGCCGCGATCGGCCAGTTCGCCGGCAACTCGACGCTGGTGTTCTTCCTGACGTGGTTCCCGACCTATCTCGCCACCGAGCGCCACATGGGCTGGGTGAAGGTGGGGTTCTTCGCCGTGCTGCCGTTCCTGGCCGCGGCGGTCGGCGTCGCTTTCGGCGGCTTCGTCTCCGACCGGCTGCTGAGCCGCACCGGCTCGGCGAACATCGCGCGCAAACTACCGATCATCGCCGGGCTGCTGCTGGCCTCCACGATCGTTTCGGCGAACTACGTGGACGACAACGCCGTGGTGATCGCGATCCTGTCGGTGGCGTTCTTCGGCCAGGGCATGGTCGGGCTCGGCTGGACGCTGATCTCGGACATGGCGCCGAAGCGGCTCATGGGCCTGACCGGCGGGCTGTTCAACTTCGCCGCCAACCTCGCGGGCATCGTCACGCCGCTGGTGATCGGCTTCATCGTGCAGAGCACTGGCTCGTTCGTCGGCGCGCTGGCGTTTGTCGGCGCAGTCGCGCTGCTCGGCGCGCTCTCCTACATCTTCATCCTTGGCGACGTGCGCCGGATCGAACTGGACTGATCTCCGCGGCATCGCCCCGCAGCAGGCCCACGATCGCGTCCGCGGCCAGTTGCCGGTGGCGGGCCCGCAGCACGGGGTCGGACAGGTCACGGTCGAACAGGGCGCCGAACGTGTAGCGGTTGGAGACGCGAAAGAAACACAGCGCGCTGATCAGCAGGTGCAGGTCCACCGGGTCGGCGGCGGTGTGGAACACGCCCTCGGCCCGGCCGCGCGCGAGGATCGACGCAAGGCTTTCGATCACCGGCACGTTCAGCGAGCGGATCTTCTCCGAGGTCGCCAGATACCGCGCGTGGTGGATGTTCTCGATGCTGACCAGCCGCACGAAGTCCGGATGGGCGTCCTGGTACTCGAAGGTGAACTCGACCAGCCGGCGGATCGCTTCCATCGGCGACAGGTTCTGCAGGTCGAGCGTCTGTTCGATCGCGCGGATGTCGCCGTATGCCTGCTCCAGCACGGCGAGGTACAGCCCCTCCTTGCTGCCGAAATAGTAGTAGATCATGCGTTTCGTGGTGTGCGTGAGCGCCGCGATCGCGTCCACGCGCGCGCCGCTCAGCCCGTGCGTGGCGAACTCCCTGCGCGCCACGGAAAGGATGTTGTCACGCGTGGCCACCGGATCGGGCTTGCGGGCCCGCCGGACAGGCTCGGGCGTGGTCGGCGCTCGCGGCATGCGTGTCCTGGCTGATCGGAAGCGCGGGACGATACGCATCGCCGCTCCGGAATGCCAGACAGCCGTGCCCGCCGCGTGCCGAAGACCCGGCATTGAGCCCTCCCCGCGCATGTGCCACGCTGGCGCAGGAGTGCCGCACGCCACAGCCAGACCCCTCGCCCGCTTCGATCAGCCGTCGTTCCAGGCACTCCGTGGTTCATAAGGGAGGAAAACATGCTCACCAGAGCACGCTTGCTGCTCGCCGCCACGGCGTTGGCGCTCACCCTGCCGATCGCCGCCCAGGCCAAGACGTATTACTGGATCTCGCACGGTTCGCCGGCCGACCCGGTGTGGACGTACTTCCTCGCCGGCGCCAAGCAATGGGCGAAGGACACCGGCAACACCGTCAACACCTCGTTCCACAACGGCGATGTCGCCTCGCAGCAGGAGGCCGAGCGCGCCGCGATCGCCGCCAAGGCCGACGGCATCGTCACCAGCAGCCCCGATCCGGGCAGCCTCGTGGACATCGCCAAGGAAGCGAATGCGGCGCACATCCCGATCATCAACTTCAACACGCCGGACCCGAAGGCCAGCTTCAACGCCTATGTCGGCGGCGACAACGTGGTGTTCGGCCACAACTGGGCGCAGTACCTCGTCGACCACAAGCTGGTGAAAGCCGGCGACTTCGTGTGGCTGCCGGTCGAAGTGCCCGGCGCCACCTACGGCGTGCAGGAGGAACAGGGCGTCGCCAGCGTGTTCAAGCCGCTCGGCATCACCTGGGAAGTCACCGACAGCACGCTGGATCAGGCCGAGATCATCAACCGCATGGTCGACTACCTCACCGCGCATCGCAAGAAGATCAACGCGGTCATCGGTTTGGGCGATCTGGTGGACGGCAGCATCAAGCGCGTGTTCGATCAGGTCGGCGTGAAGCCGGGCGAGATCCCGGTGATCGGCTGGGGCGATTCGCTCGACACCACGCAGGAAGTGCTGCAGGGCTACGTCATCGCGGCGCAGTGGCAGGACCCGCAGGCCACCAGCTACGTGGCGCTGTCGCTTGCGGCGATGGCGGCCGGCGGCATCCCGCCGGGCTTCAACGTCATCACCGGCGCGCTCTACGACAAGAGCAACGCCGGCGTCTACGACAAGATCCTGTCCGGCAAGTAGCAGCCTGCTGCACCGCCGCGGCCGAAGCGGCCGCGGCGGTGCCTACCGGCTTTCCTGTAGAAGTATCGGTCTGACGTGGAACATCGCTCGCTCGCCCAACGGCTGATCGCCCGGCCGGAATTCGGGCCCTTCGTCCTGCTGGTCGTCGAACTTGCCGGATTCTGGGCCATCAATCACGACTTCCTCTCGCCGCAGAACATCAGCAACACGCTCTCGTTCACCGTCGAACTCGGCCTGATCGCGCTGGCGATGACGCTGCTGATGACAAGCGGCGAGTTCGACCTTTCGGTCGGCTCGATGTTCGGCTTCGCGCCGGTGCTGATGTGGACGCTGTTCAACAGCGGCGCGACCTCGCTGGAAGTGGGGTTCGTCGTCGCCCTCGTGGTCGCGGCGCTGATCGGGCTGGTCAATGGCTGGTTCGTCACGCAACTCAAGATCACGTCGTTTCTGGTCACCCTCGGCATGCTGCTCGTGGTGCGCGGCACCGCGCTGTTCGTCACCGACGGGTTTCCGCAACGCACCTGGAGCGCCGGGACGCACTGGCTGGCGCAGGTGCTGGTCGGTGAATTCTTCGTGGGCACGTTCCGTGTCTACATGTCGCTGTTCTGGTTCCTGGCCGCGGCCGTGCTGCTCGGCTACGTGCTGACGCAAACCCGCGTCGGCAACTGGATTCTCGCCTCCGGCGGCAACGCCAACGCCGCGCGCGCCCGCGGTGTCAATGTCGATCGCACCAAGATCGCGCTGTTCATGCTGTCGGCGATGATGGCGGCGTTTGCCGGCATCATCAGCTCGATCCGCACCTCGGCCGCCAACCCGAACAGCGGCACGGGCTACGAGCTTGAAGTCATCGCCATGGTGGTGATCGGCGGCACGGCGCTGACCGGCGGCCGCGGCACCGTGATCGGCACCGTGCTCGGCGTGCTGATCCTGCGCGTGATGCGCAACGGCATCGTGCTGATCGGCGTGCCCGGCCTCGCCTACAACATCTTCATCGGCGCGATCATCCTCGGCATGATGGCGCTGCACTCCTGGCTCGAACGCCGGCACCACGCGGGGACATGAACGCCATGGCCGAACCGCTGATCCGCATGGAGCACATCTCCAAGTCCTATGGGCGCGTGCAGGCGCTCGACGATGTTACCTTCACCGTCAACCAGCACGAGATCGTCGGCCTGCTCGGCGACAACGGCGCCGGCAAATCGACACTCATCAAGGTACTCTCCGGCGCGGTGCCGCTGACCAGCGGCGAGATCTTCATCCGCGGCCAGAAAGTGACGCTGCGCAGCACGACGGACGCCATCGCCCGCGGCATCGAGACGATCTACCAGGACTCCGCCCTGGTCACGCAGTTGTCGATCGCGCGCAACCTGTTCCTGGGCCGCGAGCCGATCAAGCCGCCGCGCTTCCTCAACCGCATGGACCAGGACGCGATGGATGCGGTCGCGCGCACCCTGCTGAAGAAGGTCGGCATCACCAAGGACATCCCGCCGAGCACGCCGATCGGCGCGCTGTCCGGCGGCGAGCGGCAGGCGGTGGCGATCGCGCGCGCCATGCATTTCGACAGCGACTTGATCATCCTCGACGAGCCGACCAACAACCTCGGTGTTGCCGAGACCCAGGGCGTGCTGCGGTTCGTGCGCGGCGCCCGCGATTCCGGGCATTCCTGCATCTTCATTGCGCACAACATCCACCACGTGTTCCAGGTGGTGGACCGGATCGTGGTGATGCGGCGCGGCAAGGTGGTGGCGGACGACATCGACCCGAAGCGCACCACGATCGAGCACGTCGAGGAGGTCATCACCGGCATGGCCGAGGAAACCGTCGACCTCGGCGCTGCCCCGCCCTGAGGCGGCGCGGCCCGTTCAGCGCGTGCCGCCCATGCCGGGTGTCCGGCCGGTCATCACGTAGCCGCCATACAGCCCGTCGCCGTTGCCGGCCGCGAACTCCAGCACCGCATGGCTGCCGAGCGTGAGCGCGCCACCATCGCGGACCATCCTCGTCCCAGGCAACGTCATTCCGCTTGCCCAGACGTGTCATTTTTACTAACAATACGCCGTGCCCAACCCACCCCCACCCCCCACCGCGGCCGAGACCTTCGCCTCCATTCTCTGGTGTCTCGCCCAGG
>Ga0302324_100018819_pt1 | contig 13596 bp, 11 predicted proteins | sample Palsa_T0_1_FD_201949 | JGI IMG/M metagenome (GOLD analysis project Ga0302324, IMG submission 201949) | Peat permafrost microbial communities from Stordalen Mire near Abisko, Sweden - Palsa_T0_1 | ecosystem: Environmental > Terrestrial > Soil > Palsa > Peat permafrost | place: Sweden: Abisko...
ACGTAACTATATATGGTGCGAGCCTGCTGCTTGAGTTCGTTGCCCTCGCCGTCCTGCGCGTGCGCGAGCCGGACCTGCCCCGCCCCTTCCGCATCCCCGGCGGATTGCCAGTAGCGGTGTTGCTGGGTGTTCCGTCGGCGCTGCTGCTGGGGTACGCGGCGTGGGCGTCGCGATCTGAGCAGATGGCGGGGCATCCGGCTCTGGCTTGGTGCGCGGGATTGGCGTTACTGGGGCCGGTTGTCTGGCTGGCGACGCGAATCGGAAGAAACGGCGGCAGTTAGCTGTTCTCCCGGGAAATTCGGGGTGGGGGAGTATACCCCCTATTTCTAGCTGCAAAATATTGATTCGACAGGGTTTATCGGAAGGACACCCGCGCAAAATATAGATTCTAAAGGAGTTTCCCGCAGAATATAGATTCGAAAGGAGTTGCAGGTGTTGATGAGCTTTTAGTCACTGAGTAGTCAGCAGTGGGCTTTTTGGCAGCTTCTTGATATCCCCCTCTCTTAGGATAGCAAGTTGGAGGGGCTGTCGGTCCAAATTTGTTTAGGGCGCAAGTGTTTGATAGTACTGGATCTAGTGAGCTTTTCTGAACCACTGGGCTTGACAGCTTTTCGGATGGCTCGTCTAGTTCGCATGGGGTTCCTATTGAGCGATTCGCGACTCCGCGGGTTGTTATTGAGAAGATTAATGAGCCAAATTCTAAGCGAATGCTTTCGAGGCTTTACCCGGAATATCAGTTCTTGTGCTCGTTCGCTGAAGGCGACCCCGAAGCTCTTTTTTTTCGCGCAGTCTCGGATTCCAGGTCACCGTTTAGGAAGTTTCTAAGCACAGCGGACATTGAAGATTTTTACCAACGACAAATATTAGAGCCGCCGGTGACATATAGCGCGTCAAGCGCCGTGCAGGCAGCGACTGACGTTGCTGCGATTTGACCAGGGGATATCGAATTGTTAGTCAAGGTATCTAATGTTTGGGAGTTGTTTTCGCAGTTTAGTGTCTTAGCGTTGCCGATCTGGGATTTACGCGCAAAGGGCATTTTCCCCTTGATCAAGTTAAATTAGTTCGCACGACTTACTTCGCGCAACCCAAACTCCTGCGCAAAATCTTCGTGGTCCTGGCGTAAGTCGCGCATGAGGGATTGGAACTCGTGTAATCCGTGAAGCGAGTTGAGGTGGGGATCGTTTTCAAATGCGCGATAGTTAGGTAAGCCCGTCTCGGCGGCGCGTTTTAATTCCGCCATCGCCTTTTCCGGTTTGCTGCAGAGGGCGTAGACTCCGGCGGCGCAGTGCAGCGCGTGGTGCATGTGGAGGAGGCTGCGTTTGGCGGCGACGGATTCGTCGGCGAGTTGTTCGGCGCGGGCGAAGTCTCCCTCGTGCGCGAGGATTAATCCCTCAGTGCTGAGCAGTTGGGGTTCACCAGGGACCATCTGGCTGGCGCGGTGGAGTTGTTCGCGCGCCTGGGAGAGCCGGCCCATATATATAGATGGGAGGGCGGCCTGGACGTTGGCGTGGACGATGCCGGGCTCCAGCGTGAGGGCTTTTTGATTGAAGCGCTCGGCCTCCTCGTAATTTTTGTCGTAGACGGCGACGAAGGCGTGGCTGGCGTAGGCGAGAGCGAACTGCGGGTTGGCGAGTGTGGCTTCGTCGTTTTCGCGATAGGACTGCTCATGAAAGCCGGAGTGAAAGAGGACGCCGCCGAGGAGGCTGCGGGCGAAAAAGCGGCTGGGGTTGATGGTGAGGGCGGCCGAAAGGGCGCGGAAGGCGGGGCGGACTTGAAAGCCGCGGCTCGGCGACCAGAGGATCATGCCGCGGGCGCAGAAGGCATTGCAGTTGAGCGGATCTAAATCAAGCGTGCGGGTGACGGCTTGCTCAGCGCGGGCGAACCATTTGGGATCGGGATCGAGGTGCTGGCCGACCTGGCAGGAGATGTGGGCGAGCATGCCCCAGGCGTCGGCGAATTTTGGGTCGAGCTCGACGGCGCGCTCCAGCATTTCAATCGCGGCCAGCAGATCGATCTTGCTGAAGCAGAAGGAGCGGTCGACGGCGCGGAGGTAGAGTTCAAAGGCCAGCGGGTGGCGGGCGGCGGGCGGCGGCGAGTCGTCATGCATTGTCTTTGCGCGCTGTGCGGGAGCGAGGGAGTCGAAAACGGAGTCGGCGAGGCGGTCTTGCAGGTTGAAGAGATCACCCATGTCGCCGTCGATTTTTGCGGAGTGGAGGGCGCTGGCGTCGCGGACTTTCCAAACCTGCGCGAGGACGCGGACACGCGGACCCATTTTCTGGATGCTGCCTTCGGCGACGAGATCGACGTTGAGGTCTTTCGCGATCTGCGACCACTCGACTTGCTTGCCGGCATATTTGACGACGAGATTGATGGGGCGGACGACGAGCGATGGTGCAGAGGCGAGGCGGTTGGCGACGGCGTCGGCGAGGGCGACGGAGAGGAAGCTGTCGTCGGGCGAGCTGGCCTGGAAGTGAAACGGAACTACGGCGATGGAGCGGCGGCCGTCCGATGGCGGGAGCGAAATGGAGTGGGAGGGATGCGCGAGGGCCTTGAAGGCAGCGGCGATTTCGGCGGCGTGAGCGGGGCGGGAGGCGGGATATTTTTCCAGGCACGACTCGATGACGCGATCGAAAGCGGCGGGGAGTGTGGGCTGGAGTGAGCTGGGCGCCGCGGGATCTTGCGTGGCGATGGCGTGCATGACGGCGAGGGCGCTGGCTCCGTTGAAGGGGAGGCGGCCGGTTGCGGCTTCGTAGAGAACGGTGCCGAGGGAGAAGATGTCGGAGCGGCGGTCGAGGGCTTCGCCGCGTGTCTGCTCGGGGGACATGTAGGCGACGGTGCCGACGATCATGCCGGGGGTAGTGAGTGGCTCATCGAGTGCGCCGGGAGCGGCAGCGGTGTCGTTGTTGATTCCGGCGGCGTGCGAGTGCGCCATTTTCGCGAGGCCGAAGTCGAGGATTTTTGCATGGCCGCGGTCGGTGAGGAAGATGTTGGCGGGCTTGATGTCGCGATGGACGATGCCGGTGGCGTGGGCGGCGTGGAGCGCGTCGGCGAGTTCGCGACCGAGGGAGAAGAGCGGCTCGGGCTGCAGCGGTTCGACGGCGATTTTATCTTTCAGCGTGATGCCCTGCAGAAATTCCATGGCGATGAAAGCCTGGCCGCGGTCCTCGCCGATGTCGTGAATGGTGCAGATGTTGGGATGATTCAACGCGGAGGCGGCCTGGGCTTCGCGTTCAAAGCGCGTCAGAGTCGCGGGGCTGCTGGCCACATCGGGCGGCAGAAATTTCAGCGCAACGAAGCGATGCAGGCGCGTGTCTTCGGCCTTGTAAACGACACCCATGCCACCGGCGCCAAGTTTTTCAAGGATCCGATAGTGAAGAATTTTCTGGCCGACGAGGGAATCTGTAACAGGCATCTATCGGACATGCTAGGGGGCGCTCGGGTTCAAGTCAACGCGGGCTGCGACCCTCATTTTTGCCGGGTGTGGCGGGGCGCGGCCTTGCGCCTGGAGGTTTTAGGCGTGCGGCGGGCGGCTTCTGACTGCACATGGTGTGCGTTGAGGATGGCGCCGACTAATCCGGGGAAGCGTTTCTGCAGCTCGGCGCAGCGGGAGGTGTTGCGCATCTCGACGCCATGCCGTTCGCCGCGGATGAGGCCGGCTTCGCGCAGCGCCTTGAAGTGCAGCGACAGCGTCGACTTCGGAATGGGCTTCTTGTTGACGCGCAGGAACTCCGAGCAGTTCTGCGAACACTCCGAGGCGACGATGTCGGCATAGATCGAGGCGCGCACGGGATCAGACAACGCGTGAAGAATGCCCTCGACGGTGACGTCTTCCATGGATGGATGAAACAGGGGGCGCATACAAGTTCGATTCTACGCCGCGCTGTGGAAAAAGTTCAATAGTTCACAAATTCCGAACTATGGAATGAATCTGCCTGAATCCAGACGCCGGTGGGGGCCATCTCATGGGTGCAATCAGAACGGCGAGACGAAGCTGCGCAGGCAATCGGGATACTCAAAACCCACCGGAAGCCCACAGTTCTCCACCGAAAATCAATTGAGAAGAGGAAACAGACATGAGCAAGCTCAAAGGTAAAGTGGCAGTGGTGACGGGCGCTTCCAAAGGCATTGGTGCCGGTATCGCGAAGGCGTTGGCCGCGGAAGGTGCGTCGGTGGTGGTCAATTATGCGTCGAGCAAAGCGGGCGCGGACACTGTGGTCGCGGCGATCACCAAGGCCGGCGGTAAGGCTGTCGCGGTCGGTGGAGATGTTTCCAAAGCTGGAGAGGTGCAGGGAATTATCGACGCGGCCATCAAAAATTATGGCAAGCTCGACATCCTGGTAAATAATTCGGGCGTGTATGAGTTTGCGCCCGTCGAAGGAATTACCGAGGAGTCATTTCACAAGATGTTCAACGTGAATGTGCTCGGCGCTTTGCTGGTGACCCAGGCCGCGGTCAAGCATCTGGGCGAGGGGGCGAGCATTATTAACATCGGCTCGGCGATTACCCGAGGCAAGCCGGCGGGGACAGCGGTTTACACGGCGACGAAGGGCGCGGTTGACACGATCACGTCAGTGTTCGCAAAGGAGTTTGGCGCGCGCAAGATCCGCGTGAACTCGATTAACCCGGGGCTGGTGGAGACGGAAGGCACGCAAAAGCAGGGCGTACTTGGCAGCGAGTTTGAAAAGACTCTGGTGCAGCAGACGCCGCTCGGACGCGTCGGGCATACGAACGACATTGCCAAGGTGGCGGTATTTCTGGCATCGGATGAATCGGGCTGGATGACGGGTGAACTGCTGCCGGTAAGCGGCGGACTGTGAGGTTGCGATGTTGCTCGGAACACTTGCAGCAGCTGGTTGGTTTGTAGCGATGGCACTTCCATTGGGAGGTGCCGGCTACTTGCATGCCGCATGGTTGGCGGTGCGCCGCGGCATGCGGGAGAGCAATATCCGGTTCACGCCCGCTCTACGGACGCGGCGGGCGTGGCCGCAAAGGGTGGGAACGTCCGGCTTCATTCTTTAGATTGGCACGACTGGACTACGGGTAGCTCAGGCCGAAACCGAATGCGAAGAGCGGCTTTGCCGAATCATGCGGCAGGTCGCTCTTTTGTTTTTCCACGGCTTCAGCTGAGGATGGCAGCTCAAACGGCAGACGACCCTGCGGAGCCGTCTTACCCGTGATGAGACCGAGCAAGGCGTTGTCTGAGATTCCGAAGTCGCCGAGCAGAGCGGTTGCGTGCGGGGCGACATTCGTGAGGATGAGCGGGCGTTCAAGCGTAGTGACAAATATGGTGGGGACCAGCGTGCTGGCTTTGAGAAATTGCGCGTAGGCTGGGTCTTCGGCAGTGAAAAAGAGACGCCCCTCGTGCTGCTGGCGGCCAAAGAAATATCCCGGATGCTGGCTCTGATACGCGGCCGGCGCGCGGATGATGGCGAGATCGGCCTGCGCGGGGTCAGTGACGACGGTGAATCCGGCGGCCTGGGCGGGTGCGGCTTCGATGCCGAATAAAAAGACTTTCGTTCCGCCAGCAGTGACGGGTAGCAGCGGCTTTGCGGTTGACGGCGCGGTCTTGTTCTGCAGCAGGACGACGGCGCGAGCCTGGGCGGCCTCACCTGCAGCGACAAATTCCGGCCGGGCGACGGTTTTGGCTGCGAGCGATTCATCGACATAGGGCTGCTCAAAAAGTCCGAGCTGAAATTTCTGCAGCAGGATGCGGGCGGCAGTTTCCCGCACGCGCTCCTCTTTGATCAGGCCGTTGTGGACAGCCTCGACGATGATTTGCGATTCGTCGACGCCGCCGATCTGGTCGACGCCGGCGTTGATGGCTTTGGCGAAGCGCTGCAGCTTGGTCGCGTCTTCCATGCCCCAGGGCATGCCGATATCTGCCACGGTGATTTCAGAGTCCGGCGGGACGCCATCGCGACAGCGTTGGGTGCAGTCGGAGGTGATCAACCAGTCGCTGAGGATAACTCCCTTGAAGCCATATGTGCCGCGAAGTAAGTTAGTAAGAAGCTGGGAATTAAATCCAGCGCCAACCTGTTCGAGCGGCTTGCCGTGGATAGTAACTCCCTGGAGAATGGAGTAAGTCGGCATCACCGACGCTACATTGGCCTTGAATGCTCCGGTAAATGGGACAAGGTGCTGGTCGAAGTTATGGCCGGGAAAAGTTGCGTAACGGCCGTAGTAGTTATGCGCGTCCCAGCCGTCTTTCGCGGCGCCGTATCCGGCCCAATGCTTGACGACGGCGATAACGCTGCCGCGGTTGAGTCCGGTATCTCCGTTTTGCACGCCGGTAACATAGGCGCCGACCATGCGACTCGCGATGCTAGCGTCTTCACCAAAAGTCCCGTTGGCTCGGGCCCAACGCGGCTCGGTAGCGAGGTCCGCCTGTGGGGCGAGTGATTCGCGGATGCCGACGGCGAGGTATTCCTGGCGAACGACGTCGCCGAATTGGCGGGTGAGAGAGGGGTCATTGATGGCAGCAAAGCCGAGCGGCTCCGGCCAGCTGGAGAAAGCGTGATCGGCGCTGCTGGCTCCGACAACCTGCTGGAAGTGATGGCGCGGATCGGAAGAAACGGTAACGGGGATGCCCCAGCGCAAGGATTCGGCGAGAGCCTGGACCGCGTTGTTTTGATGGGCGAAGGCCTCGGGCGCGGCGCTCAATCTGGTGATGAAGGTGTTGACGTGTTTGGTTTCCATCAGCCGGCGGACGGCGTCAAGGTTGTATTCGCTGCCGGTGCCGAGCGCGGCCATGGGTCCGAAGCTGACGAGCGTGCCGTGGACCATGAGGCCGGCGAGTTCTTCCAGGCTCATGCGCTGGACGAGGTCGGCGGTGCGCGCTTCCGGAGTGAGGCGCCAGTCTTCATACGGATCAAGCTTGCCATTGCGATCGAGGTCCTTAAATTCGAGACCGTCGACCGTGAGCAGCGGAACCGTGCGATGACCGAGTTCGACTTGTGTGGGCATGGCGGAAGTTTGCGCGCGGGTGATGGGGGCGCAGCGGAGTGCAATAACTGTGGTGGACAAAGCGACTGCTGCGAATAAGTAGATGCGTAAGTTCATAGGAGCGCCGGCTTGGATTCCCGCGAATTTATAACTTCGCGGAAAGCGGATTCATCATAAGCGCATAAGTACGATTTTGTCCCGGGGAATTAGATACGGCGCAAATGTTGCAGGGTAAGGATGCGGCGGGTTGCAAATCCGAGGCGCTGGTAGAGCGCGATGGCGCGGTGATTCGAGGCGACGACGTGGAGAAAGGTGCCGAGGTGCGCGGCGGCATGTTCGAAGAGGACGCGGGCGATGAGGCGGCTGGCGAGTCCCTGGCCGGTATGGCCGGGAAGAGTGACGACGGCGCTGAGCTCGCGATGGCCGGGAATGGCGAGGCGGTTACCAGCCATCGCGATGAGTTGCGAGCGGTCCAGGTTGAAGATGCCGAAGTAGTCCCCCATGAGATACGTGCGCGGGCGGAAAAATCCGGGGAAGGCCGCATCGGTCAAGGCGACCATGGCCGGCGCGTCTTTGGCGTTGATTTTTTCGATGTGCGGCTCGGCAGAAAAAGCGGCGCGACTGAGACCCGACGCGGTCGGCCGATACACCATTTGCAGGCAGGGGAGCGGCTCGAGCACTTGCAGGCCGGCCGCCGGGGGCAAAGTTTCAGCAGCCACCCAGATGAACTCATCCGGCGCGAGCAGCTCAACAAGCTCCGCCAACGCCGCGGTGGTGTTGGCGGCTAACCCGGCAACCGGAACAACGTCGGCCGGATAGCGAAGAGCCTTCGCGGCATGCACGTCGGCGGCAGCGACGGCCAGGTGCGCGTGCTCAGTATTCAGCGCGTGCCAGATGGGATTGTCGAGCGGATCCGTCATTTTGATTTGGCAGCAACGAGTTGCCGGCGACTACTTTTTCGCGTCCTTGTCTTTGTTGGCCTTGAAGCGCCGCGCCGCTTCGTTCACCTTTTGCCGCGCGTAGGCAGCGTCATGCCAGCCCTTCACCTCAACCCGCTTGCCTTCAAGGTCCTTATAGATCGCGAAAAAATGCGTGATCTCGCGCAGCATATGCGGGTAAATTTCCGAGTAATTCCAGACATCTTTGTAGCGCGGATTATTTTGCCCGACGGCGAGAATCTTTTCGTCAGGCACGCCCTGGTCGAGCATCTCCATCATGCCGATTGGCCGAACCGTCATCACGCAGCCAGGAAAGCTCGGCTCGTCCACCAGCACCAGGACATCCTGCGGATCGCCATCTTCCGCCAGCGTCGATGGAAAAAATCCGTAGTCGCCGGGATAGTGGACGGGCGAATAAAGATTCCGGTCCAGCCGGAAAACATGCAGCTTTTTGTCGTACTCATATTTATTGATGCCGCCCTGTGGAATTTCAATGACGGCGTTGCAGGATTCAGGAGAATTTTCGCCAATGGGGAGTTCGAGGTAGTTAGTCATAGATGGGAGCGGGAGAAAACTGCCGCACCGCTTATAATCAGGCACGATGACGGCACATGTCTACGTTACGTTGAAGCGCACCGTGCTTGACCCGCAGGGGCAGACCATTCACGGAGCATTGAAGAAGCTGCACTACGCCGGAGTTGAGGACGTGCGACAGGGGAAATATTTTCAACTGCAGCTGGCCGCGGGACTGGGCGAGGCCGAGGCGCGCACGGAAGTGGAGCGCATCGCGCGGGAAGTGCTGACGAACCCGGTCATCGAAGAATTCACGTACAAGATCGAGAGCTAGGTTGCGCGCGCTCCGCGTCGTCCTCGGATTTCTTGCCGGCTACGGGATCTCGGCGGTGTCGTCGATTTTGTTTTTCCTCGCGACCAAGCGCGATCCGCATGCCTTGCAACCAATTTGGTTTATGGCGCTGACGGCGGTGGTTGGAATCGCGTTCGCGCTGCTGGGGGGATTTGTTGCCGCTCGCATCGCTGGATTTCGTGTTGGGCAGTCGGTGGGGATTGCGATTGTTGTGGTCGCCTTTCTGTCGATGATTTTCGACGCGAAAGGTGCGCACTGGTCGCAGGTTGTCGCCATGGTGCTGATGGCGCCGGCGGCGGCTTTGGGCGCGGCACGGGGAGAGCCCCGGCGATACGCGCGCATTCGGAATTGACTGGCGCGGCCATACAATAGTCAGATGTGTGGCATCGTTGGCTACGTCGGGCCCAAGCCCGTGGTCCAGGTAATTATCGAAGGGCTGCGGCGGCTGGAATATCGCGGCTATGATTCGGCGGGCATCGCGGTCGGCGGCAACGGGCACGGTCTGGAGCTGCGGCGGGCGTCGGGCAAATTGCGCAATCTGGAAAAAGTTCTGGCCGAGGATCCGGTTGACGGGACGTACGGGATTGGGCACACGCGGTGGGCGACGCATGGGCGGCCGACGGAGGAGAACGCGCATCCGCATCGGGATTGTTCAGGGCGGATTGTTGTCGTCCACAACGGGATTGTGGAGAACTATCTTGCGCTGAAGCGGCGGCTGACTGAGGAAGGCCACAAATTTGTAACTGAGACTGACACAGAAATTATTGCTCACCTGATTGAGAGTGAGGTGAACAGTGCACGGAAGTCCGGCGGCAGTGTGCTGCTTGAAGATGCAGTCCGCAGAGCTGTAAAGCAGCTGACTGGCGCGTTCGCGATTGGCGTTCTGTCGGCGGACGATCCGGAGAAAATTGTCGCGGCGCGGATGGGGCCGCCTGCAATTGTCGGCCTCGGCGATGGCGAATACTTCATGGCCAGCGATGTCCCGGGAGTTTTGCAGCACACGCGCGACCTCTATTTTCTGGCTGACGGCGACATGGCCATCATTACCCGCGACGGCGTGGAGCTGACGGATTTTGAGGGCAAGGCGATACGCCGTCAGATCCAGCACATCAGCTGGGACCCCATCCAGGCAGAGAAGGGCGGCTACAAGCACTTCATGCTGAAGGAGATTAACGAGCAGCCGCGCGCGATTCGCGACACCACGCTGGGGCGAATCTCGCTCGACACCGGGACTGTTTTTCTGAACGAGATGAATATCTCGGACGACGATTTTCGCAATGCGACGCGCATCAACATCGCCGCCTGCGGAACCAGCTGGCACGCAGGCCTCGCGGGCAAGTACATGATTGAGCGGCTGGCGCGGCTGCCGGTCGAGGTCGATTATGCGAGTGAGTACCGGTATCGCGATCCGATTGCCGATCCGCGGGCGCTGGGGCTGCTAATCACGCAGTCGGGCGAGACGGCCGACACGATTGCGGCGCAGCGCGAAATGGTAGCCAAAGGCTCGAAAACGTTGGCGATTTGTAACGTTGTCGGCAGCATGATTTCGCGGGAAGCCAACGGCACGATCACGACCAACGCAGGCCCGGAGATCGGGGTGGCGTCGACGAAAGCATTTACCGCGCAGCTGACCGCGCTGGTACTGCTCGCACTATTCCTGGCGCAGAAGCGCGACAAAATTTCCGCAGCGGACAGCCTGAAGCTGGTCGACGAGCTCAGCAAGATTCCTTCCAAGGTGGAGGATACGCTGCGCGCACGCGCCGACGAGTGTGAGCAATTGTCCAAACACTATTACAATTCGCGCGACTTTCTCTACCTTGGTCGCGGCATTCACTACCCCATGGCACTGGAGGGCGCGCTCAAGCTCAAGGAAATTTCCTACATTCACGCCGAAGGCTACCCGGCGGGGGAGATGAAACACGGGCCCAACGCGCTGATCGATGAGAATCTGCCGGTGGTCGTGCTGGCAACGCGCGATGAAAACGACGCTGACAGCGTCCTGCGATATGAGAAGACGCTGTCGAACATTCAGGAAGTGGCGGCGCGGTCGGGGCGGGTGATTGCGATCGCGAACGAGGGCGATGACGAGATTGCGAACCTGGTGGAGCATACGATCTGGGTGCCGACGGCTCCGGAGATGCTGCTGCCGATGATCGAGGTAGTGCCGCTGCAGCTGCTGGCGTATTACATTGCGGTGCGACGCGGCTGCGACGTCGACCAGCCGCGAAATCTGGCGAAGAGCGTGACGGTAGAGTAAGGCTGACACAGAGGAGCAAACCATAGCAGCCGGCAAAGGGCGGACGATTGCGACCTGGACGTTGCGGGTGGTCCTCGGCCTCATCTTTCTGTATGTCGGCGCGACCAAACTTACGGAAACCGGCAACACGGTGGAGAATTTCGCCGCGATCGGCTGGGGCCAGTGGTTCCGCTACTTTACCGGCGCGCTGGACATCGCGGGGGTCGTATTGTGAGTTGCGCCGCGACGGACTTTCTAACGGCGCTGTCGTGCTTGCGTTCTCCGTGGGGCTGGGGACCTTGATTGCTGTAACCGTTCTGCGAGGAAATCCGGAGTGGGGTGCGCCGGTGATGGTGATCGTGCCGCTCTGCATGACGCTAGCTGCCATCGCGCCGGCATGGCTGACGCGGCCCCGGCCTTATAAGTCGTCACTAACTAGACGATTTCGTCACTTATAACTGCAAACTTAGTCAGCGGAGCAATCCCGAAAGCCGTTGTTATCGCCACGTCAGCGGCGTCGCGGCCGACCGCCATCAAAGTCCGGCCAATGCGCGGCGTGTTGTAGCGCGCGTCGAAGGCCCACCAGCGGCCATCGATCCAGGCTTCGAACCACGCGCTGAAATCCATCGGGCTGGGAGAGACGGGGAGGCGGATGTCGCCGAGGTATCCCGTGGCGTAGCGCGCGGGGATGTTGAGGCAGCGACAGAATGTGAGCGCGAGATGCTGAAAATCGCGGCAGACGCCGGTGCGTTCGGTGAGCGCTTCCTTCGCTGTCTTCGTGGGACGCGAAGAGCCGTAGCCGAATTGCAGCTTCCATTGCACCCAGTCGCAGATTGCCTGAACGCGGGCGGCGGCGCCGGTGATGTGGCCGAAGAGTTCGTCGGCGAAGGGCTGCAGCTGGTCGACCTCGCAGTAGCGGCTGGCGAGTAAAAAAGTTAGCGTGTCGGAGGGGAGCTGGTCCACGGGGCGCTGCGGGGCGTCGGCGGGCGGCATGATCTCGGGCTCCTCCGTCGTCTCGAGCTGGAAGTCGTTCCACAGGCGGATGCGGCCGGCGGGTGCGAGGAAGCGCGTGCAGAGATTGCCGAAGCCGTCGTAGTACGTGTCGACGTGGACATTTTGCGGGCGCGAGCTGCCGATGGGCTGGTCGCCGGGGCCGAGGTATTCGACGCGCAGCATGTCGGGTGTGCGGGCGTCGGCGGCGCGGCTGGGGTGCAGATTGAGCAGCGACACCATGGGGACGGCGCGGGGTAAGTTGTACTCGAGGTCGTAGCCTAGGCGCAGGAGCATGTTGCTAGGATGCTGGATTTTTACGGATTTGCAACATCGGATTGTGGGAAATATGCGTGAGCCGGGAGTTTTTCGCTAGCGGCTTGCGGCCAGCTTCACTTCATTCAGGCATCGGCGAGCCGCATCGCTGTCCGCTGCGAGAAGGTTTTTGGTCACGCGCTCGAGCTTTGGCGGATCGAAGCGGATGTCGTCTGCGCCAGCGCTATTACAAACGAACTGTTGCTTCTCCGCCGATAAGGTTTCTAAACCCTTCAGCAGCGTCGCCGGCTGGTGATCAAGCATCTGGGCGTAAAAATTGCCGATGTCATCTACGACATCTTTGCGCGATTCTGCCGCCTGGAGCAAGGGAGCGAGTAAGCCTTCATCACCGCGTTCATATAGATTGGTCAAATATTCCAGCAGACGGCTGTTGCAAACATCGTCTTCGGGAGAATTCTTTGGTCGCGAGAGGCAGGTTCCGAACAGTTCTACCAGGTAGTTGCGGTTACGGTCTGGCTCAACATGAAAAACCGCCAGGGAATAGGCGATGTCGCGGGCGGCTGTTCCGGAAGCAGTCGGCTGTTCTTCCAAATAGCGACGCATAAGCGCGGTTGGCACTTCGGAGTGAGATTCCGATGTGATGATGCCTGGGTCGCAGTGGTAACAGTCCGAAGATAGATATGTTTGCCACATACTTGTAGGCGCAATAGTGCCTGCTTCAACCTCAAACCACGAAGGTGGGTGAGCGATGCCGACGTCCCAGTAGCCCGGCAAAGCCAAGCCGGGAGCGAGGTCCGAGAAGCTCACGGCGTATTGATCGCAGGAAATGTTCACAGAAATATCTTGCCGCTTGCGAGTGTTTTCATCTGCATACAAAGTCTCGATGATGGGCGGGACGTCGAAGCCAAGCTCTGTGCGATGCGCCTTAAACTTGCGCTGACCTACCACAAATTCGATGCGAAGCTCGGTGCATGCGAGCTTTTTGCCATCGACTGAAAATGTCAGAATCGTGGAATGGCTTTGATAATGCGGCTGGGCCGTTGCTGTGGCGATAAGCAACAGTAGCGGCGCAATCTTGATGGAGGCCCTCTTCACAGAAAAAGATTACGCCTTGGCGCCGCTAAGTTCCAGAGTTCTCGATTTCGGTTTCGGTGGCCTTGCGGGGGCCGGTGACGGCTGGGACGTGGAGGCTTTGGCCTACTGCGTCGAGTACGCCATTGAGGAAGTGGACGGACTCGGGGGCGGCGTAGCGTCTGGCGATTTCTATGGCTTCGTTGATGACGATCGGCCCCGGGGTGCGCGGGTAGCCGAGCATTTCTGCGATGGCCATGCGAAGCAGGTTGCGGTCG
>Ga0302324_100018820_pt1 | contig 13596 bp, 11 predicted proteins | sample Palsa_T0_1_FD_201949 | JGI IMG/M metagenome (GOLD analysis project Ga0302324, IMG submission 201949) | Peat permafrost microbial communities from Stordalen Mire near Abisko, Sweden - Palsa_T0_1 | ecosystem: Environmental > Terrestrial > Soil > Palsa > Peat permafrost | place: Sweden: Abisko...
GACGCCGAAATTGCAGGCCCGGCAGACGCGGCCGCGTACCACATCCCCCACTTGATGGGCCCGGAAGAACGACTCCCAGGCATCCGGGTGAAGCTGTTTCACGCCGAGCGAAAGCCGGCGGTTGGGGGCGTCGATATTCAGAATCACGGCCTGCACCAACTGCCCTTTCTTCACCACTTCGGAAGGATGCTTTACGCGTTTGGTCCAGGACAGATCCGAAATATGCACCAAGCCGTCGATGCCCTCTTCGATTTCAACGAACGCGCCGAAATCGGTGAGCTTGCGTACGCGGCCTTCCACCACTGAACCGATGGCATAACGGTCCGCGACAGTAGTCCAGGGGTCGGCTTCGAGCTGTTTGATGCCGAGCGAAACGCGGCGTTCGCGAGGTTTCACTTCAAGCACAACGGTCTCCACCTGGTCGCCTGCCTTCACCACTTTGGTGGGATGCTTCATGCGGCGGCTCCAGGTCATCTCGGAGATGTGGATCAAGCCTTCCACGCCGGGCTCGAGTTCGACGAATGCGCCGTAATCGGTGACGCTGACCACGCGGCCGATGGCCCGCGATCCCTTCGGATAGCGGTCCCCGATGGTTTCCCAGGGATCCGGTACCAGTTGCTTCAATCCGAGCGAGATACGTTCCTTTTCGCGGTCGAACTTGAGCACCTTGACGGTGATCTCATCGCCGGCATTCACCATTTCGGAAGGATGGTTGACGCGTCCGTAAGACATGTCGCTGACATGCAGCAGGCCGTCGATACCGCCCAGATCGATGAATGCGCCGTATTCGGTAAGGTTCTTGACCACTCCGGTTACCACGCCGCCTTCTTCGAGTACCTGCAGAGCGGCGCTCTTGCGAGAGAGCTGTTCTTCTTCCACCGCCATTTTCCGCGACACCACAACGTTGCCGCGGCGGCGGTTGAGTTTCACGATCTTTACCGGGATGTCTTGACCCAGGAAGCTATCCAGATTATGGATGGGGCGGAGGTCAATTTGAGAACCGGGCATGAAGGCAGGCACGCCCACATCCACCGAGAGACCGCCTTTGATGCGGCCGGTGACGCGGCCGGAGACAACCAGAGCATCGCGATGGGCCTTTTCGAGATTGTCCCAGCAGCGCAGGCGGCTGGCCTTTTCATGCGACAGCAGAATGTAACCTTCCGGTTGCACTCCTTGCCGGTCCACCATCACGTCGATCACATCGCCGGCTTGCACCGAGACGCTTCCGTCCGGTTGGCGGAACTGCTCGATCGGCACCAAGCCTTCGGATTTGTATCCGAAGTCCACGATGACGTCGGTATCGTGCAGTTTTACAACGCGGCCCTGCAGCAATTCGCCTTCATGCGGCGGAGCGAAATGACCATAGTCCTCAATGAGCTGCTCGTAGTCCGCTTCTTCAGCGGGCACGGGCAGTTCCAAGTTGCGCTCATCAGCTCTGCTGGCCATTGCCATAACTCCCGAGATCATGCTAACCGCGACGGCATGGAAGGGATACAAATCATTGATACATCAGTACTTCAGAACTATAGCCGAGCCGCGTGCGGAAGTCAACCGGACCAATTTTCTTGAAAGGCATCATTTTCAAGAACCTTTATCCACGTCCACAGATATCCGGGGTGCGGCACATTCCACCCGGGCAGGCAGGCATCCCGGCGTTTTTCGACTTGCCATGGGAATGGGCAGCGAAAGTGGAAAGCGCGGTGGCCAGGTGCGACTGCCCGCAATCGGGACAAGCAATCGCATCGCCATCACGGCGAACCAGCTTTTCGAATTTGCTTCCGCAATCTTCACAAACGTATTCAAAAATGGGCATTTTAGACCGGCTCCAGACCCGGGCAGCTTGCGTTTTATTTTAGCGCAGAGAGCAGGGCAGTGTCGGGGCTGGCTCAACTGTTGCTCCAAACAGACTGTGGTCAGAAGGGCCGTGCCTGGCAAAAATGGTGACAGGCACGAAATTTCGCGCTTGACCGGTCTCGCGGTTGTTGTACTTAAATCGGGGAATGAGTATCCTGTCACCACATTCTTTGTCCCACATTCTTAGTGAAACGCCTCGCATCTGGCCAGCATTCCGAGAATCGTCTCCATCCGGCGCTGCCGGGTCTCGGCTTTCTTGGCAGTTTGCAATCGATAAGAAATGGCGTAGCGGTTGGCCTTGTTCAGCGAATCGAAGAACGCCTTGGCTTTCGGATCTTTGCTCAGCGCGGCCAAAAAGTCCTCTGGAAAAGTAGCGTTGCGCGGAGAATCGTAGGCGGCATCCCAGCGGCCATCTTTCTTCGCCGCTTCGATTTCAGCCAGGCCCGGAGCCCGCATCCGACCGGCGCGCAGCAACCGTTCCGCGTGCCCGGTGTTGATTTTCGACCAGCCGCTCCTAGCCCGACGCCGCGTGAATTTCTGAAGCCAGGACAACGCATCGTGAGGTTTCTTCTGGCCATCGATCCAGCCAAAACAAAGCGCCTCGTCCAGCGCTTCCGCATAGGTGATGGATTGAGTTCCCGAGTCCTTCTTGAAAATACGGAGCCAGATGCCTTCGGATGCGTCACGCTGCGCGGTCAACCATTTTCGAAACTCCGCCGACGAATGGAAGCTGAGAATCATGCGCCGCCTGCCAGTTGCTCCAGCGCCCAGCGGGCGTGTTCAGCCACCATCTCATTGGGAAACTTCAACAGTTCCTCAAGTGGTTCGCGGAATTTCGCTTGCCCGCTGTTGCCCATCGCGATTGCGACGTTGCGCAGAAATCCCGCATGCTTGGCGCGCTGCACCGGGCTTCCCTGGAAAACCTGGCGGAATTCGTCTTCGCTCAAACGCCCGAGATCTTCCAGCGCCGGCGCGAAATGGCGCGGCTCAAAGGCAGGCTCAGCCGAGAAAGGCGCCTGACGATTCCAGGGGCACACATCCTGGCAGATGTCGCAACCAAAGATATGCCGGCCGATACCGGCTCGCATTTCTTCGGGCGCCGAACCGTGCAGTTCAATGGTGAAATAAGGGATGCAGCGCCGGGCATCCACCCGATAGCCTTCTTTGGGAATCGCCTGCGTGGGACAAGCATCGATGCAGCGCGTGCAAGTGCCGCAGCGATCCGGGGGCGGGGAATCCGGCTCCAGCTCCAGCGACGTAAGTATCTCACCCAGGAAGAACCACGACCCCATGTCCTGATTGATCAAACAGGTGTTCTTGCCGATCCAACCAAGTCCGGCCTCCCGCGCATAGGACCGCTCCAGCAGCGGCGCGGTGTCCACACAAATTTTCCATTGGTGGCCGGCGCCCAGTTTCTCCACCAGTTGCTCCAGACCCGAGCGGACCACTTGGTGGTAATCCTCACCCCAGCCGTAGCGGGAAATCCATCCGGAACCGGGATCGCCCGCTTCTGTGGATCGGGGCTGCGGGACGTTATATAACTTTCCGACCGAGATAATGGATTTCGCCGATGGCAGCAGCAACCGCGGATCGGTCCGGATTTTCGCGCGGTGATCCGTCAAATAGCCCATCGCCCCAGCCATCCCCAGCTCCACCCAATGGAGATACCGTCCAGAATCGGCAACCAGCGGCAAGGCGCGGGCGATCCCGGCCAGCTCAAAGCCACATTCCCGCGCCAACCGTTGCACATCGCCCGCCCGCACGCTACTATCATCACATAAGCCCAGCGTTTTCAATGGTGGCCGGGGAATTGTCCCACCCCGTTCAATGGGGGATATCCCCACCGAGCGAAGAAAAGGGGCAGTTTAACGCATTCGTGTAGCCTCCTTAATGAGCGGTGCCGTATACTCGGGTCAATGCACAAGCCCATTAAGTACGCCGAAAAAGTAGTAACGAAAGCGGCCGGCGCGGCCTGGGTTGTCTTCGATAAACTCAATCAAATCAAGCAGAATCCCTCCTTCACCCCCAAATGGTCGGAGAAGCCTCTGCTCAAGAGCTACGAGAAGCAGAAGCCGCCACTGGGCTGGCCCCGCGAGACCGATTCGCTGTGCCCCCGCTGTGTACCCGAAATCCGCCAGCAGATCGTGGATGGCAAGCTGCCCCACGAGATTCTGCTCAACGAAAAAGTGGGCGAAATCAAAGCCACCATCATCGAGCGCGATGGCAAGATCCTGATGGTGAAGGATTGCCCCAAGCACGGCCACTTCGAGGACGTGATGGCCATCGATACGGATTTCTTCAAGCATCTGGAGGAAGTTTTTCCGGGCCGCGACATCCGCGCGCACAATGACGAAAAGCTGCACAACCACGGCACCAGCACTATCAAACACGGCCGCGGCTCCGTGCTGACCATCGATCTGACCAACCGCTGCAACATGATGTGCGATCCGTGTTTCATGGACGCCAACCAGGTTGGTTTCGTGCACGAGTTGACTTGGCAAGACATCCAGACGCTGCTGGATAATGCGATCTCCATCAAGCCGCGCCGGCAGATGTCGGTGCAGTTCTCCGGCGGCGAGCCCACCATTTCGCCGTACTTCCTGGATGCGGTCCGCTATGCGCGCAAAGTTGGATACAACAGCGTGCAGGCGGCCACCAACGGCATTGAGTTCGCCAAGAGCAAGGAATTCTGCAAGCAGGCGGCCGAGGCCGGTCTTCGCTACGCCTATCTGCAGTTCGACGGAATCGGCAACGACGCCAATTCGCATCGCGCCGTCGGCAATCTCTTCGATGTCAAATTGAAGGCCATCGAGAACCTGTGGAGCTCCGGTGTCGACATCGTTCCGGTAATCACCATCATCAACGGCATTAACAATGAGCAAGTAGGCGCGGTGGTGCGGTTCGCGCTCGACAATCCGAAGAAGATCCCGTTCCTCAGCTTCCAGCCGGTTTCTTTCACCGGCCGCGACGAGGCGGTGACGGACGAACGCCGCCAGGCCCAGCGCTACACCCTGTCGCATCTGGCGCATGACGTGAAGGATCAAACCGGTATCGGCGAGCCGGTTCGCGACTGGTTTCCGATTTCGTTCATGAGCACTTTCTCCGACTTCGCCGACCTGGTTCACGGACCCGAGGCGGATTGGGGACAGATCAGTTGCGGATGCCATCCCAACTGCGGCATCGGCATGGCCGTGATGTGCGACAAGGAAACCAAGGAAGCAGTTCCGGTGACCGCGTTCCTGAATGCGGACCGCCTGGCCAAGGACATCGCACGAATTAACGACGCGGCGCGCGGCCGGTTCCTTTCGGTAGCGGGTGTGACGCTGGCGCTGCTGCGCAATTACAATCCGTTTAACGCGCCCACTCACTTCAAGCTCAGCGACATGATCGCAAAATTCGACAAGTGCTTCGGGATGTCGAAGAAGGCGCAAACCGGCGGTTACGGCAAGGTGACGGGCGACCGCACTTTGGAAGACATCGACAAGCGGCGCAAGGATCGCTGGAACTTCCTGTTTGTTGCGGGAATGTGGTTCCAGGACCTCTTTAATTACGATTTCCGCCGCACCGAGCAGTGCATCATCCCCTACGCCACCCAGGAAGGCGAAATTTCCTTCTGCGCTTACAATACGGGCGTGGGCTGGCGCAACATCATCGAGAAAATGCACATGACCGCCACTCTCACCAAGTGGTACGAAGAAAATGGCAAGCACGAAATCTTCGCCGGCGGCAAGCAGGTGGGGCTGCCCAGCATCGATCATTCGCTGGTGCTGCGTATTGAAGACGTCCAGCATGCCAAGCAGACCGATCTGGACAAGCTCGGAATCGCGAAAACCGCTCGGGAAGAAAAGAAGCGCGCGCGCGATCATAAGCTGCACGAACAGCAGGAGAACGAGCGAATGGCGAAGCTATACCGCCAGCATGTCCTGAAGGAAGAGCCCGGGCCTGAGCTCGTACAGTTGATGCCGATCGCCCCAGCGGCGAAACCGGCGCCCGCAGAATCCCGCGAAGAAGTAGGATCGTTCGGAGATTAAATCATCCGCCAGCCAGAGGAGAAGAAGCCGTCCGGGGCAACTCGGGCGGCTTTTTAATTGTTAGTGCGGGCCGACGTAGAACCGAACATCCTTCATGGGGAAGTGTTTTCGATTGAGTGTCCAGAGCGCCAGATCATGTCTACTGGCGGTTGCCGCTATCAGAGCGTCCCCAAGCTCAATAACATGACTTCGCTGAAAGAGTCGAAGGTAGTCGGCTGCTCGCCAGCCGATATCTTGTTCCACAGGCAAACAGATCATCGCTGAGAAGACAGTTTCTATTGCATCGCGCTCCCGATCGCGCATTCCGTGGAATACTTCAGCCACCGAGACTGGGGAACAAATCAGTGCCTCGGGTGAATCAACCAGCTCAACCCAACGCCGCAGGATCTCGGGATTACGCTGGCGGAGGACTTCGATAATGACATCGGAGTCCACCAGCACGCCGCTCATTTGAAGATTCGCTTCAAGCGATTGCCATTCCGGAGACTCCTGACATATGTTTCGGTGTCGGGAAGATCGGTTCTATCTTTCCAAATTCCGATGGCTGACAACAGCGCTTCTCTTCGTTTGGACTTGTTATTGAGATACTTCTCTCGAACGGCTTGCCGGACCAGCTCGGAAATCGTAGTTTTCGATTCCCTCGCTTGGATCTGCAGAACCTTCCAGACGTCTTCCTCCATGTAGAGCTGCGTGCGCTTCATGATGTATAGTATACATCATGGGTGGATTTGGGGGATGTTACGCACCCTGGCTTTCAGCCTATACGTTAAAATGAAACCTACGGCCATGCTATCCATTGTGATCCCGATTCACAACGAAGAGCCGTCTATTCTTCCGCTTTACGACCGGCTCACGGCAGTGTTAGAGCCGCTGCAAAAACAGTACGAAATCATCGTGGTGGATGACGCATCGAGCGACCGCAGCTTCGATCTTCTGGCCAACCTCGTCGAAACCGACCAGCGCCTGAAAGTGATCCGCTTGCGCCGCAATTTCGGACAGACCGCGGCGCTATCCGCTGGATTTGACGAGGCACAGGGCAACGTCATCGTTTCTCTGGATGGCGACCTGCAGCACGCCCCCGAAGATATTCCAGCGCTGCTGGCAAAGATCGACGAGGGCTACGATATTGCGAGCGGTTGGCGCAAGGATCGCGTGGACAATGCGCTGACGCGCAAAATTCCGTCGCGCATCGCGAATTGGCTGATGGCCAAAGCTTCCGGAATCGAGCTGCGGGATTTCGGCACAACGTTTAAAGCCTACCGGTCCGAAGTGCTCAAGGAAATAAATCTCTACGGCGAGCTCCATCGATTCATTCCCGCGCTGGCCAGCTTTTACGGCGCGCGTATCGCCGAGGTTCCCATTCGGAACACGCCCCGGTTGTCCGGCGGATCGCATTATGGATTGGGCCGGACCTTCAACGTGCTATTCGATATCTTGACTATCAAATTCCTGCTGAAGTACTTTACGCGCCCGATGCACTTCTTCGGAAGGTTGGGCCTGAGTGGATTTGCTCTCGGATCCCTAATCCTCGGAGCCCTAGGGATTCAAAAACTGCTGAATTGGGACCACGACATGCTGGCCGAACATGGACCGCTGATGGTCCTGGGAGGCCTGCTCCTGTTAGGTGGGCTGATGATGTTCAGCACCGGACTGCTAGGTGAAGTTCTAATGCGCACCTATTTTGAAAGCCAGGGCCGCCGAATTTATGCGGTCCGCGAAATCCGCTGCCGCAGAGAACCCGTAGCTCCCGCGTAGCTTGGCCTACAGCGCTCCGGCAAACTCGCTCCTGGCAATCTTCCGCAGCCAATAATTCTCAAATAACCCCTTCATCGCTTCCCCCATGCCGCCGTGTTCGAACACTACCGCCGTCCAGGTGGGACGCGTGATCACCGGATCCAGCAGCGCCACCAACCCGCACCGCCCATCGAACACCGCCAGCTTCATCGGCAACGCCTCAGCCTGCCCAATCTCCACGCCGGCCGCGGCGTAATCTTCCAGGCGCTGCCGGTGTGCGTCGTCCAATGTTCCGGATTCAATCAGCAGCTTGCATGTCACGCCCCGCAGCCGGGCCTGCTTCACCAATTGCTCGTCCAGCGGATCCACCGCGTGCGGCGGCCGCGAGAACTCCAGGTACTCCGCCCGCACATCGGAAAGCATCTTGCGATACTGCACGGCGGTTTGTTCGGTATCGCTGACGATGCGCAGATAATCCAGCGTGCCCCGTTCGGCGCGGCCTTCCGAATACGCGGCAGCCAGGTCACTCACCAGGCTGTCCGCCAGGCGGGTTTGATCGGTAAGCTCGCGCTGCAACATCTGCACGCGGCGCACCAGGTAACTGGGAACGGCCAGGCTGGGTTCCACGGCTGAAAACAGCTTGGTCTTCTCTTGCACCACTTGCGCAAAACCTTTTTCTACCAGGCTGTCCAGAACCTCGTAGATCTTTTGCCGCGGCACATGCGCGCGAGCCGCCAGCTCCAGCGCTTTGAAGCGGGGATGGCCGATTAGAACCAGGTAGGAACGGGCCTCGTAAGCATTCAGGCCCAGTTGCTGCAGTCTGCGCCAGAACCGCTGAAAATCGGTCTCTGGAAGATCCGTGGTCATGCTTCGGTTTCGAGCATACCAAATGGCCGAAGCGATTTGCTGTTAGAATCGCGAATAGACTCTCCAGTTATGCACGACTTACCTGTTACTCTCGGTGCTCTAAAGAAAAGCAGCTTCTCCGAACAGCGCCTGGCGGGGCGCAGCGTGAAAGACGAACTGCGCCAGAACCTCATCTGCAAGCTGCAGCGCGGTGACGATCTGTTTCCTGGCGTGGTCGGCTACGAAGAAACCGTCATCCCGCAGATTGTCAACGCGGTCTTGTCCAAGCACAATTTCATCCTGTTGGGCCTGCGTGGCCAAGCCAAGACCAAAATTATCCGGATGCTGACGGCGTTGTTGGATGAACACCTGCCCTACGTCGCCGGCTGCGAAATTCGCGACAATCCATACCACCCCATCTGCCGCCGCTGCCGCAACCTGGTGGCCGAACAGGGGGAGAACACCCCCATCGCCTGGCTGGATCGCGACGCGCGCTATGTGGAGAAACTGGCTACCCCCGACGTCACCATCGCGGACATGATCGGCGATATCGATCCCATCAAAGCCGCGCGTGGCGGCCACGATCTTTCGAGCGATCTTACCGTTCACTACGGCTTGATGCCCCGCGCCAACCGCGGCATCTTCGCCATCAACGAACTGCCCGACCTGGCCGGGAAAATTCAAGTGGGGCTGTTCAACATCATGCAGGAAGGCGACGTCCAGATTAAAGGCTATCCGGTGCGGCTTCCCTTGGACATCATGCTGGTGTTCACCGCCAATCCGGAAGACTACACCGCTCGTGGAAAAATCATCACGCCTTTGAAGGACCGCATCGGCAGCGAGATTCGCACACACTACCCCATCACTGTCGATCACGGCCTCTCCATCACCAGGCAGGAGTCTTGGACGGAGCGCAATTCGCCCGCTCGATTGGAAGTTCCCAACTACATTCGGGAAGTGGTGGAGCAACTGGCGTTCCTGGCGCGCGAAGACAAGAAGGTGGACAAGCGATCCGGCGTGTCGCAGCGGCTGCCGATCTCAGTGCTGGAGAATGTCGTCTCCAATGCCGAGCGGCGAGCTTTGCGGGCCGGCGAGCCGGTGGCTGTTCCACGCGTGCTGGATATCTACTCCGCATTGCCTTCCATCACCGGCAAGCTGGAGCTGGAGTATGAAGGCGAGTTGAAGGGCGGAGACAACGTCGCGCGCGAACTCATCCGGTCGGCCGTGGGAAAGGTCTACACCAGCCATTTCGACGGTGTGAATGTTTCCCAGATCGTGCAATGGTTTGAGATGGGCGGCTCGCTCAAGCTGGATGAAACTTTGGATTCCACGGCCATCGCGCAGCAGCTGGCGAATATCCAGGGGCTGATGGAAAAAACCGGAGCCCTGGGTCTGGGCCCGCGCGAGCCGGATGCCTTGCGCGCATCGGCCGCCGAATTCATTTTAGAAGGCCTCTACGCGCATCGCCGCATCAGCCGCAACGAAGAGATTGGTTTCTCCGCCGGTGAGCGCAAACGCGAAGCCGCGGCAGGGGAGCGCGAGGAAGGCAGAACGCGTCCACCACGCAGGCAGTTCAACTGAGGAAGTAGTTATGAAGTGGATCAGTTACTCCAAGTACACCGGTGACGACTTCGGGCTCAGCTCCGAAGACCTTCTGAAGGCGCTTTCCGATTTCTTCCTGCAGAGCGGCTTTCAAAACCAATACATGGGCTTCAGCGAGTGGAACCAGCACACGCTGGAAGATTTGAAGAACGCCATCCAGCGCGCGCTCGAACAGGGCGAGATGTTCGATCCTTCTCAGGCCGAGCGCATTCAGGAAGCGCTCGAAAACATGCCGCCGGAGCAGCTGGATCAAATGCTGGATCGCCTGGTCCAGAAACTGGTGGACGATGGTTACATCAGCACCGGCCAGCAGCAGCCCAACCAAGCCGGACAGGCGGGAGCAGGCGATGCAGATTCAAAGCTGAACGTCGAGATCACGGACAAATCCGTCGATTTTCTTGGATTCAAGACGCTCAAGGATCTGCTCGGGTCGCTCGGCAAGTCCAGTTTCGGGGCGCACGACACGCGCGACTTGTCCACCGGTGTTGAAACCAGCGGCGCGGCCAAACTTTACGAATTCGGCGATACCTTCAATCTGGATATCAGCCGGACGCTCTCTTCGGCCATCCAGCGGGAAGGCCTGAAGGTACCCATTCAACTGGAATATTCCGATCTCTACGTGCACCAATCGGAATATCAAAGTTCCTGCGCCACGGTGCTCATGCTGGATTGCAGCCACAGTATGATCCTCTACGGGGAGGATCGCTTCACGCCGGCAAAGAAAGTAGCGCTCGCATTGGCGCATCTGATCCGTACCCAGTATCCGGGCGACAGTTTGCGCTGCGTCCTGTTCCACGATTCCGCCGAGGAATTGCGCTTGTCCGATCTCGCTCGCGTCCAGGTTGGCCCGTACTACACCAACACACGGGACGGTCTTATCCTGGCACAGCGCTTGCTGAACCAGGAAAAGAAAGACATGAAGCAGATCATCATGATCACCGACGGTAAGCCTTCCGCGCTGACGCTGGAAGACGGGCGCATGTACCGTAACGCTTTTGGTCTGGATCCGCTGGTTATCAGCCGTACGCTCGAAGAAGTGAGCCGTTGCAAGAAGCAGGGCATCCTGATCAACACTTTCATGCTGGCGAGCGATTTCGGCCTGGTGAATTTCGTTCAGAAGGTGACCGAGCTATGCCGCGGCAAGGCCTACTTCACCACGCCCTACAATCTCGGCCAATATCTGCTGATGGATTACATGAACCGCAAAACCCGCACCGTGCATTGATCCCCGATTTAAGATCGAGCGTAGAACCAACGCCACTCGTGGTATCGCTCCCTTGCGGTCGCGGTTCGGTTACATTCAGGCCGAATAAAGGAACTTGGGATAGCGCGTTACCGGAAGAGCGGACCGCTTCACCGCTACGCAGTAGGTCTGCTCACCGCGTAGCGCGGTGTTGTATCCGTGTTCTTCCAAAAAGTTCCACATCGGCAGATTCATCGCCAGCTCCGCGATCGGCTCGGTAAACAAGCTCTCGATTTCAAAGCCCGCGGCTTCCAGCAATTGGCGGAGTTCAAACGCAGTGTACTCGCGCACGTGGGGAGTATCCGTAGGTGCGCCGGGCCGCGGGGTCTGATACTGGGAATAAAGTTGTGGGTTGTCGTATCCGTGCAATGCGCGCGCTACGCTGGTGAGGCTTGCGACATTAGGCGTGGTGACAATCAAGCGGCCGCCCTCTTCCAAAATCCGGCGTGACTCCAGCAGGCAATGCATGGGATCACGCAGCAGGTGCTCAATCATTTCGCATCCCAGCACAGTTTCGAAGTAGTGATCGGCGTAAGGAAACCGATCGCGCTCGGCGTCGAACAAGTCAATCCGGCACTCGAATGGTTCGCCTTGAACGCTGGCGGTCCCGCGCCGGGTTTCACCCAACGCCCCGTAATATCCGCCCCACACTTCCCGGTATCCGCGCCACCGCGCGAGCAGCGGAGTCAGTTGCAGATAGCAGCCCAGCTCGAGTATCCGGCCACTGCTTTTTGGCTCAGGCGTGAGAGCGAGCGTACGCGCCAGCCTTGGCAGATGTTTTGCGAAGTAGGCCCGTGCCTCTCCCTCCGGCAGATCCAACTGTTGCAGCTGCTCTCGGGCAGTAGCCAGATCCTGCGGCATTAGCGGGACCGGCATGGGACTGCCTTGAGCCACGCCCGATTCGTAGCGTCGGCTCAAGTACGTGTTCAAGCGCCTGAGCGCTCCGCGAATCGCCCGCAGATAAACCGGCACGGATCGAGCGTTGTTACTCAATTCGCCGATATTACCAGTTGCACGGCATTGCTGGTTTGTCCAGCGATGCTGATTACCAATGGTGATGCACTCGTCGCTCCGGCCGGAATCTTCAGATTGATTTGCGCAGTTCCCGGATAGAGCGGGGCTAAACCGGCAAACTGTACTTCGGCCGGCGCGCCACCGATAGTAGCCGACACCGGCAACGCTGCGGTAATCGTATCCCCGGACGCCGGCGCGGTTCCATCATCCACGGGAGCCGAGAGTGGGCCGATGCCTGTGAGGAACACCGAAATAACGCTACCGCCGGAAGCCGGGGCGGCCGGAGAATTGGCTGAGCCATCGTCGTCGATAGCGGCGGCCTGGCCTTGGGCGTTGGCAAACAATCCAGGAGCCGCGCGGAGCACGGTGATCGTAAAAGGCGGCGAGCTTAGGCCCCCGCTGCGCACCACCACTGTCGCATCGCCGGAGAGGACCTCGTAAGGAACCTGAGCATTGATCTGATTCGCGGAGACAAACAGAAGCGGCGCAACCACGCCGTTGATGCTGACGGAAGTATCCACGATGGATAAGGGCAGGGGAGCGGAACCTGCCTTCGAAGTGGCCGGTGCAAGATTGGATCCGAACAGCGAAACCAGCGATCCGGTAGAGATCGCATCCGCCGCATAGCTGGCCGCGTTCGTGACTGCGGCGAGGACGGGCGCAGTGGGCGCCAATTCCCCATAAACCGCGATGCCCTCCGTACCACCGGCGAATACTTTTCCATCCGCAATGGTGGGCAGTGAAAATTCAGTATTGCTGGGAAGCTGATCGCCGGTTTGCGCCTCACTGTCAAAGAGCTTGTTTAGATTGGAAGCATCGTAGGCGAGAAGTTTGCCGTCATCGTCACTTGTGACAATCCACACAATTCCGTTTTTAACTCCGTTGGACGAAATGCTCGGTGTCGCGCCGGGATAGCCGATCGTGTCCGCGGTTTGCACCCACGGCGAAGACGCCAAGGTTGCCCCACCGGTTTTGAAGGCCAGCATCGGGGATTGTTTGGGTCCAATGAAAATGGAGCCGTTGAAATAGGCGGCCATTCCGAATGTCTGGTGAGAGGCGAGAACCGGCAGGGACGCCAATGCGCTCGAATCGCTATCCACTTGCACACCGCCTAGCGCGTCGCGATCCAGCAGGTACATGCGCCCCTCTTTTCCGGATACGAAGAGAAGATGCGGATGCGCCGAGGTCCCGGCATCGTCCGGCAGCAAAAGCGCTCCGCTGGACCCCAAGTCCTGATCTGCGTCATCCAGGTCCACCCGGTTGAAGGGCGTG
>Ga0302324_100018821_pt1 | contig 13596 bp, 9 predicted proteins | sample Palsa_T0_1_FD_201949 | JGI IMG/M metagenome (GOLD analysis project Ga0302324, IMG submission 201949) | Peat permafrost microbial communities from Stordalen Mire near Abisko, Sweden - Palsa_T0_1 | ecosystem: Environmental > Terrestrial > Soil > Palsa > Peat permafrost | place: Sweden: Abisko...
CGGATGTCTTCGCACTCGAGGATGGCATCCACGCCGTAGGTGCCGAGGATGCCATCGCCGAGCTCAAACACGATGACATCGGGTTTGCCGGCGGCAAGCTCGGAGAGCATGGTGCGGGTGAGCGCCGGGCCGTTGGCGCGCGTCGTGGTGACGACGCCAAGATCGGTGAAGATGAGGGCTCGCCGGGCGCCGGCATCTTCCATCGCGAGGATATCGCGTCGCAGGGAAACTCCGGTCGCCTTGAAGGCATCGATGGTGAAGCCACGATGCCGCATGCGTGCCACGATCGCGCAGGCGGCTGCGGTTTTGCCGGCCTCCATGCAGGTACCGGCGATGGCGACCACCGGCACACCGCGCACATCGAGCGGCGCATTGAAATCGAGCGCGCGCGCGCCGACGCGCGCGGGCACCCCGATGCGCTCGCCGAGATAGGGAAAATGCAACGCGGCGCCAATGACGCGGCAGTCAAATGGTGTGCCTTTCTCCGGGTTGACCGAGTCGCACACGCCCAGCACGCCGCCGATATTGAGCATCTGAATCGTGTCGCCGGGCTGCACGCTCTCGGGGATGTGCCCCGAGTAGCCGAACAGCGCTTTGCGGTGGCCGAGCGCGCCCGCGATGATGTCGCCCTTGCCCACTTTCGCCATGCGCCCGCTCGTAAGCTCAAGGGTGTTGTAGGTGCTCTTGTTGTTCAGGATCTCGACGACCACGACGACGCCTTCCTCGGCCGGGATTTCCGGTGCGACCCGCAGCTCGTGCGAAAGACCGCAGGCCTGAGTCACCGAGGCAACTTTGTCGACAATGACGCGCAGCATGGCGATCAGGGTGCGACGGCGGTCGCCGCTTCGCCCGCGCGCCGATAAAACATGCCGGTCAGGGCTGCGATCTTGGAGAAGCCGAGCGCATCTGCCGCCGTCCACTCCCCAGCAGCCTCACCATAGACTCCCTTGGAGGCGCGCAGCAGCGAGAACGGTGACTCGACGCCTTCGACGAAGAGCGACCCGGGACGCAAAAGCACGCGTACCTCCCCGGTAACGCGCTCCTGTGAGGACAAAAGCAGCGCCTCGATGTCACGGCACACGGGGTCGAGGAGCTGCCCTTCGTGCACCAGATCGCCATAGGGCTGCGCGACCAGATCTTTGATGCGCTGCTGACGCGCCGTGAGTACGAGCTTCTCCAGCTCGCGATGCGCCACGAGCAGCACTTCGGCGGCGGGCGCTTCAAAAGCGACGCGCCCCTTGGTGCCAATGATGGTGTCGCCCAGATGGATGCCGCGGCCGATGCCGAACGCTGCCGCGAGTGCTTCGAGCTGCTCGATGATGCCGACCGCATCGGCTGCACGACCATCGAGCGCGCATGGCCGGCCGCGCTCAAATGAGAGCGTGTGACGTTCCGGCGCGCGCGGCTGCCGGAAGGCCTCACGCGTCAAGACCCAGGCCTCATCCGGAATGCTGCCGCCGGAGGTCAGGGTCTCCCGACCGCCGATGGTCACCCCCCAAAGACCCCGGTTCACCGAGTAGGCGGCGCCAAAGGGCGGCACTGGCAACGAGCGCGCCTGCAGGTAGATGAGCTCATCCTCGCGTTTGAAAGCCTGGTCGCGCACCGGCGCGAGCACCTCGAGATCCGGCGCGAGCGTGCGCAGCGCAACCTCGAAGCGCACCTGGTCATTGCCGGCGGCGGTGCAGCCGTGCGCGATCCGATGCGTGCCGAGCGTGCGCGCCATGTGCGCAATCGTCTGCGCCTGCATCACCCGCTCGGCACCGACGCACAGCGGATAAAGCTGGCCGCGGCGCGCGTTGCCCATGATGAGAAAGCGCAGTACCTGCTCGAAGTACTCGACACGCGCATCGACGAGATGATGCGCGCGCGCGCCGAGGGCGTAGGCGCGCTCCTCAAGAGTACGTGCCGCCACGGCGTCTATGCCGCCGGTGTTCACCGTCACGGTGATGACGTCGCGCTCGTAGCGCTCGCGGATCCACGGCACGAGAAACGACGTATCAAGACCGCCCGAGTAGGCGAGCAGGATCGGCTCGGCGCTTGAGTTCACGGCATTCGGCACGGCGCGCCCTTAGACCCCGAACGTCTCGCGCAAACGGGCGACGATGCTCGATTGCGCCCGCGCGCCGCTCGTCGCGATGAAGATCGTGTCGTCGCCGGAGAGCGTGCCAACGACTTCGGGCCACTGCGCCTTGTCAATCGCCACGGCAACGCTCTGTGCGGCGCCGGTCGACGTGCGTATGACCGTGAGGCAGGGTCCGGCGCGCTTGATCTGCTGCACGAACTGCGCAAGCGCGGTGAACTTGCCATTCGTGCGCACCACTTCGCGCGGCGGAAGCTCGTAGTGACCGCGCGCCTTTAGCACGCCGATCTCGCGCAGATCGCGGCTGATGGAGGACTGAGTTGCCGCATAGCCCGCCTTGCGCAGCAGGCGCACCAGATCCTGCTGGCGGCGCACGGCGCCGTCAGCAAGCAGACGCACGATGGCATCGCGACGTCCGGCCTGGTGGTGCTCTGTCAGGGTCATGTGCGTGTCTGCATAAAGTTGCAGGTATTCTGCATATTAATGCAGTGACGGTCAAGGCATGCCGTAGCGCTCTTTTCGCGACGCGCTCGTTATTTTTGAATCGTGTAGACGAGATCGGCGCCGCGTGCCTGGCCCGCCTCGGTCTTGATGGTCCAGTGATCAGAGAGGGTGTAGCGCAGCTTCACGGTATTCAGGCTCTGCGTGAGCGAGACGCCGTAGCTGATGTAGAGGCGTGGCGAGAGATAGCGGCCGAGCACCAGGGAAGTTTCGTTCGACAGATCCGATTCGAGGCCCACATCCTGGATGCCGACCTTCGAGCCAAGCTGCTGCGCGAGCATCGCGCCGCCCTGGGCAATCAGCTGCGCGGCAGCGCTGTTGTTGCGGTTCTGCACGCTCTCGAGCGAGCCACCGGCAAGCAGCAGCGAGAGGATCTGCGACTGCGTGAGCGAGGGGTCGGAGAAGTAGGAGATGCGCGGCTGGCGCAGCGTGCCGCGCACGTTGACCCCTGCGGTCACATCCGGGAATACCTTGACGGCGCGGATGTCGATGCCCGGGTCCTCGATGACGCCGCCATTGAAGATGAGGCGGCCGCGCTGGATGTCGAGCTGGCGGCCGTAGGCGGAGTACTTGCCATCCTCGACCGAGAGCTCGCCGGTGCCGGTGGTGACATTGTCGGGACCGCTATGCACGGCGATGCTGCCAATGAGCCGCCCCTTCAAGCCCGCGGTGTCGATGCTCACCTTGTCACCGAGTGCGAGCGTGACGTCGCTCGTTACTTCGAAACGCTCGTTCGGATCGGGCGGCGGCTTGCCGACGATCAGTTCATCGGAGGAGGTGCGCACCGCACCGGTAAGATCCGCCGGCACGATCTTCGCGTACGGCACTTTGATGTTGCCCGCAACGGCGATCTGCCGTCCCTTGATGGTGAAATCGAGAGTGGGGGAGGCATCAATCTGCGCTTCGGGAATATCCGCAACGCGCAGATCCGTGCCCTCCATGTGGAACTGCCCGTACGGCAGCGAGTCGCGCCAGGCGAGCGCGCCCCTGGCGCTCAAGGTTCCTTGACCGAGATGCGCGGAGCCTGAAAAGTCGAGCGCATTGTCATGCAGTTTCGCCTCGAGCTCGGTCTGGCGCAGCGCCAGATTCACCTGGAAGAAATCAAGCTCGGTGTTTGACAGCTTGATCCACCCTTCGAGCAGCGGCGTGCCGAGGGTGCCGCGGATCGCCAGATCTACGTCGAGCTCGCCGGCGGCGCGATCGATCTCCGGGAAATACAGCGTGACATAGCCGAGCTCGGCCGTATGCGCCCGCAGCTCACCCTCGAGCGGCATGTTCTGCCATTGCGGCGTGGTGCGCGCGGCGCTTGCATGGCCTTTGATGGTTCCGACCGAGCCCGCATCGAAACTGACCTCGCCGGCAATGGCGGTACGCCCTGCATTGACTGTGACGATGCCGGTGCCAAGCTGCACGAGTTCGACTTTGCCGGCCGGTGTGCGGTGGGAAAGCCGGGCATCGGCAAGATCCGCACGCAGGGTCCCCTGCAGGGGCTGGCCGCCACCGCCGGCGGCACTTGCCGTGACGCTCAGGCGTCCGCGGTATTCGATCGCCGGCGTCAGGCCCGCGGTCAGTGTGCTCATCGGCAGATCCTGCGCCTCAACAGCGCCCGTCCAGTGCGCCGGGGTCCAGTCCGCATCGAGGCACATCCGACCGGGCTGCCCCTGCACGCACAGCTTGTCCGTGCGCACATGGTCCATCGATCCGAGGAATGCAACCGGCGCTTCGAGCGCCAGGTGCAGCGATTCGCTGCCGTCAACATTGAGGGCGGTCACTTGTCCCTGCCAGGTGTCACGCGCCATGCCGCCCGCGGCCTGCAGCTTCACGGCAAGGCCGGGCGCCTTGGCCTCAAGGTGCAGCTGGTGACTCGAGGTCGTGCCATGTACGGTGAGGTCGAGTGTATTGAGCTTGCGTGCGCCAAAAACGAAGTTGCGCGCATGCAGGTCAACCTTGGTCGGGCCCGCCGCACCGGCATCGAACGCGGCCTCCGCATCGATGCTCTCGAGGCTCATGCCAGCATGATGGATGCCCTTGCCGTGCGCGCTCAGCGTGAGGGCTGGAATGTGGCGCGTGCCGCCGAGCGTGCCGTGCGCATGCAGCTCGCCGCGGCTCTCCGGGGCCAGCAGGCTCATGTCGGTGGCATCGATGGCGAATTTGAGCGCGAGCGTCTCACCGAAAGTGCCGTCGAGCGCAAGATTCGTCTGGCCAAGTCCGATGCGCACTGCGGAGAACTCCCACGCTTTGCGCCGCCGCGCAATGCCCCCGCCGCCGCGTGCCGCGAGGCCGCGCAGGCGCCCCGCAATGCCCTGCAGCTCGACACTGAAGTCATCGTCGCTCCTGAAACCCTGCCCCGCAGCGCGGAATGCGAAATTGAGCTCTCCCGGCAGATCGGCGCGTAGCGTGCGCGGATTGATGTCCACCGCATTGCCCGCCACCGACCAGCTCTGCACCGGCGCCCAGGCGACCTCGCCGGCGACGCTCGCCTCGCCCTCGAGGGCGTGCACGTCGGCTGTGCGCACCGTAAGGCGGTCTTTGCCGAGCTGTGCTTCGATCTTGACGGGCACGTCGACGAAGTTGCGCACCGTCACGAGGCCACTGCCGGCCAGATCGTAGGGCCAGACGCCGGAGATGACGTAGTTGCCTGTTGCGCTTTTGATTCCCGCATCGCCGATGAGCGGCCAGCGAAAATCGCGCCAGCTTCCCGACAGTGCCAGGCGCGGTCCGTGCTCGACGACGCTAATGCTGCCCACGCCTTCCACATGCGCGCCCGAGGCCTGATGCGTCAGCTCAATGCGCCGCGCTTTGAGCACGCGATCGGCATACGAGCCTTCAAATACCGCAGCGAACGCTCCGGCATTAAGGCCGGCGGGCGTGACGGTGCCGTGCGCGATGTAGCCCGTCGCATCGCCCGAGATCGCCAGGTCGCCGTGCATCACGCCGAGGGCGCCGCCGCCGCCCCAGGCGCGCAGATCAAACTCGGCAATCTTGGCGGTGCCCGCCCAGTTCCAGTGCGCATTCAGCTGCCGCGCCTCGCCCATAAAATCGGCACGGAACGGCGCCGTGAGGCCAACGGTGAGTGGCATGCGTTCAAGATTGCCGCCTGCGTTCACCGTAAAAATCCAAGGCGGCTGAGCGGCTGGCCGCAGCATTGCGCGCACGGTGCCGCTGATGGCGAGCGGCGTGCCGGCGGTCAGCTCGGTTTGCCCCCGCAGCGCCATGTCCTGCCACGCGAGAGTGCTATTGAGGATGCGGATCGTGTGGCGGTGCACATATCCGGCGGTGTCGATCTGCGTGCCCTCGATGCGCCGGCCACTCGCGAGCACCACGGTCACGGCGTCGGCATGCAACGCATCCGCGCGGATCACCAAGCCGCGCGGCAGAAAGTGCGGATCGCTGCTCGGCGGCTCTTCCGGGTGCGGCTTGATGTGGATGTAGGCGTTGTGCACCAAGGTCTGCGGCGAGTGAATGCTCTGCCACAGCAGCGCGCGCAGCTCAATGCGCGCACGCACATCATCGAAGAGCAGGTACACGCGCTCCTGGTCGATCTCGAGGCGACCGATACGTACACCGTCGACGAGCGTGCCGCTCACCTCGAAGAATCTCAGTCGCACGCTGCCGATGCGCCCGGGCAGGCGCGCAACGATGAACCGCAGACCGGTCTGCGTATACGCCGCGAAGTAGATCGCTCCCAGAGGCACGGCAAGCACGAATGCGGTGATGAGGGCGGCGATGAGTGCGACGCGGCGCGGCATGGGCTACAGCTTTGTCGCAAAGTCGATGTTGAGACGCGGGCCGGCGCCCGGACGATTTAGCGGCTGCGCAAGATCAACGCCCACCGTCAGCACCGGCAGTCGGTAGCGCATACCGAAGCCCGCCGCGTAGAGCAGCGAGTCGCCGAAACGGTCGAATGCGTTGCCGTAGTCAAAGAACACGGCGACGCCGAAGTTACGTGGCAGATCGCGCTCCACCTCCACGGTGCCGGTCAGAATGTCTTTGCCGCCGATGCGGATCGTTTGCGTCTCGGGCACGCCATTGGGGCCGATCACAGGCTGCCCCGTCGGACCCAGTATCGGGACGGTTTCTGTGGGCGAGAGCTCCTCGTAAGCGAAGCCGCGCACGCTGCGATCGCCGCCGGCGAAGAAGCGCATTGAGCCCGGCAGCTGGTTGAAGTGCGACACGACGGTTGCGCCGATCTCATCGCGCAGCAGCAAGTGCCACTTGGGCAGAAGATCGAAGCTGCGCTCCGCCTGCACGTGCAGCTGGATGAACTGCGAGTCGGCGCCAAACGCCGGCGCAGAGCCGCGCAGTTCCGCGGTGAACGTGCGCGTGAACAGATCTTCCCCCAGATAGCCCTTGGGAACGGTCGCCAACTCAATTCCCGGCACCAGCAGCTGATCGGTGAAGCGCTCGGCGACATCCTCGGTGATCGCGTGCACGGCATTCACGTAATACACGGTCTGCCAGCTGCCGCGCACCTGAGTGATGCTGGGTCCGATGGAGACGTCCTTGGTGGTGAGATCGCCCGGCGTTTGATTGTCGATCTTCAGTTCGAAGGTGAGCTTCTCCAGCGCCGGATCGCCGATCGGGATGATGTAGTCGGATTTGAGCTCCGTCTGCCGCGAGGCTTCCTGCAGATAGGTGTTGAAGCGATGGCCTTCCGAGTTGACGCGCCGGTCCTCCCACGCAACCGTCGCGCGCGGTCCGGTATCAGTGCCGTAGCCTGGGCCGACCGAATAACGATTGCGCTTGTTTGCCTTCGCCGTAATCTTGATAGGCACGGTGTGCGCCACGCGGTCCGGCTCGCCGGGCAGCACCTCGAGGGTTGCGAAGTACTGGCTGTCATCGAGAGCGAATTGCGTGCGCAAGAGCAGCGTCATGTCGAAGGGATCGCCTTTCTTGTAGCGCAGGTAGCGGCGCGCGAGCTTATTGTCGATCGTGTCCTGCTCGATGGTGGTCTCGCCGAAGTAGTAACGCAGGCCCGTCTCCAGCGCCAGCGTCACGCGCGCGGTGTGCGTCTCCGGATCCACGAGAAGCTCATTGGCCGTCATGCGTGCATCGAGGTAACCGTAGGTGGACGCCGTGCGCTGCAGGTCGCTCTTGATCTGCTCGTAGGCGGCGTGGCTCAGGCGCGAACCGACCGACAGCGGCAGATGTGCCGTGATGTGCCGAAAGAGCGGGTCATGCGCGCCGGGTCCGTTGACCGTGACATCGACGCTCGTCACGATGACGGCCTGCCCCGGATCGATCTGGATGTGCACGCGCCAGTTGTCGTGGCCGCGCTCTTCGAGGCTCGCCTGGACCTTAGGATCGTAGTAGCCGAAGGGTCGCAGTGCCGCCTGCACCTCACGATCGACACGGTTCAGCAGGCGCTCGAGCGTATCGCGGTCGACGTTGGGCCGCTTCCTGTAGCGCTCGAAGCTTAAGTACGTGAGTACGTTGCGCCGCAGCTCGTCATTGACTCCCTTGATGTCGACGTCGACGTCGGCCCAGGCGCGACCACAAAGCAGCAGGCAGCCGACGGCCATCGGCAGACGACTGCGCCGCAGCGCTCGCAGCAAGGGATTGTGCTCGCCCATCGAGCCCCGCGATCACAAAGGGGGAATTCTAGAGCCTCGCGCGCTGCGCCGCGTGCGCTTCTGCGCACGAGCTACCAGTCGCCTGCGTGCAGTTCAACCGCCGTCTCGCCACTGCAGGCTCCTGCCGCATCGAAGCGTCGCTCGATCATGCGTAAAGCGCCGCTGGCTTTGAGCTGCACGACCGTCGAGCAGCGCGTGCCGTACACCGGATGCAGCACGAAGGGCGCGGAGAGCGCGCGGCGCCATTCCGGCGGAACATCCGCTGGGTGGGCAGCATCGCGCGCCTCGCCGGGCTCGCGGTCATTCAGCATCGACAACAGCTCCTGCGGCTCAGCTGCGCCGGCGCCGCGCAGCCAGATCTCGAACCTCTGGCGCACGCGCGTTAACTTCGGCCACGCAGTGTCCAGCAGGCGATTGCTGAGTCCGTAGACGCCCGGTTGCAAAGCGCGGGCAAAGCCGGGCGCGCGATTTGAGGCATAGCAGAGCTCCTCGCCATCTCCAAGGAGCAGATTGAAGCCGGCATAGCTGGCTGCGCGCAATTTGAGATCATCGAGGAAATCGCGCGGCGGCACTTTTCCGCACAGATAGTCGGGGATTAGCCGGCCGCGCGACGGACCGAGCGCCGACGTCGGCGGCCACTCGCGAAAGTTGGTCACAATCCCAAAGCGGCGCTGCCGATCGAAGCCGAGCCACGTGCCGCCCGCGCTGAGATCGCGGCCCGCGAGAATCTCCGCGTCCGACCATTTGGCAAGCGGCGCCGCCGGGCGCTCATGCAGCTCATCGCGGTTGGCCGCGAGGATTAGCCGATAGCCCGGGTGAGCGTTCCAGGCAAGCACGAGAAGACACACGTGAGGCTCTGCGCGAAGATCAGCCGCGCGATTCTGCGAGCCAAGTGCTGATCAGGCGATAGGAGATCGAATGCGACGGCGGTAAGCTCGCCGCGCCCGCATTCAGCTCCGCGCGCGTGAACCAACGCGCATCTTCAAGCTCACCGCCCACGCAGATCGTCGCGCGCGGCTCGCAGCGCGCCCGAAAGCCAACCATGAGCGATGCCGGGAACGGCCACGGTTGGGAGGAGTGGTAGCGAATGTCGTGCACGGCGACGCCCGTCTCCTCGAACACCTCACGCACTACTGCATCTTCGAGGCTCTCGCCTGGTTCAACAAATCCCGCGATCGTCGAATAGCGGCCGGTTGGCCAGCCGGCCTGACGGCCAAGCAGCGCGCGCGCGCCGTCGCTCACCAGGACGATGATCGCAGGATCAAGACGCGGAAATACCTCTTGCGCACAATGGGCCGCCGAGCAGCGCAGTGTGTGACCGGCTCGCTCCGGGCGCAGGCGCGCGCCGCAAATGCCGCAGAAGCGGTGGCGCGCACGCCAAATAGAAAGTCCCCGTGCATAGGCGAGTAGTCCGGCTTGCTGCGGCGGCAGCAGGCTCGCCACGGAGCGCAGCTCTTCAAAGCGTGCACCGGGCGGCAATGCGGGTGTATCCGACTCCGCAACTTCGATGAGCACACAGCGCGCACCGTCAAGCCAGCCGAGGAGTACGAGCTGCTCGTCTGCGGCCGCCTGCACGATCGGGTGATCACCGGCGAGAAATGCAATGTGCGGCGCAGGCTCCCCATATATAAGGTGTGTCGTGCCGCGCATGGCGACATAACGTGTCGCGGGGTCAGCCGCGGCGCGCGCGCGCCAATCCACGATATCGCGGGTGTCGGATTGCCGGTCGATGTACGAACCGGCAAAGAAATTCGGATTCTCGCCGTGATCCATGGGCTCACAGGTCGGGCGTACGGGATTTGCGATTGTAGCAGCCCGGTTACAAGAGCCCGGGGTGGCGAAGGCGTTTTAAGGACTAGGGCGCTCTGCAGCCCCCGGGGCCGCGGGGGGAGAGGTTCTGCTCGCGCGCTCAGGCGCTCGTTGAGCTCGTGGCGGGGCGGTCGGTCACGCGGCGGCGAAAGGCCGGCTGCTTCGAGAGCTCTTCGGGCGTATAGCCATATTCGGCGGCGAGCTGCGCGACCGTCGAGTCGAGCTGAAAGCCATAGCCCGTATCGCGCTTCCAGCTCAGCACGGAGTTCTTATGCAAGCTCGAAACGCGCACCGGCGCTCCTTCGATGTCCATCTTGTTCAGCACCGCGCGCGCCACGCCATTCTGTGACACCAGAGTTTCGTAGGAGACGATCGTCAGGCGATCACCGACGAGTTCTTTGAAGCGCAGCAGATTCCGGTGCGCTTGGAACCATTCAAATTGTGCGGCCTGCGGCGCAAGGCGCCAGCGCCGCCAGGCCGAATAAAGCATGTCCATCGGATTGCGCACGAGCCCGATGAAACGGAATTCGATGTCGGGCAACCTGTGTACCGCGCTCGCCATGAGCTCAAGGCACGACCACTGCTGCAGATGGTGCGGGGATTTCTCCACAAACACCGGCGCGAAGCGCTTGCACAGGGCGCGCCAGCCTTCAAACACCAGTGCCTCATCATCGTTGGGGGGCACAAACCTTGGAACGTTGTACGCCAGCAAAGTGATGAGATCCGTGCGTGCCTTGCGCGGTGCGATCGGCACTTCGCTCGCAAGCAGCTGCGCCTGCGGCAGGCCGAGTATCGAAGCAGCCTTCGTCCAGAAGAGAGTCTCGTACTCGCCGTGGCGCGTGTGCTGCACGTGTCTTGCATTCGTGCCGTTGCACAACAGCTTCTGCAATGCGCTCGATCCCGATGACTTCGAGGACAGAACGATAACGCAGCGCGGTGACTCCCCTTCCATGACCGCAATATAACCCGCCGCAAACCTGTGCGCGAGATCTCAAAAAGGCTTTAACAATTGTTGACACATTGCAGGCTAACTGGATCTCTCCTAAGCGATTTAACATTTTCCAAGATTGCACCAACATTTAGCGAAGACGGTTCAGTACCAGCAGCCTCGTCAGCTTGCGCTCGAGCCGCGCGTGCAGAGCAGGCAGCGCGTTTCACGCAGCGTGAGCCGGTCCACCACCACGAGCGCGGCGCAATCCGTACAGCGGCCGTAATGAATTTCGTTGCCACGCGCGAGCGCCGTCACCAGAAAGATCGCATGTTCGAAGCTGATGCGCGGCGCTGGGAATATTGCGGTAAAGAGTTCAAACGCCTGACACAGCCGCTCGCCACGGGTGAGGCTCGGCAGCATGTGATTGACGTCCGGCAGCTTGGTCGTCGGCACGACACCGAGCAGCGAGAAGAAACTTGCGAGCATGCCGGTCTCGTGCTGTGCGCGCGCGCCGCGCATGAAGAAGGTTACCTGCTGCGGGGATTTGCCGCGGTGTCTTGGCGGGCTGTCCGCCGTACGTACATACGAGCGGTAGAGCTTGCGGATACGGTCATCCGACAACAGGGTCCACGCGCGAATGGTGTGCGTGCGCGCGCCGTGACTCAAAAAGCGCAAGGCCAGGTCCAAACGCAGCCGGTCGCGGCTGTAGCGGTCGTCGGAAACGCGCATGTTGGCTCCTTTTACTGGTTGCCATCTCAAAAAAGTGGGAGGAAAATCCCAAAAATTAATTGGGCTAAAAATGGCGATTGTATACTTGACAAACCCACGGGAGCATGAGAGCATAACCCCATAGCAAAAGGTTAAGCTCGCATGAACTCTCTAAACGCTCCCTACTTTCACGACGACGACAAGGCCCGCGAGTACTTGGAAGCGGTTCGCTGGCCCGATGGTCCCGTGTGTCCGCACTGTGGCGTCGTGGGCGATCACTACCGCCTTGAGGGTAAAGGCGGGGAGAAGGGCAAGAAGGCGCGTAAAGGTTTATTAAAGTGCCAAGACTGCCGGGAGCAATTTTCCGTGACCGTGGGGACGGTTTTCGAGCGGTCCAAGATTCCCCTCTCCAAGTGGCTCGCCGCCGCTTACCTTCTGTGTTCCTCCAAGAAGGGCATGAGCGCCCACCAGCTGCACCGCACCCTTGGCATTACCTACAAGAGCGCGTGGTTCCTTGCTCACCGTATCCGCTTTGCAATGGCGGATTTCGGCAAAGGCGGCCTCATGGGTGAGGGCGGCAAGGTAGTCGAGGCCGACGAGACCTACATCGGCCGCAAGCCGGGCGCGAAGATGAAAGCGGGTGCGGGGCACAAGCACATGGTTTTCTCGCTGGTCGAGCGTGGCGGTAACGTCCGCTCCCACCACATCACCGGCGCAATGTTCGATGGCGTTAAGAAAGCCCTGCGGGAGAATGTTTCCCCGGAGGCGCGTTTAGCGACCGACGAAGCCCGCATGTACTGGAACCTCGGCAAGAAGTACGCAGAGCATTTGACCGTGCATCACGCCGCAAAACAGTACCGTGATGGCGACGCCACCACCAACACGATTGAGGGGTTTTTCAGCACCTTTAAGCGCGGAATGACTGGCGTTTACCAGCATTGCTCTAACGACCACTTGCACCGATACCTGGCGGAATTTGATTTCCGGTATAACAATCGTGCGGCGCTTAAAGTGGACGATAAACAGCGCGTTGATAACGCGCTCGCGGGTATCGGTGGCAAGCGCCTCGTGTATCAAAGATCTAATTAAAAAGCTGGTCGAGACGAATCCCGTAAAAGTCGTGCCGCTACGCCGTTACGTGCAGCGATCCCGATCCCGACCACGGGCGCAGATCAGTCGGCAATTGCTTCTCGATCTCAAGGGGCCCGAGCAGTCTTAGCAGGCTGCTTGGGCTTCGATCTAGGCGGCTTTGATGCGTTCTTGGTTGGGATTGGCGGCGTGGACAGCAATCGCTTTACTACTGTCTCGAAATCGGCTGATTTGTGCTTAGGGTCCGCCATGGCTAGTGCGTCCATTGTGAATTAGTACCAATCGCCTCGCGTACAACGCGGTCAATCGAAGCATCCTCATCCCCATAATACTGCGGAACCGCTGCTAAGCGATTGGCCGCACGTTGCCGGGTGCGGCGGGTGACCACAGACTCGGACTCGATCAGGGCAATGACTGAGCAACTGATTTTTGCCTCATGCCGCGCCAGCAGATCAGTGATTATTGCGTCGGCTACTGCCTTATCCGAAGTGCCAAAAAACACGGCTACGGGCGGTCGCTTATCAGCCCGGATTAGCACGTCAGCCGGGTAATCTGAAATGGACTTGTCTATGGGTTCATCAATGAAGATTTCCGCGCGACCTTGAAGTTTCTCGCGGATTCGGCGCAATGCTTCCTCCTTAAACGTGCTTTGGGCACGCTCTTGGATCATGAGCACGAGGTCTTGCGCGCGAAGCAATAGCGCGACAAAGCGTAAGGCTTTGCTCGGTACCTCCTTTTCCTCCAAGGGATCGGATTGCAAAACCTGTTCGGTTTCGTCGTACTTAAATCCGTACTCGTCCAACAGGCTGAGGAACGCCTCGTGCCGTGTCTGGATATCCAGATCCGCGCCGACCGATTCCAAATGGAACACAGTCTGGCCGTCGTCTTGGATTCGATACATCCCA
>Ga0302324_100018822_pt1 | contig 13595 bp, 11 predicted proteins | sample Palsa_T0_1_FD_201949 | JGI IMG/M metagenome (GOLD analysis project Ga0302324, IMG submission 201949) | Peat permafrost microbial communities from Stordalen Mire near Abisko, Sweden - Palsa_T0_1 | ecosystem: Environmental > Terrestrial > Soil > Palsa > Peat permafrost | place: Sweden: Abisko...
CGATGAGCACGCGTATTTTCTTGTCAGCCATATTTTATTCTTGCAAGAATACCCTAATGTGGGGCCACACGAATAGGCAACTGCTTCGTTGATGCTCAATGCACGCCTGGGCGCTTGCCCGAAAAAGTGTTCAGAACTTGCAGTAGTATGATCAGCCCAAAAACGAGCACTACCAGGATAGTACCAAGAAACAAAAAGGCCCTTCCGTACCATGTCTTGGGGCGATTTGGCCCAGGAGAGAATCCACTCCTGATCGCATCGTAAATCGCCAATATGATGTTTGAGGACTGAGTTGCACGTCGTACTTCATAAGAAGCGACAGGCGAAATATCAATATGATGTTTAGTTAGTTTGGGGTTTTTCTTCATGTCAAGTCTTGAAGGAAATCTTCGATTGCGGCATTGAATCTGTCCGGATCATCGACGAACAGCGCGTGGCCGTCGCCGTCGAAGATTTCCACTTGCGAGCCGGGAATTGTCGCCTGCATGCCGACAATCGTGCTCATGTAGGGAGTCTTTGCCGCGCAAATAATCGTGGGTTTATCGATCTTCGGCAACACTGCTCGGTAATCCGCTGTGAGATAGCCCACGAGAAGTGAAACTGCCGTGTTCGTCGGAACGCGAAGCGACGCCTGGATAAGTTTTTGTATGTATTCCTCCGGCTGCGGCTTTTTGAAATTGATGTTTCGCACGAACCCGCTTGTGGTGTTTTGCCTATCTTCCAGAACTCCTTTCAACAGGCCGAAATCCTGATCGGCATCGCCGGCGGAGCGGCCGCTGGCTGCGCTATCGACCAGGACCAATCCCGCGAAATCTCCCGTGCCGTACTGATCGATGTAGGCCATCGTTTCCACCACGGCCATCGACCACGAGACGATGACGACAGGGGCGAGGTGCAGCTGATCGACGACCGCCTTGATGTCTCGCGCGCGCACCGCCGGGTAGAGGCCGTCGCTGGTCTGCGACGATTCGCCCTGGCACCGAGGGTCCATCGCCACGACGCGAAAGTCGCGTGAAAAGTAATCGATCTGCTTTTGCCAGATCCACGCCGGCATGGTCCAGCCCGGAACGAACAAAAGAGAGGGAGGTTCTTTGGTGGAGTACACCGAGATATTTCCCTTCGTGGGCTTAACGCCGCTGGGCAGTGGATTGCCCACTTCGGCGCTCGGCGCCTTAACGGGTTTCCCCGCTTCCAGGTAGTGAATCCTGACCCCATCCGCGGTAGTGATGAATCCGCTCTTGACCGCAGCGGGCTTCTTGTCGGTGGCCATCACGGCGCCACTCCCCGCAAGGCTGAGCAGAAGCAGAAAAGCCATAGGAAAGGTCCCACGCCGACTCATAATCCGTGCCCGCATCGCCTAATTCTCCGTGTCCTCATCGCTTTTCTCGGTGTTGTCTGTGTTCACGTTTTCGCTTTTCCGCTAAAGCACAAATCGCCAACTCCCGCTTTTCTACATCCTAACAACAAACGTCACCACAGCCGACCCCGAGGGTTGGCCATGCACTCCTGGGCAAGAACAGTAACACAGAGGAAAGACGAGAGGCCCGAGGCTACGCACCGTTGGAACGACACATCGCGCCCGAAATCCACAGAATCCCCGAAGGCGGTGGGTAAGGGGGAAAGGCGGCGGCGCGGGTTGCACCAGCGTGGATGCCAGGCCGCGCCGCCGTCAGGCGGTTGATTCCGGTTACGCTTCGTTGTGGCAGCAGCTGGTAGCGGATTTCTCCGGAGCCGCTGCCGGCGCGGTGTTGTTGTCGGCGTTGTAGGTTTGCTCGTAGCGGTCGTGGTGCCGGACCCAGCCCATGGGCGAGGCGAGAGCGGCTTCGTCGCGGCCCTTGGGCGTCATGTCGAGCAGATTATAGGTGCCGAGCAAAATATCTAGGCCGCGCGCGAAGCTGGAATAGGTGTGAAAGATATCGCCGGTCGCGTCTTTGTAGAAGACGCTGACGCCGGGCCCTTCGTCCTTGGGAAATGCGCGCGTGCCGTAGTTGTACTGAACTTTCCCGGCGGCCATCTCTTCTTTCGTGAATGAAACGTGGTAATCGAAATTGAAATCTCCGCCGAAAGAGGAGACCCAATTGAAGTTCCAGCCCATCCGTTTCTTGAACGGCGCGATTTTCGCGAGCGGCGCGCGGGAGACGGCCACGAGCGTGGTATCGCGATTCGCCAGGTGCGTGATCGCTCCATCGAAGTGATCGCTTTCGTAGGAGCAGCCGGGGCAGCCCTCTTCCCATTCCGGCCCGAACATGAAGTGATAGACGATGAGCTGGCTGCGGCCGTCGAAAAGATCGGCGAGAGTTTGTTTTCCGTTCGGCCCCTCGAAGAGGTAGTTCTTTTCAACTCTTTCCCAGGGCAATGCGCGGCGCAGGCGGCTGAGTTCGTCGCGCAGGCGTGTGAATTCCTTTTCTTTCATCAGAAATTCCGCGCGAGCGGCGATCCACTCGCTGGGTGAAACAACTTTCGAGGATTGCAGTTCCATATTCGTGCTAGCCATTTTTGTTCTCCTTTGCGTTATTTGTAGTCGAAGCGTGCTTGGCCCCAACCTTGGTACGAAACTTTTGCGTAAAGACGGCCGCGATTCCGCCGGCCGACGCTACTTTTGCGGCAAGCAGCGCCGCCGCTGCGAGACAGGTTGGACACATACGAACACCTCAAATCGTGCGGCGCGACTCGCCGCGATCTCGGACATGATCTGGGCCGGGATTGACGGGAACCGGGGCTAGTGTGAATTTCGCCTAGCGGCGCTCTGCGTGGAACGGGCCTGCGCATTTTTCACGATGCGATCGAGAATCAAGCCCCACCCGCGATGGACGCCTTCGCGGTGCTGCGGTTCGAGATACCCGAAGCCGGCGTGGTGAAAGGTGATGAGCGTGCCGCCATCTTTTTCGCTGAGGCGATATTGCACGTTGGAAATACACGGGGTGGAAGCGAACAGCGGCCCGGAAATTTCCAGCAGCGTGGGGCGCTTGATCGCCTGCACGTTGCCCCAGAAGTGCCCGTTGTTGTCACCCAGGTCGCGATACCAGCGTCCGCCGGGCCACGCCTCGAGTTTCATGGGCATGGGGGCGCCTTCGCCGTTCAGGTTCTGCGGGCCGATTTCTTCGAGCAGCGCCTCGAATGTGGATTCGACCGAGGCTCTTACGTGGATTTCCTTGCGCACATGCAGAGTCAGATCTTCGATTGTTTGGATTGCGACTGTCATGGTTTCTCCTTGCCGTTCGAATTGAATTTAGTGCCGCCCTTTCCATCAATAACCGCTTTGGCCTTGGCCTCGGCGCGTTCCTTTACGCGATCCAATTGCTTGGTCCAGTAGCGCCCAAAGGTGCGCGTCCATTCGTGGATGGGACGCAGAGCTTCGGCGTCGGTCTGGTACAAAATACTGCGGCCGATGCGGCGCGAGCGGACCAGCCCGACATCTTTCAGCACGCGAAGATGCTTGGAAACCGACGGCTGCGCCAGGCGAAAGCGCAGGGTGATGTCGCCGACGGCGCGTTCCTCGAGGGCGAGAAAGCTGAGAATCTCGCGGCGGTAGGGATCACCGATGGCGTTGAAGGTGTCGGAGGTGGTCGTTGCTCGTGCCATGGGCCAACAATACATGCCGATATAGGAATATGTCAAGTGCTTTTTTTAGGGCCGAAATTGCCGCGATCTAGCAACGACGCACTGCGCGAGGGTCTGCGCTCGAAAAAAAAGCCGAAGCCTTAGCACGAGTTCATGGAGGGAAGGTCGAGGGCGCGGAGATTGGGGTGATGCGCTTAGGTGATTGCTACTTCGTTGTAAATCCCGAAGACGTCGCGCAGGGCGTCGCAGATTTCGCCCAGGGTCGCGTAGGATTTCACCGCGTCGTAAATGAAGGGCATCAGGTTCGCGGAACCGGCGGCGGCCTGGCGCAGGGCGTTCAGGTTGCGGGTTACCGCATCGGTGGAACGGCTGGCGCGGAGTTTTTTGAGCTTTTCGGATTGGCGGCGCGTGATGGTTTCATCGATCTGCAGCAGTTCGAGGCCTTTTTCCTGCGCGACGTAATCGTTCACGCCCACGATGATTTTTTCCTTGCGGTCGACGGCCATCTGGTATTGGTAGGAAGCCTCGGCAATTTCCCGCTGCGGGTAACCGCGTTCGATGGCCTGGACCATGCCGCCCAGCGCATCGATTTTATGGATGTAATCCCAGCCGCCGCGTTCGATCTCGTTAGTGAGCGTTTCGACGAAGTAGGAGCCGCCCAGCGGATCAGCCGTATTGGTCACCCCGCTTTCGTGGGCGATGATTTGCTGGGTGCGCAGCGCGAGCGTGGCGGCAAATTCGGTGGGCAGCGCCCAGGCTTCGTCGAGCGAATTGGTGTGCAGCGAATTGGTCCCGCCCAGCACGGCGGCCAGCGCTTGCAACGCGGTGCGCACCACGTTGTTATACGGCTGCTGCGCGGTGAGCGAGCAGCCCGCCGTCTGGGTGTGGAATCGCAGCGCCCAGGAGCGCGGATTCTTCGCGCCGAAGCGGTCCTTCATGCTCTGGTACCAAATGCGCCGCGCGGCGCGGTATTTCGCGATCTCCTCGAAGAAATCGCTGTGCGCGTTGAAGAAAAATGAAAGCCGCGGCGCGAAATCATCGACCTGCATGCCCCGGCGAACCGCCCAGTCCACGTATTCGATGCCGTCGCGCAGGGTGAACGCCAGTTCCTGGATCGCCGAAGAGCCGGCTTCGCGAATGTGATAGCCGCTGATCGAGATCGCGTTAAATTTCGGCGTATGTTTCGCGCCAAATTCCAGCGTGTCGACCACCAGGCGCATCGACGGTTCCGGCGGGTAGATATACTCCTTCTGTGCGATGTATTCCTTCAGGATGTCGTTCTGCAAAGTGCCGGAAATTTTCTGCCAGTCGGCGCCCTGCTTTTCCGCGACCGCCAGATACATCGCCCAGATCACCGCGGCGGGCGAATTGATGGTCATCGAGGTCGTAACGTCGGCCAGCGGAATTTTGTCGAAGAGCACTTCCATGTCCGCGAGCGAACTGATGGCCACGCCGCATTTGCCCACTTCGCCTTCGGAAAGCGCATGATCCGCGTCGTAACCCATCAGGGTCGGCAGGTCGAACGCCACCGAAAGCCCGGTCTGTCCCTGGCCGAGCAAATAGCGGAAGCGCGCGTTGGTATCCTCGGCGGTGCCGAAACCCGCGAACTGCCGCATGGTCCACAGCTTCCCGCGATACATCGTGGGATGAATGCCGCGGGTATACGGCGGCTCGCCGGGCAGACCGAGGTCCGTCTCGGGATTCCAGTTCGGCAAATCGGCTTCGGTGTAGAGCCTGCGAATGGGGTAACTGGAAACCGTGGTGAATTCGGCCGCGCGTTCCGGCGATTTTTTCAGCGTCGGAGCCAGCGTGGATGTTTCCCAGCGCTGTTCCGCTGCGGAGGGAGCGCGGGCGCCGTCGACGGTAGTGGTTTCGGCTGCGCTCGCCGGACTCGCAGGGCGATCCGCAGGGACTTCTTTGGGCATGAGAGAACGCTCCGTCGCGGCTCGACAACTGTAACTCGATTATTTTAGGCCAATCGGATGGTGCGGGCAAGAAGGCGTTACCGAGCGAGTCGCGCTTTGCGCACCGCGCCGCGTCAGGGCTCAAGTCGTGAATCTGGTCGTCTGGCGATTCTTCTGAAATCCATTATAAATTGCGGTGTATAAATTAGGGCCAGTTCGTGGCACAGGCTCGCATGAATGGAGAGGAACATGCCAAACGAAACCTCGCGGCGCGATTTTCTCGGAATCTCAGCTCTCGGGCTAGCGGCCGGAGTCGTTGGCAACGAGACGGCGCGGAGGCCAGTCCGCGCTGCGGACTTGGAAGGCAACGCGGCGGTCGACGGACCCGCGAGCGGCTCGCAAATTTCCGTGTGGGTCACTTCCGGTGACGATCGTTTCGCCGTCGCCCCTCGAGCCACATGGAGCCCTGCGTCGGCTGCGCCCGCGGCCGATCAAATCCGGATCGATCCGGCCATGAAATTCCAGGAGATCTTAGGATTTGGCGGAGCGTTCACCGACGCTACCTGCTACATGTTCAATCAGCTGGCCACCCCGGCGCGGGAACAGCTGTTCCACGAAATGTTCCACCCGTCGGAGATGGGACTGAATTTTTGCCGCACCTGTATCGGAGCGAGCGACTACTCGACAAAACTTTACAGCTTCGATGATGGCGAAGCTGATCCGGATCTGGCGCGCTTTTCGATCGACCACGACCGTGAATACATTCTTCCCATGCTTCGCCAGGCGCGGCAGGTAAACCCCGACATGTTTCTCTTTTCAACTCCGTGGAGTCCTCCGGGCTGGATGAAATTCAACAACTCGATGCTGGGTGGCTCGATGCGCAAATTCTACCTGGGCATTTACGCCCGGTACGTTTTGAAATTCTTGCAGGGTTACGCGGCCGAAGGCGTGCCCATCCAGGCGGTCACTTCCCAGAACGAGCTCGATACCGACCAGGATGGCCGGATGCCCGCCTGCATCTGGCCGCAGGAGTCGGAAATTCAGTTCATACGCGACCATCTGGGCCCACTTTTGGAAAGCACCTCCACACCCACAAAAATTTGGCTGCTCGATCACAATTACAATCTGTGGGGACGCGTCGTGGACTGCCTCGAGGATGAAAAGCTTCGCAAATATTCCAACTCGGTTGCCTGGCACGGCTATTACGGCACCCCGGACATGATGAGCCGCGCTCACGACGCCTTTCCCGACGCGGAAATGCACTGGACCGAAGGTGGCCCGGACTATACCGACCCGGGATACCTGAATGATTGGTGTAAGTGGGGTGGAATTTTCAGCGCCGTGCTGCGCAATTGGTGCCGCTCCATCACCGCCTGGAACCTGGCTCTCGATGAATTGGGCCGGCCCAACATCGGACCGTTCCCCTGCGGCGGCATGGTGTCGATCAATTCACGAACGAAGGAGATTATCCGCAGCGGACAATATTGGGGTTTCGCGCACTACTCGCGTGCGATTCGTCGTGGCGCTCGGCGCTTTGACACGCAAAGCGGCTCGGCCGACTTGCAGCACGTCGGGGTCAAAAATCCAGACGGCGAGCGCGTACTGGTCGTAACCAACACCGGCGCAGCGCGGGTCGTCGAGCTGCGGATCGGCAATATGGCGGCGCAGATTCCCCTGAAGCCGAATTCGCTAAACACTTTGGTTTGGACCTAGCTTGTAACTCTTCGCTTCCCGCGCTCAACCTCGCCGCGGCGCTGATCGAGGGCGATCGCCGGGGCAGGTTTGTCGGTCCGCTCGAAAATATCGAGCTTGGCTTACTTTGCGCCGACTGCGGCAGGCGTGTCGGGCGAGCCCGGAATCAGCGGCGAGCGGGTTACGTTGCCGCGCAGCGCGTCGGCTACGGTGATGTGGGCTACTTCCAGGGTGCGGCCCATGGCCTGATTGAAATTCACCAGCGCTTCCGCGAGGTTGGCCTGGGCGCGCAGTGCCGTGCCTTGCGCGGACGTCAGGTCGCGCGCGCGAAGCACCACGTTGTAGCTGGTCGATGATCCCAGCTGATATTTCTTCTGCTCCGCGTCGAGGGTTTGTTGCGCCAGCGAACGCGCCTTGTCCGCCGCGGCTACCTGCGCGCGATCCTGCTGCAACGCAATCAGCGTATTCCGTACGTTGATCACGATCGTGTTTTCCGTCTGGCGATACTGCACCACCTGCTGGCGCTGATCGAGCTGCGCGCGGGCGCTATCGGATTGCGCGGAGCGATTGCGAATCGGCAGCGTGAGATTTAGCCCGATCGTGTACGTGGGAAATTCATTTTGAAAGACGTTCTGCAGCGCGCTGCTGAGGCCGCCTTTCGCAATGGTCGTCGTGGTCAACGGAACGCTGGCGTACGCCGGCGTGGTGCCATTGATCAGGATGGGAGTGCCCGCCGCGTCCACGAGCGGCGAAGCCGTATCGGCAACGTAAGTGTTCCCCACCTGCGTGGTGTTGAGCTGATTTCCATTCAGGCCTTGCGAGGTGTATTGCACGAACGCGTCCAGGACGGGCAGCAGAGCGTTCTGCGTGGCCTTCACTTCGATCCCCGCGTTCTTCAGGTTCAAATCAGCCTGGAACAGCTCGGGCCGCTTTTTCCACGCTTCCTGCACGGCATCCTGCAGCGCAATGTTTTCGACGATCTCGGGCGTAGCGATGGGCGTGGTTGGCACGATCTCGATGCCGGCGACGTCCTTGGCCAGCAAGTTTTTGGCGATGTCGTTAAGCAGCACCGTTTCTTGCTGCAATTTTGTGGTCTGCGCGACGATCAGGTTTTGTTGATCCGTGGCAAGCTGCGATTCGGCGGTCAGCACGTCCAGCGGGGCCATCGTCCCGATTTCGAGCTGTTTCTTGTTATCGCCATAGAGTTTTTGGGATACGGCGACGGCAGCTTCCTCGACCTTCACGTTTTCGCGGTCGTAGACCAGTTCCCAGTAGTCGTTGGATGTCTGGGTCACGGTGGCGATGACTTGCTGGGCGAATTGAGAATTCGCAATCTTGATCGAGTTTCTTGCCTCGATGATGTAACGCGTGTTCGGAAGTGTGCCGAACCCGTTGAGTAGCGGCTGCGAAAGAGTTGCGGTCATTACCGGCGTGATCGCCGGATTGAAAAAGAGATCCGGTTCGTTGGACGTGTTCCGCGCCGTATCGAAAGTCACCGAGAGGTTCGTGCCGGTGTGGAATCCTTGTGAATAGCCTAGATTCACGAAGGCTTCGTTTGCGTTCACCACCGGAATCGAACTCGTGCCGGTTCCGGCGGTAAAAGGATTGTTCACCGGGATATTGGCGTGCGTCCAGCCTAGTCCCGCGGTGACGATGGGATCAAAGGAAACCGAGGGCGAAGAGCCCAGCACGACCTGCTGTGTGTTGCCTGATTGCGGGATGCCTCCGGCCTTGGCTTTCAGCAGTTGCGTCTCGGCGATCCACGGCACAAATCGCTCCACGTTGATGTTCAGGTTATTTTCGAGGGCCAGCGAGATAGCGTCCTCGAGGCTCAGCATCAATTTGCCGTCCTGGATGAGCTGGTCGATGCGCGTCGAGTTGGTGAGCATCGGCTCGTCGACGTGCAGAGGCGTGTACGGATCGATGATGTTTGGGAAGAAACGCTTGCCCCCGGAATAATCTGGGCCTTGGCCCAGGCGCAGATCGCGCACGGAATCGCCCCCTGGCGCGCCGGTTTGCGGCTGCGGCTGGCTGGGAGGCTGAACCCCGGCGGGATTCTGGCTCGGCGGCGTGTTCTGCTGCTGGGCAGCCGGCTGTTGGGTCGCTTGCTGCTGGCCTTCCTGCGGCATCGGCTGCGCCTGCGCGTACACCGGTGCGACAATGAGTGATGCCGCCGCCAACAGTGCCGCTGTGAATTGCGTTAACCTTCCGATCATCGTTTTTCTTCTCCCCCGAGAGCTACAGCGTCACGCGTGTTCATGTGATGGAACATGGTATGCAAAGGGCGTACCTTACTCAAACGCACCAGCGTGGCCATTTGTTTCAAAAGTATATTTCATTGCAAGGCTGCGACCATGCAGTAATAGTTGGATTTAGACGGTTAATCGGGAAAATGTGAGCGTCAGGCGTTCATATTCGGACACTTGCGTACGGATACGAACATCGGGCGAACGCGATTCTAGCACCCGCGATGCCCGCCCACAATCCTTCCACGCCGGCTGCGTCACTTTCATCGAGTCACCCGCCTCCGCCTCGTGCGAGCCATGCGCAAAATTATCCGGCGTTGACACTCCGCCGCTCACCCTCTACCATCTCCGCGTACCTCAGCCATGACCGCTTCCCCCCCAGCGTCGTCAACTCCGCCTGCGAACCATCCGCATCGTCGCCACATGGCGCCGAACCAGGCATTTGCGCGCGCGGTCCTCCTCATTCTCCTTTGCGCGATGTTGACATGCATCGCAGCGGCGCAGACCAGTTTCCCGGCCAAGCCCGCCGGTTACGTCGACGATTTCGCGAACGCCCTCAGCCCCGCGGCGCGAGCGCAATTGACCGCGCTCTGCACCGAGGTGGATCAGAAAACGCACGCACAGATCGCCGTCGTCACAGTCACATCTTTGAATGGGCTGGAGCCCGAGGACTACGCGTTGCAACTCGCGACGAAGTGGGGCGTCGGGCCTAAGCAATCCAACCGCGGGGTGATGATCCTCTGGTCTCCCAGCGACCGTAAATACTTCACGCTGGTCGGCTACGGCCTCGAGCCCATTCTCCCCGACGGAAAAGTCGGCGGATTTGGGCGCGAGGCGGTGCCCCTTTTCAAAGCCGGAAACAATGACGCGGCGGTTCTGCTGCTCACTCGCCGCGTCGCGGACGTCATCGCCCAGGACGCGGGTGTGACGCTGACTGGCCAGGTTCCCGCGCCGCCGCCTCCGCCGCAGGACGACGGCAATTCGGCGTCTGGCATCGGCTCCCTCGTTCTGCTGGGATTGTTCATTTTGTTCATTTTTTTTATGGCCAGGCGGGGCGGCGGCTCTTCGGGCCGCGGCGGAAGCGCGTGGTGGATCGGCCCCATGATTGGCAGCGCCATGGGACGCGGCGGCTGGGGCGGCGGCGGATTTGGTGGCGGCAGCTTTGGAGGCGGTGGCGGAGGATTCGGAGGGTTCGGTGGCGGGTCCTTCGGCGGCGGCGGCGCGGGCGGAAGCTACTAGATGTTACGACTTGTCAGGCGAACGCCGAAGTCGGCAACTTTAGGAAGGTCGTGCCATGGAAGCTAAACTTACTGATTATGTGAACCGGCTGAGACATGGCGGTCGGGCGAATCTGAAAGCCGTCGTGCTCTACGGTTCGGCCGTGACTGGCGAATTTCGCGCCGGGCATTCGGACCTGAATACGCTTTGCATCGTGGGGCGCGCCACTTCGCAGGACCTCGAAGAATTGCATCCGGCCGCCGAGTGGTGGGCGCGGCAGGGCAATCATCCGCCGCTCGTGTTCACGCTGGACGAACTCACCCGCGCGGCCGACGTGTTTGCGATCGAGCTGCTGGACATGAAGCAGAGCCACCGCATTCTGTTCGGAGAGGACTTTCTTACGAATCTCGACGTGCCGCTGCGCCAGCATCGCCTGCAAGTGGAACGCGAGCTGCGCACCAACTGGCTGCGCCTTCGCCAGACCGTCCTCACGGCTCCGCTCAGTCATAACGCCCACCTGGTGATCATGTCGCAGTCCGTCTCGGCGTTCTGCGCGCTATTCCGCCACGCGCTGCTCGCGCTCGGCCAGCCGATGCCCCCGACGAAAAGGGAAGCGGTGGCGGCGATCGCCGCATTTACCGGCGCCGACCCTTCGGGATTCAATTCCATGCTCGATCTTCGCGAAGGAACGAAAAAGCTGGGCCAGATCGATGTCGAGGGCAGCCTGAATTCGTACGTCGAATTTGTCGAGATTGTGACCAACGAAGTAGATCGGCGTCTCGATGTGATGTAGGGATTCTCCGGACCGTCAGGAGAGTTTCTCGGCCGGATCGGTTAGCTTCAATTCTGAGTTTGGAGATTGCGGTCGGGTCGCGCGTGGCTATAATGCGGCCCTCGGAGGGATCTATGAAATGGGGATTGGGTTGTATCGGCGTCATCGTCGTCGTGATTGTCATTGCCGCGCTGGTGATCGGCGGTGGCTACGTCAGCGCCCGCAACCAGATGGTCACGTTGAACGAGCAGGTAAAATCGAATTGGGCGCAGGTGGATGTCGTGCTGCAACGGCGCGCGGATTTGATTCCCAACCTGGTCAGCACGGTGAAGGGCTTCGCCGCGCATGAAGAAACGGTTTTTGGGGACATCGCGAATGCGCGCGCCGCTTTACTGGGCGCCAAGACGCCAGGCGACAAAATCGCCGCGAACGGGCAACTCGACGGGGCGATTGGGCGATTGCTGGCGATCAGCGAAAATTATCCCCAGCTGAAATCGAATGAAAATTTCCTGCGCCTGCAAGACGAATTGGCGGGGACCGAGAATCGCATTGCGGTCGAGCGCAAGCGCTATAACGATTCGATCCAGGCCTACAACACTTACATCGGCCAGTTCCCGACTTATTTCTACGCGAAGTGGGCGGGATTCCAGCGCAACAACGATTATTTCGCGTCGTCGCCGGCTTCGCGGGAAGTTCCCAAAGTCCAGTTTCCGGACGCGAAACCCTAGCGGCAGCCCACGGCGGCTCTAGCAGGATGGCCTGTTACGATTTCTTGGCGGGCGTGTTCGGCGCAGATCCCCCGCCGCCGGGTGTCGGGAGTTTCCCGGCCACGGTCGCCGTGGTGCGTTTACGTTCCACCGACGAGCCCCAATCCTCGGGAGGGAACGCGATTCTCCAAAAGAGCGGGGAAGGCTCCATAAACTCCAAGCCAACATCCGAGCGGTCCTGGCTGCGCTCGCTGACGTACACCACCTTGCACGGTAATTCTTCCGCGGTTTTTGGGTGTATCAGCGCGACTTGCTGCGCCCGGCTCAGGCGCGTGGCCAGGGAAATCAAGCAACCGTGGGCGTTCACCGTGGTGGTCCGGCCTGCCTCTTCGAATTTTTGGGTTCCGCTCATGCCGCGAACCAGAATCGGAATGGCGATGTGTACGCGCTGCGTGCGGCGGATTTCGGGATAAGTTGTCCGGCCCGTCGGAGCGGCCGGCGTATCCTTGATGTTCGACATGTACGATCCCTTCGAACTGCTGCGAGCGGCGATTCGACGAATCCTCGAGACAGGATTGCTCACTCCATAGTGAATCAATCGGTCCGCCGCGGCCAGACTTTATCTGCAAGCCTTTATGTTTCAGGCACTACCCACCCCGCCCGCGGCTCAAACGCCGAGCGCGATGTGTTGTCGCACCCCGGCGCCGTCTTGACCCGCTCGACTCCCCGCGCTACGCTAGTCGGAGTTGGCACGGGGTCCTGGAGGTTTCGCTCTCGCGAATTGAATGAAACAGACTGTCCGATTAGCCGGCGGCATCAACGAACTTTTTGGCACCCTCGACGAAAACCTGAAACTCTTCGAGTCTTCGCTGCACGTCAGGACTCATCTCCGCGACCACGATCTGGAAATCGAAGGCGCGCAGCCGCAGGTCGAGCGCGCTGCGCAAATCCTGGGCGAATACAATCAGCGCATCCTCGACGGCCGCGTGCCCAACACGCAAGAAGTAAAGTCGTTGCTGCGCATCGCCACGGGCGACGCGAATGCTCCGGCGCGCGGCGCATTCTCGCCTTCGCACACCCGGGCCCTGGGCAAAAAAACGATCGTACCTAAGAGCGCGAACCAGAAGCATTACATGGAGGTGCTCGAGGCTTACGACATGGTTTTCGCGATAGGCCCAGCCGGCACCGGAAAGACCTATCTGGCGGTCGCCATGGCCGTGACCGCGCTCCTCTCCAAGCAAGTGAGCCGGATTATTCTCGCGCGGCCGGCTGTCGAGGCGGGAGAGCGGCTCGGATTCCTTCCCGGCACGTTGCAGGAAAAAGTCGACCCGTACATGCGGCCGCTGTACGACGCGCTGCACGATCTCCTCGAAGCGGATAAGCTCGAAAATTTCCTGGAAAAGGGAATCGTGGAAGTGGCGCCGCTCGCCTTCATGCGCGGCCGCACCCTGAACGATTCATTCGTGATTCTGGACGAAGCGCAAAATACCACCAG
>Ga0302324_100018823_pt1 | contig 13595 bp, 18 predicted proteins | sample Palsa_T0_1_FD_201949 | JGI IMG/M metagenome (GOLD analysis project Ga0302324, IMG submission 201949) | Peat permafrost microbial communities from Stordalen Mire near Abisko, Sweden - Palsa_T0_1 | ecosystem: Environmental > Terrestrial > Soil > Palsa > Peat permafrost | place: Sweden: Abisko...
GCCAGCGCTACCGACCGCCGCATGGATCAACAAGCCCGACAGTGAGGAGATTCACCACTAAACCCGCCGACCCGCTGTCTCATCCGACTTGACAGGCTCCGGCCGGCCGGTGGTCAGGTAATCCGGGACTGGTGGCTCGGGCGGCCAGAGCTTGTCGGCGTTGATCGGGAGTGGACGAAACGGCCGGTAGCGGTGCACGATGATCGGCACCCCCTCGAGTACCAGTAGGCCCGCTGGCAGGAACGTCGGTGGTACCGTGGCGCGGATCGCGAAATCCAGCTCACCTCCAGCTGGAGGCTGAAGCCCTGGGGCAAGTCCGGATGGCACCCCCGCGACACAAGACGAAAGGCGAACCAGGTCGCCCTTCGGTTCGCTCTGGCTCGGTCAGGGCGGTCCAGTCGCGGACACGCGTCAGCCCGGTCGCGGCTGCTCCGTGCCAGCTGCCCCGTGGCCCGGTCAGGTGCTTGAACGCCAGGACGTAATGCTGGCGGATCGCCGCAACTCGCTCGACGCTGTTGCTGACGCCCGTCAGGTCCTCACCATCCGTGACCGAGAGCTCGGGCAGTACCGATCGCCAATGCTCGGTCTGCTCGGGATCTCCGATTTCGTCCCAGCGATCCAGGCTCATGGTCCGAGACTACGGCGCCGGCCACGACTTCTCCTTCCAGTCGGCGACGATCAGCAGCGGCAGTCGCGGTCTCGTGGCTGGTCCGGCGACAATCCGGCAGTCTCCGACGTGCACTGCGCCGGCGACTCTGCGGGGCGACCGGCGATCGCTTGACCGCGGACGGAGTCGGTGGAACGCTCCAGGACGTGTGCTGCAGCAACAGCTGTTCACGATGGCTCGTTTGGCAGATGGTCGGGGGTGCCGCCGGGGAGGTGATGGCCGTCGAGGTGGAGGCCGCGCAGGATGGCGGTCACAACTTGCGGGCTGCGACGTTATGTAGGTATGCGTTGGTCGCGGGCCACCGATACCGAGCTGCTCGCGGCCACTGGGTCAGATCCGGAGGCGTTCGGGGAGTTCTATGACCGTTATGAGACCGCGGTCGTTGGCTACCTGCTTCGTCGGACCGGTGACGTCGAGGTGGCGATCGACCTCGCCGGCGAGGCGTTCGCGACGGCGCTTCGGTCGGCCAGCCGTTACCGCCCGGACCCGAGGGATGGTGACTCGGCGGCGCCGTGGCTGTTCACGATCGCCCAGAACAAGCTGACCGACGCGCGTCGTCGGGGACAGGTGGAGAACCGTGCGCGGCGGCGGCTGGGGCTTCGCGAGGCGATCGAGTACGACGACGAAGCGCTTCATCGGATCGAGTCGGTCGGGTCGCAGACCGGATGGGTCACCGAGCTTTTGGAGCGGCTGCCTGATGATCAGCGCGAGGCTGTCCGCGCGCGAATCGTTGACGAGCGCACCTATGGCGAGATCGCCGGCGAGTTGCAGACCAGCGAGCTGGTCGTCCGCAAGCGCGTGAGCCGCGGCCTGGCCGCGTTGCGCAAGAGCCTGGAGGAGACACGATGACTCTGATGCCTGAGTTTCGCCGGCAGTTGCTCGAGGCAGCCGCGAGCCGTGCCCATGAGCCCGGACGCCGGCACCCCGGTTTCGGTCTGCGGCGCTCCGGTCGCGGCGTGTCGCGCCCACGTTTGGGCGCTTCGATCGCGGCAGCCGCGTCGATCCTGGTCGTGATCGCGGTGGTGGCCGTCGTACTCACGCTCGGCCATGCCCAGCACGGCGCCGGCACACCCAGCGATCGAGGCAACGGCAGTGAGGTGCCGGGCGTCGCGGCCGCCCGCGCACAGCTGCTCGGGGAGCTCGGCGCGCTCCGCCGCGGCCACGCGCCCAAGCTCGCGGCGCATGTCGCGCTCCCGGGATCGCACCTGCAGATCGATCGATCTCTGGCGCGCACCGTTCAGACCGGCGGCTACAAGGTGACGCTCCTTCCCGTCTCCCACGCGGTGCGCGGCTCCGTATCGAGCCACCGCACGACCGGCCTGGCCGTCACCGTGCAAGGACCCAACCTGCCCAGCGGGTTCCCAGCCATCGGCAAGGGCTCCTCCACCATCGGCGGCCCCGTTTCGCCGGCAACTATCGCTCGTCAAGGGGATCTTTTCGTCGTGTACGTCAGCGGTGCGCTGAACCGTGCCGTGGTGATCGTGCCCGATGGCGTCACGCGCGTGCGGCTGTCGCGATTTGTACCCGACCGCAGCAGCGGCGGGCGGGTCGCAGCGATCGCACCCGCGTCGGCCCGGATCCACGACAACGTCGCGGTGATCTCGCTGCCCGGGGTCACGACCACGGCGCTGCACCAGACCCAACAAACGCTTCGAGGCAACGGCGGCGTATTCAGCAGGCACCACTGCCACGTGGACGCGGCCCTGGACTTCGTGCCCGTGTCCGTGCGCATGATCTGGTGGCGCAAGATCGACACCGGTTCCGGCTCTGAGGCCCGCGCCACGACCGTTCAGACCAGCCTCAACGCGTACTCGACGACGCTGCTCCCACACGCACCTTGCCGGCGCTCCCCGAACCGATGACCTCTCACAGAAACCGGTATGGCCGAACAGTCCCCTCGTTTCACAAACGCTCGACGCCACGGCAGGCATCTGCGCCCAGCCGTGAGGCTGCTCCTACGGCTCCGGCATGATCGGAAGCGCTAGCGATGAAGCAAGGTCAGATCGCGTCGCGAGTCTCGGCGACGAGAACACCTGGCGATCTCCATCGGAGCCTCGGCCGGTGTGTTTGTAGCTCCCGCCTTTGGGTCAACAAACTAAGGAGCAGCAGTCGAGCGACCACGCCTGGTGCGGCGACTGAGCAGAACTCGCGAGCCGTCGAACCAAGGCAGATCGGTATCCGGTGATCAGCGACCCGTCGGCGTCGCTGCTCCCGCCAGCGGGCTACGAGTGCTCTTGTCAGGGCGCCGAGGTCCCGGCCACGGCTCACCGTTCTCGCCACTGACAACAAGATCAGCAGCGCGTTCCGGATCGTGACGGGCGACGTAGCTGTCCTCCGCGCGTTGCCACCGCAACCAATCATCCAGGGCTTGTTGCCCGTCGCGCTCAAGGCCACGGCGCAAACACTCGCGCCGGTCAGTTCTTACCCAGATGCCGGCCGCCAGGTACGGACGAAACTCTCGTCTGAACGCGCTGACTCCCTCGATGATCAAGAACCGTCCAGGAGCGACCTCACACCAGTCCGCGAGCCGCTGAGCATCCCAGTCGAACCGCTGATAGCAAGCGACTTGCCCGTGCGAGAGCGGGACCAGCACCTGATCGATGAGTCGCGGCCACCAATCCAGCGGGTTGTCCCAGCTGGCGAAGTCGTCGGTGTGGATCACCGGCGCGCCACCAAGACTGGCCGCCACGCGAGCCGCCAGAGTGCTCTTTCCGGCCCCACCTGGACCATCGATCGCCACCACAACACGCGCCATTCCGGCCGGCGCGCCTACTCTCTGAGCCAGCTCGACACCACGCTGCACCGCTACCGGGCCACACACCACGCACACACCTAGAGCGTATAGCGCCCCCCTCGCGTGATGTCAGATCTGCCGCGCGCCAGCGGGTCTTCTGGCTGTTGCTGCGCTCGTTTCCTAACGTCCTCATTCACCGCCGCTTCCGGCTCCCATCTCGGCCGCCTCAGCCGCTGCGCGCACTCTGGAGCGGACTGCTGCTCCACGGCAGCGAGCAGAAGAAGCGGAAGCCGCGGGTTCGTGGCTGCCTCGGCGACGTAGCAGAAGTCTGGGGACGACGCCGATCGCCGACTCGTGGCGTGGTGCCTGGCCAGTCGATCTCTGGTCGTCCGCATGATCCGCGCGCAAGGCGGGACGCGGCCGGCGTTATGGGTTGAGCCACGCAATGGGGGGGGTCTGGGCCTTTCTACTCGTCAGCTTCGACAATGGCGGCGTCGACCACGCGCCATTCGTCGGGGATCGATGCCTGTAGAGGTTCGAGAGGATCGTTTTCCGAGGCGTCTAGCTCAGCTAGCTGTGCCTGCAGCCGGCGACTCTCGATCTCGGCCTGGATCAGCTCGTTACGACGCTGCTGACGGTATGTCCGGAGCTCGAGGTCGTAGCCGAACAGGCGTTTGAACGCGTAGAGGACGAAGCCGAGACCGAGCGGGCTGTAGACCTCAGGGGGCAAGTGCAGCACAAACTGGAACGGACTCGCGAGGGACAAGCTGCGAACCTGGATTCGCTGCGCAGCTGTGCTCGAGCGTCTCCCAGATCGAAATCCCGGACCACTCCTTGACTGTCTCCAGCGGCTGTCGGCTCTGGCTCCACACGTGCACCGGCCCATCCGCCGAACAACTGAAGACGATCAGCTTGCCTCCGATCAACGCAGCCTGCACGCCGGTGACCGGCCCCGGCGCGAGAGGCCGTCCGTTGTCTGCGGCGCGCATCAGGTCGCCGCTCGGCGCAGTCCCCAGCGGCGGAAGACCGAGACTCCCGTCTTCATGCCCGGCGAGCACGACACCGTCAGGAGTTACAGCGAGCGATCTCACCGGCGCGCGCGAGCGAAGCGGCGGAACTTCTTCCACTAGGTCACCTTCGGGGCTCCAGGCCAGCACACGGCCGTCATCGCCCCCACTGATCACGCCCGGGCCGGACTCGGTAAAGCGCACCGCGAGCGCCGTGACGGCGCCATGGTGAGCTTCAACCGATGCGACGTACTCCCCAGAAGCGAACCGCAGCTGCCCGTCCGGTCCGCCGCTGACGAACACTGGCTGCCCGGCTGCGTCGCTCAGTGTGATGAGCGCTCGCACGCCGCCGAGATGTGCATCACGGACGGCCACCGGACCCTCACGGCCATCCAGGTGCCAGCTCTTAATCGCCCCATCCTCCCCACCCGACAGCAGAAGTCGCTCGGATGCCGTTTGGTAGTCCCGAAGGTTCGTGATCCAGCCGTTGTGGGCACCGTGGATCGCGAGGCCGGCGGCATGGCCGCTGAGCTGCCAGCTGCGAATGTGTCCGTAGCCGGCTGTTACCAAGGTCGGCTGTGTCGGACCTTCCAGCAGGAGGAGGGCCGAGACCCAGCCGGGGCCGGTCGCGGCCGCCAGATGCAGCGGGCCGGGTCGGCCATCAAGCCATCTGCTGCCAACGCCGCGGCTTCCTCCGACGAGGATGAGCGCTTCGCCATCAGACTCGGTGACCTCGAACGCCTGCGCGGGAGCGGTGCCAGGGATGTCTTGACCTGCTGGCTGGGGAGGCGATTGCGAACACCCTGGTGACAGCCGCGAGGATCTCAACAACCTCGCTTGCGGCGGGAAGGCCGCCTCCTACATAGTCCGCTGTGACGCTCAGCGCGAGCTGTGGCTCCTGTGATGTGTCTGGGGGAGCTTCGAGTACCGCCATGAACTGGGGATCATGACGCACATCACAGCGCCAGAGTCGGCGAGATCCTTCGTCTGCGAGCTTCCGGGAGCGGTGGCCTGGACCTGACCCGTGAGTGCAACTCTTCAGCCATCACGACATGATCTCGCGACGCGGAGCAGCCTCGGGTACGACGACGAACCATCTGACGCAGCCAGATCTCTTGGCCGGCTGCCGCTTCGGTTCGTCCGCCGAGCAAAGCGGCAGCGGCGACTTCATGGCTGGGTTGGCGAGAACCAGAAGCTAGAACTGGGGCCCCATCACGGAGCGAGAGAGCGAGCCGGGAAGCGCAGGTCCGCGCCGACTGACGTTTTCGTCAGTCGGCGAGGGCCGTAGGGGCAGCGCATCCGCGCCGGTCACTCTGGCGCGGAGGAGGTGTGTGAGTGAAGGAAGGCGCCGGCGCGGGTGAGGGCCTGGTCACCTTCGTCGAGGATGGCCGAGAAGGCCTGAAAGACGTGACCGACCTCAGGGGTGATGTCGAGGATGACGGCGACGTCGTGGGCGGCTGCTCGGGTGGCCAACCGAGTGGCGTCGTCGAGTAGCACTTCGTGGGAGCCGGCCTGCACGAGCAGGGGAGGCAGGCCAGTGAGATCGGCGAAGATCGGGCTGACCGACGGGTCGGCCGGGTCGGTGCCGGTGGCGTTGAGATAGTCGCGCGCCCGGGTCTTGATGGCCGCCGCGGTGATGTTGGGGTCGACCCCGGCTTTCGTGGTGAAGCTCTCGCCGGTCGCGGTCAGGTCGGTCATCGGCGAGAACAACGCCGCCGCCGCCGGCATCGGCAGTCCGCGTTGCTTGGCGGCGGTGAGCAGCTCGAGGGCGAGGTTACCGCCGGCAGACTCTCCCGAGACGACGATCCGCTCAGGTCCTCCCTCGCGCTTTAGCAGTGCCCGGTAGGCGGCGGTCGCGTCGTCGAGCGCGGCTGGGTAGGGGTACTCGGGCGCCAGCCGATAGTCGACGGAGACTGCGCTCATCCGCGCCTTGCGAGCGAGGTCGGAGACGAAGCCGACGGAGCTGCTCGCCGAGCCGAGGGCGAACCCGCCGCCGTGCAGGTGGAGAATAACGCCACTTGCCTCGCTACCGGCGACCGCGACGAAGATCACCGGGACTCCACCAAGCTGCTCCGCGCTCGTGTGGACGTCGGGCGCTAGCGGATGGCCGGTCAGCATCTGCTCAAGTAGGGGGCGCTGGGTGACGACATCGCCGCCGAGGTCAAAGGGGGCGTCGCGCAGCATCTGCTCCACGGTCTCACGCTGTTTTGTGCTCATGGTGTGCTCCTGTCGGGGTGAACGCGATGGGAGCAAGTACATTAGCACTAAGATAGTTAGTTCTAAGCTAGACTACCTTTGCGAGGGCCTCTGCGTGACCGACCTGCGACAGCTATTCGACGATCTCGTGAGATTCGAGACGATGCTCTGGAACGCCATCGACGCGCGGCTGCTGCAGGAGTGCAACGTCAGCCTTGGCAGCTTGAACGCGATGTTGGTCATCGCCTCGACCCGGTCATGTCGCGTGCAGGACATCGCACGCGCGGTCGCAATCACGGTCGGCGGAGCCAGCCAGGCCGTCGACCGTCTCCAGGCCGCCGGTCGATGCGTTCGGCACCCCAACCCCGACGACCGCCGCTCCTCGATCCTCGAGCTCACCCCGACCGGTCGCGAGCTGCTGGAAGCCGCGGGAGCGATTTTCGACCAGGAGCTTGCCAACTATCTCGGCGCCCCGCTGTCAAAGAACGCGCTCGGTCAGCTCGCCACGACGCTCGCAACCGCGCGGGACGCGGCCACCCCGGTCAGCGACCGCTGACCGCCGACCGGGTAGCCGCCGGACGACGGAGCGGGCGCGCGCGACGCCGTCTCCGCGCACCCACGTTGACACCTCTCGTTTCTCGAACCTGCGGCCGTCTCGGTGTCCCCGCCGTCGCCGGCCGCGCTTCCGCTCTGGGTTTTCGAAGCACCGGAGCAGCAGCGACGATCTCGCGCCCGGTCCGGCGACAATGCAGAAGCGAGCCTTCTTGCAGAAGCGAGCCTCCTGGTCGTGGCCGAGCCGCGGGTCGCTGCTACGGCGTGGTTTCCGCCGGGTCATTGGCGGGGGCTCGCACCGTTCCCAAGCTCGGCGGCGCCGAGGTCAGTCCGCCGCCTGATCGGCCCACAGGGTGGTGAGCGGTTCTTTGGTGCCGCTCACCGGATCGGTGCGCGGTAGCGGCACCTGAGCGATGTTGCCGCGCACCTCGTCGTGTTCGGCGGGCTCGCCGCGCCGCAGATCCCAGTCCATCGGGGTAGGCGCCGACGATGAGCAGCTGCTCATCGCTGCCGAGGTTGCGATGGCCGGTGCCGGCGGGGAGCACGAGCACCTGGCCGCGCCCCACGCGAAGTTCGCGCCCTAGCGGTCCGCCGAGCATCACGGTCGCCGAGCCAGCGACGATCCCGAGGACTTCGTGCGCCGTGGAGTGAAAATGGTGGAAGGAGTAGATCCCGTTGCGCCACGCCCCGAACCACCCGTTGCGGGCGAACAGCTGCTCACACGCGTCAGCGTCGTGGGCCTCAGCGACGTCGTCATAGATGAGCACGGGCAGGCGAGAGTTGGGGATCGTGCCGTCGTCATCGAAGATCCAGGTCGCGGGGTCCACGCTCACCTCACGTTAGGAGAAACGTTCACGACCGATATCTACCGCCCGGGCCATCGGCATCGGCCGCCGCGGTGCTTCTGCTCCGGCTCGGCGGTCTGAAATCCAGAAGCGGCGAGTCCATGCCCCGATCGGCGACGTTGCAGAAGCGTCGCGGTAGACCATCCCGTGTCTGAAACCCTCGATCTTCGTCCTCGGAGCGGGCGGGTCGGCGGTGGGGGCCTGCTGCTCGACGTGTCCCGTCGCGCCCGACATCGGCTCGGGTCCCGGGCAGATGCCGCTACGCGGTGTCGGGCCACACAGCGGTGCCCATCACACCGTCACCATCGGCGGGCTTGGGACCACCAACCGCAATGAGGTCCAGCCCGTCCGGACCGGCCTCGAAAGCGCGAACAACCTCGGGTGCGACCCGCACGGCTCCCACTGACGAAGATCCCGAACCTCATCGTCAAGCAGCACCCGTCCCGACCCCGCGACCACCACGTAAGCCTCTTCCTGCTCGCGGTGACTATGCGCCATCGGACTGCGGAGGTTCGCCGCGTAGCGAAACAGACTGACACCGAGATCCCGGGAGCCCAGGTGCTTACGGCCAAACCGCCCCTCAACCCCGGGAGCCCGATCGCCCACGGAATCCTCAACCTCCAACAAGTTCACGGTAGAAAAGCCAGACACAGACAAGCTCCTTTGGCAGACAGTGCGCCGGGGACCCTACCTCCCTGACCGCGAGCGCACCAATGACGGCGGCAGAGCGAATCGCCGGGACGCGACGTGACCGCTGAGCCCGGGGTCGCGGCTGCTGCTTCTGGTCCGTGAACTTCGCAAGCGGCAGCAGCCAGATCGTGGCTGCAGCGGCGACAACCCAGAAGTACCGGAACAGATTGCTGAGGTCCTATCCGTCGGGAGGTGCGGGTCCCACCAGTCGCTCCAGCCCAGTGATCGGTGAGAGACGAAGCGAGGCCGGAGCGACATCGTGGCCGGCGACGATGGTCGTCAGATCAGAACGGCTAGCCCAAGCAGCCCGATCGTTGCGGGCAGCCAGCTCAATCACTCCCTCGCCATTGCGCTCGTGCGCCTTTCCCGGTAGCCCAGACAGAAGCAATGACGCGACGCCCTCAGGGGCGCACGAGGCGGACATGCCAGCCCGATCAGCGTCCGCGCGGCAATTCTCAGGACGGATCAGGCCGCCGTGTCGTCCTCGTTCTCCTGCAGCCAGCGTGCTGCCTCGGCGGCCTGGGCGTCGTCGACGACGACCTTCTTCCCGGCCGCGTAGTACTTGTCGATCTCCGTGAACAGCTCCTCGACGAGTTGTTCGGTGGGGACCTTCCTCAGCGGCTGACCCTTGGCGTAGATCATGCCGGTGTCCTTGGCTCCGGTGATCCCGAAGTCGGCGTGGCGCGCCTCGCTGATCCCCTTGCGCGCAGAGCCCAGCACCGAGACCTCGATCACGTCATCGTAGGCGGCGAGGCGGTCCTCGACCTCGGACACGACGGTGTCCATGTCGAAGAGCCGAGGCTCAGGATCCATAAGCGTCCAGTATGGCCGCTGGAACGTGAACCGTAGTAGATGACACCCGCCGCGCGACGGCGGCCGCGATCGCACGACCGGGCTAGATGCTCGCACCCGACACAAGCGGGACCGCCATGCCACTTGACTTCCAAGATAGTGCTAATTACATTAGCGTCATACAATACGTTGCGTGGCTTATAGAAGAGGCATGGGACCACCGCCGGCGCCGGTACCGACAGTTCGCGCTCGCAGCCCTGGCGGCGGTCGCGATCGCGGCGCTGGTCTGGGTGACGATCCCTCACGGATCCGAGTCGCCAGCAGGTAGCGCAGCTCCGCGGCCGGCGCGACCCGCCGTAATCGCGCCTTCGCGGGTGCTGTCGAAGTCCCCGTACCTCGGGGTGAGCTGTCCGATTTCCAACTCGATCGCGTGTGACCGCGTTGGCTTGGCGGTGTGGCTCAAACGACCGGCCGTGTCGGTCACTGCGACGGTCGCCGGCGCCCCGCTGGCCCTGAATCAGCACGGTCCTCAGCCTGACCATCTGCCGCTCCCGCGCCGCGTGTTCTACGGCTATCTCCAGCCAGCAGGGATCGTCTCACGGCTGCACATTCGACCGGTCGACGGCAACGAAATCCTCACCAAGGACGGACGCACACGGGTGATCGTCCGCCATCAGATGTGGTTCGGGGAGGGCAATGCCCAATCGCCGCTGATCAGACTGACGATCCGCTACGCCTCCGGCCAGACGATCATCACTCAACGTCGGGTCGGGTTGGCGACAGGTTGGCGATGACCGGCCCGGCGATCACGATCGATCCGTCCAGCCCGACCGCGCTACACGAGCAGGTCGCCGGCGCGCTACGACGCGCGATCGCCGACGGCGAAGCCAACCCCGGCGACCGCCTCCCGCCAGCGCGCGACCTTGCCGCGATACTCGACGTCAACACCAACACCGTCCTGCGTGCGCTACGAACGCTCCGCGACGAAGGGCTCCTCGAGTTCCGCCGCGGCCGCGGAGCGACCGTCACCACCGCGGCACCCCAACGCACCGAACTGATCACCAAAGCACGCGAACTGATCTCGCTCGCAGGCCAACAGGGCTACCGGCCAGACGAGCTCGCTCAGATCATCAGCCAGATGCCGTCCTAGTCCGACACGCCGCCGAGCTGAGGCGCCACTTTTGCAAACGAGAGGCACCTCGGCGTGCCTCCGGCGGCGGGCGCGACTTCTCCTTCGAGCCGGCGACGATCAGAAGCGGTAGTGGTGGCCTCGTGTGCGGTTCGGCGAGTTTGCAGAAGCGTCGAAGCTGCCCGACGGCTCTGCCGGATCTGCTTGTAAAGGGGCGCTGGGGCTGGGACTCTTGAGGGCGTGTTTGAGCGATTCACCGAGCGAGCTCGCCTGGTTGTTGTGCTGGGCGCAGGAAGAGGCCCGGGGTCTCAAGCACAACTACATCGGCACCGAGCACATCCTGCTGGGCCTGGTTCGCGAGGAACGAGGAATCGCCGCTCGGGTGCTCGAGTCGTCGGGCGTCATTGTCGAACGCGTCCGCGAGCAAGTGCTCCGGATCGTCGGCCCGGGTCAGGAACTCAGCGCGGGTCAGATCCCGTTCACCCCACGGGCAAAGAAGGTCTGGGAGCTGGCGCTGCGCGAGGCCCTGGAGCTTTCTCACAATTACATCGGCACCGAGCAGATCCTGCTCGGACTACTGCGCGTCAACGAGAGCGTCGCCTTCCGGGTCCTAGTCAACTGCAACGCCAACCCCTTCAAGCTCCGCACGGAAGCGATCACGCTCGCAGGACTACCACGTGCCCGGACGGAGAGAGACTCGTCAAGCAGCGGCCTTGAGGCCGAGTTCGACCCGGGCTGGCTTGACGGCCAAGCGACGGTGCTCAAGCCGTTGGGAGCGTGGATCCGCACCGATCTTGGGCGACCACCCGACGTCGGCGACCTGCTACTCGCGATCGTCTGCGTGCCGGACACCCGCTGAGGCGCTCGGCGAACTTGACATCGACGTCGATGAGCTGTCGGGCAGGATCGAGCGGGCGCGCGCCCGCAACCGGACAGATAGCCGGACTCTGGCTCAGCGCATGAGTGAAGTGACCTCGGCCAAGGAGCTGGCGATCGAACAGCAGCGATTTGATCACGCAGCGGCGCTGCGCGATCAAGAACGCGAGCTGCGCGAGCAAGCCCGCGCGCATCAGCGCAGACGGATGGGCGCGGTTACCGAACTGTGCCGGCGTCTAAGCATCCCTCGCTCGCCTGACGATCCCTGAAGCCCGTGCGATAAGCACGTCTGCGGCGGGGACAGCAGTCTCGTATCCCTTGAGAGTCAGGCGGGTTCGTTTAGGACCGCGAGGGCTTCTGCGATCGTGCCGGGACCGCAGAGAACTCGATACGCGCGATGGATCGCGCGGCTGCTGTAGCCGAGCTGGCGAAGTCGCGCCTCAAAGGCGGGAAGCTCGCGCTCGGCAGCAGCCAGCCGATCGTGGCCCTTCGCGAGCAAGCGCAGCCCCATCACGTCTTCGACAGACTCCTCCACGATGTAAACCGTACCTCTCCGTGACCGCCGCACCACACCTGCCGGGCCTTCTCCCTTCACGAACGACGAGGCGCCTCGACCCGCCCCTCGGACCCTGTGGCGGCTTCTCCTTCGAGCCACCGGCTGCCCGGAGCGGCAGTGCTGGCGACCAGACTCGGCCTGGCAAGAGGAGAAGCGCACAAAGCTCGGCCGCGCGGTCGCGACCGGCGCGACTGCCAGTCCACGCCGCTAGCCAGGCCGTCGAGCCGCGAAGATCATGTGCGGACCGGCGACGCGCTCGCTGGCGCGGCTCTCGAAGTTCGAGAACGTCTGGATGTCGCCGAAGCCGGCCGCCTGGAGGGCAGAAGTCACCTCAGGTGGCGTGAGGATCGCGAAGCGATGCTCATCGCGGACGGTGGTGGCCACACCGTTTTGAGAGACCGTGAAACAGTCGCGATGGATCCAGACGGCGTCGTGGGGGTCGATCTCATGTGTTGGTGAGCGCGTGATCTCCAGACCCGGCCGGCGGACGGTTGAGGGCGAGGGCGAGGGCGAGGGCGAGGGCGAGCGGTAGTGCTGCAGGATCCAGACGAAGTTGGCGCCGCCGAGCACCACGATGCCGCCTGGTTTCAGCGCGGTGTAGACGCGTTGGAGGGCCTCGGCGCGTTCGGTCGCGGACAGCAAGTACCAGAAGGGATCGCTGATCGCGATCATGGCGTCAAAGCGCCCCTGATCGTCGATGTCGAGGAGGCCCCCGTGGCGCAGATTGATCGCCGGCTCGCTCCCGCGCACCGCGTGCCGGGCACGCGCGAGGAACTCCTCGCAAGGCTCCAGACCGGTCATTCGCCAGCCAGCATCGCTGAGCGGTACAAGCAGCCGGCCTGTGCCGCACCCAATGTCAAGCACCGACAGCGCGCCACTCAGCCTGTAGGCAGTGGTGAGCCAAAGTAGAAACTCGACCGGCGGGGTGTGATCACCCGGGATGAAGGCGACGTACAGATCGCCGATATCGAGAGGCCCATCTCGGCCCGCAGGCATGTTCCAACGGTACGCGATAGCTTCGCAAGCACGAACGACTGGTCATGTTGGTCACGTGGGCCCCACCCGAGTGGAGTTCTCCTCCGCGCCGGCGGGCCGAGGAAGCAGCTGTCGCGATCTCGTGACTCAGTCGGCGACAAAGCAGGTGCGGGTGCTCCGAGCCTCGGGGCTTTTCCTTGCCGCAGGACTGCCAGCGGGTGACGTCACGGCTCGGCGGCGTCAATCGCCACATGCGCTCGGCAGCGCGTCTCGGCTAGGACGTGAGGAAGTCGGGGTGCCCACGACTAGCGGATGGGACGCCGGCGTTCAACTCGGGCAGCTTAAGGGACATCGGGTGGGCAGCTCGCAACTGCGCAGGGATCATGACCTTTCATGCCAGGAGCCAGATAAGCCACGAATCACAGACGGTTCCCGTGGCGAGTTTCCACCCGCCGTAGTCGCACATCCACCCAGGATTGCTCCTACGCTCCGTCCCACGTGAGATCGACAGCGACGGCCGTGCATGCACTGCATCGTGCCAGAGCGCACCACGTCACTGTCGATCTCCGCCACGCC
>Ga0302324_100018824_pt1 | contig 13594 bp, 15 predicted proteins | sample Palsa_T0_1_FD_201949 | JGI IMG/M metagenome (GOLD analysis project Ga0302324, IMG submission 201949) | Peat permafrost microbial communities from Stordalen Mire near Abisko, Sweden - Palsa_T0_1 | ecosystem: Environmental > Terrestrial > Soil > Palsa > Peat permafrost | place: Sweden: Abisko...
CACGCCGATCTTCTTCATCAAGGACCCGATTCACTTCCAGAACTTCATCCGCTCCCAGAAGCGGCTGGCAGCGGTCAACCTGCGCTCCAACGACATGCAGTGGGACTTCTGGACGCTGCTGCCGGAGACCGCCCACCAGGTGGTCTGGCTGATGGGCGACCGCGGCCTGCCGAAGACCTGGCGGCAGATGAACCTCTACTCCAGCAGCACCTACATGTGGATCAATGCCGGCGGCGAGCGGTTCTGGGTTAAGTACCACTTCATCAGCGACCAGGGCATCGACTTCTGGACCCAGGCCGACGGCGACCGGCTGGCCGGGACCGACCCTGACCTGCACACCAGGGACCTGTACGAGGCGATCGAGCGGTGAGTACCCGAGCTGGACGCTGAAGATGCAGATCATGCCGTTCGAGGAGGCCAAGACCTACCGGTTCAACCCGTTCGACATGACCAAGGTGTGGCCGCACGGGGACTACCCGCTGCACGAGGTCGGCAAGCTGACCCTGGACCGCAATCCGGTCGACTACCACACCGAGATCGAGCAGGCCGCGTTCCAGCCGAGCAACCTGGTGCCGGGGATCGGGCCGAGCCCGGACCGGATGCTGCTGGCCCGGCTGTTCTCCTACGCCGACGCGCACCGGGCCCGGCTGGGCGTGAACTACCAGCAGATCCCGGTCAACGCCCCGGTCGTGCCGGTGAACACCTACAGCAAGGACGGCGTCATGCGGGTGGTCAACCGGACCGACCCGGTGTATTTCCCGAACTCCAAGGGCGGCCCGAAGGCCGACCCGGAGCGGTACCAGCCGGCCAGCTGGTACGCCGACGGCGAGCTCGTGCACGCCGCCTACGTCAAGCACGCCGAGGACGACGACTGGAGCCAGGCCGGCACCCTGGTCCGCGAGGTGATGGACGCCGCCGCGCGTGACCGCCTGGTCAGCAACATCGTCGGGATTCTGCTCAACGGCGTGACCGAGCCGGTGCTCCAGCGCGCCTTCTGGTATCTCGGTAACGTCGACAAGGATCTCGGCGACAGGGTCGAGAAGGGCGTCCGCGCCGGGCAGTCCTGACCAGTCACCTGTCCACCCGGCATGAGGAGGGAGTTATCTAGCGCGCCAACTTCGCGGACATCATCGAGAACTCCGGCTGGCCAGAAGGAGCGCCTCAGCCCGGCGCGGGGAAGCCTCAGGCCTGGCGCGGGGAAGGGGCGAGCAGGCCGAGGGCGCGGGCCCGCTCCACGGCACCCGCACGACGGTGCGCGCCGAGCTTCCGCGCTCGGACAAGATCGCTGGGTGAATGCCATGGGAGATCTCCCGTACCCGGTCGAATACGCCCGCCAGCCCCCCGGCGATGCGCGTCAGTCCACTCTCGATCTCACCGAGCCCAGGCGGGACCGCCGCCTGCGCCTCGCGCAGCTGCAGCATCAGCGACACCAGCTGCTGCTGAGTGCCGTCGTGCAGGTCCCGCTCGATCCGCCGCCGGGTCTCATCGGCGGCGGCCACGATCCGTGCCCGGGAGGCCAGCAACTCAGCGCGGCTCTCCGTGTTCGCGATCGCCGTCGCCACCAGCTCGATGAAGCCGGCCAGACGCGATTCGGCGTCCCGCGGGAACGGCTGGTAGGCCTGCCTGGTGTGGAGGAACAGAACACCCACAGCCGTGCCTCGACGAAGATCGGGCTGGCGACCGAGGAGCAGATCCCGAGCTCGTCCCGGACGAACGCGGCGATGCGCCCAGGAACGCCCTGGTAGGTATCTATCCGGACCGAGCGGCCCGTGCGGAAGACGCTCGAGGCCAGATCGCCGCCTTCGAGCGGCCACGGCCCCGGGACCAATGGGTGCTCCTCGCCTTCGGCGGCCCAGGCCGCCAAGACAGTCACCGTGTCATCACTATCGAAGCGGCCCATCCCGGCGAGGTGCGCGCCGAGCAGCGGCCCGACCTCCTCGGCGACCGCTGCGAACAGCTCTCGGCATTCGCGATCGCCATCGCCACTAGCTCGGTGAACGACGCCAGCCGGGCCTCGGCGCCGGTCGGCAGCGGCTTCTCCGCGGACCGCGAGCCGACGACCATGAGGCCCCACAGGCTCCCCTCGACGATGACCGGCGTCCCGGCCGCCGAGCGGACGCCCCGGGCCGCTGGCGAAGGCACCGAGCGAGCCAGAGGCATTGGCATAGCCATCTACCCGCGCCGGGCGAGAAGTCTCGAACACGAGCGTGACGATGTTGTTCCCGCCCAGGCTCTACCGCTTGCCGATCGGAAACCCGGCCGCACCGTGCCCTAGGCGGCGACGGAGGTGAACATGCCGTCGGGCTCGTAGCGACCGAGGTTCGCGTATCCGGCCGACAGCACCCGCCCCGCCTCCGCGGTGACCGCCGCGAACACCTCCTCCGGCGGCACCCCCCGCGCCACCAGCGTCGCCACCCGCCGCAACGCCGCCTGTTCCTCGGCGAGTCCGCGCGACTCGTCACCGCTCAACGACGCTCACACGAACAGCGAACCACTACCTACCCGGTCAGACAAGCGCTCGCGAGACCATCTGCGACCGGGTTCAGCTGGCCGTGCAGGATGGCGAGCAACACCGCGAGCAACGGCGCCGGCACCGCGGCCAGGGCATATCCGGCCAGCCGGCGCATGAGCGCCAGCCTGATCATCAGTGCTTGTTCTACGGCCATCGCCGCCGCTAGAACGACCTCCGCGTCGGCGTCCGGAGAGCCGCAAGGACCCCCGCTGCGGATGCCTCGATCTCCGCGAGCTCGTCATAGAGCTTTCTGATCTCGTGCTCTCCCCAGACCGCCGAGTTGAACCGGTGATGCGTTATCGCGGTCACCATAAGGAATCGGGATTCGGCAGAGTCGAAACCACCATCCAGCCAATCGCGCGCTCCATGTCGGCCTCCTGCCCCTTGGCGCTGCGGCCTGATTCCACTGGCTGGCTATAGGTCAGCGTCCTGCCGGTGAATCGGGCCTGTCCGGCTTGCTAGATAGCATCGCCCAGCGACCACGATGCGGCATCGCCGCCAGCATCCGTCGTCCCCGGACGCTGGCTGCAGTTCGCGCGTTACCGCTAGCGGGTAGCAAGGCCGCACATGGCCTAGCACCCGCCGTCTCCCCTGGTGACGCTAGACCACGACCGTCAGGAACTGGGGCTGGTGTCGGTCTGCGTCCTGGTCAGATGGGGTACCTGGTTGGTTCGGTGGTGTACTGCCGGCCGGACGGGGCGGTCCGGCGGAAGGTTCCCGTGGTGATCTGCTCGACCTTCCAGCCGGGGTGCTGCTTGAGCCGGTGGTCGTGACGGCAGGTCGGCCCGCCATTGCACAGACACGACCGGCCTCCCGCTTCGTACGGGATGTTATGTTCGAAATCACACTGCTGGGCTGGTCTCCGGCAGGACGGGGCGACACAGGTGGCGTGCCGGATCTGGGCCAGGTGCCGCAGCTTGACCCCCGGATCATGACCAGAAGCCTCCAACCGGTGGTCACACGTGTCCAGGGCGATCGGGTCGAGCGTGAGGAGCAGGTCCCGCTGGCCCGGCAGGCCGGTGGACAGCCGCCAGGCGCCGTATCCGCCGGGCGGCCCGTGCTCGCCGGAGGCGGTGAAGGTGAATCGTGGCGGTGGGCGGCTGGCGGGTCCGCCGGGCGGGTCATGGTCGCCAGGCGGGGCGGGTCCCCCAGGTGAGGCGGGTCCGGCAGGTGAGGCGGGTCCGCCGGGCGGGGCGGTTTTGTCCCGTTGGGCGGGCCGAGGGTGGCTTTTGGGTTCGGGTCTCGCGCAGCCGTGGCCGATGGCGTGGCCGTGCTCGTCGGTGACGCTGAGGCAGTACGTGGTCGTGGGGTTGGCGGCGGCGGCGCGGGCCAGCTCCCGGGCCAGGACGGGGTCGACGGGGCCTAGGCCGGAGATCTCGCCGGGCCGCTCGGCCAGGTCCAGCAGGGTGGTCAGCGGGACGGTCAGGTGCAGCCGGCCGGCGAACCCGGCCGGGAGCACGCTGGCGGCCGGCGGGATCCCCGGCTCGCCGGGGTCCGGCGCCGGTGATCCGCCGCCGCCGGGACCCTCAGGACCGCCGCCGCGCGGGGCGTCCGGCCTGCCGTTCTCACCGTTCTCGCTGCCGCTGCCGGGCTCGCCGCTGCCGCTGCCGGGTCCGCGGTTCTCGCTGTCCCTGCTGTCCTGGCCTGCGGCGGGCTGGGCGGGCGGGACGACGGGCCGGGAGTCCCGGCCGAGCATGATGTCCATGTACGCCAGAGCCCGGAGCTGGTCCATATCCCCGTCCAGGCCCGCCTTCTTCAACTGCGTCGCCCACCACGTTATCCTCTGGTCGGCGGCCAGCACCTCGGCCGGGGGCAGCTCGCGGCCCATCAGGGCGGCGTTGCCGGAGTCTTCCAGCCACCGCTGCACCCGGGCGTCACGGCGGGCGTCCTCGCGCCGCTTGACCGCCTTGTCCGGGGCGACCTCCAGGACCGCGCGGGCGATCGCGGCGCGCAGCCCGCCCGGGGTCAGCCGCCCGGCCCGGTCCAGCACCAGCGCCTCGGCGGCGCGGGCCTCGGCAGCGTCCAGGTTCGCGGTCGCGCGGGCGATGATCTCCACCTTGGCGTGGCGCAGCACCCCGGCCCGGAACGCCGCCCTGGTGCCGGGCAGCTTGACCTCCAGGTCGTAGGCCAGGCTCAGGATCCGCGCGGCGCCGTCCCGGGTCTCGGCCAGCGCGTCGCGCAGCTCATCCTCGGTGAACTCATCGTAGGTGCCGGGCATCTGCGCCGGGCCCTCCGACGGGCAGCCGGGTTCGGGGCGGCGCCGGATGAACTCGGCGACCGCGGCGTGCTTGAGCGCGCACGCGGCGGCCTCGACCCGGTCCAGCGCGCAGATCACGCCGGTCAGCTCATCGTCGGACGCGCCAGCGAACCGGTCACCGGGCCCGGCGGCGTGCTCGGCCAGGCCGTGCAGCGCACCGCCGCCGGGAGCCACGTCGAGCACCTGCCCGGTGGCGAACGCCCCGGCCGGGCCGGGCGAGTCCCCCGGGACCCGGCGCGCCGAGCCGGGCTCCCCCGGACCCCGGCGGGCCGACGGCACCGCCCGGGGGACCCCGGCCGGGGCCCGCGATCCGTGGCCCGGCTGGGGCGACCGGGTTTTGCGGGCGGGCGGGAGCGGGTCCTCGGGGTCGGGTTCTTCGCCGGGCGCCAGCCCGGGATCCTCGTCCTGCATCGCGGCGAGCCACGCCACCCACTCGTCCTCGGTCAGCCAGTCCTGCGTCGAGGGCGGAAGCTCCCGCCAGCCCGGGCCAGGGAACTCATCCGGACCGGGTTGCGGACCGCCGCCGGGGCTGCCGGGCGGGGACCCGCCGGGCCCGGCGGGCGGGGACGCGGCGGGCCCGCCAGCGCGCCGGGCGGGATCGTCGTCCGGCCCGGGGTCTGGGGAAACCGGTGCTTGGGTCACGCACCACCGCCCGTTCAGCAAAATGATTGTGAGCCTGGCCTTTAGGCTCTTATCAAATATAGTAGCGAATCAGGTTGACGCACGCAACCTTACTGGCCTGATCTGTGATTAAATTCGAATAAATGGACTAATGAGCTGGATGTGACGGAAGTTGGGTTCGGCGGATCGTTCCTGGCGGTTGGATGGTTTACGAAAGGGCTCGCATGGCGCGGGCGAAGGCTTCGCCGCGGTCGCGGTAGTCGCGGAACTGACCGAAGTTGGGCGCCGTCGGCGACAGTAGGACCACTCCGTCCGGCCTGGCCCACCGGGACCCCGCCGTCACGGCGGGGCCTCCAGGTCCGGGCGGTCGGTGACGCCCGCGAAGGCGAAGGCCAGCTCGCCGGCGCCGGCGCTGGCCTGCCCGTTTGCAGCAGCCTGGTTCGCGTGGGGCTGTCCGCCTTCGCCGGTGAGCTAGCGGTCCGAGGCGCCCGAGACGGCGGCGCGGGCGAGCGGTATGACCTCGGCGGCGAACAGCCGTAGCTGGTCGCTGGTTTCCTGCTCGAGGACCAGGTTGACGGTGTCGAACCGCTCCTCGGCGGCGAATTCGGCGATGATGTTGGCCCAGATGTCCGGGGTGGTGCGGATCGGCTGGCCGCCGGGGCCGGAGCGGGGGCGGCCGGTCGTGTGCGGGGTCCCGGTCACGGTGCCGACGAGCTGGATGACTCGGTGGATGCTGGCCGGGTCCCGGCCGGCCGCCCGGGCCGCGCTGTCGATGCGGTCCTGGGCCGCGGGCTTGGTCTCATAGCCGGTGGCGAGCGGCGCGATCCAGCCGTCCGCCTTGCGGCCGGTCAGGTCGAGCATCTGGGGGCCGACGGCGCCGAGCCAGATGCCGATGCGGTGCGCGGGAGCGGGCCCGGTGTCGGCGGTAAGCGGATAGTACGGGCCGGGCAGACTGGCCCCGCGGTCAGGAAGCCACAGGGCGCGCAGTACGTCGATCGCCTCGCTGACCGCGGCCACGGCCTCGCGGGGGTTACGACGCGGGCCGCCCAGCCCGGCGATCTGGTCCCAGGCCCGGCCGGCCCCGATGCCAAGCTCGAACCGGCTGCCGGAGAGCACGTCCAGGCTCGCACTGGTCTTGGCCAGCATCTGGGCAGGTCGCAGCGGCAGGTTGGCGACGTTGGTCATGAACCGCAGCCGGCCGGTCTGGCCGATGAGGGTGCCGATCAGGGCGAAGGTATCGAGAAAGTCCGGTACGTACGGGTGGTCCTGGATGGATACGTAATCGAATCCTGCCGCCTCCGCCACCTGCACGTGCTCGCGCAGCCGTTCGATGTCAGCGGCACGGGGAGAAAGGAATACCCCGAACTGCAGTGCGTCCATAATGCCTCCCGTGGATACGGCTCCCGGCCGGCGCCACCGACGACGTAGCCAGCCACCCGCCAGCGCGCGAGCCCGCCGTACCGGCTCGCGGCACCGTCCGTTCCGGCGGGGGAGAGGCCCAGTGAGCCCGGCATGGCTTCTACCTGGGCCAGCTATGACCCGCCCTCGGAGTTGGCTCCGGCTGGCTTACTACTTAAGGGCTGCTTCCCATCCGGCTTTCCAGCTCGGAACGGGAAATGCCGTGCCGGTCGCTGAACTTCTGGAGCTGCTCGAGGTCAACCGGATCGGGGAGAACCCGCGACGCCTCCTCGGCTGCCTCGGAGTAACCCAATTGATTCATCAGGTCAACTACGGATTTCCTGCTAAGGGCCATGCGTTCGAGCCTAACCCGCCGCGGCCAGGCTTGCCCGCAGTACCTCGCTTAGGCCGGTCGCGTTAGTCGCCGCCGGGGCCTCGCCGGCGAGCTGGTAGACCTTCTTGTGCTTTTTCGCCTCGATGAGCTCGTTGACCCGGTCGGTGCCATCGTGCAGGTCACGCTCGATCCGCCGCCGGGTCTCATCAGCGGCGGCCACGATCCGCGCCCGGGAGGCCATCAGCTCGGCGCGGCTCTCGGCCGTTCGCGATCGCCGTCGCCACCAGCTCGGTGACGAGGCCAGGCGCGCCTCGGTGTCCGCAGGCAGCGGCTGCTCCAGGGTCGAGCCGGCGGCGATCATGCCCCAGAGGCGGCCCTCGACGAGGATCGGCGTCCTGACCGCCGAGCGGATGCCCGTCTCGCGGATGCCCGTCTCGCGGATGCCCGTCTCGCGGATGGCAGCACCGATAGGGCCCGAGGAACTATCGGCATAGCGGTCGATCCGGACCGGGCGGCCGGTCTCGAACACGAGCGTGGCGACGTTGTGCCCTTCGAGAGGCCACCGGCTGCCCACGGGGAAGCGCCTGCCTGCCGGGCCCCAGGTCGTGACGGAGGCCGCCGTACGGCCGGGCTCGTAGCGGAACAGGGTCGCCAGCTCGACGCGAAGCAGCTGCCCGACCTCCCCGGCCACCGCCGTGAACACTTCCTCCGGCGTCGCCCCGCGCGCGACCAGGGTCGCGACCCGCCGCAACGCCGCCTGCTCCTGCGCCAGCCGCCGCAACCGTGCCTGATCGGATGAATTACGACCCGCCCCCCGTCGGTGGCGCGGCTCACGTCGGCACCGGTATCTGGGGCGTTCACAAACCGACGGTAGCCCGGTGCCCGGCGCCCTGGCAACGTTCGCATCGCAGCCGCGGAGCCGCGGAGCCGCGGAGCCGCGGAGCCGCGGAGCCGCGGAGCCAGGGTTCGGACTACCGGCCGTTCTTGATTTGGGCGAAGGAGAACAGGGACAGGCCGGGGAGCACGATGGACAGTGCGAGCACGGCCGCGAAGTCGCTGATGAACTCTGTGGCCACCCCGACGGCGACCACGGGAATGATCAGGCCGGCGTAGCACGCCACGAAGAAGGCGGATATCGCATGACTGCGCCGCTCGGGTGGGGCCAGGCGGTTGGCGGTGGCCAGGCTGCCCAGGAAGACGGAACCCACGGCCACCCCGCCCACGACCGTCCCGGCCAGGAACAGCGCCATGTCGGCCGCGGAGAGGGCCGCGACGATCAGGGCCAGCGCGGCCAGGAGCAGGCCCAGGCCCGCCATCACCACCCGGCGGCTGTTGAACCGGGCCAGCGCCAGCTGGCTGAGGGCCCCCACCGCCAGCAGCAGGAACACGACGCCGCCCTGCACGGCGTGGCTGTTCTGGTGCAGGTCGCTGCCGAGGAAGGTGGGCGCCAGCGCTGCGAACAGCCCGAGCAGGGCGAAGGCGGCGAACGCGGCCACGGCGGCGGCGATGAACTCGCTACGGCCCCGCTCCGGAATCCCCAGGCCCGCGAAGCGCAAGGCCGGCCGCCGGCCCGGGCGCACTGTCTCGGGGACGAGGTACAGGCACAGGCCCGCCGCTGCTAGCACGACCAGGTATACCTCGAACACCAGAGTCGTGGTGCGGTGCGTACTGGGCGAACAGCCCGGCGATGAGGGGGCCTAGGCCGAGGCCGCCCATGTTCGCGGCCGTGGCGACCAGGGATGCCCGGCGGCTGGCCGAGGCCGGGACCAGCTCGGTGAGCGCAGCCGTCGCCGTGCCGGTCATCAGTCCGGCGGAGATCCCGGACAGGATCCGGCCGACGATCAGTACTCCCACGTTGGGAGCCAGGATGAACACGATCGTGCTCAGCGCGCTGGCGGCCAGGGCGGCGGCCAGCACGGGTTTGCGTCCGGCCTGGTCCGAGGATCGTCCCGCCAGCAGCAGCGTGGCCAGGACCGCGACGGCGTAGACGGCGAAGGTCACCGTCACGATGACCGCGGAGAAATGCCACTGGGCCTGGTAGATGACATACAAAGGAGTCGGCAGGGTAGTGCCGAGCATGGTGATGCTCAAGATGAGTGCCGCCAGCCAGAACGCGACCCGGCTAGCAACGGCCGGTCCGGTGCGCCCGGCCGTCGGCGGATGGTCCAGGCAGTCGACACACGGCCGGTCGGGTGTTCGCCCGGGAGCCGGGACGGTCCCCACGTCCGGAACGACGCCGCGGCGATCGATCACCGGGAGCAGCCTCATCTCATCCACCTTCCGTCTGTCTGCGGGACGACTGAAATCGCCGGCCGCCCAGCGCAACCATGCCCCGGCCTGGCGGCCGGGGTCGCACGAGCGCCTCTGCTAACCACGATCGCACGGGAACGCCGGTGCGTCTTTCCCGCAGGCGGCCAACCTCAGTACCTGCTAGCGAGAAGGCGGGTGCCCGTCAGGTCACCCCGGAGGACTCTTCCCGCGGCCAGCCGGACGGTGGCATCGGCGGGTACCGGGAGGTGGTCGAGCGTGCGGTCGTGAATGGCGGCGATGATGGTGGTGCCGGGAAGGGCCGAGCGGAGATTCTCCAGCAGGGCGCGAGCCGTCTGGTGGTCCAGGCCCTCGGTCGGCTCGTCGAGCAGCAGCAGGCCGGGGTGCCGCAGGTAGGCCTGGGCGACGCTAAGCCGGCGCCGCTGGCCGCCGGAGAGCCCCTCGCCGCCCGGGCCGACCTGCGACTCCAGGTCGACCTGACCGGCCAGGACGGCTACCTTCATGGCCGCACGGAGCTCATCGGCGCTGGCGTCCGGGCGGGCCAGGCGGAGGTTGTCCGCGACGGTGCCGCTGAGCAGCTGGCTGTCTTGTTCCACCAACGTCACGGCGGCGACGAGATCGTCATAGCCGAGCCTGTATGGGTCGATCCCGCCGATCCGGACCGAGCCCGCCATCGGCCGCAACGCGCCCGCCCGCAGCAGCGTCGATTTGCCTGCACCCGAGGCGCCCGTCAGCACGGTGAAGCCGCCGCCGGGCAGATGGAGCGCGCTGATCGACAGCGCGGGCTCGTCTCCCATGCCGGCGACAAGCCCGCGCAGCGCGATGCCACCGCAGGCCCAGGCACTACCCGCCGGCTGCAGCGGCGTCGGCTGCAGCGCCGCCGGGTCAGCAAGGGCGCCCAGCCCGGTCATCTCGGTGAGCCGCCGCCACCCGGCGAGGGCCTGACCCGCGGCGGGACCGGCCGCGGCGAGCGCTCCCGCCACCTCGAACATGGTCATCGTCAGCAGCGCGGCAAAGGCCAGTATCGCGGGGGACAGCGGGCGGCCGCCCAGCCCGGCGCCGTTGGCCAGCACCGCGGCCACGGCCCCGGCGGCGGCCAGATCGGTGCCGAGCAGGCCGGCCCCCTCACGGGCGGACCACCGGCGGCGCGGCGCGTCGGTGACGCGGAAGCGCTCCGCCAGCTCGGCGAGCGCACGCGGGCCGGCGCCGTAGGTGGCGATCTTCATCCGGCCATCCAGCACCTCCACCAGCCGGGCCCGGGCGGCTGCCCGCGCGCGGGCCAGTTCTCCGCCCGCGCGCCGGCCCCGCCGGCCGGCGATCAGATCGCCGGTGAACGCCACGGCCAGGGCGAGGCCGGCCGCCACCGCGAACACCGGCCGGATCAGCGCGAGCACCGCCAGGCCGGATACCCCGACGATCGCGGCGACCACCGCAGGCACCGCGACGGCCAGGACGACGCGATCCAGGGAGTCGATGTCCGCCTGAATCCGGTCCTGCAGGTCACCGCTCTGGAACCGGCGAAGCTGCCGGGGAGTCATCCGCGTCGCCGACCCGAACACCCCCGCCCGAAGCCGCGCCAGCACCCGCAGGGTCGCCGCGTGCGTGATCAGCCGCTCACCGTACCGCGCGGCGGTGCGGACCACGGCCAGGGCCTCCACCCCGGCGGCGGGAAAGATCCAGGAGAACGTGGACGTGGTCGACAGCCCGGTCTGGGCCGACCGGACGATGAGCCAGCCGGCCAGGCCCATCAGGGCCGCGGACGCGACGGCGGCGAGGATCGCGAGCGCCAGCCGTCGCGAGCCCGCGGGGAAGCCCGGCCCGCCGGCCCGCGTCACGTACCGCCGCCCACAGCTCCGCCAAGGACGCGGAGCGCCCGGCCGCGGACGCGGAGCGCCCGGCCGCGGACGCGGAGCGCCCGGCCACGGGTGCGGTGTATTCAGCCACGGATCCGCCCTTCGTCCAGGTTGATCACGCGGTCGGCGATCCCGAGCACCGCGTCCGAGTGGCTGGCCACCAGGGCCGTCCGGCCCCGCAGCAGCCGGGCCAGCGGCTCGATCAGTGCCGCCTCAGTGGCTGCGTCCAGGCGCGCCGTAGGTTCGTCGACGAGCACGAATCCGGCGTCGGACAGGAACGCCCGGGCCAGGGCTACCCGCTGGGCCTCCCCGCCTGAGATGCTCCAGCCCCGCTCGCCGAGCACCGTGTCCAGGCCATCGGGGAGCCGGCCGAGCAGGCCGGTGAGCTGCGCGGCCTCGATCGCTTCCCAAATGCGGGCGCGGGAGGCACCGGGCTGGCCGAGGGCGATGTTGTCGGCCAGGGTGCCGGAAAACAGATAGGGATGCTGGCCGATCAGCAGCCCGCGGCCGGACCCCCCGGCCGCGGGTGCCCCATCGATGAGCGCCTGTCCTTCGCTCGGCCGCAGCCAGCCCCCGGCCACCTTGAGCAGGGTGGACTTCCCCGACCCCGAGGGACCGGCAACGCCGAGTACGGTGCGCGGCGGCACGAAGACGCTGACATTGCTGAGCGCCGACCGCGAGCGCCCCGCAAAGCGGACCGTGACCCCTTGCAGCGCCACGCCAGGCGCCAGGCCAGGCGCGGGACCGGACGCGGGTGCCACGGCCCCGGCATCGGCGGTGGCGCGGCGGCTGAGCGGCGCCAGGATCTCCGCGGCGGCGAGCGCCTCCTGGCGCTGGTGGTAGGCCGCGGCGAAGCGCCCCAGCGGAGCGAAGTAAGCCGGCGCCAGCAGCAGAACAAACACGCCGACCTGCGCCCCCAGGTGAAACGGCAGCAGCGGAACCCGAACATAGCCGAGCAGGGTGGCCCCGACATACATCGCGACCAGGCCGATACCGAAGGTCGAGACCCATTCCAGCGCGCTGGAAGCGAGGAACGCGATGCGGAGCACCGCCGTCGTGCGATGCGCGAGCTCGGTCGCCGCCCGCTCCACCAGGCGGCGCTGGTGGCTGATCGCCCCGAGGGCGCGCAGCGTGCTCATCGCCTGAAGCCGCTCAAGGACCTGGCCGGAAAGCTGTGCCACCTGGTGCATCTGGCGCCGGCTGACGGCCTCAGCGCCGAGGCCGGTCACCGCCATATTGATCGGAACGATCGGGGTCGTCAGCGCGAGCAGCACGCCGACCACCCAACTGGCCGGGAAGATCACCGCGAGGATGACGGCCGGCGCCAGGCACGCGGTGACCGCCCGGCGCTGGTAGTCATGGAAGTGGTCGCCCAGCCGCGGTAGCTGTTCGGACACGGCCGCGACCGCCGCGCCCGCGCTCACCTGCTCATCTGCCGGGTCACCCAGGACCAGCGCGTCCAGGACCGCGTCGCGGGCACCAGCCTCGGCGCGGCTGGCCCCCGCCGCGGCCAGCCGGTCCGCGGCGAACCCTCCGGCCGCCCGCAGCAAGCCGCCCGCCGCCACGCCGAGGACGTCGCCGCCCAGGCCATGGCCGGCCGCGGTGCCGACCAGGCCGGCCACGCCGGCCACGATCAGCGCCGCGATATACCAGCTCATGATGACCGTGCCGGCGGTGGCGGCCAGGTCGGCCAGGCCGGCCGCGAGGAAGAAGCGCCGGCCCGGGCGGCCCTGCGCGGCGAGCCACCGCTTCCCCTCGCGTGCGCCACTCGCCCTGGGGCCCGTCCCCGCCCCCGGGCGGGGCCGAAGGGAGGCCGGCGCTGGTCACGGCACCATCCCCGGTCGCGGTCGCCGTGACCATGGTCATCGCTGCGACCGGGCCGTCGCCACCCAGACGGCGATGACCACGGCGACGATGACCACGGCGACGATGACCGCGGTCATGAGCGGACCGAACCAGATGAGATTAAATTGACCGTCGAAGGAGTTCTCCGACGCCAGGAGCGCCGCCGCCCCGACGGGCATCAGCGCGATGGCGACGAGCAGCCGCACTCCCCATGGCCATGTGCGGTCGCCGACCTCGCGGCGGGCGCTTCCGTTTGCGGTGCCGTCTGGCGTACCTGCGGTATTGGTTTCCATGTCAGTTTGCCTCCTTCGGCGGGCCGCGGAACGGACACAGTCGACGGCGCGGCCCGGCGGCCGCCAGGGACCGCGCCGTCGTCCAGCGGCTGGCGCCCGCGGAAGACCCAGTTGGCGTAGGCGTGATAGGCGATGGTGACGGGCACGAACACGCTGATCGCGATGACCAGGAAGGCCAAGGTGTTGCGGCTGGCCGCGGCCGAGTACAGCGTC
>Ga0302324_100018825_pt1 | contig 13594 bp, 12 predicted proteins | sample Palsa_T0_1_FD_201949 | JGI IMG/M metagenome (GOLD analysis project Ga0302324, IMG submission 201949) | Peat permafrost microbial communities from Stordalen Mire near Abisko, Sweden - Palsa_T0_1 | ecosystem: Environmental > Terrestrial > Soil > Palsa > Peat permafrost | place: Sweden: Abisko...
AGTTTAGCCGCCTCCACATTCGCCGAACCCACGGAGTGGGAAGTCCTGGTGGTGGATAATAATTCGAACGACCAGACACGCCAGGTGGTGGAAGATTTTATCCGCCGCTATCCTGGGAGATTTCGTTATCTGTTTGAACGGCACCCTGGCAAGTCGTACGCTCTCAACTCTGGGATTCGCGAAGCTCACGGCGACCTATTGGCGTTCTTGGATGATGACGTAACCGTGGAGCCTCTATGGCTGTCCCATCTGACCGCGCCTTTACGGGACAGCCGATGGGCCGGTTCTGCCGGTAGGATCGTTTTGCAATGGCCTCCGGCGGTTCCCAATTGGCTGGCTGTTGACGGACCCTATGCCCGTCATGGTTTTCCCGGTTTCGACCAAGGCCCGCAGCCCAAAGAATTGACCGGCCCTGCATTCGGCGCCAACATGGCTTTTCGAAAATCTATGTTTCAGAAATATGGTGGATTTCGAACGGACCTGGGCCCGAGCACGGACGAAAAAATTCCCACTCCCGGCGAGGACGCCGAGCTCACCCGCCGCATACTTTCCGCGGGTGAACACATCCGTTACGAGCCATCGGCCGTCGTCTACCATCCCGTTTCCGAAGCCAGGATCCGAAAGGGGCCCTTGCTCAAATGGTGGTTCGATCAGGGTCGAGCTGACGCGCGCCAATTCCGAATTCGGCCCCTGCGTGAGTTGGTCAGCGTTTCAGCGTGTTCGCTGCGATGGGTCGTGGCCGCCAAGCCGCATGTGCGTTTCTACCGAAAGCTGATCGTTTGGCAGAAGGCTGGAAGACTTGTCGAGTTCTATCGCCAGTGGATCGCTGGCGACCAATTACGTCGGAGTGCTGGCATACCCTAATCTGCGGCCGGGCCTGGCAATTTCGAAAATCGTTTGAGCGTCTTTCCGCGACGCCATTTATACAGATCCGACCAGAAACGCTGCGTTGTCCCCTGTACTAAAGTTGTTTCCTGTACTAAAACTGTCCGTTCGGCCAATAGAGGATATGTGCACTTGCCTTCAAGATAGAGGTTGAGCGATGCCCGCTTTTGACTGGGATGCTGAGGCAAGCCTGTCCCGCCTCCACTCCGCCGCAGCTCAGTTGAATCCTGCGCTCCAAGGCTTGGGGGAAAAGTAATGATTAAGTCGGCTAAAATATTGATGCCGTTGCTCCTCCTGTTTCTAACTTCGGTCGCGAGGGCGCAAGAAACCGTAGCGGTGGATTTATCCGTCAACAACGGATCGGCCATTGGTCGCGCAAGTGGCTTTCTGCATGCCTTCAATTCGACCACTCCCACGACATCGACGTATGTAACGCCCCTTAAGCCGCAAGAGATGCGGTCGGATTACGTGTACGATGAAGACCCCAGCACGTATGCAACGGTAGTCGGCATGGGCGCGAAACCAATGTACATCCTGGGCGACGCATGGATCGATAATTGGGGTAACTATAATCCGACGAATGCCCGGGTGGTCACTTCGGCTACGATGTCAACGTGGGTTACGTTTGTTCAGGCTCGCGTGAATGCCGCGCTCGCAGCCGGTCAGACGCAATTCCAATGGGATATTTGGAATGAGCCGGATATCAGCGATTTTTGGACGGGAACACCCGCTCAATTTTATGCTGCATGGCAAGCGGCCCAGGCTGCAATCAAAGGAATCAACAGCTCGCAGTTGGTTGTCGGTCCAAGCATTTGCTGCAATAGTGCGTTTAGTATGCAGGACTTTCTGTCCTTCGCTCACTCGAATAATGTATTGCCAGACGTTCTTGACTGGCACGAAGCGTCTTACGAGCCGTCACAAATCCCTGTCGATTATGGGACTTATTCGGGATATGTTGGCGCGAACAATCTTGGAATCACAAAGTATTCCATCACCGAGTATGGTACCGACTCAAATACGTACCTCCCCGGCAGCAACGTCCAGTATTTCGCGGCGATAGAGCGTGCGCAGCTTTATGAGTCAAGCCACGCTTGCTGGAATAACGGAAACGACTGCGCTCAGAATGGTTACCCACCGGATTTGGATGGTGCCTTGCAAACGAATGCGACGACCCAGAATGCGCTTTGGTACGCCTATCAGGCCTATGCCAACATTACCGGGACCGTTGTAGGCGTCACGCCAAGCGCAACCGTCGATGGCGTGGCCGGCCAGGATTCCAATTTGCAGCAGGCCTACTCCGTGTTCGGCAGGAATGGCGGATCGACCGCGAACATCACCGTCACCTTCAACAATGTCGGCAGCGCCGCTTATCTGGGTGCCGCGGGCGCCGTTCATGTGGTTGCCTATTCCTTGCCCAACGACAATGGCAGCGGCTCGTCCGGCCCCACACAAGTCATCAGCGCGGATTATCCGGTATCCTCGAACAGCGTGTCCGTCACGATCCCCAACATGGGCAGCAATGACGTTGCGATCGTCCAGTTAACGCCCGGAGCTGGATCGGGAAGCACTCGCCCTAGCCCGCCGGTGGTTTCGCAACTTGTCGTTCACTAATCCTCGTCTCTACAGTCCGTTTATTTTTGACATTGCGCACAATAATTACCAGCTTAGCCGTTGACCGGGGAGGCATGGCCTGATCGTTCTCGTGACGGGAGGTGCGGGATATATTGGAAGCCATGCTGCGCGCACCCTGCGCGAGCACGGTCACCAGGCGCTCCTCTATGATAATCTTTCCACCGGCCATCAGTCCTTCGCCGACGGCTTCGAGTTGATCGTCGGCGATATTGCGGATTCCGCCAGGCTCACGCAAGCGATGAGACGGGTCGACGCGGTGATGCACTTTGCCGCGCTCGCTTATGTCGGAGAGTCGGTGGACAATCCGCGAAAGTACTTTCGCAACAATGTCGAGGGTGCGCTGACGCTGCTCAATACGGCGCTCGACTGCGGCGTGCGTAAGTTCATTTTCTCTTCAAGCTGCACGGTGTACGGCTCTCCATCGAAAGTTCCGATTGCGGAAGATGCGCCTTGCCAGCCGATGAGTCCCTACGGGGTCTCGAAGCTCTTCTTTGAGAACGCTCTGCAGGCTTATGGTCGCGCGTACGGGTTGCGCTTTGCCAGTCTGCGCTACTTCAACGCCGCGGGAGCGGATGAGAGCGGCGAGATCGGCGAGCTCCACGATCCCGAACCACATCTGATTCCGTTGGCGCTGGCGGCCTCCGCGGGGAAGGGCCCGGAGTTGCAAATTTTCGGCTCCGATTATCCGACTCCCGACGGCACCTGCATCCGCGACTACATTCACGTGAACGATCTGGCCGAGGCGCATGTCATGGCCTTGCAATATCTGCTCCAGGGGGGCGAGTCTTTCGCCGTCAACTTGGGCACCGGCCAGGGCCACTCCGTCAGAGAAGTGCTCGCCACGGTGGAACGCGTAACTGGAAATATCGTTCCCTGGCGCGCGGCGCCGCGCCGCCCCGGGGACCCGGCCGCCTTGATAGCGGATCCCAGGCGCGCCAACCAATTGTTGCAGTGGAAGTCGACGCGCTCCTTGCCCGAAATCGTCGCAAGCGCTTGGAAATGGATGCAACGCCAGAGCGTGAATCAACCTCTGTAATCTCACCCAGAGTCGTCAGAATAGGCAATTCAGCTCTCTGTTCAGATGGAAAGCCTTCCTCAAATGGCGTTTTGAATACGGCGTGCGGAATTCCCGGTTCGGTCCGCGCGCAACTTTTGTAGCCTTATAGTGTAAAAGTGTGGTGAATGGTTTCGTTCGTCTTAGAGATTAGCGTTCGTTAACAGTTGTCCGACGCTGCTAAAGAAAGAAGAGTGCAATGCCGAAGCTTGAGGCAAGACGCTTTGAACCTCTAAATCTCAAGGCCGGGGATTGGGTCGAAGTACGGACCCAAGAGGAGATCTTGTCCACTTTGGACGAACGCGGCTGCACGGAGAACTTGCCTTTCATGCCCGAAATGCTGAAGTGCTGTGGCCTGCGCTTCCGGGTTGGGAAGCGTGCTGACAAGACCTGCGACAATATTGAGCCGTGGAGCATTCGCCGGATGAAAAATGCCGTGCACCTTGAGGGCAGCCGCTGCGATGGCGAGGAACACGGGGGGTGCCAGGCCGGCTGTTTGATTTTCTGGAAGGAAGCTTGGCTTCGGCGTGTCCAAAACGATGTGGTGTCTCCGGAGCGATTGCAGCCGGCTAGTCGGTCCTCGGCGGGGGACAAGGGCATTACCGTGGACAACATCCTGGCTGCGAGTTCTCGACAAGATCCGCAAGGAGAGACGATTTATTCTTGCCAGGCTACCGAGCTGCTGAAATACACTTCCTATATGCCGTCGTGGGATCCGCGGCAGTATGTTCGTGACCTCCGCTCTGGAAATCTCTCCACCGGCTTGGGCGAAGACGGCCCGGCGCACCAGACCCTCGAGGTAATGCTCGGGATCATACAGATTCTCCGTGCAGTGACGATCAGTGCCTTCAACCGGCTCCAGCAGTGGCGCCACTGGCGTCCTGTCTATCCCTACATTGAGGGTAAGGCAGTAAAGACTCCCATTGAGCTGCTCAATCTCCAGCCTGGAGAACTCGTCCAGGTGCGCAGTAAGGAGGAAATCTTTGCGACGTTGGACAAGCAGTTCCGTAATCGTGGCCTGCTATTTGACGGGGAACTGCTTACCTACTGTGGTGGCATCTATCGGGTGCTGCGAAGGGTGAACCAAATCATCGACGAGAAGACAGGAAAAATGATGCATATGAAGTATCCCTGCATCATCCTGGAGGGAGTGGCCTGCCGTTCGGATAACCACCGCTTATGTCCAAAAGCGATTTACCACTACTGGAGAGAGAACTGGCTGGAGCGGGTGTCCGATGTCCCGGAGGGTTCCGTCTCCTCGAAACTGATCGCCGAGACCTGCGACGAATGCGGACAGGTATAGTCCGAGGGTCTGCGACCGTATAGTCGGCGCCGGAAGAATCAGGATAACGGATCGCCAAATCTGCATAAAAATGGGGAAACCCGCACAAGTCTTCCATCTGCATAAAACGCCACCTGTGCGCCGACGTCCGGACCACAGCCTGTCCGCCCGTAACTTTGACCGCATGACCGTGGAAGACCTATTGGCGATAGTCGGTCTTCCGCTGCGGCAGAATCTCTCAATGAAGAGACGTGTAAAAAAGGCGATATTTCGAACAGCCTTTCTGTGGTTCATTATGGGCACAGTCGGATTAGCTGCGTGGGCGCAGGAAACCGTCACGATCGATTTATCGGTCGACAACGGTCCCGCAACCTATCGTGCAAGCGGTTTTCTGCATGGCATGGACAGCACAGCTCCGGACGGCAAAATTGTCAATCCAGTTAAGGGGAAATTGTTTCGCAGTGGAGGAGACTACGACGATCCGAACACCTACGCTCGCGTCGTAGCGCTCGGGGCTACGCCAGAGTTTATTTTGAGCGACGGGTGGAGCGGAATCAACGGGTGCTATGACAACAAGGGAACTTGCCCGGGCGACGCTGGAAAATGGACCGCTTGGGATTCCTACGTCACGACGAAAGTCGGGAATTATTTTCGTGCGGGTAAAGCCTTCCAATATGACATTTGGAACGAGCCGGACACCAGTGTGTTCTGGCCACGCAGCGAATCCCAGTATCACAAGATGTGGCAACACGCGGTCAACGACATTCGGGCGATTAGTCCGAACATTAAAATTGTTGGACCCACGACATGTTGCGAGAACGGCGGGGCCGGCTGGGGAGCATGGGCCAAGCACTTGCTTGCATTTGCAAAGACCAACAATGTCCTTCCAGACATTGTTTCGTTCCATGAGAACGACACGGTCGCTCTGCTCGTCAGGGATATTGCCGCCGCGAAGGCTTATCTGGCCGCACATGATCCCGGCATTACCGGGATCGAAGTCAATGAAATGGTTGGCCAAGCCGATGACTATTTGCCCGGGGCCACGGTTCAGTATTTGGCGGCGGTCGAACGCGCCCAAATCAGCGCAGCAGCCCACACCTGTTGGCGTCAGGATTGCGGCAACGTTAAGATTTTATCCGGCCTCGTCGCACCCGATGGCGTCACGATCCGCGCGATTTGGTATGCTTACCAGGCCTATGCCAATATCACTGGAACCATTGTTGGCGTTACTCCCAGTGTTACTGTAGACGGCGTGGCAGGGCAGGATTCCACTTCGCATCAGGCGTATGCCGTATTCGGTAGAAGTCACGCTTCGGGCGATAAGCCAAAGCCAAAAGGGAAGGAGAAGCAGCCATCCCCATCAGTCACTTTCACTTTTAATAATATCAGTAGCGCCAGTTACCTTGAAGCTGGTGATAGAGTTCACGCTAAAGTCTACACGTTGAGCAATGACAATGGGAAAGGTTCCCCCGGCCCCACACTCCTCAGTGAATCGAATATTACAGTCCTCGGCAATTCGATTTCAATTTCCATTTCCACGATGGGCATCAACGATGTGGCAATTATCCAACTGACCCCGGGTTACACTCGGTAGGCGAGAAGAGGGTGATCCGGCCTTTTCGTTCCGCGGCGTCTTGATTGAAAAATGATGATTTCGCCTAATGAGAACATCAAAGAACTAGTTCCGGATTCTGTCGTTGTTGAACTTTCTGGCGCCAGATGACACCCATGTGCCGTGCGAGCAGGCTGGGTCACCGAGACCGAAGAGCAAATTGCGACCGCCACCAGAGCCGCTTCCATCGTGTCGGTTCCGCAAGGGCGCGGTAGTGCTGAAAGAACTGCACGTTGGGAATGGAGGACAGACATTGGAATCCAGCGAAATGCAGAAACGGAAGCACCTTTCCCTTATGCGTAACCGGAGAGGGAAGAGGCCCGAATCGCAGATTGGAAACATTGCCGGCCCAGGTGCCAACGTCAAACTCCGGAACCACTTCGCGCCCGGCAACGATCTTGGACTTCTTCTTGTCCACCACGTAGTTCAAATAGGACTGATCGGCGACTCCATTGCAAAACATCCGTTCCAGCTCTTCGCGTTCAGGGATCAGCGCCTCGAAATCTTCCGGGCGAAGAAAACCGCGTCGCGAAAGGAACACGCCCGCATTGAAGCCCCGTGAATCGAACTCGCGTTTCATGCGCTCCCGGAAATCCGGATCGGCGTATACCCACTCGAAATCGGCATCGAAATATGCAAAATCCGCGCCGCTCGCCACAATCCGGTGCATCCATTCGTTGACCGCGGAGAGCACAATAATATCGGCGTCCAGAAACAAAAAATGATCGAAAGGCCCGTCAAACGCCGCAAACTTGCGAAACATTTTCTGCACGGATGGCTTCCCGGGCGATAGTGCGGCGCCGATGCTCTCCCAGCGTTTCACCAGCTCCAAATCCTGAAACAACGTGAAGTTGTATTTCGGCGCCAGGGCGGCGATGCGTTCGATGCGGTCGTCGTAGGGAACAAAAATCAGTTCTGTGGATGGGTTATAGGATCGAAAGCTTTCGAGAAACCCCAGGACCCAATCGGCGTATGCGTCATTTCCCAACGTGTAAACGCCGATGCGCCCCATCAAAAGGCCTCCGATTGGCGGGCGGCGCCTCTGTACATCCGAGGCACCTCCGAGTAAACCTAACAGTAAAACTATACCACCCAATGGCGTGTCGCAATAAGTTTGCGCGGATGATCCACGCGCGAGTAACGTCCGCCGGCGCGGCAAAGCCGCTTCAAGTTTGGTCCGGCGCTTCGCAGCGAACGAGAAGATGATTCAGGCACGGGCTTTGGCCACGGAGGCCGCAACCGCGCCCACATTCTTAATGGATACAGGAGAACGAATCGCTGACACTCTTCAGGAAGAAAAGCGCGAATGCGGCCAGCAAAGACCTTCGCGGCTAATCCCTGGGATGAACCACCAATCCCCGCCGCCCGCGACAGGTTGCAGGCTTAACCTTTTGACTCGCTCTATTTGCAATCCTGTAACTTATTATAAGAATCGATCTGAAAAGCACACCGGTTTCGTGATACGTTCTCATTCGCGCTTCTGGAATCTGGGGCGGTGGGACGCCGCTGGTAATCGTATTGCTGGCGTCCAGCTGCCCAAAACTCCCGCTGAGATCGTTGCTTGATGAACGTCCAGCCCAATTGGCTTTGCATCATTCACGAGTGTACCTTTTCGTTGACTGGGAGCTAAGTGGAAATCTTATCTAATATGCGGCGTAAAACGCATTTACGCACTTCAGAGGAGCTTCTCATATTTGGGGTTGTGAGCCTTATGTATATAGCCCTAACCCTATTCGCGTTCCGGAATTTCATTGTCGTTCGCAACGGAGCCACTCTACAACGTTTTCATCTTGGCAGCACATTGATCGGGCCGCCCGAAGATAACCTGCAGGATTTCTGGAATACATGGTATGCAGCGTCCCGGGTGGAGACCCTGCGCGATCTTGGTTACACTAACTTAATTAAGTATCCGGAAGGTACGACTCTCCACTACCACTCGTTCGCATATCCGATGATTGCCATAGCGAGGGTGTTCGCCGCTATTTGGGGGACGCGCCTTGCTCGTTTGGTCGCGCTTCAAAATTTACTGCTGATCATGTCATTCCCTCTCTCCGCGATTGGCGGCTTTTACCTCGTTCGGCACTTCACGCAAGAAAACATCGGCGCGATGGTCGGCGGTGCTGTCTTTGCCTTTAACCCATCGCATATCGCGCATGTTACGCACCACATAGGTATTTCGTCCATTGAGTTCATGCCATTCTTTGTTTTGACTTTTATCTTGGCCGTGGAGAGAAAGAGCTGGGCGTTCGTGTTACTGTCGACGCTGTTTTTGGCGCTCAATGCCTTGTCGACTTGGTATTACCTGATCTATTGCCTCTACTTCATGGTATTTTTCTGTGTTCTTGTAGCGATCAAACAGAAGCGGGTGTTCGATACATGGCCGTTGCGAGTTCTTTTGTGCAACGTAATGGGTGTGTTGGCGTTACTCTCTCCGCTGCTGGTGCCAATGATCGTCCAGGCCGCTAAGAGTGCGCACATACAGGAGGGTGGTATCGACAACATGGTGGCCGATGTCGTCGGCTACTTCTCCTTCCCCCCGACACATCTCCTGTCTTCTCTGTCCAGAAATGTTTACTCACATCTGGCTGGGAACCCCTGGGAATCCACTGTGTACCTTGGCTGGGTCAACATTGCATTACTAGGATGGTTGATTGTCCGGCGCAAGCATCTGAATCGGGATCTCATATCGTTTGTACTTAGCGGCATGGCTGTCTTCGCCCTGCTCGCGAGTGGCGACTATCTTCATGTGTTCGGACACTCGCTTCGCATTCCTCTTCCTGATCTGTTGTTGACCCATCTCCCCTTCTTGGAGGATGTATCAACCCCGTCGCGTGCGATAGTTGTAGTCTATATGTTCTTATCTATTGGTGTTGGCTATGCCATCTCGACCCTGCGAGAGGGTGGTCGCAGCGCCGGCGGGAGGATCGCCATAGCCGGAATCGTACTGCTTATGGCGCTTGATTGGTATCCGCGTCCCCTTCCCGGTACCCGTGTAGCCTGCTTGCCACCCTATTCGCTTCTCGCTCAAGATTCCGACTCAAGTGCTGGCGTGCTTGATCTACCGCGTGGTCTGTTCGAAAACCGTGGGTACGTTGAAGGCAATATCTATATGATGAACCAGGTGTGCCATCTACACCCGATCGTCGATGGAACCATCAGCCACATATTGAACAAGAGCCTTGAGGACCAACTCGAGACCTACGATCTCGATAAGCAGCGTCAGCAGCTAGCGGAGGATAAAGTAAAGTACATCATCATCCATCGGCCCACCGACGGATTGTTTCAGTGGAGCGCAGAAGATGGGCAGGTGGACCAGTACGAAAAGAAGTATCCTGTCCTGTATCGGGGCTACGACGCCATCGTTCTAGGAGTCTACTGAGTGCTAAGAGGTGGGACGAGCGGAGCGTCAGTGGTGTGGGTGGCCGCGCCAAGAGCGCCAGCGGCACGCTAAAAACCGCCGTTTCACGTTTTGAACCGATCGTGTTCGTGGCCGTCAATGCCTTGTTTTTCTCCATGCAATTCTCCGAGTCCTCGATGATCAGTTCGTAGCTGAACCAATTTCACGGCTATTGTGGACACGCACTTGAATCATGGATAAATTACAAACCGAGCTATCCGAAGTCACGCATTTAGCGAGGGTTACATGATCTCAAGCACAAGATTTGAGGGTAATAGTTGGGGCAACCAGAACAAATGTTGTGGCTCGAGTCGACTGCTCGCTAGTTCAAAATGAATCTATGAAAGGTATCGTGCTGGCAGGAGGGACGGGGAGCCGGTTGAATCCGCTGACCCGTGTCACCAATAAACATTTGCATCCGATCTATGACAAGCCGATGGTTTACTATCCTATTTACACCCTTGTCAATGCCGGCATCACCGAAATCCTTCTGCTTACCGGCGGCAGAAACGCCGGCGAATTCCTGACGCTGCTTGGCAATGGCCGCGAGTTTGGATTGAAGCACGTCAACTACACGTACCAGGAAGAAGAGAGTGGGATTGCCGAAGCCCTCGCTGGCACGTTTGCGCCGCTGCTCCGCGCGAATAACCTCGTTGCGGATACCGGTGCCAACAAGATTCCGCATGCGCAACAGAAGCTTCCGGCGGGGCAATGGGAAGCCGGCCAATGAAGATCTTCATTACCGGAGGAGCCGGTTTTATCGGATCGAACTTCATTCGCCATGTGCTTTCCTCCACCAATGAGTACCGGCTCGTTAACTTCGATAAGCTGACGTATGCGGGGAATTTGGCCAATCTCGAGGGCGTTGCGGACGATCCTCGCTATTCCTTCGTGAAGGGGGACATTTGCGATGCGGCTGCTGTGGAAGCGGCCATGCGCGGCTGTGATGCCGTAGTTCACTTTGCCGCTGAGTCGCATGTGGACCGAAGCATTTATGAACCTGCGCCGGTCATCGAAACCAATGTCACGGGAACCTTCATCCTGTTGCAAATTTCCCGGAAGCTGAATGTCCGCCGGTTTGTCCATATTTCTACCGATGAAGTATATGGCGATATGTTGCCGGGTGCTTTTGCCGACGAGAACTTCCCGTTGCAGCCCAGCAGTCCGTATTCTGCATCCAAGGCGGCCTCCGATCTCCTGGTTCGGTCGTATGTCCGTACCTACGAATTTCCCGCCATGATCACCCGCTCCTCAAATAATTATGGCCCGTATCAGTTTCCGGAAAAATTTCTTCCCTTAATGATCACCAACGCTCTGGATGACAAACCGCTACCCATCTATGGTGACGGAAAGCAGCAACGCGATTGGCTTCATGTGGAGGACAACTGCCGGGGAGTTCTTGCTGTTCTTGAGAAAGGCCGGGTCGGCGAGGTCTATAATATCGGGGGCCTCGACATTGAGGAGAATCTGGATCTTGCCCGTCGCCTGCTTAATCTCACCTGCAAACCGGACTCCTTGCTCTCTTATGTGAAGGACCGTCCTGGCCACGACCGGCGCTATGCGCTTCGCTGTCATAAAATCGAAAAGGAAATTGGTTGGAAACCTGCAATTTCACTCACCGAGGGTTTACAGCAGACAATTGCCTGGTATCGGAAGAATTCCAGTTGGCTGGCGGGAGTTCGCGGAGGCGAGTATCGTTCCTACTACGAGAAATACTACGAAAACCGTGATTCTTCCCTGCATGCAATTGCGCCATCTAGCCCGGCATCCTCCCTTTGATCCCCGCAAGTTGGGGCTTGGTGAAAGCGTTTCCTGAATGACATCCTCGTCGAGGTATTGACTCCTTGCAGAAACTCGAGACATCTCTCCCCGGTGTTTGGGAGCTTCGCCCCAATGTTTTTCGCGATGCGCGGGGTTTTTTCATGGAGATTTATCATCAGCGAAAGTTCGCCGAGTTGGGCATTTCCGGCTCCTTTATCCAGGATAACCATTCCAGTTCGGCAAAGGGCACTCTCCGCGGGTTTCACTACCAGTTGCGCCATCCGCAAGCCAAGCTGTGCCGGGTCGTCGAGGGCGAAGCTTTGGATGTTGCCCTGGATATCCGTGTCGGTTCACCCTCCTTCGGAAAATGGGCAAGCGTTCTGCTTTCATCGAAATCTCAGAATCAAATCTATATTCCCGCTGGTTTTGCGCATGCGTTCCTGGCCTTGACGGATTCGGTTCAGTTTCTCTACAAATGCAGCGAGTTTTTTGATCCAGGCGATGAGCACGGCATTCTTTGGAATGATCCCGATCTCCGGATCGCATGGGGCATTTCCGATCCGCTCGTTTCTGACAAAGACCGCGGCTACGCCACCTTGGCATCCACGCCCAGGGAATTCCTGCCTCGATATGTGGGCGAATGACTCTCAAGATTCTACTGATTGGCAAGAATGGCCAGATCGGGCGTGAATTGAATCGCTTGCTGCCTCGCATCGGCGACGTAATTGCCTTGGATCGGCAACAATTGGATCTGTCGAAGCCGGAAGACTTGCGGCGCTCTATTCGTGCTGCTCGTCCAGGACTGATTGTGAATGCCGCCGCCTATACCGCGGTGGACCAGGCCGAGACCGACGAAGCCGCCGCGCGCGCGATTAATTCCGATGCCCCGGAAGTGATGGCGCTGGAGGCAAAAGCCATCGGCGCGGCTCTGGTGCACTATTCCACCGACTACGTCTTCGACGGGTCCCAGACCAGGCCCTATTGCGAGACGGACGCAACAAATCCCATCAATGTCTACGGGAGAACGAAGCTGGCTGGGGAGCAGGCCATTCAGCAGGCAGGCGTTCCCCACCTGATATTTCGTACCGCTTGGGTATACGCGCGGGAGGGCAAAAACTTCCTGCTGACGGTCTTGCGGCTTGCCACGCAGCGTGAGGAATTGCGAATTGTGCGCGACCAGATCGGTGCGCCCACCTGCAGCCGTGAAATCGCCGCGGCCACCACGGATGTTCTTTCCCAGGTATATGGGGGCCAGCCTAAGTCGGCATCTCTGGCGGATGTCAGCGGGATTTATCACATGACTGCTGCCGGGCAGACCAATTGGTACGAATTTGCCAAGACCATTCTTGAGGAGTGTTCCATTTCCAATGAAAGTTCGTGGGTTGCAGCGGCCACGGCCCGCCGGCCGCTCATTGTGCGTCACGTCACCCCCATCGCCACCGAACAGTATCCCACTCCCGCGTGCCGTCCTCTCTATTCGCTCCTCTCCAATGCACGCCTTGCGGCAACATTCAATACCCGCCTTCCCGATTGGAAAACCCAATTGCACTCTGTTTTCTCAATAGACCATTCGGAAATGCCGGCCGTATAGTTTTTTTCTGATTGCTTGGGAAGTTCCGCTGGCCTGGAATTTTGGCCGCGCTATGTGCAAACCGGCCACTGTGGCAATGTGCCCGGAAAGTCCCCTCGATAGCTAAAACCAAAATCGAATGGGCCGGGAGGAAACTCCCGGCCCATTCGATTTTTAGCTGCAAGCGAAACCGGCTGTGTCTTCTTAGGGAATGGTACCGGAGATCTCGTTGGAGAATGCGCTCTGGACGCCGCTGGAATTGACGGAGGTCACCACGTAGTAGTAGGTGGCCCCGGCGGTGACGCTGCTGTCGGTGTAGGAGGATCCGCTGATCAGGGCGGAGCCGTTGATCGCGGTGGTTCCCGATTCGCCGCCCGAAGAAGTCGCGCGGTAGACGTTGT
>Ga0302324_100018826_pt1 | contig 13593 bp, 12 predicted proteins | sample Palsa_T0_1_FD_201949 | JGI IMG/M metagenome (GOLD analysis project Ga0302324, IMG submission 201949) | Peat permafrost microbial communities from Stordalen Mire near Abisko, Sweden - Palsa_T0_1 | ecosystem: Environmental > Terrestrial > Soil > Palsa > Peat permafrost | place: Sweden: Abisko...
GACTGCGGCCTTCGGTGCGGCTGATCGCGTGTTCGGCGACGAACCCGCCGAATCCCCAGATGCTGCTGGATGCGATGCGGAGCGGCGTGCAGGATTTCGTGGCGAAACCGGTGACGCCGGCAGGGCTGAAGGACATTCTGGCACGCTTCAGCGAGCAAGGCCATTCAACAGGCAGAGCCACTGACAAACTGATCGCCGTGATGGGATCGAAAGGCGGCGTGGGAACGACGACGGTGGCGGTGAATCTGGGTGTGCAACTCTGCGCGCACACGAACAAGCGGGCCGTCCTGCTGGATTTTGCGCGGCCACTGGGCAACGCTCATCTTTTGCTGGATCTGCACCCGCGCTTCGGCATTCGCGATGCGATCGACAACCTGGACCGGCTCGACAGCCACTTCTTCGCAGGACTGCTAGAACGGCACAAGTCCAAACTGGAGATTCTCGGCGGCGCCATGCAGCCGGAGGAGTGGCAAACCATTCCGACCGAGCCGCTCGGCCGCGTTGTCAACGTCGCGCAATCCGGGTTCGATGTGGTGCTGGCGGATTTGGGTTCGCACTTCGCGTCAGACTTGAGTCCGGTGCTCACGACCGCCCGGATGATACTGATCGTTGTCGAGGCCAATGTGCCGTCCCTGTGGACGCTGCAACGCCGCTTGCTGGCGTTGACGGGCCTGGGAGTGGATCCGGACAGGGTTCGCCTGGTTGTGAACCGGTGGCACAAGGGCGACGAAGAACCGCTCAAGAGCATCGAGAAGGAAACGAAGCGCTCGGTGTTTGCATGCCTGCCCAACGATTTTCGAAAAGCCAGCGCGGCGATGAATCTTGGCACGCCGCTAATGGAGAACCACAACAACATGCTGACGGACCAGTATAGACAGCTGGCCGAGCAGTTGACGGGAGTTTCCCGCGGACCAGCCGGCAAGCGCGGCGGACTCGGCAACTTTTTCACATTCCCAGGAAAGAGATAAATCTGAATGCCTCCTCAACTTCCCGGTCCCGGAACTCGGGCTGATTTCAGCGCCGTAAAGACGGCGATACACCGCAGGCTGATCCAGAAGCTGAACCTGGACCGCCTGAACGAAATCAAGAGGGAAGAGGTTCGCCGCGAAGTGTCTCAGATACTGGAAGCGCTGGTTGTCGGCGAATCCACTCCCATGAATTTGCAGGAGCGGGAGAGGCTGGCCCAGGAAGTTCTCGACGAGGTATTCGGGCTGGGCCCGCTGGAGCCACTGCTCAACGATCCGACCGTCTCCGATATTCTGGTGAACACCTACCGCCGCGTGTATGTGGAACGAAACGGCCTTCTGGAAATGACTTCGGTGCAGTTTCGCGATGACGCCCACCTGATGGGCATTATCGATCGTATCGTGTCGGCAATCGGGCGGCGCGTGGATGAATCTTCTCCGATGGTGGACGCGCGGCTTGCGGACGGCTCGCGCGTGAACGCGATTATTCCTCCGCTGTCGGTGGACGGCCCGTGCCTTTCGATCCGGCGATTCGGACGCGATCCGCTGACGGCAGACGACCTCATCACCAATAACACCTTGACTCCGTCCATGCTGGAACTGCTCCAAGGATGCGTGAAGGCGCGGCTGAATATCCTGATTTCCGGCGGCACGGGCGCGGGCAAAACGACTTTTCTCAACGTGCTGTCTTCGTTCATCTCCGATCGCGAGCGCATCGTGACCATCGAAGACGCGGCCGAACTGCAGTTGCACCAGGATCACGTGGTCCGGCTGGAAACGCGACCGCCGAACATCGAAGGCAAAGGGGCGGTGCATCAGAGGCAGCTTTTGATCAACTCGTTGCGTATGCGGCCCGACCGAATCATCGTCGGCGAGGTCCGCAGCGACGAAGCGCTCGATATGTTGCAGGCCATGAATACGGGCCACGACGGGTCGCTGACGACGATTCACGCCAACGCTCCGCGGGACGCACTGGGACGCCTGGAAACCATGGTCGCGATGGCCAATCTCAATATTCCCGACACCGTTTGTAGGCGGCAGATTTCTTCGGCGCTCGACGTGGTGGTCCAGGTGAGCCGGCTCAGCGACGGGACGCGCAAGGTTACCAACGTGTCCGAGATTACCGGGATGGAAGGCGACATTGTCGCGATGCAGGATATTTTCGTTTTTGAGAAACACGGTGTGCGAGAGAACGGCGAGGTGCTGGGCGAGTTCAGGGCGACCGGGATCCGTCCGAAATTCAGCGATCGGCTGCTGGTGACAGGAATTCAGCTGCCGGCGGCGATGTTCGAATTTGCCCGGAGACGGTAGGAACGCTGCGATGATTGCAGAAATTCTATTCACGAATCCGAGACAACGCTCATCGCCAGGATTTGGCCCGCGAGGTTGCGGGCAGGGGAGGCCGATGTGGCGCTGCTAATCGCATTCCTCGCGCTGGTGGTGGCGGGGATTGTCTTCGGACTTTTCTGGCTGTTTTTTGGGTCGACGTCGAGCTCGGAAGTCGTTCGCACTCGCATGGAAGCGGTGAAGAAAGCCGAAAAGCGGGGCGACATCGCGCTGGACCTGCAACTGGTGCGCGACGAGATGATGAGCAGCGTGCCGCTGTTGAACCGTTTGATGATGAAACTCAAATGGACGACGCGGCTCCAGAACCTCATCACGCAAGCAGGCATGAACACCAGGCCCGGCACAATTCTTCTTTTTTGCGGCGTGGGCGGACTTTCCGCGTATGTGATCGTGAGCTTTCTCTATGGACGATTTGCAGCGGGCCTGGCGGCGGGCGTGGCAGGGGCTCTGATTCCCCTGGGCGTGGTCGCGTTCAGGCGAAGCAGGAGACTCAAGCAATTCGAACAGCGCTTTCCGGAGGCTCTCGACCTGTTGGGACGAGCGGTGCGGGCCGGCCATGCTTTTACGGGAGGGCTGGAAATGGTTTCCAAGGATTCGCCGGAACCCGTCGCGGGCGAATTCCGGACAACGTTCGAGGAGCAGAATTTCGGACTGCCTCTGCGGGACGCTCTTTCGAACATGGCTGCGCGGGTTCCGCTGGTCGACGTGCAGTTCTTCGTAACCGCGCTTTTGATTCAGAAAGATACCGGCGGCAATCTGGCGCAGCTGCTCGACGAACTCTCGCGAGTGATTCGGGAACGCTTTCGGATTCACCGTGAAGTTAAAATCAAAACGGCACAAGGCCGTTTGACGGCGGCAATTCTGATTGCTCTGCCGATCGGTATGCTGCTCCTGATGAGGGTGATGAATCCGACTTACGTTCAAGTGCTGTTCGACGATCCGCTGGGCGTAAAGATGCTCGTCGGCGCCGGCATTCTGCAGTTCATCGGGGCGGGCATTCTTTGGAAGATCGTGCGGATCGAGGTGTGATGGTGAAGGGGGAGAGATGCCGGGCGTAGCAATCATTACGTTCGTTTCGATCTTGCTGATTCTACTGGCGCTGGTTTACGCGTTCTCGCCGAGTGAAACGGGCGTTGCGGCGCGGCTCGAGCAGCTGAAACAGCCTGCCATCCGCCGGCCGGAAGAAAAATTTGCCGAAAAGCACAAGGAACGGGCTCGCAACCTTCTGGCAAAAGTGGGGAGCTTCGTTCCCGTGGCAGCAGGAGCGCGGGCCTCGCGCGCGCAGATCATGATGATGAGGGCGGGGTACAGGAGTTCAGAAGCCTCGCTGGCGATTCAAGGCATGAAAGTGCTGACGCCGATTCTCCTGGTGGGGCTCGTGCTGCTGACTGGCGTGTACCGGCGCAATCCGTTCTTCGTCTTGCTTCTGGCTGCCGTGCTGGGCTTCATGCTTCCGGAAATGTGGCTTCTGTGGAAGATCAAGAGACGGCAGCATCTCTTGAGGATGGCTCTTCCGGACGGTTTGGACCTCCTGGTGATCTGCGTTGAAGTGGGGCTTGGTTTGGACCAGTCCATTTTGAGGGTGGCTCAGGAACTTCGGGTTGTTCACCCTGAACTGAGTGAAGAGCTGCAGATGGTCAACCTGGAAATGCGGGTCGGGAAGAGCCGTCTGGATGCGCTGCGGGAGCTAGCCCGAAGAACAGGGCTCGACGAACTTAAAGCGCTGGTAGCCATGCTGATTCAAACGGAGCGCTTCGGAACGAGCATTGCGCAATCGCTGCGGGTCTACTCCGACGATCTGCGAACGCGGCGCCGTCAACGAGCCGAAGAAATGAGCGCAAAGACGACGGTGAAGATGGTGCCTCCGCTCGTTTTCTTTATTTTTCCGGCACTGCTGGTTGTGATCCTGGGGCCGGCGATCATCGCGCTGATGAGACAGTTCGTGCCGCACTGAAGTAATCGGGGCGAATGTAGTTAGATAAAAAATCGCTGAAGGAGGGAATGAAGGTGGACATTACGATAATTCGAATCATTGCTGGCGTTCTTGCTCTTGTGGTTCTGTTCATCATTATCTGGCGGCGGCGTGGAAAAGCGATCGAGTAAGGACTCCGCACCGCCGAGAGATTCCGGGGACGATGAACAACACGGACCACAAACGCGCCGTATACGTCTATAACAAGACGAGGGAGACGTTCGTAGCGACCGAGGCGACCGTCGCCGATAGCTATGTGCGCCGCCTGGTGGGACTGCTCGGGAAGACTCCGGGGTGGGCTCGCCTGGGGACGGGACTTTGGATCGTTCCCTCGCGGGGGGTTCATACGATTGGGATGCTCTTTCCCATCGATCTGATCTTCCTCAATAAGCAGAAGGAAGTGGTCCATCTGGAAGAACACGTGCGGCCCTTCCGCATTTCGAAAGTCTCTCTGAAAGCGAGCAGCGTGCTGGAACTGCCTCCTCATACGATTTATCGTTCGGGCACGCAGGTAGGCGACCGATTTGAAATATCCTCTCTCGCGGTGAGGCAGCGGGAACCCGAGTTGAGACGAGCGGCCGCACCCGTTGCAGACTAGACCAGGATTTCCCCGCCGAAAAACTTGGGATTAACACCCAGGCATTCGAATCACGCGAGGACCGATGCAGTTTGATTTCACCGAGATTCCGCCGCAGGAATGCTACAAGCTGCTGGTTTCGACGGTTACGCCGCGGCCGATCGCCTGGGTGGTGAGCCAGGATGCCCGCGGGCAGATAAACGCGGCCCCCTTTTCGTTCTTCAACGCATTTTCAGGCGATCCACCGGTGGTCGGGGTCGGCATCGGCTCCACTCCTGTTGCGAATCCCAAGCACACGCGGGCAAACATCCGCGAAACGGGCCAGTTTACGGTGAATCTCGTGTCGGAAGAAAACGCCGAGCAGATGAACATAACGGCGGTCGATTTCGAGCCGGGGGTCAACGAACTTGAAAAGGCTGGACTGACGACGCTCCCGTCGGTTCGCGTGAAATCGCCGCGCATCGCAGAGAGCCCGGTGTCGATGGAATGCGAGCTGATACAGATTGTCGAACTGGGCCCCGACAACGGACTGGTGCTGGGCCGTGTGGTGATGATGCACGTTCGCGACGACGCCGTGATCGACGCCCAAAAGCATTACATTGACACGCCAAAACTCAAACTGATCGCGCGCATGCACGGGCGGGGCTGGTATGCACGCAGCTCAGACCTTTTCCTCATGCCGCGACTTACGCTGGCGGAATGGAAAGAGAAGCAAGCCGGGGCGGTCGCGCCTGGAACCGACGGGTCTAAACGCGGCGGCTAAGTTTCTTTCCGATTGCGCGCTTCCCTCCTGGCGATGAAAGTCGTTGTATCCTTGCACCATGCTTGAGCTGGAACACGCGCTGGAGTTCGATGCGGCCTGCGATGCGGCCTTCTTCAGCGCGCTTCCTACCCGGCCGGGAGTCTTTCTTCTGGAAATGGCCGATCCGGCCGCGGAACCTTATCTTGCCCGCACGGTGGATATCCGGCGCGCGGCCGAACAGTTGCTGGCCCCTGCTGAGCTGCCCTCCAACCGGTTGAACCTTCGCGGTGTGGCGGTGCGAATCCGGTACCGCGCTACAGGCTCCAAGTTCGAGCAAATGGTCGCGCACTATCAGCAGGCCCGGGCGCATTTCCCTCGCAGATACCGAAACCTGGTGCGCGTGCGCCCGCCGGCGATGCTGAAGGTAAACCTGCGGAATGAATATCCGCGGTGCTACGTGACGCGAACCATCCGCGGCGATGCGGGCTTCTACTTCGGGCCGTTCGTTTCGCGCAAGGCGGCGGAATCTTTCAGCGAGGGATATCTCGATTTGTTCAAGATCCGCCGGTGCCAGATCAAGATCCGGCGCGATCCGGCGTTTCCGGGCTGCATGTATTCCCAGATGAAGATGTGTCTGGCGCCGTGCTTCGCGGGCTGCACGAAGGAAGAATATGACGCGGAGGTTGGGCGCGTGCTGAAGGGGCTCGATTCGGGCGGAGGCCAGCTCATCCAAGACGTGGAACGGGAACGCGAGGCGGCCAGTGAAGCGCTGGACTTCGAGCGCGCCGCGGCGCTCCACAAGCGGCTGGAGAAAGTGTCGGCGGCGTTGCGCGAATTGCCCGAGCTCGCGCGGCGCGTGGAGGAATTCGACGCGGTGATTCTTCAGCGCGCCGCAGAGGAAAAAACCGTCGCCGTGTTTCCGATGCGCGGCGGAATCCTGAGGGAGACCATCTTTCTGAGGTTTGGCGAGCTTTCAGGCGAACCAAGATCGGTGGAGGAAATCCTGCGAGCGGGGCTGGATTCGCCCGAAAGCGAAACGGCGAATGCACCGGCGGGGGGAAATGAGTCTGCCGAGCCGGACGCGAACGATAAGGGCTTCGACTCGGCCGAGGAACAGAAGAGGAGATTCGGTTTACGTACAGCGCATCCCGACCTAACCGAACATCTCTCCTTGTTGACGCGCTGGTTTTACTCCAATCCACGCGAGGGAGAGATATTTTTTCGGGAGGCCGATTGGCCGTACCGGCGCCTCCTTCGGGCTTGCAGCCGCCTGCTCGCGCCGCCTGCCGGAGAAAACCCTGCCGGGGCCGGGTCGCGACCGGCACGCGACCGAATCCGGCGCCTGCACGCGTTTTCGAAAGCGCATCGCCCGCCCAAGAAGTGAAATCCCCGCCAGAATCGGGGCGAAGACGCGCTCAATCCCGTCGTACAATTGAAACGTATGGCGGAAACGGAAACTCCACAGGCTTCCAGAGCAAACCTCACCGAAGATCGTTCGCGATTCCGGGACATGGTGCGTTCGCTGAAGCATCGCAATTTTCAGCTTTTTTTCAGCGGGCAGATGATTTCGCTGGTGGGCACGTGGATGGACAACATCGCGGAGGCGTGGCTCGTCTACCGGCTCACGGGATCGTCGCTGCTGCTGGGAACGGTGGCGTTCGCGGGGCAGTTCCCGATATTTCTTCTGGGCCCGATTGGGGGCCTGGCTGCGGACCGATTCGACCGCCGAAGCATCATCGTGGCGACGCAAGCGAGTTCGATGATTCTGGCCTCCATCCTGGCGTTTCTGACGCTCACGAAGCGAGTGACGGTATGGGAAGTAATTCTTCTGGCCTCGCTGATGGGCGTGGTGAACGCGTTCGACGTGCCGGCGCGCCAGTCCTTCCTGGTCGAGATGGTGGGGCGCGAGGATTTGATGAACGCGATCGCTCTGAATTCGTCGATGTTCAATAGCGCGCGCGTGATCGGCCCGTCGGTGGCGGGAATTCTTGTGGCGAGCATCGGCGAGGGCTGGTGCTTCTTCGCCAACGCGGTGAGCTACATCGCGGTGATCGCGGGACTGCTGATGATGCGCGTTCCGAAATCGCAGGTCGAGCCGCACGATGCGTCTCCGCTTGAGCACATTCTGGAAGGCTTTCGCTTCGTGCGGAACACACCGCCGATCGGAGTACTGCTGCTGCTCACGGGGGTGATAAGCATCGTGGCGCTGCCCTATTCGGTGCTCATGCCTATTTTTGCGGCGCGCGTTCTGCACGGGAACGCCCGAACGCTGGGTGTGTTGATGGGGGCGACCGGCGTGGGAGCGCTGCTCGGCGCGCTTTCGCTTGCCTCGCGGACGAAATTGCAAGGGCTGGCTAGGCTGGTGGCGATATCGTGCGCCAGTTTCGGGACTTTTCTCATTCTCTTTTCGCTGTCGCGTCACTACTACCTCTCGGTACTGCTGCTGGTGCCGGTGGGGTTTTTTGTGATGGTGCAAATGGCGGCTACCAACACCTTGATTCAATCGATGGTGCCCGACCGCCTGCGCGGGCGAACGATGGCGGTCTACTCGATGATGTTCCTGGGCATGGCGCCTATCGGAGCGCTCTTTTCGGGAATGGTGGCTGATCGCATCGGGGCGCCTTGGACCGTTGCAATTGGGGGCATGGGCGCCATTGCCAGCGGCGCGCTCTTTGCGCGAGGCTTGCCGAAGATTCGCGTTCAGGCTCGAGAACTGATCATCGCACAGGGCCTAGCGGGAGGAAATCCACCGCAAGAGATGAGTGCCCGCAGCGTCAGCTGAGTTTTTTGCTTCCCGCGTACTCCGTTATTTCGTTCTGATATACTTCGCCTTCTCATCATCCATTTCTTGACAAGCGAGGACCGCATGCCATCCGCGGCAACAGCCGACCACAAACCTATCGCCAGTTCCGCGACTCCGCAGGGCACTTTGCGGTACGCGGCGAGGTTCCGGGGAAAGTCCGCGGCCGGACATTTTCGCGAGGCTACGAACGGGCTGGTGCTTTCGTCGATTGGCATTGGAACCTATCTCGGAGAACCGGACGAAGCGACTGACGAGGCCTACAGTGGCGCGGTGGTGGCGGCCGTGGAGGGCGGGTTCAATGTGGTGGACACGGCGATCAATTACCGGTTTCAGCGGAGCGAACGGTCCATCGGGGGGGCGCTGCGCGAGCTGATTTCGAACGGCTTCTCGCGCGACGAGATTGTTCTCTGCACTAAGGCCGGTTTTCTGACGCCGGACGCCGAGATGCCGGCTGACGCGAGCGACTATTTTTCGCGCGAGTTCGTCGACAAGGGAGTTTTCGGAGCGGAAGACATCGCGGCCGGATGCCACTGCATGACACCGCGCTACCTGGCGGACCAACTGGAGCGCAGCCGGCGGAACCTGGGAGTTCAGTGCGTGGACGTCTTTTACCTGCACAACCCGGAAACGCAGCTTGGCGAGATATCCAAAGACGAGTTCCTTCGCCGGATCCGCAAAGCGTTTGAGTTTCTGGAATCCGCGGTTGCTTCGGGGAAAATCGGGGCTTACGGGCTGGCCACTTGGAACGCCTTCCGGGAAGATCCAAAATCGCCGGGCTACCTTTCACTCGAAGAGACTGTGGGCGTCGCCGCTGAAATCGGAGGAAGCGATCATCACTTTCGATTCGTGCAACTGCCTTTGAACCTGGCGATGCCGGAGGCCCTGACGCGGCCGAACCAGGTGGCCGTGGGCAAGACGATGGCGATGGTTCAGGCAGGGCGGGCGCTCGGGATTACGCTGGTGGCGAGTGCGGCGCTGTTGCAGGGCCAGCTCACGAAGAATCTGCCCGCAACTATGCGCAACGCGTGGGGAATGAAGAGCGATTCCGCTTTGGCGCTGCAATTCGCGCGCTCCGCGCCGGGGATTACGACCGCGCTGGTGGGGATGAGCCAGATCGGGCACGTGGAAAATAACCTGGCGCTCGCGGGCGTGGAACCTGCGGGTAGAGAAGAATTCCTCAAGGTTTTCGAGGCGCGACGCTAAGTCTCTTGCGGAGCACTGGCTGGCTCGGTTGCCAGCTGATCAATCCACGCGTCGATTGCGGCGCCTACTTCGGGAAGCTTTCCGGTAAAAAAGTGATCCGCGCCCGGAACAATTACCAGGCGCTTCGGTTCGGGCAGTGTTGCGACAAATTCTTCGACATTTGCGCGCGCACCGAACTCGTCGTTTTCACCCTGGATGAAGAGCTTGGGCTTGGCGCACGAGGCGAGGTAAGAAAGATCGGATTTGTTCACCGGAATGCCCAGACCGATCAGGGATGTCACTCGATGATCTTCGCAGCCGACAAGCAAGCCGACCCACGAGCCGAAGCTGAATCCCGCTAAAAGAATTGGCCGCGCCGGGAATTCTTTCGCGAGATAGTCGAGAGCTGTTCGGATGTCGTGCTGTTCGCCCCGCCCGCGGTTATGCTCTCCTTCGCTTAACCCTACGCCCCGAAAATTGAAGCGCAGTACGGGCATGCCTTTACGATGCAGCGCCTTAGCAGCCTGATACACAACCTTGTTGTGCATGGTGCCGCCAAAGAGCGGATGGGGATGGCATACCAGCGCAACGAGATTGCCGGCGCTCGCGGCGGCGGTGGTCCAGAGCATCGCCTCGAGGCGTCCTGCCGGGCCTTCGAGGAAAAAATTGCGGTGAAAGACCTGCGTCATTTGATCCCTTTGAATGATTGTATGGCGTCTGAAAACCAGATTAATACAGATTCGCGCGTTTCGAACCTGGAGTCCCGGGGCCGGCGTGGTTCGGAAATCCGTTGCGCCACACGAGGACCGATGGTAGCTTCAGACTTAGCTCCAGAAAGAGGACTCATGGAAGACGATGTGGAGCGCCGCGCTGCACGGCGTTTTTCGATGAACCTCCCCGTAAAAGTGCGGTTTTCCTCTGGAGAGGGCGTCACGGAGCGACAGGGTGAAACGCGCGACGTGAGTTTCCGTGGATTGTACTTCACGATCGAGGCCAGCCTGGAAACGGGCAGCTCGATCGAATTTGTACTTACCCTTCCGCAACAGATCACCCTCGCAGGCGACGTGAATATCCGCTGCTACGCGCGTGTGCTTCGCGTCGAGCCCAGCAACGGGCGCCGCGGCGTGGCGGCCCGCATCGAACGGTACGAATTCCTTCCCGCTTCTGCTTGAAATCCACAGAAAGAATCTTCCTGGCTGAACCGAACGGCGTTGCCATTGGTTCACACGGGCGAGGAAACCCCTTCTCTTATCCTGCCGAGTAACGCAAGATTTGGAGCCGGGGGTCCTGGATGGCGCGGAACAGCCTGATCATCGATGCGGACGACACGCTTTGGGAAAACAATGTCTTTTTTGACAAGGCGATTACCACTTTCGTCGCGCAGCTTGAATATCTTGGCTACACGCCGGACTACATCCGCCACATCCTGAACGAAACCGAGCGCCGCAACATTCGCCAGCATGGGTATGGCGTGCGCAGCTTCAAGCGCTCCCTCGAAGAAACCTATTTGAAGCTGGCTGGAAACATGGCGCGACGAGAGATTGTGAAGGGAATCGAGCAGATGGCCGCGGAACTCGAAAATACACCGCCGCAAATTCTCGAGGGAGTGCCGGAAACGCTCGCCTATCTCGCCAAACGCCACCGGCTGATTCTGCTCACCAAGGGGGAGGCCGCCGAACAAGCGGGCAAAGTCGAGCGGTCCGGACTGCAATCCTATTTCGATGCCATCGAAAACGTGATGGAGAAGAATGCCGGGATTTTTCAGCGGGTGATCGAGCAATTCAAGATTGTGAAGTCGAATGGCTGGATGGTGGGCAACAGCCCGGCTACCGACATCAACCCTGCTTTACAGGCCGGGCTCAATGCGGTGTTCATACCGCATCCCGCTACGTGGATCACCGACAGAGGGGCAGTGGAGAGCGGAGTGGGAAAGCTGCTGATCGTGCAGTCGTTTCGCGATCTGCGCACGCACTTCTGAGACGCGAACGCGCCTCTATTCGAGCGGGTGATAGCGGAAGGGAATGTAAACCACCGCTTCGAGTTCCACAGGCTCACCCTCCCGCGTGGCGGGACGGAACTTCCAGTGCGCCAGGGCTTCGATGGCGTCTTTATCGAGCTCGGGCTCCACGCTGTGGACGAGCTGAATGTTTCGCACCACGCCGTCTTTCCCGATAATCGCGTAGAGAATCACCTGCCCTTCCACGTGCTCCTTGATCATCTGCGGTGGGTACTTGGGATCCACTTTTTCCAGGGGCACCGGGCCGGAGAGCTGCCCCTTGGGTCTGACTGGCGGACCGTCACCTTCGTCGAGCTGCGCGAAATTCAGAATCCAGCTGCCGGCTACGCTGGTGAGATTGGGCAGATTGACGTTGAGCGTGTAGACCTCTTTGCCGGTGAGGATTTTTTCTGGGGGAACGTTGCGATCGATCGCGCGGGCGAGTGACGATCCTTTTCGCGCGGGCGGCGTTAGATCAGGCGCGGTGGGCTTGAGGTTGAGCCTGCCGGGAGCGATCCCGCCCGCCGCGATGCCGCCGGGGCGGCTGTTTCCGCCGCTCACGATGATTCCTGCGGGCAAATTCGAACTTCCCGCTGTTCCCGGGGCACCAGTCGCTCCTGCTGATCCCGATGTGGGCGCTGAACCGGCGCTTGATCCGCCGTTCGCCGATCCCGAGCCCGATCCGCCGGTGGCCCCCGGGTTTCCGGGCGATTTCCCGGCTGGGGAAATGGAAATTCGCGCGGCTAGATTCTCCTGTGGAACGGCCACTTGAGGCGCGGGTGGGCCCGGCGTAGCGGACAGCGCAATCAGGCGGTGCAGATTCGCGTCGTTGGTGGATGCGCCAATTTCAGGAGCGGCGGCGGAATCGGCGCGCGTCTGATGCTTCTCGGCGACAGCTGCCATCGAGCTCATCGGCATCTGCGGCTGAAAATTCACTACCGGCGCGGCGGCAATGTTCAGGGCGCCGGGATTTTTTCCGTTGTTGGCGACTTCGGGGACAGCAATGTCGCGCACGGCGCGCTGCTTCACGTTGGGCGCCGCGGCGGTGGGAGTCAGTTGAAGCTGGGGCTTGGGAGCCGGGCTGGCCCACTGGACCATGTTGGGGAGCTGCACGTCTACCTTGGGCGCGTTGAGCGGCGCGTCAGGCTGGATGAGAGTCTGGCGCGGGTGGGTGACCTTCACCGGTATCGAAAGAATTGTTTGCCTCGGATGATAGGCATCCGCACCGGGCTGGTCCGTTGGCTCGGCAGCTGGCTTTGCGGGTTCGGCGGCGCGCTTCGCCGGTGCGCTGCGCTTTATCGCGGGGCTGGGAAGCGAAATCGGCGGCAAATCCTGCGCGGGATAATAGGTAACCTCAATCTGGACCGGCGGAAGCGTGTGTTCGGCCTGCGGGAGGAAGCCCCAAATGGGCAGAATGAGGATCAATATAGCGGCGACGTGCCAAAGGCACGAGGCCAGGAATGCCCGGCCGGGCATTCGGCCGCGGACCCAGTCGACTCGAAGCGGGCGGTCGGGAGGCAGATCGCCGTCTTTTTCCGGATGTGGCCCGACAAAGAAATCGCGGAGGCTGGTCCAGAATTCCTGCCACGGGGATTCCCACACGACACCCAGGTTGTAAGCGGCGGGATCGCCCTCGCCCTTCGCGACTACCGCCGGCCGGAGTCCCAAGTTCATAAGAGAGGCCATTATACCTGTTGATCCGATGCTTCGCCCTATGCCGCGGCTGCCAGGCTGTAGAAACTGACCGCAGCGTCGCCCTGTTCGAGCAGCCGCGTGCGCTCGAGGCGAGTGAAACGGCCTGGCAGTTCCGTCTTGTGATGGTGTTCGACGATCACGAGTCCGTAAGGCGCGACGAGATGGGCTGTGTCGAGATACTCGAGCACCTTGAGATGCTCGTCGGCGTCTTTGTAAGGCGGATCGAGAAAAACGAAATCGGCCATCAGGTGGCGGGCAGCCAGCTTGTCGAGCGCCTGGATGGCGTCCGCCCTGATCACCTCGGCGCTCCCGCG
>Ga0302324_100018827_pt1 | contig 13593 bp, 6 predicted proteins | sample Palsa_T0_1_FD_201949 | JGI IMG/M metagenome (GOLD analysis project Ga0302324, IMG submission 201949) | Peat permafrost microbial communities from Stordalen Mire near Abisko, Sweden - Palsa_T0_1 | ecosystem: Environmental > Terrestrial > Soil > Palsa > Peat permafrost | place: Sweden: Abisko...
AGTGCTATAAATCATCAAACCAGTTTTTGTTGCACTTGGAGTTTGTACCCGCCCACCCGTCCTTTGTGAGGGAACGAGAGGCAGGCCCGTGCGGGACTGAGACAGTAAGTGGAGTTCTTACATAGCTTGCAAAGGCCCGAATATCGGTGGTTCCGTTCCATGCCGGAGCAAGAGTGGCCGTTCTTGGACACCCGATTCTTTAATCGCGGACAGAACTTCCTGAACGGATCTTTCGTACAAAACATAAGCATTTATATCGCTCGCCGTTTGCTAGTGAGATGCCATCGTTTGATTGCCGGAGGTTCCATGCAACCACTTCTCGATGACCTGCGCTTTGCGGTACGGCAGTTGCGCAAATCGCCTGGCTTTACCATCACCGCCGTCTTGACACTGGCGCTGGGCATCGGGGCGACAACCGCGATCTTTACCCTGGTGTATGACGTGCTGCTGAAGCCGCTGCCCTATAGCCGTGCGGAGCAGCTCGTCGTGATGGAAGAGCAGGTGGCGGAGTTCCGCGATATCTATCCGACCCTGCCAATCAATGCCAACCATTTCACCTCCTGGGAGCAGCACAGCGAGAGCTTTCAAGCAATGGCTTTGATGCAGGAGGTTTCGCTACCGTTGGGAGTGGGCGGGCACCCGCAGCAGATAGGTGTGCTGAACGCAACCGCCGGCATTTTTTCGGTACTCGATTCCACGCCGCTGCTCGGCCGGGCATTCTCAGCGGAGGAGGCCCAGCCCGGCCACGAGCATGTGGTGGTGCTGATGGACAACCTTTGGCGGAACCAGTTCCAAAGTGATCCAGGGATCCTGGGAAAAACTATCACCGTCAATGGATTTCCCTATACCGTGGTCGGCGTAATGGCGCCGTCGTTCCATTTGCCCCATATCCGAAACCTCTCCAGTGAGGATCTCGCTCATCCGCATCCGGTCGAGGCACTGCTGCCGATGGCCTTTAGCAAGGAGCAGTTGCAGGAAGCCATGGGCGATTTCAACTATTTCGGGGTGGCTCGCCTGAGGCCGGGCGTTTCCGTGGCCCAAGCGAATGCAGAAATCAATGCGCTGCAACGTACGATCACGGATAGCCTGTCTGGGAACGAAAAAGGCACTCTTTCCGCGGCCTTGACGCCGTTCCAACAGCAGCTGGTGGGTGACAACCAAAAGCCGCTTTTGATCCTGCTTGCAGCAGTAGCGGGACTGCTGCTGGTTGGCTGCGTCAACATCACCAACCTTCTCCTGGCGCGAGCGGTGGGCAAGCGGCAAGCGATGGCAGTCGCTGCCGCACTGGGAGCGAGCCGCGCTGAAATGCTGCGCCTGGCGCTGCGTGAAACGGCGGTGCTGGCCACGCTGGGCGGCGCGCTTGGCATTCTGCTGGCAGTAATCATTATGCCGGCTATGCAGCACTATCTTCCTCCGGCACTGGATTTCCGCGGGTCCCTTCATCTGGACTGGGCAGGGGCCAGCTGCGCCGTTCTGCTCGCCGTGCTGGCGACGCTGCTGGCAGGCGCCGCGCCGGCATGGATGATTGCGCGCACTCCACCCCAGGAGGTACTCCACAGCGAGTCGCGGCTGGCCAGCGAGTCGCGCACCAGTAAGCGGATGCGGAGAATGCTGGTTGCCGTCGAGGTTGCAGTCAGTGTAGCCCTGGTGTTGATGACCGGATTGTTGACCACGAGTCTGCTTCGACTGCTGCGCGTGGACCGGGGCTTTGAGGCGGCACGCATAGCGACGGCCATGGTCGATCTGCCGCGTAAGTCCTATGCAGACTCGGAGCCTAAAGTTGCGTTTTACAAACAGGTGCTCGACCGGCTGTCTCAGCTTCCGGGGGTTGAGCATGCAGCCGTCGTCAGTGAGCTGCCGCTGACCAATGATCGATGGCTCGATATGATGCATCTTCCGGGCGATGCCAGGCCCATGTTTCAGTTGCCGACGGAGCATTTTCGCTGGGTAAGCCCAGGCTATTTCGAGACGATTCGCCTGCCCCTGATCGCCGGGCGCTTACTGAGCTCGAGCGATGAGGGCAAACATTACGCCGTCATTTCAGAGCTTACTGCCAGGACACTGTGGCCGGGAAAGAATCCCATCGGCCAGCAATTTAGTCGCGCCGGCCTAGTCAACGAAGAGCGATTTACCGTGATCGGTGTGGTCGGAAACGCACGGACGGTATCGCTAGCTACTCCCGACCCGATGATGGTTTATGTGCCGTACTGGTATCGCAGTGACACGAATGCCGGGTTGCTGGTGCGCACCCGGCAGGACCCGGCGATGATTGCCGACGCCATGCGCAAGGCCATCTGGAGCGTGGATCCGGATGTGCCTGTGCCCGAAGTGCGGATGCTTGGCGGTGTCGTCGAGGACTCGGTGGGTAATCGGCGGTTCGAGATGCAGCTGCTGCTTTTGTTCGCTATCAGTGCCTTGCTGCTGGCGGCCTTGGGGGTCTACGGGGTCGTGACCTATTCCGTGGTGCAGCGCCAGCGGGAGATAGGTTTGCGGCTGGCGCTGGGCGCACAACGGCAAAATATCTACCTTCTGGTGTTGCATGATGGCCTGGCGCCGGTGATCGCAGGGGCAGTTGCCGGGGTCGCGGTGGCCTTTGCCTTCGCACGTGTCGTGGGCAGCTTGTTGTTCCAGGTGAGTCCCTACAACTCCGCCATCGCTACCAGTGCAGTGTTTGCGCTGGTGGCGATGGGGGCTGCGGCATGCCTGTTACCGGCACGGCGCGCCGCTTCCGTTGACCCTATGCAGGCGCTCAGAAGGGAGTAAGTAAACTACTGCACGGTTACCGTGACCGCCATGGTCGAACGGCCATACTGGTTGGTTGAATTCAAGGTGTACGTGGTGGTCGCGGTGGGAGTCACGGTTTGCGTCCCTCCACGCACCGGGCCGACTACATCGATGAAATCGTAGGAGTCGTTGGCGACTGTCCAACTCAAAGTCACCGGGGTTCCGGCCGTCACCGTGCTCTGCGAGGCGGTGAAGCTGCCGATGGTGGGCACGGCGCCGGTGGGAGCGGTGGCATCGTCGTATACGGTTCCCATTTGCACTACATCGAAGTTTGACGCATCGATGGCTTTCAATGCGTCCAGATCGTTGTCGTCCCAGCGTGCGTCGGGCGCTCCCTGGAAGAACATGTTGCTGCCGTTGTCAGCGACGATCAGGCCGTAGTTTTGCATTTCGGTGAGGATCACCTGGTTCGTGGCACTGAAACCGGAGATGTCAAAGCTGGCCTTGAGCCGCAGGCGCATGCCCATAATGTTGTTCGTGCTTGAGCTGTTGCCGGCTGCGTGGGTAGCAGGGGCGACAAAATATCCGCCGTTGGCATCGCTCTTGGTTTGCGCTACGGTCATGCGGATGGCATGGTTGATCGCGCCCGCAGCCACTTCGTCATAGCGCACCAAGCCGGGGAAAATGGGGAGGCCCGCCGCATCGGCCGAGGTCCATCCGTAGGGGCGGTGCTCGGTGTTGGTCAGGTCCCAGATGGCTCCGTTGGCTGCGCTCCATGCTCCGTTGCAGAGCTGTGTCTGCCAGGTCTCGTAGATCCAGCACTGGTTCTTGTCGATGACGAGCAGATGATTGTCTCCGGTAATGGAGCAGGCAGGCGGAAAGCCTTCGATGGGAGCGGTGAGAGGGATTGGATATAAAGTGATGTCGCTTTCGCTGGGATAGGTGGTCATGGTCACCGGCACGCCAGGAGTGACGCTGGAATCCACCACCACGTAGGGAATGCCGTAGTTTCCATCGACAACGTTAGAGAAGTCCGGGTGCAGGTTGCTGCCGGTTAACGCGCTGATAATAGCTGCCGAGTTGGGATCGACCGCAGCGGAGGCGATGTTGGTGTTCCACAAGTTTGAAGATGGGAACGGGACGTATCCATTGAGACTGGCTCCATTGCCCGTGCTCATATTGCCGCAGGAAGGCCCGGCTGACGAGCTCACAGTTATGCTGAGGTTACCGGTCTGGGAAAGCGGAGTGGGTGTACTGGAATCCACTACCTGGATTGAGAAGCTCGTGCTCCCCGCCTTGGTCGGTGTACCGCTGATGACGCCCGCCGAGGAGAGGGTTAATCCCGCGGGCAACGAAGTACTATTCGCCAGGCTAAAGGTGTATGGAGTGACTCCGCCTGTCGCCGTCAAAGTTGCTGAATAGGCAGTATTCAGAGTGGCGTTTGGCAGCGTGGTCGTGGTGAGCGCCAGAGGCGGGGCGCTAGGGGCGCCAGATATGGTAAGCGCGAGCGTTGCCTGGGCGGTGTCGGGGGGAGTCAAGGAGTCCGTGACCACGAAGGTCAACGAGTAGGAGCCCGCGGTAGCCGGCGTTCCGGAGATGACCCCTCCGGTCGACAGACTTAGCCCGGCAGGCAAGCTGCTGCCTGATGCCACAGCCCACGTATAAGGACTGACCCCACCGGAGGCCTGGAGGGTAGTCGATGGATAAGGCGACGCAACCGTACCTGCGGGGAGAGAGGCTGTGGTTATTGCGAGCGTGGCTGGACTGATCTTGATGCTTAGATTGGCAGTCGCCGACTGGGGCGATGGTTGGGTCGAGTCTGTCACCTTGATGGTTACTGAGGTGGTCCCGATGGAACTCAGCGCCGGGGTCCCAATGATGGCGCCGGTCGAGCCATTGATGGACAAGCCGGCCGGCAGGTTGGCCGCGCTGTAGGTGTACGGAGTGGCGCCGCCGGATGCTGTTACTGAGCTGCTATACGCGGCGCCAACCGTTCCGGCGGGAAGGGAACTGGTGGTGAGCGTCAGGGTGCTGGGTGGAGAAGTGTTGGTGGGGGTTTGGCTGCCCGGACTGCATCCAGCAAGAATAGATAGGGCCCCGAATATCAAACTCCAGCCCAGGTTCCGCATGCCCGCACTTTCTCCAATTCCGCTTGCTGATTTGGCAGAAGTGGCAACGCAGATGATTCGCTGTTTCGGGGAAAGTGGTTCAGGAGTAAAGCAACCGCAATCGATCTATGCCCTTGATGCTAATGCAGAAATGCATCCTAAGTGAAGGTTGGATTGAAGCCGGCACCCACGCCAAAGTTGTAGTTATAACTTGTGTAATAGCATTTATACCGCTCAGTCATACGGCCCAGGCGTTGCATTCGTAAAGAAGTGCAACGCCTGAGCTGACTTTCCGTGGCTACTCCTCCCCATCCAGTTTCCAGATAAGAAGGCTGTTGGTGTTGTCATCCACCGCGGCAAAGATGGCCTTGTCTTTTACGGTGCGCACGGCAAGACCGAACGCTCCGCCCCCACTCGGATCGACCGAAAGCTGCTTCACAAACTTTCCCTCAACCGTAAACTCCGTGATCTCGCTGGTGTGATTCGGATCGGGGTTGATACCATCGTTGTTTGAAACCAGCAGGTGACCATTGGGAGCCATCGCCATCGCCAACGCGCCGTGCAAATGGACATCGTCCTGGTAAATGATGGTTCCGAGACCATCATCACTTTGACGTTCCGCTGCATTCGGCACGGAAAAGACCGCGTTGTCACCTGTCGAAGCAACGTACAGCAGGTCGTGCTGGCCGTCGTACACCAACCCAGTAGGGGATACAAATAGGGTCACTGGATCCCCGCGGTGGACATACCCCGAGGCAATTGTCTTGGTGCTCAGCAACGTCAGGCCGCTGGAGCTGACCTTGAAGTCCATGCGAATGACGGTTCCGTCCAAGGCGTTGGAGACGAACGCAATCGCCCAATCTCCTCCATCCACCAGCGCCATATCCCACGGGAATTGTATGGCAGGATTGGTGATTGTCTGTATGAGCTTGCCTTGATTATTGATGACCAGCAGCGATCCGGGGCCTGCCGTCGCTGCGGTGCCTTTCGCCGTGGGAGCGTTGCCAACTACGATGAAGCCGTACTGCAGCGTTCCTAACGCCGTTGAAAGACCGAGTGGCGCCGTACCCTGGAAGAAGGTGGTTGCCGGCCCGCCCTTGGAGATATCGACAATCGTCGTTCCCGTACCCTGTTGATTCGAACTATTGTTGAAATTCGAGACCAGGATATCTCCGTGATGCAAGGGACCCGAGCCGGTTGGGAAGTTGTCTGGAATGAAGGCAACTCCGTATGGATTTACATCTCCATTCGCGGGTACGGTGGAGACGTTTAATACCGGGTTGGGGAGAAATGCATCGTTGGGTGACTGCGCCAAGGCGATTCCAGTGGCACCGGCCAAGAGCGTAACGGCTACAAGCGTCTTGCACCAGGTAGTCATAGTTTCCCGTCGCAGCAGCGGTGCATCTGTTTCTTTTTCGAATGTTCCGTTGACTTGCATGTCGCATTCCCTCAAAAGTCAGATTCCTGCCTGGGTGGGACAACGCAGAACCCATTCCTGAGCAGCAGAGGAAGCATAGACCTGGCGAGGGACGCAAGTGTCTCTAACTTGTCATTCCATTGTCTCTGCCATGCATGGCGGAGTTACGAGGCGGAACTATCGTACCTATCATCGAAAACTAAGTCCGGCGAGAAGCGCGAAGCCTGCGAAGCTTCACCAGCAAATAGTGACGTTGCTTAGACGACTTACCGGGCTAAGTAGTTGTGAAAAGAAGCTTATTAAATGGATAGGTACAACCCACCTGGAGTCTCACTTCTTTTTTCCGCGAGTGCTCTTTTTCTTAGCCGGCCGCATGCGGACGGGTTTCTTCCCCTTGCCCTTTTTCTTGGCTGGGGTCGAATTGCCGAGCAGGGCGATGAGCTTGTTGCCAATGGGTGAGCCAAGGCCAGTGCAAGCATCCCAGCCGGGGCCGGCGGAAAATGCGCCATTGTTTCCGGAGACAATATCGTTGAACGCAGAGGCAGCATTGGCAGCATAGATCTGGGGTTGGATAAACCCTGCGCTCCTGCCGTTCTGCTGATTGTTGAGTGCGATGAGCCCGGCCCAAAGCGGCGCGACGGCGCTGGTGCCGCCAATCACGAGGTTTTGCCCATCGACGCGCACCTGGTAGCCGGTCTCAGGGTCGGCGTCACCGCTGACATCCGGGACACCCCGGCCGCCAGTACTCCCTGAGGGCGCGGGCACCTTCGCGTTCGCCTGCCAGGAAGGCAGGGGGAAGAAGTTGCTCACTCCGCCTCCGGTCGCTCCCTCACCGCTGGCATCCTCATTCCACACCACCTCGGAGGTGATGGTGCTGCCGCTGCCCACGAGTTCGGTTCCACCGCAGCCCAGAACGTGGGGGCTGGAGGCAGGGAAGTCGACGTTATTGCCGGTGGCTCCGTCGCTTGAGCCGTTGTCGCCTGCGGCGACGGTTATGGTGATGCCGAGGGCGGCAGCGGACTGGCATGCGGCGTCGAGTGCGTTCATAGCCTGCGCGGTCCAGCTGGATTCGGGACCACCCCAGCTGATCGAGATGACGCTCGGGGTGTTGGTCGTATCATGCACGGCGCTGCTGACGGCATCGATGAATCCCTGATCGGTATTGGGCGCGAAGTAGACGACGATCTTTGCCCCGGGAGCGACAGACGCGGAGACCTCAATATCGAGCATGACCTCGCCATCCGCGCCGTTGGCGTTGCTGGGAGAATTCTTGCCTTTGTCGACGGAGACAGCAGTCACCTTAGGCGCCTTTTGGCCCAGTCCTTTGAAGTAGGCCGTAAGGTCGGCGGTGCGATAGCCGCCACCCAACTCGATGATGCCAATGGTCTGGCCAGTGGCGGTCGCGCCCTGGGGAAACTGGTAAAGCTTGGCCACCTGAACAGGTGTGTACGAGGTGCCGGCTGCACGGGCATGGGCGCGAGCGAAGCCTTGTGTGCCGCCGGTGGTGGCGTTGACGGCGGAACCCAGGACACGGAAGTGAGGTTGGGCCTGGGGGCGGTTATCAAGCCCGAGGACCGCCTCAACCGCACCGGCGAGTTCGGCGGGCAGACGGATGCTGCCTTCACGGACGCGGTAGGTATTGCCGTCCAGAACCTTTTGCGTGAGGGTGACGCCAAAGGCCTTTTGCATAGCAGCGACAGTGCCAGTGAGCTTGATGGTGCGGCGCTCGGGCTTGGGCGTGCCCTTTTCGACTGTCAGCCCGAACTCTTTAGCGAAGGCGCGTACCAGTTTGATCGCGGCCGGATCGGCGGCGTGCTGCTGGCGATATTGCGCGCGTGTCAGGCGATCTTTGCCCAGACGCTTGGGATTGAGCGGAGTCTTGCGCCGGACGATGACGGAGACGGTGAGGACGCTGCTGGGGCGTGCGGGCTTTTCGCCGGTCGCCGCGGACAAGGAGGCCTTTTCACTCCCGGCCAGTACTACGCGTTGCTGGGAAGAAAAGGAAGTTTTGGGAGCCATGGGGAGTTCTCCGAAAGTGCGCATCCATAATAGTCCGGTATACGTTTCCAAGAAAGTTACGAGTGGCGGCCGGTTCTTGTGGCCGGGGCAGAATTTCTTGTCTGCAACCTGATGGACGGGAATGCCGGTAGAATGAGTGGAGAAATGCCCACGTCTATTGACTGGCCCCTAAAGCAGCCGCACCGGCGGCGGCGCCGCTTCTTCATCCTGCTCGCGGTTCTTGCCCTGATTGTCTTCGGCGGCCGCACCACGGTCTCGTATTTCGTTGATCTGCTGTGGTTCCGGTCGCTCGGTTATGGGAGCGTGTTTTCAAAAACGCTGGTTCTTCAATGGAGCATCTTCGCGCTCTTTGCCGTGGCCACTTTCATCGTCCTGTATGCATCGTTCGCCGCTTTAAAGCGGGCGCACCTGCCCGATTTGCCGAGCAGCCATACGATCTTCTTCGGGGGGCAACCGGTGAGGCTCCCGGTCGAACCGGTGCTGCGCCTGCTCGCCTTAGGCGGATCGGTAGTCATAGCCCTGGTCACGGGCGCGGGCATGATGGCGGAATGGCCAACGCTCGCCCTCTTTTGGTACGCCCCGCGTGCGATTGGTAGCGTGGTCGACCCGATCTTCGCTAAGCCGCTGAACTTTTTCCTCTTTATCCTACCGGCATGGCAGCTGATCTCCGGCTGGTTGCTCACGTTGGCCATCATTACGTGTGTGCTTGCCATTGTCTTCATCCTCATCACTGGGGGAGCCGGTGCGCTGGCCAAGCGGCGCAGCTATCTCACCCTGCCCTGGCGCGGGCTTTCGATCACGTTCGCGTTCCTTTTGCTGATCCTGGCGGTGCGCGTTTACCTCGGCCGGTATGATCTGTTGTTCGACGATCATACGGTCTTCGGCGGGGTTACCTACACCGACGCGCACGTGACACTTACGGGATTGCTGCTGGTCTGCGTGGCGCTGGTGGCCGGTGCGGTGGCAGCCGTCGTCAATGCTATGACGGTGGCTCGGGGGCGCTGGCTGATTGCTGCGATTCTTCCGGCCGCGCTCTGCTTTGCCGGTGTTCGCGTCGCCGGTTGGTGGATGAGCAGTTTTATCGTCAAACCAAATGAATTAGTGCGCGAGCAACCCTACATTGCCCACAATATCCTGATGACACGGCAGGCTTATGGATTGGACAAGTTTGTGCAGCGTGAGTTTCCCGCGGAGACGACCGTCGGTGCGGCTGATCCGGCGAATAATCAACCCACGTTGCAGAACATTCGCTTATGGGATTGGCAGGCGCTGCAGGACACACTGCGGCAGATTCAGGAAATCCGTACCTACTACGACTTTCCCGATATCGACATCGATCGCTATGTAATCGACGGCACTTTGCGCCAGGTCATGCTCGCCACCCGCGAACTGAATGTGGAGAAACTGCCCGAGAGCAGCCGCAACTGGATAAACGAAAAGCTGATCTACACCCACGGCTACGGCATTACCATGAACCCTGTCAACGGGTTTACGACGGAAGGGTTGCCCACCCTCTTCCTGAGCAACATGCCGGTGCAGAGCACGGTGCCCGGCCTGAACGTGACCCGCCCGGAAATCTACTTTGGCGAGCTGACGAACACCGATGTATACGTCAAGACCCGCCAGCAGGAGTTTGATTATCCTCAGGGCCAGAGCAACAACCTTACCTCGTACCAAGGCAACGGCGGCATCGCGCTGGGCGGTTTTGTGCGCCGCATTTTGCTCGCCATCGACCGTGGCGATCTGGGAAAGTTACCCTTCAGCGATGACGTGAACGCGCAGAGCCGGCTGCTGATGCGGCGCAACGTGCGCGATCGCGTAGAGGCCTTAGCGCCGTTTCTCACCTACGATCCCGATCCATATATGGTGGTCGGCGAGGATGGCCGGCTGTCGTGGGTGATGGATGCGTTTACCACTTCCGACCAGTATCCGTATTCAACCCACTATCGGCTGGGCGACGATCTCATCAACTATATGCGCAATAGCGTGAAGGTGGTGATCGACGCCTATGACGGCTCCACTACGTTTTACATCTTTGACAACCAGGACCCAATTCTCGCGGCCTATCGGAACATCTTTCCCAGCCTGTTCAAAGATGCGGCGGCGATGCCCTTCGGGCTGCGTAAGCATATGCGCTACCCCGAGTTGTTGCTCAAAATGCAAGGAGAGGTTTACGGGCTGTATCACATGACAGATCCGGCGGTGTTCTATAACCGCGACGATCTGTGGACGGTGGCGACCGAACTCGGCATGAGCGAGGGCGGGGGACAAACCACGCAGCCGATGCAGCCGAATTTCGTGATGATGAAGCTGCCGGACGAAACTGGCATGGAGTTCGTAGAGATACTGCCTTTCACGCCTGCCAACCGCAACAATCTGATTGGCTGGATCGGAGGACGGAGCGATGGCGAGCACTATGGCACAGCGGTGGTCTACAACTTTCCCAAGAACAAGCTGGTGGATGGGCCGCTGCAGATTGAGGCACGCATCGATCAGAACGCGCAGCTCTCCGGGCAATTGACGCTGTGGAATCAGCAGGGCTCACATGTGCGGCGTGGCACTTTGCTGGTGATTCCTACCGGGCGCGCGCTGTTGTACGCCGAACCGATCTACCTGCAGGCGGAGCGAAGCCCGATGCCCGAGCTCCGCTTGGTGGTGCTCGCGCTGCAAGACCGGCTGGCTTACGGATCGACCTTTGAGGCAGCGCTCACCGCACTCTTTGCGGGTGGGGGCTCATCGCTGGCGTCTGCCGAACCGCAGCCGCGAGCTGCTCCGCCATCCGCGGGCGCCGCTGCGCCTCAGCCTGCTGTGGAGCTAAAGCCAACCATCGCTGAAGCTGCCAAAGACCTGGCCGACTATCAAAGGCTAACTGCGGAAGGCAAGTTGGGCGAGGCTGGGCAAAAGCTTGAAGAGTTGAAGCGCGCCATCGATAAGCTGAATTCGCCCCGGTGATAGAAACGAATTATGTTTGCTCCCCCATCGACAGGTTAACTTGGCATACCCTTCCTATTCCTACCGGGTTCTGCTACAAGACAGACTGCGCCGGGACCCAACTATGAACCGGCAGGTTCTCGGCAACCGAGGAGTTCACGCTGGTGAAAGGTTTACGGTCGGGGATGAATCGTTTAAGGCAGTTTCGCAATTACTGTGGCCTGATAAAGATATCGAGGTGTGGTTTTCCTTGGGGGAAAACCACGAAAAGGCCTATTGCTTCGGTCTACACCAATTGCAAAACTGCCGTAGCTAATCTTGCAGCCATTTTCTCTTGCATCGCAGCCTTCACTGCAACGGCCCAACAGCAAAGCTTTCCCCAACATCTCTTCTTTCGCGTTACCCTGGGGCCGCAGTTCTCATCTCCGGTTTCTGGCCGGCTGTTGCTCTTTGTTTCTCCTGGGCACGGTGACAAAGCGGTCGATACCGACATGATGGAGCCCACCAAGACCTACGTTGCGGCGAAAGAGGTTTCCAGCCTCTCACCCGGGCAAACAGTGAGCGTGGATGCCGACGACCTCGTCTTTCCGGGACCCCTATCGGACGCGCCCGCCGGCGACTACGAAGTGCAAGCAGTTCTCGATGTCGGGCATACCTACAACTATTCCGGGCGCGCGTCAGGCGACCTGGAGAGCGACGTTGCGGCCCTGCCGGCTTGGAATCCCCAGCAACAACTGCCGCCCGCGTTGACCCTCACGATGACGGTGCCGGAGCCTCCCGATCCGCTCAGCAATTCGCCAGAGTTGCTCTCCGCGCTCGAGCTGGTCGACTTCCGCAGTCCTGTACTGAGCCGGTTCTGGGGCCGGGATGTACATATGAAGGCCTGGGTGCTATTGCCGCCCGGCTACCGCGCACATCCGGGGCAACACTATCCGACGGTTTACTTCACGCACGGATTTGGCGACACACTGGCTTCCTTGCGCAGCCGTTACGCGCCGTTACTTCATGACCGGATGCAAAGCGGCAAGATGCCGCCGATGATATGGGTGCTGCTCGATGAGAGCACTCTTACCGGCACCCACGAATTTGCCGACAGCGTGAACAATGGCCCTTGGGGTACGGCGCTCACGACCGAGCTGATTCCTTCCCTGGAAGGCCACTACCGTATGGATGCTCGCTCCAGCGGGCGATTCCTGCAAGGACATTCCTCCGGCGGTTGGGCGACGCTGTGGCTGCAAACGGCGTATCCGAAGATCTTTGGCGGCACCTGGTCTACTTCTCCGGACCCCAGCGACTTCCACGCCTTCAGCACGATCGATCTGTACGCGGCGAATGCAAACATGTATCACCGTGGGGATGGATCTGCGGAACCTATTATCCGCGTGCATACCAAGGTGGTGGCTACGATGGAACAGCTGGCACACCTGGAGGAGGTGTTGGGAGATTACGGCGGCCAACTGGCCTCGTTCGAGTGGGTCTTCTCGCCACGGGGCTCCGACGGCCGACCGCTGCAGATGTTTAATCGCACTACCGGGGCCGTCGATCCGAAGGTGGTCGAGTATTGGGAAGAACACTACGACATCGCCCACCGGATCGAGGCCCACTGGACCACGCTAGCGCCCGATCTTCGAGGTAAGATTCACCTCTTTGTCGGCACCGACGATACCTTTTATCTGGATGGTGCGGCACACCGCTTGCAAGCCTTACTGGATCGTTTGCACGGGCTGGCGCAGTTCAACTTTCTTCCCGGGCGAACACACTTCGACCTGTACCGGAACGGCGACGATGGGACCGCGCTTTTTGATCGGATCGCCGCAGAGATGTATGCCGTCGCTAGGCCTGCCGGCAAACCGACGGGAAATTGACTCAGCCCCGCGGGGGCCTGCCTCTGTTTCCTCACAAACGAGCGAGATATGGGGCACCCGTCGTTCGCGAGGGGACCAGGGGCACAGACACTGAAGCCCTGCAGCTCATTCGGATTCTTCTCCTCGGCAACCCGGCGTCTGGTCTTTGATCCGCTGGCCGGTGCGAAGATCGATCTGCAGGCGAGCGTTATCGGAACGGATGCCGACTGGTCCATCGAAGGCGAGGGCATCCGGCCCTACCGACCCTTCCCAGACGAGCGAGTTGTCAGCAAAGACCTGCATCTCTGCTCCGTTCATTTCAGCGCGCAGGACATGCGTGTCCCCCGAGCTCAGCGTGGGGACTGGCACGCTGCGGCGGGGCTTGATGTTCTGATATCCGCGATTACCGCATTGCGCGCTGGTGTGCTCGCCGGGATTGCTTTTTACTGAGACCACGAGTTTCGATTGCGGCTCGATGCGCCACATCGCGTAAACCAAATTGCAAGCATCCTGAGCACGCAGTTTGAGGCCAAACTGACGGCGCATTTCC
>Ga0302324_100018828_pt1 | contig 13593 bp, 9 predicted proteins | sample Palsa_T0_1_FD_201949 | JGI IMG/M metagenome (GOLD analysis project Ga0302324, IMG submission 201949) | Peat permafrost microbial communities from Stordalen Mire near Abisko, Sweden - Palsa_T0_1 | ecosystem: Environmental > Terrestrial > Soil > Palsa > Peat permafrost | place: Sweden: Abisko...
CGCCGCGGCCTGGACCGCGCAGGTGCGCATGCTTTTGGAGTTGGACCGTCTCGATGAGGCCCAATCCTGGGCTGACCAAGCCTTGGAACGCTTTCCACGTGAGGCCGATTTGCTGGCAGCCAAAGCTGTCGCCCTCTCCCGACAAGGAGAGAAACAAACGGCGCTGGCCTTTTCCGACGCCGCAGTTGCCGAAAATGGGACTTCTCCTTATGTCTGGCTGGCGCGCGGCGACGTATTGCTGTCGGGCCGGGAAACGCTGGCCGATTATTGTCTTGACAAGGCACTGATGCTGGCGGCGGGCGATTGGGTGACGGCCTGGCAGGCGGCGCGCATTCGCATTCGCCACGAGCAATTCTCTTTGGCGGCGCGGTCCTTGCAGAAGGCGGTGGAATCGAACCCGGGCCATTTCCTGCCATGGTTGGAACTGGGGCGTTGCCAGGAAGCCTTGGGCTTAAAGGACGTGGCGCGAAAATCTTTTGTCCAAGCGGACGAACTTAACCATGCCCATGGCGCCGCGGCCGAGGCCATGGCGCGGCTTTCCGGCGGCGGATCGGGGAACCGCGTTCGGGGTTGGTGGCGGCGGCTCAAGAAATGAGCACCTCGCACCTTGAGCGGCTTTTGTCTTCTGTCAACGAACAGGAAGCATCGGATCTTCATCTGGTCGCAGGCGTGCCGCCCGCGTTTCGCGTTAATGGCGAAATAATTTTGGCCAATGAGGATGCTCTGACGGGTGAAGAACTGAACGGGATGGCCGACAGCCTGCTCAACGATCAGCAACGCCAGAAATTGGAGCAGGAATGGGAGCTATGCATTTCGGTGCATCACGGCGAGGCGGGCCGCGTCCGTGTGACGTTTTATCGCCGCCATGGCCATATCGAAATGAGTTTGCGTTTCTGCGGCCATCGCATTTCCAGCCGGGAAGAATTGGGCCTGCCAGAGAAAATCGATGAACTGGCGCGCCGCCCCAACGGGTTGGTGCTCGTGACCGGCCCCACCGGCGCGGGCAAAACCACTACGCTGAATTATCTTGTTGACCTCATTAACTCCGAGCGCCGGTGCAAGATCGTCACCATCGAGGACCCGATTGAATTTCGACACGAGAACCGGCGGGCCATCATTGTCCAACAGGAAGTGCTGACCGATGTGCGTTCGTTCAATCGCGCCTTAATTCATGTGTTGCGCCAGGACCCTGATGTGATTGTGGTGGGAGAAATGCGCGATCATGAAGCCATCGCCACGGCGCTGACGGCGGCGGAAACGGGCCACTTGGTGCTGGCGACCATGCATTCGCCCAGCGTTTTGCACGCGATGGAAAGGATCATCGGCGTTTTTGAAGGCGCGGCGCAGAAACAGATTATTTTGCAATTATCGAATTCGCTGCAAGGCATCATCGCCCAGGATTTGTTGACAGCCACGGACCGCACCCGGCGCGTCCTGGCGTGCGAACTACTCATCGCCAACGGCGCGGTGCGAAACATGATCCGCGAAAATCAACTTCACCAATTGGAGAACGTCATTCAAATGGGACGCAAAGAGGGGATGTCGCTCATGGATAATTGCCTCTACGAACTGTATTGCAAATGCCTCATTTCTTATGACACCGCCGTCAGCCGCGCGCGCAACCCCGAACGCATTTTGCGGGAAAGAAAATAGCCGCAGTGTGGTGTCAAATTTAACGCAAAGGCGCAAAGAAGCAGAGACGCATGGGGAAATTTGGAAAAAACGAAAAGGGCGTTCCTTGGCCTGAGGCTTGTGTTTCTGCTGGTATCTTTTTGATTGCGTCTTTGCTGAGCGTCTTTGGGTCTTTGCGTTTAAAGAGCTTTTTCGGGCGAAAATTACAACCTCGCCACCAGCAACTCGCGCTGGAAGATCAGTTCTTTGGGCAAATCGGCGTAGAGTTTGAAAAATAGTTCGTCGTGAGAAAGCGCTTCGCGCCGCCAATCTTCCATGTCGATCTCCTGTGCCTTGGCCAGCCGAGTCGAGTCGTAATCCTTCATATCGCCGAGGTCAAAATCGCGCGGGCCCGGCACCCATCCCAAGGGCGTCTCCAAGGCGTGGGCGTGGCCAGCCGTTCGGTCCACAATCCATTTGAGCACCCGCATGTTTTCGCCGAAACCAGGCCAGAGGAATTTTCCCTCCTCATCGCGGCGAAACCAATTGACATAGAAAATGCGGGGCGGGTTCGATAATTTCTTCCTCATGCGCAACCAGTGATGAAAATAATGGCCCATATTGTAGCCGCAAAAAGGCAGCATGCCCATGGGATCGCGGCGTATCTTGCCGACTTCGCCTGTGGCAGCCGCAGTGGTTTCTGAGCTCATGGTCGCGCCGATATAAACGCCGTGAATCCAATTGAAAGCTTGATACACCAAAGGAATGGTCGTCGCGCGGCGACCGCCGAAAATAATCGCGCTGATCGGCACGCCTTGGGGGTCATCCGCTTCGGGCGCGTAGGCCGGGTTGTTTTTCATCGGCGCGCAAAACCTGCTATTGGGATGCGCGGCCGGTTCCCTGCCGCCCGGCGTCCATTTTCGACCCTTCCAATCGGTAAGCTCGGGCGGTGGCGCCTCGGTCTTGCCTTCCCACCAGACGTCCAAATCCGGCGTCAGCGCGACGTTCGTATAAATGGTGTCGCGCGCGATGGTGGCCATCGCATTGGGATTCGTGCGCTCATTTGTTCCCGGTGCCACGCCAAAATAACCGGCCTCAGGATTAATGGCATAGAGGCGCCCATCCGCGCCTGGTTTCATCCAGGCGATATCATCGCCCACCGTGCGGATTTTCCAGCCCGCGAAATGTCGCGGCGGGACGAGCATGGCGAAATTGGTTTTGCCACAGGCGCTGGGAAAAGCGGCGGTAACGAACGTTTTTTCTCCTGTCGGCGATTCCGTGCTGAGAATGAGCATGTGCTCCGCAAACCAACCTTCTTTGTTGGCCAGCCAGGAACCGATGCGCAACGCGAGACATTTTTTGCCCAACAACACATTGCCGCCGTAATTGGAGCTGGTCGAAATGATGGTGTTGTCGTGCGGAAAATGCGCGATGTAGCGTTGGGCCGGGTCCATCTTCAACATGCAATGCAGCCCCCGATTGAAATCCTCGCTCATCCCCAAATGCTCGTAAGCGACTTGCCCCATGCGCGTCATGATTCTCATGCTGAGCACGACATAAATGGAATCGGTCAGCTCCAGTCCCACCTTGGTCAGCGGCGAACCTGCAGGCCCCATGAGATAAGGAACAACGTAAAGAACGCGCCCGCGCATGCTGCCGGCGCAAAAGCCTTTGAGTTTTGCGTAGGTCTCGGCGGGCGCGGCCCAATTATTGGTCGGCCCGGCTTCGTCAGGTGTTGGCGTGCAAATGAATGTCCGGTCTTCGCTACGCGCCACATCATCCGCGGTCGAACGATGATAATAGCAACCGGGAAGTTTTTCCTGGTTCAGGCGAATCAAAACGCCCTTGGCGACAGCTTCGCCCAGCAAAGATTCTTTTTCCGATTCGGAGCCGTCGCACCAGAAAATTTTGTCCGGCTGGCAAAGTGCGGCCATCTCCTCCACCCAGCGCAGGACGGCGGGATTGGACGTGTTGGGTTTTGAATTAGTCATACACTCACGTCGAAATGAACTGTCAAGATTTGGCGGCCAGATCGCGCTCCTATTGCTTAAATACAGTGCAGGTCATATCAAGGCTTTGCTCGAAGTATGGCAGCAGAGGTCGGGAAGTCAATGGAGGTTAGGAAACAAATCAGGGTAAACGCATCTAAATTTCAAGATAGTAGGGTCGCCTCGCCGAGGCGACTGCGGACGGCTTCGGCGAGCCGTCCCTACCCTCGGACGACGCACTTTCATTTTTTGGCCGGCGGGTCCAGACGTCGCAACTCCGAGGAGGCAAAAAAATACTCGTTGTCCTTTATCTCGGCGGCGCGGCATTTCTGAAACCAGCGCTTTGCTCCTTCCTTGTCGGCCTGGCTCAGGTGTTTCATGCCGACATAGTAATCGGCATCGGCTTTTTTGCCGTCATCACCGGTTTTCTTCGCCGCCACAAGGAAATCCTTTTCCGCCAATTTCCCGACCAGGAACTGACCAATGGTTTTCGCCCAACCTGTGTCGCAACCCGACACGCCTTCGGGCGCCGTTGCATAAACGACCACGGTGTTCAATTCGACTGGCCCTGTCTTTGCCTTTTGTTCCTTGGGGTCGGTTGGCTCATTCTCCTTTGGCAACGTTTCGAGCCTCCAAAGCAACGTATGGCGGTAAATACGTTCATCTTGCGAGTTGCCGGGCCGTAGTTCGATGACCTTGTCGTAATCAGCCACGGCAGCAGAAAAATCGCCTAAAATCTGGTGAATCGTCCCTCGGTCAGAATAAGCGTCGGCATTGCGAGGATTAAGTTCGAGGGCGCGGTTAAGGTCGGCTTGCGCTTTTCGGAAACGGCTCTGGTTAAATTTGGCTTCGCCCGAGTACACGAAAAAATAGTCCTGGCTCAATTGCACATTGGCCGCGACTTTCCAATTCCCGCTCATGTTCTTGGTCGTAGAGGAAGACGGCAGGGCGGGGGAGCCATTGGTTTTGGGATGCACATAAGCCCAGCCGTTCTTTCCGTCCACGACCAAATCCAGACGCGCCAAAGCGTTTATGCCCAACACCCAGTTTGCGTCCGCATTGGATATATCGCCGTCGTCGTCAGAGCTCTGCGCTTCGAAAATGGCCACGTCGGTGAGCGTGAGCGGGCCTATTTGGAAATCGTCCGCCAAAGCCTCGTGCTCAGTCGTAATAAATAAAGGCAGGCCGATGGCCTTATGAGATTTTATGGCCGCCTGCGGATGGGCCGTGCGCCATTCTTTCCAGGCCGCAGGCGGAACGATGACGGAGCGGTTGTCGGCCGTATCAATACTAAGGACATTCGTTTTGCCGTTCGCCAGCGGCAGTTCCAACAACAGATTCCTAGCCGGCACAATTCTTAGTTTTAGCCAACCGGAGGTTTCCGGCGGCAATTGCTCCACGCGGCGGATAACGCGCTGTTCAGCATCGAAGACCAGGATATTATCGCGCACCTCGGGCCAGCCCAACACCCCTTCCAACCCGGTGTTGACTTGCGTGAGAAGGTTCTTGAATTGATGATAAAGAATCGGATGCGTTACCTTGGCTAGCAGGCGGATGTGCCACGGAATCTGTTTGAGCGGATTTACGAAAACGAGAAAAGGCGCTTTAAAGGTCTGCCCACCCGCAGTCACGGGCGTTAGCTGGGTAATCTCATTGCTGGTCAAACCTAGCCGCTGGGCACCCTGATCCATGAGCAGCGATACTCCCAGGCTGGACATGAAGATCATCCGCGCCGGCTTGCCATTGATTTCCATGCCTGCGACATCGACAAAATTTGTGGACAAGTTGGGGGCCGAATCCCCGGCCCAAGCCGTCGTGGCAAAAACCGTGGTGGAGAGCAATGCGCAAAACAGCGTTCTCTTGATACAATTCATCGCTTTTTTCGTTTGGCCGCAACGGTCTTGGCCATGGCATTGTGCTGATCTTCGGAGTGATTGTAAAAAGTAATTCCAAGGGTGGCGCCAAGACTGGCCACGCGTCGGAGTGTTTCACTGCGCAAGGAGAATTGCGAGGCGATTTGCGACTGCGCAATGTCGTGACCAATGTCGAACTCCTTTTTGTGCGCAGAGCGCCATGCTCGTTTAGCTTTGGGTGGTAATCGCTCAAGTAAAGAACAAAAAGCACAAATCGTGTCGTCTGGATTGTTAAATTGCGGAACTGTTTCCAGTCGTAGCAGAAAGCAACCTGGATTTGCAGGTGGCCCGGTTGCAACAAAGATTTTTCGCCCAAGTGCTGTTCGCAAATCACTGAGATCGAACTTGGACTCGATGTCCAGGTCCACATTGCAAAAATGGGGCGGCTCCATAACTTCTGTTCTATTCGACCTGAAATTGTCGGGGTTGGTAATACATTCTTGATTTGAAAGAGCATTGGAGGCAGATGAAGGAATGTTCGTCAAGAATTCTCCCTTCAAACGAAATGTAAGGGGCGCAAATCCGCTTTTGGTAGGGTCGCCTTGCCGAGGCGACCGCGGACGGCTCGGCGAGCCGTCCCTACCTCCGAGTTGGGCCTCAAGGTCAAAACCTGATTTGCGCCCAAACGTAAGCTGGTGCGTTAGCGTGCTGATTGCACAGATTTTCCTGGTTGGCTGTGCCTGTCACTCGCCGGGAAGTCATGAAAGAAGAACAGGGGATGAGATCGTCGTCGCCGGTCAGTTTTTTCATACGGGAACGCCTGTGGTGCTTTGGATGGACCCGGGTGGATACGATGCGTACCGCGTGGAGCGCCGCTTTGCCCCTTATACGAACTCGGATTTCGAATCGTCGCGCACAAATTTGGACGCGCCCCGCAAGCCTAATCGCTACGATATCCGCGACCACAACCTGACGCCGGAAGAACTCGAACGGGTTCGCGGCGGCGGCTGGGATTTGCCCACGCTCCAATCCAACGTGGACCAATTTGTCATTCACTTCGATGTGGCGGGCATATCGAGAACCTGTTTCAAAGTCCTCCAAGACTCGCGCGATCTGAGCGTTCACTTCATGCTCGATCTGGACGGCACGATTTACCAAACGCTCGATTTGAAGGAGCGCGCGCGACACGCCACCATTGCCAATAATCGCTCCGTCGGAATTGAAATCGCCAACATGGGATCTTACGCCTCGACTGAGAAAAGCCCCCTGGCCGAGTGGTACAAGACCGAGGCCGATGGCCGGACCGTTATTACCATTCCCAAGCGGGCCGGCCCTGCGCCGGAGCGAACGCCTCATTTTGTCGGCCGTCCTGTCCGACGCCACACCATCGCGGGGGAGGTGCAAGGCAAAAAGATGAGTCAATACGATTTCACGAAACAGCAATACCGAGCCCTGGCAAAATTGACCGCCGCGCTCTGCACCGTTCTGCCAAAAATCACCTGCGATTATCCGCGCGAAGCCGACGGCACTTTGATGACGCACAAGATACCGGCTGACATGTACAAGGATTATCATGGGGTGCTGGGACATTACCATGTGCAAATGAACAAGGTCGATCCCGGTCCGGCCTTGCAATGGGATTACGTCGTAGGAGAAGCGCGTCGCTTGATGAAATTGCCGCCGCCACGCACGGTGGACGGAAAGGCTGTTTCCTTCCGTCCGAAATTGAAAGCAGACAACTAAAGAAATTCCTAAACTTTTATTGGGCCGGGGTTGGGCGCCATGTGCCTGCGGTTGGCCCAGCCGGGGGCAAGAGCGGCAACTCATTCTGTTTCGCCAGGGCGCTTTGGCGGATGATTAATTCATTCATCAACGCTACCGATGAGTCGTACCTGGTGAAACCATCGGGGGGGCTGAACAACGGTGCCGCAGGTAATTCCAAACGGACTTCGGAGAAGTTTAGCACCGTTTCTCGTGGTCCGGGACCAGTGCTAATGCGCACCGGAAAATACTTGGCGTCCTCGGCCTGCCAAACGCGGAAATGCGCGGTCGAACCGTCGGAAGATTGCACATCCACCTCGATTCTCCGGCAAGGATGTCCATTGGCCTCTTCCTGGATCGCTCCGTTGGTATTGAACATGACGTTGGTGGGTTGGATAGGCAGAATCGTCGGAGCATAGGCCTGCAAAGGATCGCTCAACACAAAACCAGCGTGGGCGGTTTCGTTCCAAATAAAAAATGTGCCGCCTTCGCTCCGCTTGCGCTTACCTTTGACATTGGTTTGAGGCTGGAAAACCAAGGAGCCTTCGCGTCCCAGCAAGTCGCCGTTCAGGATGTTCTGCCCGCCGCTCTCGGAAGCGGTCGAACCCGATAACCTGGCGCTGAAGCCATCCACATTCGTCAGCAAAAGCGCTGCAGGACCGCTGAGAAAATCCGGCGGCTTTTCATCGCCCGCGTGATAGAGCAGCTTGGGTTTGGTGGAACAACCAGCCAGGACCGCTGCGGCCAGCGCCAGGCAACCGATTGGGGGCAAAATTTTCATTCAACCACAAAATGGACAGGAACCCGCCATCCCGCAAGCTTGTTTCGGTTTCCCCATTTCGATGCGGCATATCCCCAATGCATCTGCCATAGATGCCGTGAGCCGGAGTTGGAACGAATTCTTTAAGAGAGTCCGGACAATTTGTTGAGGATTTGACAACGCTTGCGGATACATGCACGTAAAAGAGGATGCCAAGAGCGAAGTAATCTCTAAATAATCCGTCAAAGCTCTTTTTTACTTGTCAAGTTTCACGGAAATTTGAGACCTTTACCCGGTTCGTATGACAGCCAAAAAAGACAAACGAGTGGATGCGTATATCGCCAGCGCACCGGCTTTTGCCAGGCCCATTCTCCAACACCTGCGCGAACTGGTCCACGCCGGGTGCCCCGATGTTGAGGAGAGCATGAAATGGAGCCGTCCGCATTTCATGCACAAAGGATTGATGTGTGGCATGTCTGCTTTCAATGAGCATTGCAGTTTCGGGTTTTGGCTGGGAGAGATGGTGTTGGGCGAAAAAGGCAAGGACTCGGAGCAGAGTGAAGGCATGGGGCACTTTGGGCGAATCACTTCATTGGCGGATTTGCCCAGTGATAAAGAGATCGTGGCCTACATCAAGAAAGCCGCCGCGCTTAACGAAAAGGGGACCACACGGCCTGCGCCTCTGCGGACAACGGGACCAAAGGAATTAATTGTGCCCGATTATATGGTCGCTTCCCTGAAGAAAAACCAAAAAGCGCAAGCGACCTTTGAGGCATTCAGCTACAGCCACAAAAAGGAGTATGTGGAATGGATTACGGAGGCTAAACGGGAGGAAACCCGGCAAAAGCGTATTGAAACCATGCTCATATGGCTTGCCGAAGGCAAATCAAGGCATTGGAAATATGCGAATTGCTAAAGCGAGAGCCGGTTTCACGCTTAAAGCGCATCTACGTTTGCCCTAGGCATTCTCAGCGAGCTCACCAGAATTCAAGGTTTATTCGTCCGTAGTACGCCTTGGACTTCGTTCGTGATCATGAATCCGCTGGTGTAAGCCGCAGTGGTCGTGGTCGGCGTTTTGATCCACGTTAAAGTTCCGCCCAGAGCATCGGTGAGCGAATTAGTGAAATTCAGCCACCCCACAATGACTCCGGAACCTGAGTAAAGGCTTTCGAAGAAAGGCCATTGGCCTTGGGGAGAGATGACCGTGCTTTGGGACAATGCGGTTCCATCGCCCAAATTTCCGCGAAAAGTCAAATTACCCAAAGCGCTGATTGCGACCGACCCAGTCCCGTTCGTATTGGGCGCGGTCCCGATGCCTTGACCCGGGAGAATTTGCATGGTGTAAGAGCCCGCGAACGGTGCCGGGTTGGTCTTGGAAAATGAACTCGAATACGCCTGCAAAGAGGCAGTCCAATTGGGCGTCAGCAACGCACCTGTGATTGTTTTGTTGGTGATATCCAATGACATCGTCAGCGCAATAGGATTGATGGCGCGCGAAATGTAATTGGAAGATTGGCCGAACGCATTGAAGAGCCCAGAGAACGAAGAACTGCCGCTATCCAACAAAAGTTTGCCAGTGAAAGCGCCACTGGACGCCACCGTGGCGCTGAAGAATCCGGAACTGGGCGGGGTGATGCTATTCGGCGAATAGAAAAGTCCTTCGTAAGTTCCTGCGCCGGGAGCCAAAGGATTCGGCACGAAGTTCGCTTGCAAAGCAGTATTGGTTTCAAGCGTAAACGAAACAGTAAGATATCGCGAGGAAATATCGCCTGACCAACCTGCGAAGGCCATATTTTCGCCTGGGATGGCCGTAAAATTATAGTTTTTGCCTACGTATAAATAATGGACGCCAGCTTCCGGCGACACAGTGCCTTTTCCGCCGATCGTGAGTGTCAACGGGGCCTTCGGCTCGTTCTCGAATCGCACTAAATTCGTTTTGGAAACATTGCCACTCGTGTCTATTGCATACGCCTGACCTGTGATTTCACCGGACTGTACCAGAATGAGGCCTGTGCTCCAAGGGTTCGTGCCAACGGCTTGATTCCAACCATTGCTGTTGATTTGGTACCATACAGAAGATATTTCAACTCCGTTGGAAGAATCACTGGTCGCCGTTCCGCTCAAAACGACTGTCTGATTTGTCCAAACTCCTGGTTTTGGAGCAATGATAGAAACAACAGGTTGTGTTGGCTTTGATATGGAGTAGTCAAATCTAACCACGTTCGAGACGGCAAGGAGAGAGAATTGAACGGGAGCGGGCGCATTCCAACCCGCGATGTTCGTGAAGGCCAATTGATGCTGCCCGGGGGTAAGGTCCGAGAGCGTCGCGCCGCTGGCTTGCCACGGTCCGCCGTCCAATTGCCACGATGCTCCGGCCAAAATTGCGTTTGACGGACCAAGCGTCACTTGCAGCGACTGCAAAACTTGTGCGTACGTTACGAAAACACTTTGATTCGATGTAATCGTCACGCTCAGATTTGAAGGTGTGAACCACTCTGGGATGGATTCAAACGTAATCGTGTGTTGACCGGGCGCAACTCGTACCGTCGAGCCGATTGAAGTCCAAGCGCCGCCGTCAACTTGGAATTCCGCCGCAGGTGCGTTGGTGTCAGCGGAACTGAATTGCACCTGCAACCCGCGCAAGGTTGTGCTCCCCATATAAACTGACGTGTCGCCTACTACGAACACGTCGCCCTGAGAATCGGCCGCGACTCCCAAGGGCATCGAAATTGGGGTGATTGTCATGACTTCGTAGCCGCCCAGCGAGGGAACAATGGATCGAATCGAGTTGTTGCCAGTATCGGCGACGAAAATGTTTCCAAATGGGTCAGCGGCGATTCCTTGGGGACTGTCGAATTGCGCTACACGCGCCGGGCCGTCTATGTTTCCTGCGGGGCCGCCTGCAATAGTGGCAAAGTCCCACATCAATCCGTAATTATACATCTCCGTTACAAGGTTCAATACGACCGTCCAAGCTGAGCCGGAAGAAGCCCAAGCAGTCTCGCGACCGACGGTATTCGGCCAAAAATCGATAAGGGTATCGGTAGCCCAAACCCCACTCTGATTAGTAATAAAGTAGGCGTTTACATTATCTACTGAGTTAAAGGTGGTACCAGTTACCCAAAGGTTGCCATAACCGTCGATTCCAATTCCGGCGGGCGACGGCAAGTTGCTCACAATAGTCGAAACGGTCCAACTTCCGTCTACTTCCGAGATTTTCCGAATAGCGTTGTTGCCGCTGTCCGCAACATAGATGTTTCCCTGAGCATCGGCAGCCAGCGCAACTGGCGAATCAAAACGAGCTTGAGCACTCCTCCCATCGACAAATCCTGGACTTCCATCCTGACCAGCGATAATTGCGAGCCTCCAATTGGTGCCATCTAAAATCATCTTGCATATAGTATCATTGCCAGTGTTAGCTACGAAAATGCCCCCGTTGGAATTCACCGTTATACCTTGCGCCCCATTCAGACCTTCGTAGATTGACCCAAATTGATAAGCCACCGAGTAGATGGCGTTAGTCGTAATGGTTTGGCCAGCGTTGACAAGAATCGTTTCGTCCCCTGGCGTCACCCACCCCGCGATAGGCGAAAAGCTGATGATGTGTTCTGTGGCCGATGTGACCGTAACCGTTTCGCCGCTGTTTGTCCAAGGGCCTCCATCTACACTCCAATAGGCGCCGTCCACGCAGGCATCGGCGGGCACTAATGATACGGTCACAGTGCCAGTCTGTTCTGTGTAAGCGTAGCTTATCGCATTTGTCGCACCGCTTCCGATTTCCACGATCTGACTCGCAGGGCTTATCCAATTAGAAACGGTAGAGAATTCCAAGGTATGAGTTGTCGGTGTGAGTCCGGATACAGTCATGCCGCTATTCTGCCAGGCCCCGCCATCTACGCTCCATTGCGCGCCCAATTGCGCGACAGCCGACGGAGCAAGCATCACCTGCAACGACCCGAATTGGTAAATGTTCAAGCTAATCGGAATCGACTGCTCGGTGCCATCGCTTAGATTTGTAAAAACGAGCGCCGACAAATAGCTTCCAACCGGAAGGTTCGTTGCCAAGTTTAAAGCGCAAGTAATTGTAGCTGCAGGTTGATCTGGCAGGAGCGTGCCTGAATTTGTAGAAACAACCAACCATGGTGGAACGTTACCCACTGACCATGAGAGTGGATGTGCCCCTAGGTTTTTCAAAGTGAAACTTTCGTTGCTTATTGAGAAAGGGCCTCCAACAGGGCCAATCGCTGCTAAGCCGTTGGCCGGAATAATTCCTAAGCCCATAGGCCCCACCGTCAACGCAGTGGCCAAAGCCTGCCCAGTGGGCGATCCCCAGCCGGTGCATAAATCATAACCGGGAAAGGCGTAGTATTGGTTGGGGCTCAATGTGGTTGTGTTGTTCCCAGAAGTAATGTCGTGGAAGCAGTTGATGTAATTCGTCCATTCGCCGATGGCGTAGATCGCGGGATTGATAAAGCCGGCATTTGGCAAGCCGTTGGACGCCGCCTGTTGGTTGACCAGCGCCATATAGCCCGCCCACATGGGCGCGGCCACGCTCGTGCCCCCAAAAGCGCCCAACCTTCCATTACTAAAGATCACATAGACACCGTCGCCAATCATCGCCACATCGGGGCTGTTGCGCCACTCGGTTGAGCCGCCGTTCGCGCTCATATCGACTCCTTCTTGGTAGAAAGGAATCGGGTAAACTGTGCTAATGCCACCGCCGCTGACTTCATTCGTTTCATTGTTCAACACCACTTCGTAAGCGTAAGACGGACCGCTATAATGGTTGAGCGTAAGGCTAGTCGCGCCGACGATTGTCACGTATGGGTTGTCGGCCCTTTGCGGAACTTTATTGGTGTACGCGCCGTAATCGCCGGACGCTTGAAAGAACGATTGCCCTTGCGCCGCGATTTGCTGAAAAATTTGGTCCGTCGTCAAATGCGGGCCGCTGGGAGGATTCCAGGACGAACTAATCTGACTGGCGGCGTCATCCTCGACCATCCTGATTAAAACGCTGTTGAAATAGTTGCCGTAGGTGTCTTGGGCTTGACCCAAAGGAGCTTCGTACAAAATGATGCTTGACAGTCCGGGCGCAATGCCCATGGCCATTTCCACATCCAACTGCACTTCAGGGCTGCCTTCTCCCGGCATCCCTGTGGCGCCCGCAACGCGAACTTCTTTTAAATTGACGCGCGGGAGATTTTCCTGTCTGGCGTACTCGACGAAATCCTCAGGGAAGCAACCATCAAATTCCAACAATCCCACACTTTGGCCCGCCCCGTTGGCCGAAATTCCTGAGGCATAGGCAGCCTGAAAATCCTCTGGTATGTAGGTTCCTTGGAGGCCGTCGCCAGACCATTCCGCAGGCGAAGCCTTCGAAGCATCCAACGGCACGATTTTCGATATGAGCGACTTCGGTGGCGCGTAATTATCAAGCCCGCTTATGTCAAGTATTCGAATATCTGGCGGAACTGACGGCTCCCTATCCGGTGCATAAAATCTGCGATTTTCACTGGGATGCTGATAAGTCAACAGCCGCACTTGAAAGGCCTTTTCTACATCCGTAGAGGTGCCGGTCACCTCCACCAGCATTCGTCCAGGGTGCGTCTGAGTCACTGTT
>Ga0302324_100018829_pt1 | contig 13592 bp, 14 predicted proteins | sample Palsa_T0_1_FD_201949 | JGI IMG/M metagenome (GOLD analysis project Ga0302324, IMG submission 201949) | Peat permafrost microbial communities from Stordalen Mire near Abisko, Sweden - Palsa_T0_1 | ecosystem: Environmental > Terrestrial > Soil > Palsa > Peat permafrost | place: Sweden: Abisko...
CAAACGATCCACCGCCGATGCGATCGTAGAACAGGCCGACGCCTCCGCGAACCACCAGCTTCCCTTCCCTCTGGGGTTGCCAGGCAAACCCAAAGCGCGGAGCGAAGTTGTCCTTGGGAGGCCCCGAAGTAATGGAGTCGCTATTGTTCGCTATAAGAACTCCGGCCGGCGGCGTGGGATAGTGATTCGTGTAGTTATTGGGCACAACGTACCCAACCAGGCCGGGACCGGACGTAGTGGGCCCGCTCGGTGGAACGGGAACCGTTGCAAATTGTGCAAGCGAAAGGTTGGTGAGGTTCCCATACTTGTCCGAATAACTCCCGTCATACTCCCAGCGAACACCCAGGTTGAAAGTCAAGCGCGAGTTGATTTTCCAGTCGTCTTGAACGAACGCAGTCTGATTTCTCTCGACGTAGTTGTGCACGATGCCGTTCGGCCCGCTGCGAACGCAATACAAACATTGCAAGATGTTGCCGATGCCGCCGTTGGTGTCTCCGGGGTTGGATACGCTGCAACCGGCGGTTTGACAGCCTGGCAGACCGAGTGTCCAGTCGGCGAAGGTTCCATAAAAAAGAAATCCGCGTTCGAGACCCTCAAATGTGATGGGCCACTGCGCGTATTGATACTCATAGCCGACACGAATGGTGTGCTTGCCGCGGGACCAGGAGATCTGATCGCCATATTCCATCTGATCGGTGGGGCTGTTGCTGGGAGCGAGCGTTCCGTTCAGATCGGGGCCATTAAAGATCACAGTCACGGGCAGCTCGGTTATGGTCGGCACGATGACGGCCTGGCCGATGGACTGCGGCGTAAGCACGGTGGTGTCGGAGGAGTGCGCGCCGTTGTGTTGCCCTGCTACGTGAAGCTCGTTGACCAAGCTGGAGGTCAACAATGTGGTTAGCTTGGCAACCGAATTGATATTGTCGTACTTGCTGGTCACGGGCGTCCCGGGCACGTCGGTGCCGCTGAGAGGCAGGAATTGAGGATCGGCTGTCCAGAAATACTTCACTGAAAGAGTATTCTTGCTGTTGATGACGTAATCGCCGTTGGCGATCAGTTGGTGTTCGGTGAAAGTGGCGGGCGAGGAAAACGTGACGGGCCCGTACGCTCCCGAAGGATTGGTGGGAATGTAATAGTTCCCATTGGGGAGCTTCGCATTCATCAACGCCAGGGACTGCGGACTAATGTTGGATCCATCGCAAGCGATCTGAACGCTGGGGATGAACGGATACAGGAACGTATCGTAGGCCGAGTCTCCCGGATGGTTCGCCGGGCACAGGGCCGCTCCCACGTTAGCCGCCGTGCGATCGGCCGGCAAGGGGAACAAATTGACGGTGCTGGAGCCACCGGCTGAGATCCCGTTCTTCTGGCGAGTCTCCTGATAGTCGGCGAAGAAGAATAGCTTGTCTTTCTTGATCGGGCCGCCCACCGAGCCGCCCACCTGATTTTGATTCAGGACTTGCTTGACGCCGCCGCCGTCCAGATTGTCAAAGAAGCTGTTGGCGTTCAAATCGGTATTGCGGAAGAACTCCCAAACGCTGCCGTGAAACTGATTGCTGCCAGACCGTGTTACAACGTTCACGTTGCCGCCCGGATGCCCGCCATAGCTGGCGTCGTAGGTGGAGGTCTGAATTTTGAATTCCTGAATCGCGTCCGGATTGGGAATACCGATGCCGGTGTAAATGCCGCAGTCCTTCGCCGAACCGGTGTTGGAAGTGTTCACGATGGAAACGCCGTCCATCTGGTAATTGTTATTGCCGGGATCGGCGCCGTTCACGGAGATGTCTTGAGTGCCCTTGCCGATGGTGGTGGCGTTGTTCACGTTGGCGTTCGCCCCGGTCGCCATTGTCAATAGCTGCGTGTAATTGCGGTTACTGAGGGGAAGTCCGGTTACTTGTTGCGACGTGACCGTGGTTCCCAAGGTGGAACTCTGCGTCTGCAGCGTTTCGGCCGCGGCCTCCACGGTGACCTGCTCGGCCTGCGCGCCGACCTCGAGCGCACGGTCCAGTTGCGCCGTTTCGGTCACGTTCAACGTCACCGAGCCGACTTCGGCCGTTTTGAACCCGCTGATTGCGAACGAGGCTTTATAGTTTCCAGGCTGCAGCAACGTAAATCTGTACGCTCCGTCGGCGCCCGTTGTAGTGGTGCGGCTTTGGCCGGTGGCGTTGCTGGTAAGGGTGACGGTGACGTTCGGGATGGCCGCACCCGAGGGGTCCGTAACCGTCCCGGCCAGAGCCGATGTTCCTGCCGACTGCGCCATCAGGAATGGCATGCAAATCGCAAACAACAGGGTCAAAAGCGCTACATAAGCGAGCCGCGAACAGAGCAGCGTCTTGGATCTCATTATCCTATCTCCTTCAAAAGTCCCTTAGATTGAGTTAGTTACTCAGATAACAGACTGAACGTAATGAATTGTATGGGGAGGACGGCCAGACGGAACTCAGCCCAACCATGCATGCAGCCCACCGAAGCATTGTTGGGATTATTGTATTTCTAAAGTCGATCATGTTAGCGTCTAAACAGCGTCAAATTTGCTCTTACCTAGATTCAGGTTAGCCTTTGTATAGATTTGTCAGTGTTTGTAAACTTCGGTCACGGTGCTTCCGATCATCCAATCTGGATGAGTACCGGTACCCCACCCCGCGCAAGACCCCAGCTCGGGTGCTCAATAACCTGTTCCGGGTGAAGACGATGTGTGATATACTCCCTGAAAAGTTAAAAGCGCGTCAATCGACGGGGATGTAACGGGAAGGCGCTGCATGGAACAGATTGCGTTCGGGCCGTTTCGGCTCGACAGTACAACCACGACGTTGTTAAGAGATGGCCAGGAGCTGGACCTTCGGCCCCAGGCCTTTCATGCCCTTAAGGCCCTGATCCATAACCGCGGCCGGTACGTCGGCTATGCGCAGATGATCAATCAGGCCTGGGACGGCAACCTTGTTTCCAAGCACACGGTGGCCGTTACCATCGGCGAGGTCAAGAAGATCTTGGGGGAGTTCGGCGCCTGGATCAGCTACCGGCCCAAGCTGGGATACCGGCTGGAGGTTCCGCACTCGGACGACTTGGTCAAGCAAGGCTGGCACTTCTGGACCCGGCGCACGCGCGAGGGCTTGGAAAAGGCGCTGGACTGTTTTCAGCAAGCGGCGGTTGAGAATGCCTCGGATTTCCGGGCATTCGAAGGGATCTCGCTGTGCTATCTGCTGCTGGGCACCTACGGAATGCGCACGCCGCGCGAGATGTACAGCGGTTTCCTGCAGGCTCACAAGCGCGCGGTGGAACTGTGCGGCCTCACTCCCGAGCGCCGCGCCGATCGCGCGCACGGCTTGCATCTTTTCGAGCACAGATTCGCGGAGGCCGAGGCGGAGTTGCTGCAAGCTCAACGGGAAAGCCCGGAATCGCCGGAGGTCTACGTCCGGCTGACCATGCTATACGTCACGCTGAACCGTCTGGACGATGCTCTGAACATTTTGCTGGCGGCGCGGAGCACTTATTCGCTGTGGCCCACGGTTCCGGCCCACGAGATCCTCATTCGCAATTGCCGGCGCGAATACGACGCTGCCGTGGCGTGCGGAAAGAAAGCGATCGAGCTGCACCCCTACCTCTATCTGGTGCGGCTCTTTTACGGCGAAGCGCTGGAATACACCGGCAAGGTGGACGAGGCGCTGGAGCAATTCCGGCTGGCGACCATCATGTCACCGGACCTGAGCTGGCTGCGCGTCTTCGAAGCCAAGTGTCTGGCGAGGCATGGACGCCGCAAAGAAGCCCAGAAGATGCTCGCGGAGCTGCACCAGATCCGCAAAACGCAGTACGTGGACGCTTACTACCTAGCGCAGCTCCTGGATGCGCTGGGCGATCGCGATCAGGCGTTCCAGGAACTGGAACGCGCCTACCACGAGAAATCGCCTGTGCTGTTCATGCTGGACGTCGATCCGAACCTGGACCCCTTGCGCACAGATGTCCGGTTTACTGTTTTGCGCGACAAGTTTTTCGAGAGCAAGGACGCAGCGCCGCCCGCGGTCAGCGCGTAGCGTTCCGTCGGGGGGCGGACGCTATCGTCCGCCCCCGACGCGGCTTTTCAGCCGCGTTGCTTGTGCCCCGGTACCCGCGGCTTTCAGCCGCGTAGGGGCGGACGCTATCGTCCGCCCCACATCCCGAATTCGACAACACTAGCGGCTGCTGGTGGTCGGCGCCACGCCGGGATAGTAGCTCAGATCCTTCTGATAGGCCACAATATAATCCTCGACGTTGGTTTCAATCGCCTGCATTTTTTCCTCGAACTTGCGGAACGTCTCCGCGCCCATGGCCTTGGGCAAAGCGGTGGTGTCGTCCAGCTCAGCCCATTTTTCGAATCCGGCGGCAACTGTAAACTCGTCGGTGTTGCCTCCGAATAGGGTCTGGCGCACGCGCAACTCGGCGCCGCTCATCTTCTTCAGTGCCGGCACGACGTCGGCCTTGACAGCGGCAATGAGCTGTTCCGTCGTCCCCGGCCGCACGCGGATCCGAATATAGCGGGCGTAGGTGGGTGGGAACGGAGTACCGGGCGAGGTGACGCTTAGGTCGCCGATGTACCGCTCGACCGAAGTCCGGGCGCTGTCGAGATACTGTGCGAGTCGCGCGCCCCGCGCAGCGCGCTCTTGCTCGGTGGTGATCTTGGCGTAATAACCTTCGCCGTCGCGCTCGGCGAACTTGGACAGCGGCGTAATAACCCAATATTCAGCGGTGTTGCCGACGGCGTCGCGGTAGATGACCCGATACTGATCGGCCGACGCCGCTTTCTTGAAGGAGCCGGCGATCTGTTTTTCGACTTCCTCGAATTCCGGGATACGGTCGCGTTTTACCTGGTAGCGGACGACAGCTGCCATGGGCGCCGGCGTTTCGAGAGCTGGAAACTGGGGTCCCAAGTTAACACGGATCGGATTACAATGATGCAAATTCTCGCGTCAAATCTGGAGCAAATCCGGAACAGCGGTTAGATGTATATCGTCCTACCAGGCAAAGCGCAAGCTGAGTCAGCGTAAGATAAGTTAATGACCACGGCGTCCCTAGCCTCGGGCATCAGCCCGGAATTAATCGATCAGATCCGGGCCAAACTCGCCCGCACCACGGTCGGCCACTATATCGATAACGAATGGCGTGAAGGCGCGCGCGGCGAAACTTTCGAAACGCTGGATCCTTCCACCAATCGCGTGCTCTCGCGCGCCTGGCGGGGGCATGCGGAAGATATCGATCGCGCGGCCCAGGCGGCTCACGCGGCGTTTCAAAAGTGGGGACACGGAAAAGCCAAGGACCGCAAGAAGTATCTGTTGAAGATCGCCGGCCTCATCGAAAAACATGGCGACGAGCTGGCCATTATCGAATGCCTGGATGCCGGCCAGGCGCTCAAGATCGTTCGGGCGCAAATCGCGCGCACCGCGGAAAACTTCAGCTTCTACGCCGAATACGCCGAGAAGGCCATGGACGGCCGAACCTACCCGGTGGATCACGAGTGGCTCAATTACAGCCTGCGCGTGCCCCTCGGCCCGTGCGGCATCATCACTCCGTGGAACGCGCCCATGATGCTGTCCACCTGGCGCATCGCTCCGGCGCTGGCCACCGGCAACACCGTGATCTTGAAACCGGCCGAGTGGTCGCCGCTCACGGCGTGGAAGCTCGCGCAGATTTTTGAGGAAGCCGATCTGCCGCCCGGAGTCTTCAACGTCGTGCAAGGCTTCGGCGAGGAAGCGGGCGCGCCGCTGGTGACTCATCCGCTGGTCCCGCTGATCACGCTGACCGGCGAAACCACCACCGGCACCATCGTCATGAAAGCCGCAGCCGATCAGTTGAAGCGCCTGTCGCTCGAACTCGGCGGCAAATCGCCCGCCGTGATTTTCGCCGACGCCGATCTTGACCGCGCCCTGGACGCCACGGTCTTCCAAATCTATAGCTTCAATGGCGAGCGCTGCACGGCCAATTCGCGGGCGCTGATCGAAGAATCCATCTTCGACGAATTCACTCGGGCGTTGGCGGCGCGGGCTGCCAAGGTGAAGGTCGGCAGTCCGCTGGATCCTGACACCGAGGTCGGGCCGCTGATCCATCCCGAGCATCGCGATCGCGTGCTGGGCTACATCGAAATCGGCAAGCAGGAAGGCGCCAAGCTTTTGGTGGGCGGCGAACGCGTGGGCTCGGAAGGCAACTATGTGTCGCCCGCGCTGTTCACGGGCGAGAATCACATGCGCATCGCGCAGGAAGAAATCTTTGGTCCGGTCCTGACCGCGATCCCATTCAAAGGCGAAGCCGACGCGCTGGCCAAAGCCAACGACGTGAAATACGGGCTGGCTTCCTATCTCTGGACCAGCGATGTCACCCGCGCGCATCGAATGGCGCTGGCGCTCGAAGCCGGCATGACCTGGATCAACAGTCACAACGTGCGCCATCTGCCGACGCCGTTCGGCGGCATCAAGTTCAGCGGTACGCATCGCGAGGGCGGCGAATATTCGTTTGAGTTCTATACTGAGCTGAAGAACATTGCGGTTCCGCTGGGATCGCCTGCGATTCCGAAGTTTGGAAAAGGATAAATATGGCCGGCAATTTTCCCCGCGTGATTCGCATCGGCCACGTCGTTTTATCCGTCGCCGATTTGGCCGCGTCGCGCCACTTCTACGTCGATCTTCTGGGCCTCAACGTTGTGCACGAGACCGATCGCGCGCTGTATCTCCGCGGCGTCGAAGATCGCGAATGGAGCCTGAAGCTGGAGCTCGGCGCCGAGCCGGGCGTGCGCCAACTCGCGTACAAAGCCGGATCGGAAGCGGCCTTGGATGAAATCGCGGCAATCGCGACGGCAGAAGGCCTGCTGCATCGTTGGGAGAGCGACGTCGACCGCCCGCGCATGATGCGCTTGCAAGACCCGTTCGGATTTCCGATCGCGTTCTACTACGAATCGGTGAAGCATCCCTGGCTGTTGCAGCGCTTCGATCTGCACCGCGGCCCAGGCATCCAGCGCATCGATCATATTAATGTGCTCTCGCCTCAGGTGAAGAAACTCTCAGAATGGTACCAGCGCCATTTGGATTTTCGTTTGACCGAGTACACCGACGACGATGCAGGCCGCATATGGGCAACGTGGATGCAGCGCAAAGGTCACGCGCACGATCTCGCCACCACCAACGGCGCCGGTCCGCGCCTGCATCATTTCGCCTATTGGCTGCCGGATGGCGCGCGCATTTCACAAATGTGCGATATTTTGGCGGGCGCATTTGAGACCGACCGCATCGAGCGCGGCCCCGGCCGTCACGGAATCACCAACGCGTACTTTTTGTACCTGCGCGATCCCGACGGCCATCGCATCGAGCTCTATACTTCCGACTACCTGAGCGTCGATCCGGATTTCGAGCCCATTCGCTGGCAGTTGCACGATCCTCGCCGGCAAGCGTTGTGGGGCGGCCATGCGCCCAAGAGCTGGTTCCTGGAAGGCAGCCTGGTGGAGGCGTTCGACGGCGGCTGGATGAAGGTGGAAGAGTCGGAATTGCAAGGCTTGCCGGCCTACGTCCGGTAGCCATTTGCCGTACACCGCTCCCTCACGGTCACGGCTCGGAAGCTCTTTCAGAACCGCGCGCCAGCAGCACACCCGGAGACGACCGGAAGTCGTGCACTGGAGAACATCGACTCGAAGAACACCGGACGGGTGGCGCGTGAGCAAGCGGTTCGCGTTTGACGTACGGCGGCGAACCTTGGATAATTAGCCAATAGCTATGCTCAAACCTTTCTCTGTGATTCTCATGCTGCTGGCCTTGTGCTTGTCAGCTCTCGCGGTCGACGAGGAACAACACGGTATCGTGACGGGCGTGGTCACAAAGGTGGACGACGGCGCCAAGACAGTCGCGGTCAAAACGGCCGACGGAACCGAACATACTTATCACTTCGTGAAGCGGACCACGGTCCACGGAGCGGATGACACCGCCAAGGGCTCCGAGGACGCGTTCCATGGCTTGAAAGAGGGCAGCGAGGTCGCGGTGCATTATACGGCCAAAGGGGGCGTGGAAACGGGCGAGGAGTTTGACCGGATCGGCAAGGACGGCCTCAAGGCCACCGACGCCACCGTAACTCACATCGATCGCGGCGCCAAGACCATCGCCGTAAAAACCGCCGACGGTACCGAAGAGACCTTTCGTCTGACTGGCAGCGCCGCCAAGGACGCCGGAAAGGACATCGCGGAGGGCACTGAGAAGTCCGTGAAAGTGACCGTTTACTATACCGATCAAGGTGGCCGCAAGGTAGCCCACTTCTTCAAGAAGGCAGTTCAGTAAGTACCTGACCGCCCGATTTCCGCTTCCCAGCGCAGTCCCCAATAATATTGCGTCCTGCCGGCGCGGCGTCCGCGTACTCTTCTATAGAAACGATGGCGACGGCCGGATCAGCAACGGAAGCGACGGCAGAGGCCGCGCCGGAAATGACCTTCGCCGAAGTGCTGCGCGCAAATCAATCGATGGTATTCAGCCTGGCGTATCATTTCCTGCGGGACCCAGCCGCCGCCGAAGAAGTCGCGCAGGACGTGTTCATGCAGCTTTATCGCAAGATGGATGACCTGGATGGCGCTAAACACGTGACCTTCTGGCTGAGAAAGGTCACTAGCCATCGCTGTATCGACTATGTACGAAAGCGCGGTTCGCAAGCCACCATTTCTCTGGCGGACGTCGCGGAGCCTTCCATCCCAGAGCAGCACGGCGACCCGTTGCTTAACCGCCGGCTGCGGCAGTTGATCGCCACGCTGCCGGAAAAGCCGCGCATGGTAATGGTGCTCCGCTACCAGGAAGACTTAACGCCGGACGAGATTTCCGAAGTGTTGGAAATGCCGGTGGGGACGGTGAAGAGTCATTTGCAACGGTCGCTCGAGATGCTGCGGGAGAAGATCGACCGGAGTATGGGAGATATTCGCTGATGGAAGATTTTGAACAGCACTTGAAGAACGCACTCGGCCGCAAGGAGCAGCCCGCCTGGTTCGAAGCCAAGGTCCTCGCGGCTGCAACGCCGCCGCAATCCCGGCCGCAGCCATATTGGCGATGGGCGGCGGCGCTCGCGGCCATGATCCTGATCGGCACTGGGGTCCTGGTGCAAGAGGAGCGTCAAGAGCGCGCGGCCGGCGAAGCCGCCAAGGCGCGGCTGCAACTGGCCCTCAAAATCACGGTTACCGAGTTGTCGAAAATTCAGAAAACGGTACGGACATCGACGGAGGAAGAATGATTACGATCAAGATCGCTTTTATCGCGGGGATCGCGCTGGCGCCGCTGGGCGCGCAAGAGCTGAAACTGCCGGCCAGCTTGGATCGCCTGGCAGCCAAGGCCAGCGAAGTGGTGGACGTCACGCTGGACGCGAATCTGCTGCAGCTCGCCAGCAAGTTTCTTTCCGACAAAGACGCCGACGACGCCAAGGTCAAGAAGGTGATCGCCGGACTGAAAGGGATTTACGTCAGGAGCTTCGAGTTTGAGAAGGCCGGAGAATATCAGGATTCCGACGTAGAACCGGTGCGCGCGCAACTGCGCTCTCCCGCCTGGTCGCGCATCGTCGGCGTGCGCAGCCAGAAGTCCGGCGACAATGCCGAAGTGTACGTGAAAACCGAAAACGGAAAGATCGGCGGACTCGCCATCGTTTCAACGGAGCCGAAGGAGCTGACCATCGTCAGCATCGAAGGCTCCATCGATCCGGATCAGTTGAGCGAGCTCGGAGGACACTTCGGAATCCCGAAGATCGAGCCTGATTCGCAGCATAAGAACGATAAGAACAGCAAGAGCGGGAAGGACGAATAACATGAAGACGGCACTGCTGGTGGCGGCTTCCTGGATGCTTTCCTGCGCGGTGGTTCAAGGCGCCGAACGCGGGTTTGACGAGATCGTTCGCGCGATCTCGGATCAGTTGCATACGCGCCCGCTGCACATTCCTTTCTTCGGCCTGGTGAATGCCGCTACGTTCGTGGCGCAACCGGCAGGAGTCAAACATATTGACCTGGCCGTGTTTGAGAACCTGGACCTGAATGACCATACCGCCAAAGATGTCGCCGAGGTAATTCGCAAGTCGGCGGGCGGCAGATGGAAGCCATTTGTACAGGTCCGATCTCGCGAGGAGACGGCGATCGTCTACATGGAAGAGGATCAGGCGGATTGCAGACTACTGGTCGCAACCGTCGAGGCCGGAGAGGTGACGCTGGTGGAAGTGAAGCTGAATCCCAAAGGCCTGCAAGTCTGGCTGAACGAACCAGAAAAAACCGCCCTGCATCATGGCGGCGGCTCGGTCGAAAGCCACCCTAATTGAGCCCAATTGGCAAACCAGGTTTGGATCTTTTGTTGCAGTTCGACCGGCTCGAGCTCGGCGCCGGCGAGCGCGGAATCAAGCGCCCGGCCGATTGACTGGCCTTGTCTAAGGGCTTCGAGCAGACGGAATTCGTCGGCGTCTAATCTCCGGTAATATACCGTAAAGTCGACGCGATGGACGGCCAGGAAAATCTGTTCTGGCTTGAGCCCCGCGAACCGGCGAACGATGTGGCGGCGCGCCGGCCGGCTGACGGCATTGCTGGCTGCGCCGTGCTCGGCCAGGTGCTCATTCAGTTGTACGCGTAATTCATCGACCGGATATCGGAGCGCAAGCAGACAGATGTAGGGCTGAAGCGCAAACCGAAGTTCGGGACCCAATTCCAGCAGATCCTCGGGCCCCAGCGCTTTTCGTTCGGCATTGTCGAACGCTTCGATGTGCGCCCATTCCAGTCGAATCATATCGAGCGCCAGCGCGAGATGCTTGCCCGCGCATTCGGGATGCTCCGTCAACCACGTCTCCAGCCGCGACCCGAGATTCCGCAGCGTAAACGATTGCGATGGGCAATCGCTCAGATACGCGCGAGCCAGCCGCGCGAACGCTCGCTCGCCGAGCACCGCGCACAAGCCAGGAAAATCTTCGTTAAACGAATCGAGGATGCGATACCAGTATTGGCGATGATAAATGTTGAGGCGCTCGGTGGAACTCAGCCGGTCGTTGGGTTTGACAAGCTGTTTCGCCTCCGCGCTGATGGAGGCGTTCAACGGGCTCATCACCGCGCCAGCTACGCGCCGTTGAAATTCGAGCAGCGCCGTCATCGGACCGCCGCCGGAATTTCGATGAACCGTTCCGCCTTGCGGGCCTCGGCGTGCACTTCATCGAATGACGGAATGCGGTCGTCCCATTCGAGCAGCGTCGCCGTTGTGCCAATCCGGAGGATGGCATACTCGTACAATTTCCAGACTGGATCAAGCACCGGATGATCGTGCGTGTCAAGAATGTACTTCTCGAATTTGGAATGCCCCGCGATGTGAATCTGCGCGACGCGTTCGGTGGGAACGCTGTTCAAGTAGTCATACGGATCGAAGCCGTGATTCTCGGACGAGACGTAGATGTTGTTCACGTCCAGAAGAATGCCGCAATCGGCGCGCTCCACCACTTCGTTTAGAAACTCCCACTCGGTCATCTCGGAAAGGTGAAATTCGGCGTAGCTGCTGACGTTTTCCACCGCGATGGGCACTTCCAAAAAATCGCGCGCCTCCCGCACCTTTCGCGCGGTGACCTCGGCCGCTTCGAACGTATACGGCATTGGCAGCAAATCGTGCGTATAGCGGCCATCCACGCTGCCCCAGCAAAGATGATCGGTGAGCCACGGCGTCCCGGTTCGCTTCACGAGGGCCTTCAGACGGCGCAGATGTTCGCGATTGAGCGGCTCGGCCGAGCCGAAATACATGGACACTCCATGCTGCACCACGCGATACTGTTCAAGAATCCGATCGAGAATCGCGAGCGGACGCCCGCCATCGAGCATGTAATTTTCCGAAATGATCTCAAACCAATCGACCACCGGCCGGCGTTCCAGAATGTGCTGGTAATGCGGAACGCGCAGCCCGATCCCGATGCCATAGTCGGTCTGGCCGTTGAAGCGATTGGCTGGCATGGGTCGCGGCCCGGACTGACCTAATTACTTCCCGTCGGTGGCGCAACCGCCCTTGCCCTTGCAAGAGTTCTTGCCTTTGCAGCCGTTATCGCTGGACTTGCAGCCGCCCTTGCCCTTGCAGGAATTGAGGCCTTTACAAGCGTGCTTTTCGACCGGGGTGTCCGCCGCCTGGCCCGCGATGGCGCTGACTGAACCAGCCGAACTGGCTGCATTCGCGCGAGCTACAGTCCCACCCAACAGACCGGTGAAGGCTGCCGTGAGTACCAGGGAACTCTTAGAAATTTTCATGATGTCGCTCTCCTCGTATCCACTAGTTTAGCGGAACGCCAAGCCAGCCTGCGGCTTCAAAGTTAAGCCAGCCTACGGCTTCGGCGAAACCATTGCATCACCTGGAAGGCGCTTCCGATGATGCAGACGACGATGAATCCGACCATGATCCAAGTGGTTTCGGGCGCCTTTGCGATCCTTAGAATGTCGCGACCGAACCGTATGGCCAGCCAGCCAATGATGGTGAATCGGATAGCCCGCGCGATAAAGACCAAGCCAAGGAGCCGCGCGCGGGGATAAGCGAATGCGCTGGCGCTCGCGATAACAAGGGTGAATGGAAACGGCGGCGGCGCGAGACACGCCAGCCCGATGGCGACGGCGGCCTGGTTGCTCATGCGCCGTTTGAAGTATTCCAGGCGCCTGGGCTTCATCATTCTCTTCAGACCTTCTTCGCCGCCCTTGCGGCAGACGGCATCCAGCAGCAAGACTCCCAGCGTCGATCCTATTGCGGCTGTCAGCGCATACCATGGCAGATGAGAATGATCGCGGACGGTAAGGACTACGACCAACAGATCGTTTCCAAAAGGGAGAAACAGGAACGACGAATCGGCGATGCCGAAGATCAGCGGCCCAAACGCACCCAGGCTCAGCAGCCAGACGAAGAGATGGCGGAGGGCGCTGCTCACGCCCATTGGACGCGCGCGTTGCGATCAAGGTAACGCGTGCTCCGCCTCGCGGTGATCGCGCTAATTACTAATTGCCCGCGGCCTGTGCGCTCTGTCCCGCCATTTGGGCCCGAATCGCCTGCATCTGTTCGCGCGTGGCGGCCGTGCGTTTCCGGCCATCCGGCGTAGCATCGATCAGTTTTTCCAGGTGCATCGCGAATTGCGGTCCAAAGGACTTACGAATTTCTCCGAGCAGCGGCTCGATCTTTGCGAAGATGCCAATTTGCTCGCCGTTGGCGTCATTGAAAAGATCCAGACTGATGGCTCCGCGGTTGACCAGTGCCGCCGCCATGTCCCAATAGGTGACAACCATGCGCACATGTCCGCTGTGCTCGCCAAAAATCGCTGCGCTAAAGTCCGCCATCGATTGCGGATTGAACTCGCGAAAATACCAGTCGCGAGCCTTGCGCATCGTTTCCTCCCGGCGCAATTCGTACAGTTTCAGAATGAGACCAGCTTCTTCTTGAATCGACATATCGCTCCTTTGCGAATCCCGGCGCTACGGCGCGCCATTCGACACGAGTTTAGCAGACTACGATTTCGTTCACGTTGCTGAATCTCCCTGGCTAGTGAGGTGAAGACGTCACGCCGGTCCACATTTGTTCCGCAATAAGCCAACGCCCGTTTTCGTTCCGAAGCACGAGCAGGTAGTGGCCCTGCGC
>Ga0302324_100018831_pt1 | contig 13592 bp, 13 predicted proteins | sample Palsa_T0_1_FD_201949 | JGI IMG/M metagenome (GOLD analysis project Ga0302324, IMG submission 201949) | Peat permafrost microbial communities from Stordalen Mire near Abisko, Sweden - Palsa_T0_1 | ecosystem: Environmental > Terrestrial > Soil > Palsa > Peat permafrost | place: Sweden: Abisko...
GCTTGCTACCAGGACGAGCGCGAGGAGCGCACGCTGCAGCCGCTCAGCGGGCGGCAACGAGCGCGCTCGAGGCATAGCTCGCGCCGTCGTACTCGGCGATCAGAGGCGGGGCCGATTCGTCGAGCATCGAGGTTTCGAGTGCCGGCGACCCGCTCTGCTCCGTAAGCGGGGACCCGGCTTGTGCCGCATGGGTCTGGAGGTAGTACATGACGTCGATCCGCGGCTGCGGGCCCGGATGACTGTACGGCGAGGCGAACCACCCGCCAAGAATCAACGCCGCGGCGACCGGAACGGCGATCGCGGGACGCAAGAGGGCTGCGAGCCGCGCGAACGGGCCGGGCTGCGCCTGGCGGATCTGTTCCCAGACCGCGGCGGCGACGAGCGACGGCATCTCCTGCTCCTCGGCTTTCGCGGCGGCACGCAAGGCTTCGGTGAGCGACGCCTCGAGGTCGTAGGCGCGACGGCACTCGGGGCACGCCGCAAGGTGGGCGTGCGCGAGCGCGTCGTCCTCGGGGGCAAGTTCGCCGTGGAGGTAGTCCACGAGCAGGTCGGTCGAAAGGTGATCGTTCATCGCTGTTGTTGCTGGGCTCGCTCGACGAGTCGTCGGAGAAGGGCTCTGGCACGGTGGAGGCGCGACCGCACCGTCCCGATGGAACAACCCATGATTTCCGCGATCTCTTGGTAGCTGTACTCCTCGATATCTGCGAGGATCAGGACTTGGCGCTGTTCGGACGAGAGGAGGGCGAGGGCTTTCGAGAGCGGCTCCCCAAGCTGCCGGTCGACATAGTCGTCGATCGGCGTAACCGCGAGCGGGCGCTGGCCGCCGAAGTCCTGGGGTGCATTGTCCTCGGGTATCTCCTCCTGATAACGCCCTTTTCGCCTCCGAAGTTCGTCCCGGTGAAGATTCGTGACGATCCGGTAGATCCAGGACAGGAAGGACGTCCCTGGTGCGAACGAACGCCAGGCCCGGTAGACCCGCAGAAACGCGTCCTGGCTGAGGTCCCGAGCGTCGGCCTCGTTGCCGGTGAGGCGCAGGGCGAAGTTATAGGTCGCCTTGCCGTACTCGGTCATCGCCCGTTCGAGGAACGCGGCCTGTTCCGGCGTCGGCGGAGCGACCGGCGTCCGCGGAACGCTCACTAACGCCCCGGTGGCTGGACGGGTGCTGCGCTCGAGCTAGGCGTGGACGACCGCGTGACCCGCACTGCTCCGCTCAGCTGTTCCGTCCACCTTCTCGAGCGCGACGTAGCGCCTGAGGTGGAAGTCGGCATCGCCGAGTTCTAGCTCGATCATCGAGATGCGCTTGAAGTAGTGGCCGACCATGTATTCTTCGCTCATGCCGATGCCGCCGTGCAACTGAATGGCGGACTCGCCGACGATCCGGCCGGAGCGGGCGATTTGTACCTTGGTGGCCGAGAGCGCTCGCATCCGCTCGGTCGGATCACCGTCGGCGACCAGGGCCATCGTCCCGTAGAACGTGATCGAACGGGCCAGTTCCACTTGGATCAACATGTCGACGGCGCGGTGCTGAAGTGCCTGGAACGAGCCGATCGGGACGCCAAACTGTTTGCGCGTCTTGAGGTACTCGACCGTCCGGCGCAACAACACCGACGTGTTGCCGACGGCTTCCGCCGCGAGTGCTCCAAGCCCCGCATCGAGGACGCGCTCGACGATCGGCAGACCTTCGTGGAGTTCCCCGAGGATGTTGCCCGCGGGGACGCGCACGCCGTCGAACTTGAGCGTTGAGGCGCGCCGGTCGTCGACGGTGCGGTAGTCGCGGCGCGTGAGCCCCGGCGTGTCCCGATCGACGAGCACGAGGCTGATGCCGTGCCGGTCGTGCTTCTCGCCACTCGTTCGCACCGTCACGACGTAGGTGTCGGCCGCGGCCCCGAACGGCACCGCGAGTTTCGTGCCGTCGATGAGGAAGTCGGAGCCGTCGGCCCGCGCCCGCGTTTCAACGAGCGTGTAGTCGTAGCGCGAGCCCGGTTCGGCGTACGCGAACGTCAAGAGTTTCTCGCCCCCGATCATCGCCTCGAGCAGATCGTGGTGGGCTTTGGCGGTGCCGCCGTAGACGAGAGCCGTGCCGGCCAGGACGACGCTCGATAGGAACGGCTCGACGACGAGACCGCGGCCGAACGCTTCGGCGATGATCATCGTCTCGACGGGAGTACCGCCGAACCCGCCGCGTTCTTCGGGGAAGCCGATGCCGAGCCAGCCGAGGCTCGCGAACTTCGCCCAGTGCTCGCGGCTGAAGCCATCCGGGGACGAGACGATTGCGTGACGCGCGGCTTGCGAGTAGTTGTCGGCGACGAAGCGGTCGACGCTGTCCCGGATGAGCGTCTGGTCCGTCGAGAGCGTGAAATCCACCGTCCGTCTCCTTACCGTTCCGCTACAGGCCGAGAATGTGCTTGGCGATGATGTTGCGCTGGATTTCGTTCGAACCCGCGTAAATCGAGGTCTTACGCATGTTGAAGTACCACAGCGCGCTGTGATCGGCCGGATCGAGCGCGTCGTACGCCGACGCCTCCATCAGCAGCGTCGTAATCGCCTGCTGGATCTCGGTTCCCGTAATCTTGATGAAGGACGATTCCGGTCCCGGGCGTTTTCCGGCGTTCTCGGCCGCAAGCGACCGCAACTGCGCGTACGAAAGCGCCGTGAGCTCGATCTCGACCGCCGCGAGGCGTGCGGCGAAGCGCTCGTCGTCGAGCACGGTCGAACCGTTCGAACGCTGACCGCGCGCGACGCTTCGCAGGCGCGCGAGCAACTGGAAGGAGCCGGCCACGCCGGCCGTGCCGTTGCGCTCGTGTTCGAGCAAGAACTTAGCGTAGGTCCAGCCCTCGCCTTCGTTGCCGACCCGGTTCTCGACCGGGACGCGCACGTTCTCGAAGATCACTTCGTTGATCTCTTTGCCGCCGTCGATCGTGACGATCGGCCGCACCGTGACGCCGGGCGTCGTCATGTCGACCAAGATGAACGAAATGCCCTCTTGCTTTTTCGCGCCCTGCGAGGTGCGCGCCAGCACGAAGATCATGTCGGCAAATTGGGCCAGCGTGATCCACGTTTTCTGCCCGTTGATCACGTAGTGGTCGCCGTCGCGCTCCGCACGAGTCTTGAGCGACGCGAGGTCGGAGCCCGCTTCGGGTTCCGAATAGCCCTGGCACCACCAGTCTTCGCTCGAGAGGATGCGCGGCAGATAGCGTTCCTTTTGCGCTTCGCTGCCGAACTCGATGATCACGGGCGCCACCATCGAAACGCCGAAGGGGATCTGGCGCGGCGCGCCGCCGAGCGCGATCTCCTCGTCGAAGATGTGCTTCTGCACGACGGTCCAGTCGGTGCCGCCGTACTTGACCGGCCAGTTTGGCGCGAGCCAGCCGCGCGCGTTCAGCTTGTTCTGCCACGCGACGTAGTCGCTTTTGGCAAGCTCGGTCCCGGCTTCCATCTTCGCCTTCACATCGGGCGGCAGCTCGGCCCGGATAAAGGCGCGAACTTCTTCGCGGAACGCAGTTTCAACCGGGCTGAACGACAGATCCATATTCGCTTTCTGCGGCGGCGGGCTTGCGTTCGGCAAGCATCTCGATGAAGGTCTTGGCAAAGGTGTGAACGTCGCCCGGCCAGCGGGCGGATACGTAGTTGCGGTCGCGCACGACGAACGCGGGCCGAGCGTCGAGCGGCGTATCGCGGTGCCGTCCGTCGGTCTTGCGCTCGTAGTCCGGCGCGTCCTTCGGGACGTTCTGATAATCTGCCGGCGACGCGAGTGCCCGCGTCACCTCGGCTTCGACGCTACGGTCGCCCGCGGGCTCGTCGCCGCTCTCGAGGTAGGTCCGATAGTAGTTCGGATCCCAAAACCGCGCGATCCGGGCGATGCTCCAGGCGAGCCGCTCCTGCGCCCACAGGAGCGAGGTGGTCTTGCGGCCGTAGAGCACGGAGCGGCCCGTGCTGGGCGACTGGGCACGGGCCGCCACGACGACGCCGTGGCAAATCGCGCCGACGGGTTTGCCCGTCTCGAAGAATTCGGCTACGAACCCCTGAAGTATCGGGCTTTCGAGGTAGGGCCGCATACCGCCGGCGCGATGGCCGCCCGGCAGCAGCAGCCCGTCGTAGGCGTCCGGCTGCAACTGGTCGTAGCGCAGTGGCGCCAAGAATGCGGGATCGCGCTCGAGGGCAGCATACGCCGACCGCGCGGCGGCGTCGGCGCGCAGAATGCTGCCGACGACGCGCACTTCACGCAGTCCCGGGATGAAGCCCCACGGGTCGAGCCCGACGCCCGTCAGCATCAGCGCGTCGGCGTAGCCCCTCTTCCCGTCGGGCGTCGCGAAGACGACGTCGTGCCCGGCCTCGCGCAGCAGCTTCCAACTTACCGCGACTTCCGATGGTTCGAAGTCGTCGTTCGGGATCGGGATAATGACCTTCATGGTCGCCAACTCTCGCGCCGTTAGAACGGCGCCGTCACGCGTAGATCGCTTCTGAAACCCGGGCCCCACTGCGTCGTATTGAAGCCGTTGTTGATCTTCAGAAGGTACTTCGTGTTCGTGAAATTCGTGAAGCTCGCTTCGAAGCCTAGCCTGGACGACTTGCCGCGTTTGGCATCGCGCCCGAACGATGCGTCGAACGTCAGGTGCGGCGGCAACCGGCCCGAACCGTTTTGAAACTGGACGGGGTACCCCGTTCCGTACTGCGGCTCGACCGTCGCGAAGAACGAGCGGTCGGAGCCGAGCCGCTTGGTGTAGCCGAATTCGGAAGCAAACGTCTGGTCGTGATCCTCGGGTGAGAGCGTCAGCGAGGACTGCGAGGAAAGACACGTTGGGTCGAGCGTCGGGCAGAAGAGAAACGTGCTGCCGGAGACCCCGCCCGCCAGTGACTGCGAGAGCGACGCAGAGAAGAAGAGCGAGTCGCCGTTTGCGAACCGCGAGTCGACGCGTCCTTCGACGCCCTTCGCGATGCCGATCGAGTTGTTGAAGACCGCGAAGATGGGCGTGTTCACGAGTTGCTGCGTGTCGAGCACGTCCGTGACGTCGCGCTTCCAAAAGTTGAGCGTCGTGCGCGTCGTCGGCGTGAGCGCGTGTTCGAGCCCGAACTCGTAGTACTGGTCGCGCTCGGGTTGCAGCGAATAGGGAATGGGGCTGGTCGCGCCGGCGAGCACCGCCGCCGCGCGCCGCGTGTCTTCCAAGAACGGGGCCGCGTAGAGTCTACCGTAGTACACGTGGAGGATATCCTGCGGATCGATTTGGCCGTTCACCTCAATGCGCGGACTCAATTGGCCACCGGAGACGTAGCCCGTCGACCGGTCGGCGCGCAAACCGCCGAGCACCGAGAAGTATTGCGTCGGCGTCCACTTGTCTTCGACGTAGGCGTCGAGCTGTGTACCGCGTTGCGAGGAGTTGTCGGCGAACGTCGAAACCGGAATGGCTACCCCCGCGGCATTCTGGTTGTACGTGATTATCTCGTTGCCGACGAAATTTTCGATCGAGCCGTCGATGCCCGCCTTCACCGCGTTGGTGCCGAAGACGTGGAAATGCGTGATCCGCAGGCCGTCGAACTCCGAATGGCGGTCCGACTGCAACCCGGGGGTTCCTCCGGCGAGGTCTTCGCCGACGTCACCCGCGTAAACGACGCGATCGTACTTGTACCACGGCGAGATCTGCGTGTAGGCATTGCCGTTCGCGGAGTTGTTCGTATAGACGAGGTTGAAGAAGCGGTTGTATTCGCGCTGGACGTCGTCGGTCGACGCCGGAACGACGATCGGATCGTTCGGGTCGGCGGTCGAGTTGATCGGAATCTGGAAAATCGACGTGCTATTGGAAGCGTCGAAGGTCAGCGTATCGCGGGCTCCGACGTTCGTGATCGTGCGCAGGAACTCGTTGCCGTTGTTCGAGTTATCGTGGACCGGAACGAACGTCGGCGCGTCGATGCCGCGATCGGTGCGGTCCACGTTGGCGTTGAAGAACAACTGCGTTGCGCCCAGGCGCAGGTTCTCGGTCAGCGAGGTCTGGAGGTCGCCGTAGGATCCGGCACCGACGGTGAACGAACCGGCTTCCGGCGTCGTCAAGTCGCTAGCCCGGTGGCTGATGATGTTGACGACGGCGCCCTGGCGGCTGCCACCGAACTCTGCGGGAAAAGCGCCGGTGAACACCTCGAGCGAGTCGATGTTGCGCGGGTCGATGATCTCGCTAAAATTGGACGTCGTCGACAAGGGAAGCGGCACGCCGTCGAGTTCGTAGGTGAGGCCGTGGAAGCCGTGTGCGACGGGCTCGTTGTACGAGAAGCGCACGATGCCCGGGAGCGTTTCGATGACGTTGTTGAGGCTCTGGTTCTCCGGCAGCGCGGCGAGCTGCTGCTGAGTGATCACGTTGACTGAGACGGGCGCGGATGCGGCATTCCGTACGAAGGCCGACTGAGTGCGCCCGATTTGCTTGAGCTGCATGTCGAAATTGAACGTTACGACGGCGTTGGTCGCGACGTCGACCGCCGCGCTGAAGGTCGGCAAGCCGGCCTTGTTCGCAACGAGCGTGTAGTGGCCGAACGGAACGCGCGAAATCTGGTAACCGCCGGCGGCATCGGTTGTGGCCTGCAGGGTCGCGCCTTCGCCGGTGAGGCTGACGGTCACGCCGCCGGCAGGTTTCTGGCCGAACGACGCCTGGCCGCGAACGAGTCCGGTTGTATCGGCGAGCGCGGGGACGCGAAGAATGGCAATCGAGAGCAATAATGCGGCGAACGACGCCACAAATGAACGCGGGCGCATGGAGACATCCTCTGTCGAAAAAAGCGAGCGATCCGGCCGCGGACGGTCCGGGAGGGTTGCGCTACAGAGGAAGCGGCGGAGCCCGGCCCCGGCGATTGCCCGAGGCGAACGAAACGGCGCGCACCGGAACGGCGGCGCGCCGCAAAACGAGCGAAGCGGGGTTGCCCCGCCGGACTGGGCGCCCCGCGCAACCGGCAAACGAGGCGCCGGCGCGATACGCGGCCTGCCCGGCCCGGCTGCCGGCCCAGGCGACCGCGAGGGCGAGCGGCAGAATCGCGAAGGCGACCGGCAGCCACGGGACGGACCCGAGGCGCCCCTCCGACAGTTCGATAAGACCGAACGCGACGGCCGAGGCTGCCGCGAGCGCGAAGGGACCGTAGCCGAGCCCGGCATTCGTCGCGATAGGGCGCTTGGAGCCGAACGCGCCGGCGAAAAATGCGCCGGCCAAACTCGAGCCGAGGCCGGCCGCGAGCGCCACCCACAGCGCCGTGGCGTGTTCGGCGCCCGGAGTGTGACCGGAACCGAAGACGGCGAGGTGGGCAAGAACCGCGACGGCCAAGGCCAGCGGCGTAGCCCAAAGCGCCCGTTGAAGGCTCATACGAGGTCACGGTTTCGCCTCTGGCCCGGACTCTTCCCGGCCCGCTCCGCGGGCCTCCGACCGGCTTGAAAAAAGACCCCAAATCCTCCAAGGGACCAGCCGGGCCGGTCCGAACACAGCCCGCCCGGCCTCCCGCCGCCACCCCCACTCTCCGAAGGAACGACCGAGCGAGGCTCATGCGAAGCGCCACCGTCAGCCGAATGCCGAGTGAATCGTCCGACGCCGTCGGCCTGATCATCGCGCTATTGGTGCGCTACCCCGAGCTCGCCACGATCGTCTCGCATCCGAACGATGGCACGCTGACCTTGTCGTTTGCGATCGGCGCTGCGCTCGGTCGCGTCGCCGTGCGCGACGCGCGTGAAGCGGTGGTCGAGCACGTCCGCTCGCTGCTCGGCCTGACCGGGGAAACTCACGACGTCTTGACCGTCGAGTCCGAGAGCGACGGAGGCACGACGTTCTTCCGGGTGACGCGCGACGCGCGCAGCTTTAGCCGGGAGGAGCTGCAGTTGCTCGTCGCGGTCCTCACGCAGCGCTTCGGCGACAAACTCTACCGCAGCCCGGCGGCAGACGACGACGGCTACGACGACGAAGGGGCCGCGGACGAACTGGTCGACTACGCGATCGAAGCGTTGCGGGATCCGGAGTCCCAGCGCAGCCTCGTCGGGTTCCGGGAGGAGAAGCGCGTCCTCGTCTATTTCGTGAAGTCGCGGAAGAAGGCGAAAGCCCGCGCCCGGACCTAGTGTCCTAAACTGCGTGCTCGTCGACTTTCATAGCCATACGAGCGAGAGCGACGGTACTCTGCTCCCGGCGGAACTCGGGGCCAGGATGCGCGCCCGCGGCGTCGAGGTGTTCGCGGTCACCGATCACGATTCGCTCGGCGCGTTCCCGAAGCTGGGCGACTCGGCGGGTACTGCACGCGTCGTCTCGGGGATCGAACTCAACACGACGTACCGGGGCAACGAAGTGCACGTGCTCGGATACGGGTTCCCGCTCGACGCTCCCGAGATGCGCGCGGCGATCGAGGCGAACCGCGGTCATCGCGAGCGCCGCGCGGAGAAGATGATCGAGCAACTCGCGAGCGCCGGGTACGTCTTGGACGTTGCGAGCGTGCGCGCCGAGGCGGGTCATGCCGATAGCTCGCTCGGGCGGCCGCACGTCGCGCGTGCACTGATTCGCGCGGGCTACGTGCCCGACATCGACGCCGCGTTTCGCACGCTGTTGACGGCCGGGAAGCCGGGATACGTTCCCTCCACCTACATGCTACCGCAGGAAGCCGTGCGAATCGTGAAGCGCAGCGGCGGCGTGCCGGTGCTCGCGCATCCGAGCCGGCTGAAAGACGAGGCGATCGTCGAGGAACTGGTCGACGCCGGCCTCGTCGGGCTCGAGGTGTTCTATCCCACCCACGATCCCAACCAAGTGGCCCATTACCGGGCGCTCGCCGCGCGCTACGGCCTCGTCATGACGGGCGGTTCGGATTTCCACGACGTTCGGTACAACCCGCGCGGCGTCGGCATGGAGGTCGAGCCCGCCGACATCGCACCGTTTCTCGAACTGCTGTCCGTCGCTCTATAGTCGCTCTATAAGAAGAAGCCGCAGCGAGCTGCGGCTTCTTCTAGTAGAGATCCGGTGACGTTCCGGCGTTCGGTTATGCGCTGACGAAGCTGCTCGGGTACGGCTCCGTGCCCTTCTTGAGGACGTACGCCAGGATCGCGACGTGGGTCGTTTCGACGCCGAGGATCGCGCCCGCAGTCTTCGCGAGATCGCGATTCTGGAACGCCGGGAGCACGCTCAAGTAGGTGCTGGCGGCGATGCGTTCCACTGAGTAGGCGAAGTTCAAGATGTCGGCTTCCGATTTCAGCGGCGGGTAGTCGAGGTGCGTGGTGTCGGCCGTCGGCGTCCCGCCGCCCGCCTTGACGGCGGCGATGAGCGCGTCGCGGTGGGCGGTGTGATCGGCCATGAAGCCTTTCGCAACCTCGAGGACCGGCGCCGACAGCAGACCGGTGCCGCCGGCGTCGGCATATGCCTTGATACCGGCGCGCTCGAGTGCTATCGCGACGTTGAGGATCTTGACGTCGCCGGGATCCATGTTCTCAGCGGCCATGAGAAATTTCGTCATCAGGGCGGGACCGACGAGTGCGACCGCACTCGCGGCACCGAGCGCCTTTGCGCGGGTGACCATCGACATGTCGGGGATACCTCTCCAAGAAACGAGCGTGCTGCGGGTGTGGGTACTTGCCCACCTAACGCCCGCCGGCGCGTTCGAGATTGGGGGGACGCGCCCCGAGTTTAGGCGAGGAACCCGCCCGGGTAGGCCGGGTTCTCTCGCAGAGCCTCGGACAAGAGCGCGACGTGGGTCGCGTCGACCCCGAGGATCGAGGCCGCCGTTTTGGCAAGGTCGCGATTCTTGAATTCCGGGACCGCCGCTAAGTACGACGACGCTAGTTGCCGTTCGAGGGTCAGGGCACCGGCGAGCGCGTCGCGTTCGAGTTGCGGCTGTACGACGGCCGGCACTGTCGCGGCGTCGGTGCCCGGCGTTTGGCCGGCCTGCTGCACGAGGGCCAGCAACGCATCGCGGTGCGCGCTGTGATCGTTCGAGAATTGCATCAACGTGGCGGCCACGGGCGCCGAAAGGTTGCCGGCCGCCGCGTCGCCGTACGCTTTGATCGCCGCGAGTTCAAGCTCGAGGGCTCCTTCGAGCAGCTTGACGTCGCCTGGGTCGGCACGTTCGGCAGACAATGCCGGCAGCAACGCGAGCGGGCCTACGGTTCCGAGTGCCGCGACGGCACCGAGTGCGCTCGCGCGTGAAATCACCATGCAGGTTCTCCTCCCGGCTTGAGTACCCAGAGAACGGACCGGCATATCCTCATCCGTCTGCCCTCCGTTAAGGTGTGCTTACACGACCCGGGGGGTGCGGCGCGACGGTGACCACAAAGAGAAGCAAGCGATGCCGGTCCCTCTGCGGGTTGTCAACCTCATAATTTTTGCGTGTCTCGCTGCCCTGGGTGCGGCGTGCTCCGGGTCGCAGAGCGGATCGCAAGCGTCGCCAGGCCCGGGCGCCGCGTTCCCCAGCGCCACCCCCGACGTCAACCTGCTGTCGTACGACAACGGCACGATCGTACGCAGTTATCCGACGGCGCTCACCAACGATCCGGCCGACGTCGCCGTGCACGGCCCCGCATTTAAGGATGGCGCGGCGGGACCGTGGGAATTCGTGTACGAGTTCGCAGGCGTCGCGGGTCTCGGTAAGATTGCCGTCTCCCTGCCGGGCGCCGATCAAAACCCATTGCCGAGCGTGACGGTCGCCGTGTCGACCGACACCGCCGGTACCGGGTTTCACGACATCGGTGCGTTCAAGGCGGCGGGCGGCCAGTCGGATCCCGTCGTGCTCCAACTCGCCAACGTCCAAGCGCGCTGGCTTCGCCTGACCGTGGACGGCCCGGCGGCGCGAGCCTTCAACGGCATCACGGTGTACGGCAATCTCGAACCGCGGCCTGCGAACGCGCCGGGGTACGCCGGAATGTACGTGCAACGCCGCCAGCCGTACGATCACCAAGACGGTCGCTTCGAGCCGGTCCCACTCGCGAGCGACCTGCCGCTCTATCTCCACGTCGTTGCACCGCGCGCGGGCATCGGCGGCGAATACTGCACCGCACAGAACGCGGCCGATTCGTTTCCCGGCTCGTTCGACGGCCGGACCTGGATCCCGGACCACCCGGAGAGCTCGCACCTCGTCGTCAACGACGAAGGCACGCTGATCGTGGGCGGCATCGCCGACGTCGAAGCGGTCTTCGCTCGCACGAGCGTGACGCCCGCATTCTGCACGACGCGCGACGGCGGCGGCACGGGACCGAAGCAGGTTCTCGCGCTCGACCCCCAGCAGCCGTTCGACCAGTATCCGCTCGGCGATTATGCCTTCGACGAACCCGACTTTCACTTCACGCAACTCAGTGCTGGTCTGTTCGATAGCAGCGATCTCGCGGGGTACGACGCGGTGATGCTCGACGGCGTCTGCCGCCCGGCCGACATGCTGGCGAAGGGCGAGAGCGACGCGTTGCTCGATTGGGTTCGGGCCGGTCACAAGCTCTTGTTGCTGACGGCCGGCGCTTGCGCCGGCGGCGCGGACTTCGGGTTCCTCCCTTATCCGTTCACCGCCGGTCCCCCAAAGAAACAAGAATCGACCGGCAACGCGGTGACGCAGGTCGAAAACGACGAACTCGGTTCGTCGGATCCAGCCGACACGGCGGGCTTCCTCGACACGCGCCTCTGGACGATCGGCACGAACCAGGGCGCCGTCAACAGCCTCGCCGCGACGCACGATTCGCACTGGTGCGGCCATCTCTTCGCGAGCAACGCGGACGGGCTCGACGGCTTCGCGCAGATGTACGCCCGGTACGGCCGCGGCCTGATCGTGTTCGACGGGTTCGACCGCGTCGAGAACGACGACGCGAGTTACCAGCGGATGCGCCGGCTCGAACTGCGAGCGTCGATCGGCGGGGATCTCCCGTGCGCCGTTGACCCTTCGCTTCCCTTCGTACTCGCGGGGGGTGCCTCGTTGCAATACCGTCCGGGCAAAGCGCGAGTCGTCGACTTGCGGCTCGAGCTCCTGCCGAGTGCCGGCTGGAAGGGCCGCGTTGCGCTCGCCGTGACGGGCTCACTGCCGGGCAACGTGAACCCAAGTGCCGTCGATCTCGCCGGCGAACCGAGGGTCGTACACGCCGTCATCGACGTTCCCGCCGGCGCACGCGCGAGCCGCTACGCGGTGTTCGTCACGGCCGATGGCGATAACGGCGAGAAGTCCGAGGCCCTCGCCGTTCTCGATAACGCGCTGCCGATCGACGTTCAGTTGAAGACGGCGCGCCGCGTCAGTGTCCGGGCGATTCGATTCGAGCCGGGGTCGGCGAGCCTCGCGCCCAGTGCGCAAGCGGCGCTTGCGGACCTGGCCAAGGCGCTGCGAACGAACCCAAAGTGGCGCATTCTCGTCGAGGCCCACACCGACTCCGAAGGTGGGACCGGGGGCAGTGCGCTCACGCTCGCGCAAGCCCGCGCCATTACCGGCGTCTTGATCAAGCGCTACCACGTCAACCCGAAGCGCTTGGTCGCGGTCGGCGCGGGGGGCGCGAGCCCGATCGCTTCGAATGCGACGCCCGTCGGTCGAGCGCTGAACCGGCGCGTCGAATTCGTTCGGCTCTAAAGCGTTCCGTCGCCGGAGGCGGCTGCTTCGAGCGCTCGCAGGGTTCGCTCTTGCGTTTCGACGAGTTCGAGATCTTTGAGATAGGCGTGGTTCACGCGCACGTTGGCGGCGCTCGCCGCGAGGGCCGCGAGCGCGAACGTCGACGCGCACGCGACGTCGCTGGCGAGATGCCGGTTTCCCAAGGCTGCGGCCCGGCGGGCAAGCGACAGCACGTCGAGCGCGAGTTCGGCCGCGCGTAGCGGCTCGGCGGCAGCGCCGGCGAGGGTCGCTTGGACGCGTTCCGTGCGCAGGGACTTCTCTACCGCCGTGCTTTTCGGCAACGCCATCGCTTCGACGACGCGCGCGTACGCGCGTTCGTCCCGCGTGCGCGCGTCGAGCAACTGCGCGCGCAGCGCGTCGGCCTCGCCGGCGAGGGCGGCTGCTTCCACCGCGTGCTCCGCGTACGCGGGGTTCCCGGCGGTAATCCGGGCGACCATTGCGACTAAAGCGCTACCGAGAGCGGCGACGATCGTCGCGGCGCTTCCGCCGCCGGGCGTCGGTGCGGCGGAGGCGAGCGCCTCGAGATACCCGTCGAGCGTGTCCACGCTGGGGTATTCGGCCGCCGCGTCGAACTCTCCCGAGATCGCTTTCGATTGTTTCAAAGATCGGCGAGTACGAACGCAACGCGACGCACCGAAGGAGTCGTTTTACTTGCAAGTTATCGATACGCAGCTGGGGGACGTCAAGGACCGCAGCCTCGCCGACCAAGGCCGTTCGAAGATCGAATGGGCCGCCACATTCATGCCCGTCCTCGCGCAGATCCGCGACCGGTTCGCCATAGAGAAGCCGCTTGCCGGCGTGCGGATCGGCGCTTGCCTCCACGTCACGACCGAAACCGCCAACTTGATGCTCGCGCTGCAAGCCGGCGGCGCCCAGATCGAGCTTTGCGCCTCGAACCCCCTCTCGACGCAGGACGACGTCGCGGCCGCGCTGTCGGAGCATTACCGGATCGCGACCCACGCCATCAAGGGCGAAGACAACGCTACCTACTATCGCCACATCGAATCGGTCATCGCCTCCAAGCCGCA